>Ga0255356_1000256_pt1 | contig 36925 bp, 31 predicted proteins | sample HBST100metaG_FD_189944 | JGI IMG/M metagenome (GOLD analysis project Ga0255356, IMG submission 189944) | Peat soil microbial communities from Stordalen Mire, Sweden - H.B.S.T100 | ecosystem: Environmental > Terrestrial > Soil > Wetlands > Peat | place: Sweden: Norrbotten County, Stordalen Mire...
TTCATCCAGATTCTCCTTGATGTGTGCTTGGCGGCTCACCTCTTGGAGTTTCTTGGATGGACTCCCGGAAATGTCAAACTCTTACTGCCACCCCGGCAAAGCCGGGGGAACTCCCGGTTGGATTAGAAGAATCTCTGCTTTCTCGGACAAGAGGGTTCTACTGCCGAAGAAGCCGTCGCCAAACTTTGGCTCGCGCTACACAGAAAAGCAGCCTAAAAGTACGTAATAGGTACGCGACAATTTGATAAACCGCGCTAAACCACGCGGTTTCTTTTATTTATGTCTGGTGCCGGGAGGGGGGGTCGAACCCCCATGACCTTGCGGTCGGCGGATTTTGAGTCCGCTGCGTCTGCCAGTTCCACCATCCCGGCACATCGATTTACGTTCTAAATATTTGCTTCTAAAGTGGTGGCCAGAGACGGGATTGAACCGCCGACGCCGGCCTTTTCAGGGCCGCGCTCTACCACTGAGCTATCTGGCCTCAGTGCAAACTTCAAGTTGCAGTTCCCTGCACAGATTCCGGCATCGCCGGAGAAGGTGGGCGAATCCAGGGACAGTCGGGTGCAACAACTTTTGTCAGTATACCAACTCCCCGGTTTCAGCGCCAGAAACCATGAAAACAAACCCTTCCCCGCACCGCCCATCCCTGCTCTACACTGGAAAGCATCATGCGCCGACCCATCTGTATTGCCGCCTGCTTTGTCTTCGCTGCCTCTGCCACCATGGCCCAAACCACGGCTTCCACCCAGACACCAACGGGGGAAGCGCGCGCCGCCCGCGCCTACCTGGCCGCCGCGCACGACGGCCCGCTTGCCCTGCGCGTCTTTCTGGATCAGTTTCCCAAGGGCGCGGACCTGCATATCCACCTTTCCGGAGCGATTTATGCCGAGAGCTTCATCCGCGAGGCCGGCGAGGACGGATTGTGCGTGGACCCGGCAGCCCTCAGCTTTGCCAAACCTCCTTGTGCACCGCCGCTGGTGCCCGCAGCGACGGTAAATTCCAATCAGCAGCTCTATGACAGACTGGTCAACGCCTTCTCGATACGCAGCTTTGTTGCCACCTCAGGCTTCAGCGCCCACGACCAGTTCTTCTCCACCTTCAGCCGATTTGAAGGGCTGAGCAAGCGGCATATCGGCGAGTGGGTGGACGAGATCGCCAGCCGCGCCGCGGCGCAGAATCAGCAATATGTGGAGCTGATGGAGACGCCGCCCTTCAACCACGCCGCGAAAATAGCTCACGAAAACCCGCTGAGGCAAGACTCGTCCCGGCAGGATTTTGCGCAGCTTCGCCAGTCGCTGCTCGCACACGGCCTACGTGACGAGGTTTCCGCTGACCGCGAGGAGGCGCACACCGCCGAGGCGCTTCGCCGCCAGATTGAGCACTGCGGCACAGCACAGGCCGCACCAGCATGCCAGGTGCAAGTCCGCTTCATCTACCAAGTGCTGCGCGGATTCACGCCCGAGCAGGTCTTTGCGCAAACCCTGTTGGGTTTTGAGACCATCCAGGCCAGCATGGAGGCGCACGAAGCCGGCTTCGTAGGCATCAACTTCGTCATGCCGGAGGACGGCTATCTCTCCATGCGCGACTACACCTTGCAGATGAAGATGCTCGATTACCTGCACTCGGTCTATCCGCTGGTTCACATCAGCCTGCACGCGGGCGAACTGGCGCTCGGCCTGACGCCGCCCGAAGGGCTGCGCTTTCACATTCGCCAAGCCGTCGAGCTGGGCCACGCCGAGCGAATCGGCCACGGCGTGGACGTGATGAACGAGGATGACGTTCCCGGCCTGCTGAAGGAGATGGCGGCGAAGCACGTGATGGTGGAGATCAACCTCAGCTCGAACGAAAGTATTCTAGGCATCAAGGGCGCTGACCATCCTTTCCCGCTCTATCGCGCCGCCCGCGTTCCAGTCGCGCTCTCGACCGACGATGAGGGCGTCAGCCGCATCGACATCACTCACGAATATGTGCGCGCCGCGCTGGACTACCACCTCAGCTACCAGGACTTGAAGCAGTTGGCGCGCACCGGCATGGAGCACAACTTCCTGCCCGGCGCGAGCCTATGGAACGCTCCGGACGCTTTTACCACGCCCGCTGCCGCTTGCAAGGCGCAGGTTCTCGGCTCCGACAAGCCTAGCGCCGCGTGCAAGACGTTCCTGGACGGCAGCGAAAAGGCCGCCGCGCAGTGGGAGTTGGAGCGGAGGTTCAGAGCGTTTGAAGCGAGATTTTGAGCTTTGCCAAGTGGCGCGGTATTGGTGGGGTGAGAGGAATAGAGAAAACCATGCGCAGAGCTTTTCCGGTGGTGCTGGTCTTGATGCTGCTTGCCGCGCCGCTGGCCACGAAAGCGCAAGCTGGCGAAGACGCCAGCCAAAAGAACGGACGCCAAGCGCGTGCGGCGTTGGACGCGATGGTGCAGGCTCTGGGCGGCCAAGCATGGCTCCAGATAAAGAACCAGATGCGGCAGGGGCGCGTGGCGGCCTTCTTTCACGGCAATCCAGCGGGGGAAAACACTGACTATTGGGAGTGCCACGCATGGCCCGATCACGACCGGTTCGAGTACGGCAAGCATCGCGACGTGGTGCAGTTTTACGTGGAACGTGCGGGGCTGGAGGTGACTTACAAAGGCAAAGCGCCGCTGCCTCAGGAGCAGGCGGACGACTTCCTGCGCCGGCGCGACCACTCCATCGAAACTGCCGTGAAGGCGTGGCTCAAAGATCCCAAGACCATACTGATCTACGAAGGGCAGCATCTGGCCGAACGCCATTTGGCCGACCAGGTGATGCTGATCTCCGCTGATAATGAGGCTGTGACCATCCTGATGGACGCCGAAACTCACCTGCCTCTGCGCCGCAGCTTCGAGTGGCGCGACCCGGTCTACAAGGACAAGAACCTGGACGCGGAGGAGTACGACGACTACCACACAGTGAATGGATTTCCGACGCCATTTATCCTCACACGCTACAAAAACGGCGAGATGATCCGGCAGTTCTTTGTGGTTCACGCCGAGTACAACCAAGAGCTGGCCGCCGATTTCTGGAGCGTGGAGGCGGCCGAGAGGCGCATCAAAAAGTAGCCACGCACACAGGTTCACAGAGTATGTGTTGCGGTGAAGATTTCGTCTGTAAGTAATTTATTATGAATATCTTATGGGAGTCTCCGCAGTTTCACAGAATAACTGTTTTTTGTGTTTCCGTGTAGGCTGCTTGTTTATGCTATTGATATTGAATGGGTTAGATGAGCCTTCACAGTTTCACCTGTAAAAACCGCTGAATTTTTTGGGTTTGGGGATGCCGGCGGCTGGTAGTGGTATGTGACTGGAAGGATTGTGGTTAGGGACGGATAAGCGCTGGAAAATGACGCCTTCCGGGGCGCGTTTTGATGCGATTGTGGGCGAACGCGGAGAGTGGAAGCCCCGCGTTGAGCGGCCCAAACCCGCACAGTGCGGCAGGCTCCGACGGGAATGGGTGCGGTGAGGTTGCACATGGCTTCTCCTGATTCTCCTCTGGATGAAGGGGGGGGCGTACTTTTTTTCTCTTCTTTTCCAGTGTGCGCGAGTGGTGGGTTATTTTCGGCAAAGCACTGCGGCAAGTTAGCGAGTTAGCGAGTTAGCAAGTCAGCGGACGGCTTGCGGCCCAGGGAGTAGACCGGGGTTGTGCTGAATGGAGACCTGCGCGATGGGACCCACTCGCCGGGAGAGCGGGAATGCCAAGGCGAGATTCGTGGTCTCCATCCTCGCGGCAAAAGCGAAGGATGGCGCACGGTACACGGTACCCCCACCCCTATTTTGTACGCAAATTCCTTGTTTTCATCAGCTTACGACTAGGGTTGCGCTGTAAAATCCTGAGAACAAAGAAGTTCCCTGCAAAATCGTCCAGGATAAGGAGTTACGCGACGCTTCAGCCTCTTCAGACTGAAAAGAGGCGCGAAGAGCACGTGCAGGACAATGATTTGATGAAAGACTTCTTAGGATTATTGTGCGACGAATGGGGGAAATCATCTGCAAGGACAGTGGTCAGTGAACAGTGATCAGTTTGGCCGGCTGAGGTTCGTGGTCTTCCACATCTCAGAATCGAGATGCGGGGCACGCGCCTATTTGTCATGACGGAAGTTTTTTATACCCGGTCCGACGGTCGAGATTCTTGGAAACCCACCCTTCGCTAGAAAAAAGCGAAGGATGGGGCACCCTCGCAGTTAGGGTTATTCAAGGGTGCGCCACCCGCCCTGAATGGAGACCTGCGAGATGTGACCCGCCCGCAGGGAGAGTGATCATGCCGGGTCGAGATTCGTGGTTTCCTACCCTTGAATCAAAATACGATTCAAAAGTGGTGCACCCGTCAACAATGCGTGGAGCAAAGGCGACTTTCCGTTACAAATCCGTTCCTCAATGAGTTAACTGGAGATTTGGCAACATTCCAGAATCCATTCTGGCTACATGGGCGTTTATGGAGAGCAATATCTTTCTGATTGAGCATTCGAGTATCCCCGGTCCCCAACTGCGAGGGACCTGGGCCACCCGCCGAACTGCCATGGGGCGTTATTATATTCCTACCATGAACAAGCGATTTCAGGTCTTCGTTAGTTCCACATACACCGATCTACAAGAGGAACGGCAGGCAGTCGCGCAAACCCTCCTCAAGATGCAGTGTATTCCGTCTGGAATGGAATGGTTTCCGGCGGATACGGAAGAGCAATGGTCCGTCATCAAACGGGTCATAGATGACTGCGACTACTATGTCCTCATCATTGGCGGACGGTATGGCTCTAAAACTGCGGAGGGTCTGAGCTACACGGAGAAAGAGTTCGATTACGCTTTATCGAAGGGATTACCAGCTCTAGTGTTCTGCCATGAGCACCCGCAAGACATCCCGGTTAAAAAATCTGAATTGGATACAGATGCACGGGCGAAACTTGAAGCGTTCCGAAAAAAGGCGATGACGGGTAGGACGGTCAATTTCTGGACAAACCCAGACGAATTGGCCGGAAAGGTTGCGGTAGCCATTAGCACCGCAATCACAACAAAGGAAGGAATCGGCTGGGTGCGCGGGGATCAGCTTACTTCAACTGAAACACTCACAGACCTCAACAAGATGAATAAACTTGTGCAAGAATTGCAGGAACGCAACAGAGAGCTTCAGGAAAGGATTGCTGCTTTGCGGCCGGGCTTTGGCGATATAGCAGGATTTGACGAATCATTCGTTCTGACAGGAAGTGGAAAACTTCCGTCTGGTAAGAATTCAAACTGGAAGCTGACCTTAACGTGGTCTGATCTTTTCGGAGTAATTGCACCGCTTATTATCGTTTCGCGGAACGAATCTAATCTTCGCTTGCAGGTTGAAGACTTTGTTCTACGTAAATTACTAAAGAAACCAACTCTTGTATCTCTGAGTATTAATAATGAGGACCTTCAGACGGTCAAGATTCAATTGATGGCGCTGGAGTTGATTAGGGTTTTCGGATCTGCCCTTGACCCTTTGTGGGATCTTAGCAAAAAGGGGGAGCAGACCCTTTTTCAAATAAAGGCTGTTAAGTCAAAGAAACCGAAGAAATAGTGCGGCAATTGGAGGAGTTAATACGGAAAAGTCGCCAAGGCTCCGCCGATCAGCTTCCGCTGAATTCTGGGTTTACGGTAACAGCCCAATGCGCTCATCCGGCTTGAGGTGCTCGCCAAACGATGGATTAGTATCGGTAAACGCCGTAGGCAACGCCGATTCGCGAGAGCCTATTACCCGCTCACCGATGTGCTCCATACCTGTTGATTCAATGCGCTTGTCTCGATCCATCTGCTAATCGACTTTTGCGCCGGGAAGTGGCTAGAGCGTGTTTCATCAATGGCTACTTGTCTCCGTTGCATTCCCGCGGCGGTTAAAACCCGCGTGGATTTTGTGGCATTTGCGGCACGACTGAAGTCGTGCCCTGATACAAAGCGGGTTATTGAAACACATTGTAGTGAACCCCTGAACTAGTTCCTGCTTTGAGGTCACATTTCCACGGCAACGGGATGATACTGAGAGTGAGGATTGAATGGTCATCACCAACCCAGGTATTGCTCCCGCTCCCGTGCGGAGGCTGCTCTCGCTGGATGTGCTGCGGGGCGTCACCATCGCCTTCATGATTATGGTGAACAACAACGGAGGCCCCGGCGCATGGGGCTTTATGAAGCACTCCGCATGGAACGGGTTGACGGCCACGGACCTGGTTTTCCCCACCTTTGTTTTTGTGGCGGGGGTTTCGATTGTGTTTTCATTCGAGGCGCGGCTGGCTCGCGGCTCGACGCGCGCCAAACTGGCATGGCACACCGTGAAACGGGCGGCGATTCTGTTTCTGCTGGGGATCGTGTTGAACGGGTTTCCGTTCTATGAGCTTGCTCACCTGCGGGTCTATGGGGTGCTGGAGCGCATCGCGGTCTGCTACCTGGCTGTGGGGCTGTTTTACTTATGGGACAGGAGAGTGTGGACCAAGGTTGCGGTGCTGGCGGCGGTGCTGGCGGGTTACTGGGTGCTGCTGCGCTGGGTTCCCGTGCCGGGAGCGGGGATGCCGGGGCGGGAGATTGGGTTCCTCGATCCGGATCAGAATATGGTGACGTGGGTAGAGCGGAACTTGATGCCTTTTCACCCGCAGGAGCAGTGGACGATACGCCCCCCGAGCGGCCCTGATGGGTTGTTCAGCGATATTCCGGCCTTGGGCACAACGCTGCTGGGACTGCTGGCCGGGCTGTGGCTGCGGACCGGGAGGGCGGCGAAGGCCAAGACGGCGGGCCTGGCGCTGGGCGCGGCGGTTTGCCTGGGTTCGGGCTATCTATGGTCGGTATGGTTTCCACTGAACAAGAGGATGTGGACCAGCTCGTATGTACTGGTGGCGGCGGGTTGGTCGCTGGCGGCGCTGACGCTGGCTTGCTGGGCCGTGGAAGAAAAGGGATGGCGCAAGGGATGGACGTGGCCCTGGCTGATACTTGGGTCGAACGCCATTGTGGCCTATATGTTCAGCGGAATGCTTCCGGCCGCGGCGCGGGCCGCTTGGTCGCACGCGATTGGAAAACCGGTGGGCCAGCCAACTCATGCAGGGCAACACTTGTTTGCGGGCATTCCCGATCCGGGCTGGGCGGCGTTTGCCTACTCGCTGTCAGTTTTGGCGATTTGTTTTGTTCCGGTGTGGGCGCTTTACCGGAAGAAGATCTTTGTAAAGATTTAGCCGCCGTTGGGACGGTTGGCTTCGCACCATTGAATCCGAGGTTTCCCACCCTTTCGCAAAGAACGCGAAAGGATGGGGCACCCGGCCATTGAATTTGAGGTGCCCCCGGTCTCAAAATCGAGACCGGGGGCACCCCAGCGTTCAGGGCGGGCGGGACGAGAGCCGATTTATAATCCAGAGGAGCGCAAAACCGCTTTATCCGCCGCTCTTTGGAGACCTGCATGACACTTGATATCCAGGAAATCCTGGGTTTGCTTCCCCACCGCTACCCGTTTCTGTTGATTGACAGAGTCGTGGAGTTCGAGCGCGCAAAGCGCCTGGTAGCCATCAAAAACGTAACCGTCAACGAGCCGTTTTTTCAGGGTCACTTTCCCGGCACTCCGATCATGCCCGGCGTGCTGGTGATTGAGGCGATGGCCCAGGCCGGAGCCATCATCATGATGACCGAGATTCCCGACCGCGAGAAGAAACTGGCGGTTTTCACGGGCATTGAGCGCGCCAAGTTCCGCCGCCAGGTGACGCCGGGGGATCAATTGAGGATCGAAGTGGACGTGCTGGCGTTCAAGACGCGCGTGGGACGCATGGAAGCCAAGGCCTTTGTGGACGGCAAGCTGGCCTGCCAGGCCATACTGACGTGCTCGATTGTGCCGCGAGTGCGCGAGGAGGCCGCTGAGGCCCAGCAAGAGGCTACACCAGCGGCTGCCGAGGCTGCGCAGTGAGCATTCATCCCAGCGCTGTTGTTGCCGCGGGAGCGGTGGTTCCCGAGTCCTGCACGGTTGGTCCCTTCTGCACGATTGGGCCAGAGGTGGTGCTGGGCGAGGAGTGCACGCTGGTTTCTCACGTGGTGCTCGACGGCCACACCCGCATCGGCGCGCGCAATGTGTTTCATCCCTTCTGCGCGGTAGGCGTTCCGCCGCAGGACCTGAAGTATAAGGGCGAGCCAACCTCGCTTGAGATCGGCGACGACAACACGATTCGCGAGTCGGTGACCATCAGCCGCGGGACGGTGAAGGGCGGCGGGATTACGCGGCTGGGCTCGAACAACCTGCTGATGGCCTACGCGCATATCGGCCACGACTGCCAGGTGGGCAGCCATTGCATCCTGGCCAACAGCGCGACGCTGGCCGGCCACGTCCGTATCGAAGACCATGCGTGCGTGGGCGCTTTCTGCCCGGTTCACCAATTCTGCACGGTGGGCGCGTATGCGTTCATCGGCGGCGGCACCATCGTCACGCAGGACGTGCTGCCCTTCTCACTGACCTCGGCGCGGCGCGAGAACAAGGCATTCGGCATTAACAAAGTCGGCTTGACGCGGCGCGGCTTCTCGCGCGAACGGCTGCTGACGTTGCAGAAGGCTTTCCGGCTGCTACTGGCGGCAAAGCTGAACACCACGCAAGCCGTGGAGAAGATCAAAGAGCTGGAAGGCGAGGACGCGGCGCTCGTAGCCGAGTTTATCGAGCGCAGCCAGCGCGGGGTTATCAAGTAGTGATGAAACTGGGCCTCATTGCCGGCAACGGGCGCTTTCCGTTTCTGCTGCTGGATGCGGCGCGGGCTCAGGGACTGACGGTGGTGGTTGCGGCCATCCGCGAAGAGGCCGACGCGGAGATGGACCGGCGCGCGGCGGCGGATGAGGGCATCACCGTTCATTGGCTCTCTCTGGGCGAGCTGTCGCGGCTGATCGAGACCTTTCGCAAGGAAGGCGTCGAGAAAGCGGTGATGGCCGGCCAGGTGAAGCACAAGCAAATTTTCTCGAGCATACGGCCCGACTGGCGGCTGGCCAAGCTGCTGCTGAATCTGCGCACACGCTCGACGGATATGCTGTTGGGCGCGGTGGCCAAGGTGCTGGGCGACGAGGGCATTGAACTGATCAGTTCCACGGCTTTTCTGGAGCCACTGCTGGCGCAGGAGGGCGTGCTGACGGAGCGCGCGCCGGACGAGGAAGAGCGCAAGAACATCGAGTACGGCCTGAGCGTGGCGCGTGCCCTGGCTGGCTTCGACATTGGCCAAACGGTGGTGGTAGCCGCGCAGGCCTGCGTCGCGGTGGAGGCGATGGAAGGCACCGATGCGGCCATCGAGCGCGCCGGGGTGTTGATGCGCTCGCTGGAAGAAGACGCCTCAACACTGGAACGGAGCCTGACCGTGGTGAAGGTGGCCAAGCCGAATCAGGATATGCGCTTCGACGTGCCGGTGATCGGCATGGCGACGGTGGAGACGATGATCCGCGCCGGGGCCAGTTGCCTTTCAGTGGAGGCCGGCCGCACGCTGCTCTTCGACCGCGACAAACTGGTGGAACGCGCCGCGCAGGCGGGAATTGCGATACAGGGAATAGGGATTAGGGGTTAGAGAGCGGCGTAACGGCACAGCGTTCACTCCTCAATATTCCTGTTATTCTGGCGCCAGCAGGATTTTCCTGTTGCACATCCCGCTGTTCCCTATTTCCTGCTTTTGGAGGTTCCCCGTGAGAATACCCCTTCTCCTCGTTCTTGCCGCGGTGATCATTGTCGCGGCTTCGTTTGCCACCATCCACGCGACCGCTCAAACACTGCCCAGCGTGGGGCAGGCCGCGCCCGGATTCACGCTGCCCTCGCAGGATGGCTCGCAGATTTCGCTGGCGAGCTTTCGCGGCAAGTGGGTGGTGCTGTACTTCTATCCCAAGGACATGACCTCGGGCTGCACCATCGAGGCGCACAACTTCCAGCGCGATCAGGAGAAATTTGACGCGGACAATGCGGTGATTCTGGGCGTGAGCGTGGATACGCCGAAGAGCCACAAACAGTTCTGCACCAAAGAGGGGCTTACCTTCCGCCTGCTGGCCGACCCTGGTCATCACGTCGTGGAAGCCTATGGCTCGCTGGGCAGCTTCATGGGCATCAAAATCGCCAACCGCAACACTTTTTTGATCGATCCCCAAGGGAAGATTGCAAAGGTGTGGACCAAGGTCGAGGTGCAGCACCACTCCGCCGATGTGCTGGCGGCGATTGCTGAATTGAAAAAGTAGGCAGGCTGATTCCAGACGCAAAAAAGCCCGGCGCTAAGCCGGGCTCTTTTGCTTGCCTTGTACTTCAGGTTGCCGCTGCTACTTGGTTGCCTTCTTCGCAGGGGCCTTCTTGGCGACTGCCTTCTTCGCAGGAGCCTTCTTCGCAACAGCCTTCTTCGCAGGAGCCTTCTTGGCAACTGCCTTCTTCGCCGGAGCCTTCTTGGCAACTGCTTTCTTCACTGCTGCCTTCTTGGCGGGCGCCTTCTTTGCTGCTTTCTTAACGACCAACTTGTTACCTCGCTTGGTGATTTTTCTGGCGCTCTTGCCAGCCGCGGCCTTCTTGGCCACAGCCTTTCCGCCTTTTGCGCCAGTACTTCTCTTCTTTGCGGCGGACTTCTTTGCGGCCTTTTTGGCCACAACTTTTTTCGCGGCTGCCTTCTTGACTACAGCTTTCTTTGCCGGAGCCTTCTTCACCACGGCCTTCTTAGCCGGAGCCTTCTTCGCTGGGGCCTTCTTGGCTGGAGCCTTCTTGGCAGCTTTTTTTGCGGGAGACTTTTTCTTCGCAGCCGTTTTAACGGCCGGTTCCAATGCTGGTTCTTCCATGACCACGATCACCATCTCTTCAGGCACTTCCTCATCGTCGTCCGAGGAGGTAAGCACGCTGGAGGTTTCAACCTCTTCATCCTCTTCAAAGTCGTCGTGATCGGATTCAAGCTCTACCGGCGTGGCATTCACTTCGCCGTCGCTCATCGCGTACATCCTGAACACTTCTTCCATCCGATTGCCTCCAGCGGCTTGCCGCTGTACTTGTTTGCGTCTTGAATTTCACGCGGGGGAAAAACCACTTTCCACTCGCGGAAGTAATTCTAGCAATAGCTTGCGCGCAAACGCTAGCAAATAACAAGCACGAAATGAAGTTCCTGCAATTTTTATTTTGCTTTGCGAACTCTGGAGGTCGAGGAGGGCTTCTTCGCAAGGGATTTTTTTGCGTCTGAAGTCCCGCGTTTCTTTGCGCTGGAAGCGGCTCTGGAATGTTTCGCGGGCGCTTCCTTCTTTGCCGACGCGCCGTTCTTCTTTGCCACGACACCGTTCTTCTTTGACGCGCGCGGCGCCGAGTCCTTGGTCTTTTCGTCCTTTACTGGAGCGGCTTTGCGCGTATCGTCACCGGCTTGAGAAGCGCCACGGCGATGACCGCGGGATGCCGTGCGCGGCGCACTCGCGGAGTCCGCGACATGGAGCCGCTGGCCCGGTTTTACCTTGATGCCGGAGATCTTGTTCCAGCGGCGCAACTGATTCAGCGGCACGCCGAAGCGGTCGGCAATGGTAACCAGCGTATCTCCCTTGCGAGCGGTGTAAAGCACGGTAGTGCGCGCCGCGGCCGGCGCGGCGGAGGGTGCGGCGGGAACGGCTAACCCCTCAAGACCAGCGACGGCATCGGTGGAGCTGAGTTGATTGGCAGCCGCCAGATCCTCGACCGTCACGTGATACTCATGCGCCACAGAGGCCAGCGTATCTTCCGCCGCGACGCGATGGTAGCGCCACGCATTGCGCTTGGCTTCAGGAATCGCCGCGATGCGCTTCTCGAAGAGCGTTGCGGTGCCGGCCGGCAGATGGAGATCGAAGGATGTATCGGGCGGCGTGATCATGCGCAGCAGGCTGGGGTTCAAGGCCGTCAGCTCGCTGACCGGCGCTCCCACGATGTCCGAGACCAGCTTGAGGTCCGCAGGGTAGTTGACGGTCACCGTGTCAGTGAGCAAGGGCGGGTCGAGCGTGAGATCGTCGAAGCCGTACTGCGTGGGATGATTGGCGATGATGATGGCAGCCAGAATTTCCGGCACATAGTTCTTCGTCTCGGCGGGAAGATTGTTGCGCTTGTAGAGTTCCCAGAAGTCGGCGTAGCCAGTTTTCTCAACGGCACGCTGGACATTGCCTGAACCCCAGTCGTATCCCGCCATCGAGAGGTACCAGTCTCCCAACTGGTCATAAATAAACTTCATGTAGCGGGCGTAGGCGCGGGTGGATTTTTCCGGATCGAAGCGCTCGTCCACATACGCATTGCGGGCCAGCCCGTAATTGCCGTGCGGCATAAACTGCCACATACCGCCGGCCCTGCCGCCGGACCTGGTTTCGGGGCCGATGGCCCTGGGATTGAAGCCCGACTCGGCGACAGCAAGATAGATCAAGTCCTGCGGCACACCCTCTTCCGCCATAACGCGCTGAATCATCGCCTTGTAGCGGCCAGCGCGCTGGAAGGAGTGCAGTAGCGTATTGTGGCCCTTCTGCGTGTTGGCGAAGAAGTTGATGTAGACGGCGACATAGTCGTTGACCACCAGCGGCAAATCGGACTTGGTGGTGGCCAGTTCGGCCTGGGCCTTGGCAACAATTTTTGGGTCCACCACAAAAGTGACTTCGCTGGCCGCCTCGGCAGGCGTTGGCTCTTCCTTGGGCACAAAGCCGTTGCCCTGCTTGAGGGACTCCATCTCCAGCGCATTCACGCCGTCCACGATGTGGTCAAACTCCTCTTGCAAGTCGGAATCACTCTTGATGTCGATGCCAGAGGCCAGCATCAGGTCCACAGCGCGATCAAACTCATCCTTGGCTTCGGGCAATCTTCCCTTGCGATAGTCGGCCTGGCCATGGGCATAGGCCGCCTCCACCTGCTGGATGAGCAAGCGCACCCGCTGCTGCTGACGGGTAAGCGCGGGCTGTGCGGGAGCAACAGCTTGCGTAGCGAGCGCGGGCGATGCGGAGGGCGCAAGCGCGGGTGCGGTAGCCTGCGCGCCCTCAGAAGCGCCCGAGGGCGCAGTGGGGTTGCAGCCTGCCAGCGAGAAAGCCAGTACAACACAGCCGAGAAATCGATACGGAATCTTGCCAATATGCATGAGGGTTACTGTTGTCCTACCATCGAAAGGCCACAAAAGGCGCTATGCCGATGATAAGCTATGCCATGGAGGCACGCGCGCTGGATGGCGCGAAATGCTTCTTTTACCAGACCCCCATGGACGCTCGCTTCCTCAGAAATTTTGCGATCATCGCCCACATCGACCACGGCAAGTCGACGCTGAGCGACCGTCTGCTGGAACTGACAGGCTCAGTGACCGGACGCGAGATGCAGGCGCAGATTCTGGATGACATGGATCTGGAGCGCGAACGCGGCATCACCATCAAGTCCCACGCGGTGCGCATGATGTACAAGGCGCACGACGGCAACACCTACCAGCTCAACCTGATCGACACGCCGGGTCACGTGGATTTCAGCTACGAAGTTTCGCGCTCACTGGCCTCGTGCGAGGGCGCGCTGCTGGTGGTGGACGCCAGCCAGGGCGTGGAGGCCCAGACCCTGGCCAATGCGTATCTGGCCATCAACCACGGCCTGGAAATCATTCCGGTCATCAATAAAATTGATCTGCCCTCGGCGGACATTGTGCGCACCCAGGAGGCAATCGAAAAGGCCGTGGGGCTGGACGCCACCGACGCCATCCCGGTGAGCGCCAAGACGGGCCAGGGTGTCGCAGAGGTGCTGGAAGCCATTGTTCATCGCCTGCCGCCGCCCACAGGCGATCCCGACGCGCCTTTGCAGGCGCTGATCTTCGACTCGTGGTTCGATGCGTATCGCGGCGTCATCGTGCTGGTGCGCGTAATGCAAGGCACGCTACGCAAAGGGCAGCACATCCGCCTGATGTCGAACGGGAAGGCTTTCGAAGTTGAATCCATGGGCGTGCTGATGCCCAAGCCGTTGGAGATCGGCGAACTGCGCGCCGGCGAGGTGGGCTTCTTCGCGGCCACCATCAAGACCGTCAGCGACACCAAGATCGGCGACACCGTGACCGACGACACCAGGCCCGCCGCCGCGCAGTTGCCCGGCTTTGAAGATATCAAGCCGATGGTCTTCGCCGGTCTCTACACGGTGGACTCGCACGAGCACACGCTGCTGCGCGACGCACTGGAGAAACTGCGGCTCAACGATTCGTCATTTTTCTTTGAGCCGGAAAGTTCGGCCGCTTTGGGCTTCGGCTTCCGCTGCGGATTTCTCGGACTGCTGCACATGGAGATTATCCAGGAGCGGCTGGAGCGCGAGTACCAACTGGACCTGATCACCACCGCTCCCGGCGTGCGCTACCACATCACGCTAACCGACGGCAGCGTGATGGAAGTGGACAATCCCTCGCGCTGGCCCGATCCCACGAACATCGCCTCCATCCGCGAGCCGGTCATCCTGGCCAAGATTCTTACCAACGAAGAATATGTGGGCGGGATCTTCAAGCTGGTGGAGGAAAAACGCGGCAAGCAGTTGAACTTCGAGTACATTACTCCCACCCGCGTGCTGCTGACCTACGAGCTGCCGCTCAACGAGATTGTTCTCGACTTCTACGACCGGCTGAAGTCCATCTCGCGCGGCTATGCGTCGCTGGACTATCAACTGGCCGGCGAGTGGGAATCGCCCATGGTCAAGCTGGACATTCTGGTCTCCGGCGAGCCGGTGGATGCGCTCTCAATCATCGTCCACCGCGACGTTGCCTACGAGCGCGGCCGGGCGCTGGTCTCGAAGATGCGCGAACTGATCCCCCGCCAGCAGTTCGAGGTGGCCATCCAGGCGGCTATAGGCGCCAAGATCATCTCCCGCGAAACGGTCAGCCCGCTGCGCAAGAATGTATTGGCCAAGTGCTACGGCGGCGACATCAGCCGCAAGCGTAAGCTATTGGAAAAACAAAAGGAAGGCAAGAAGCGCATGAAGCGCATCGGCAAGGTGGATATTCCCCAGGAAGCCTTCCTGGCGGTGCTGCGTATCGGCGAAGACGCGCAGAAGTAGGCGTCAGTTCGTGATCCAATTCACAATTTGTTAATCCGAATTTGTGGATAAATCCGGCAAGCCTGCGGGGACGCCGATTCCGCTTCCCAACTGCGGTAGGAAGCGTGCTGTATCTTGAGGCTGATTGATAAATAAGGAGTTGCAGCGTCTACCAGAAAAGAACAGTTCTTGGCAAGAGGAGAATTACGAATTATTTCACTCGATTCACAAAAGAAATCCACAGACTTTTCCACAAGAAAGTGCTTAGAAGTCACAGATGGTCACGTGGACTGGCGAGCAATCGCTCTGGCATTCCTGAGAATATTGCGGAAACGACAAAAGCCCCGCGATGCGGGGCTTTTGTCTGAGCCTTCGAGCTGCGAAGCTCTTAGTGCTTGACGGGAGGCTTGGCAGCCGGTCTTGCCGGCGCCGCTGCTGCCGGCTGAGCCGGAGGAGCGGGCACGCCCGACTTCAGGTTGTAAGCATCGATGATCTGCTTGGTGATGTTGGTGGACTCGTTGGCATAGAGCACAGGATTCTGCTGCTGAGCAACGTCCAGCACGAGGGTAAATCCCTGCTGCTGCGCGTAGCTTGCCAATACGTCGTACACCTTGGAGGCCAGGCCGTTGTAGAACTCCTGCATCTCAGCCTGATAGTCGTTCTGTGCGTCCTCGGCGTCACGCTGCGCCAGCTTCTTCTTCTCGTCGATGGTCTTGGCGCGGCTGGCCCGCTCGACATCACTCAATTTGTCGCCCTGGGCCTGAAGCTGCTTGGTCAGGGTATCGATCTCTTCTGCGAGGGCCTTGAGATGAGCTTCCTTGGGCGCATACTTCTTTTGCAGGTCAGCAAAGTTGCGCTGACCCTCGTTGGTTTGGGCCACGGCCACCTGGAAGGCGATGACGGCGATCTTGGTCGGACCGGCAGGCGCTGTGGCGGCGGGAGCAGGCAATGTCTGAGCAGCGGCGCTCAGGACTAAGCCCGAGGCCAGCGTAGCGATAAGTGCAAGCGAGCGCTTCATGCGAATGTAAAGCTCCTTCGGAATTCCTGTGGGTTTGTCCGCGCCTGGGTGCGGAAACGAATCTGTGCATCCTGGGGAGCCTCGCGGTCTATCCGAGAACTCTGCGCCAGAAGGGGCAGAGGCAAGAAAAGACGCGGCCGGAGACATCGGCAGGAACTAGATGGATTATAGGAGGCCCGGCTGGGAGCGTCAAACCGGCAAAGCGTAAATATTGTTGGCTTGACGCCCGCATTCCGCTCTCTCGCTTACGCTTATTGGACGCCATGAAGGGGAAGAATTCCCAGGCGCATCATCATGGCGCCGACCAACCCCAGCAGGCTCAGGATCAGCCAGAGCACCGCCAACGTATAGAAAGGAATCTGCAAGCGGGGCCAAAGTTTGGGTGGCCAGGAGTCCACGAGCTTGTCACGCAGCGAATCATTGAACCGCTGGGGGATGTCTTCGTCCTCGGCGGCAGGCCGCCATTCCGAGGCGATGAAGGTAGCGCGCACGTTGGACAGCAGCAGACCGAGGAAAAGAATCCTCAGCACCACGCCGGGGGTGAAGAGCAGGCCGGAGAGCATATTGTAGAGCGTATCCACGAAATAGCAGGCAAAGATCAGAGCCGCAGCCGGCCAGCATTTCTCTCTGACGCCCATGCCACCCGTAAAGTAGACCAAACCACCCAGAAAGCCCAGGGCGATGAGCAGCGGACTGCCGGTGAAGAGCGAGATCCCCAACTGAAAAACGGCAATCAGAAAGCAGATCCAGAAACCCTGCTGGCCGAGGTAATCCACGTCCCAGGCGTTCTCCACGGTGGGCCAGAAGATGCTCTTTAGACGGCTGTCAGAGCGCTTGCTCTCTTGTGACAATCCAAGGGTTTGCATAGTGACCAGATTGCGCGGGGACGACGCCGGTGTCAAGGGACGAAGGCGTTGTTGATGGAGGAGGCAACGTCCACGCCAGCAAAAGGGCCGCTCAGAGTGAGCGGCCCAAAGACTTGCTTGTTGAATCCTATCCTAGGTCTCTGACAGCATGAATTCGTCCCTTTGAGATCCTCGTTCCCAGGTCTCAGAATCGAGACCTGGGGCACCCAGTCATGGTACAAAATCAAACGGTCAGAAACCTAGAAGGTGGTGGAGACCGTCAGGCGGAAGGTTTTGCGCGGTTCGCGGAAGTCGTCCCGCGCTCCGAAGGCCTGGATTGCCTCTTTGTAGGTGTAGTCGCCCGCGCCACCCGTCGGGAACATATCGGACGTAATCAACTGTGCCGAGCAACTCTGATTCTTGCTTCCAAGTCCGAGGTTGCAATAAGGCCGCTCATAGAGCCGCAGCGGGTTGTAGGCATAGTAGAGGCGGAAGGGCGCGTTGATAATCGGCATGATGACGGAGATCTCAGCGCCGGTGGACATACGCGGAACGAAGTTGGTGCCGGCGATGGGGTGGATATTGCGCTGGAAGCCGACCTGCGAGCCGGGAATGCCGCCCTGGCAGGCGCCGTTGTTCCATACCGGACAGCCATAGAGCGGCGCGGTGAGCGAGGCAAAACCTTCCGGGCTCTGCTTCAACTGCCCTTTGTTGAGGGCAGCGTCGATGCCGAAGTCGTTGAAGAAAGCGAAGGTCACGGGACCGGCGATGGGAATGCGGTACTCGGCATTGGTGGTGAGGTTGGTATCGCCGCCAATGGAGGCAATGCCGTAAATTGGCAGCGGCACCTGGATGCACTGGTTCAACTGCGGATTGGTTGCGTCGCGCGGGACGCAGGTGCCGTCCGGGTTAGTCAACTGCAGGTTGATGCGGGTGGGGACATAGCCGTAGGGTGTGCCGCCGCGGACATCGAAACCGCGCAAATCGCCCTCGCCGCCAGAGTAGAAGCGGTTGTTAGGCGGAGCCACGGCACCGCCGAAGCCTTGCACATAACCCAATTGCGCGCGTATGCCGAGCACGTTCCGCCCAGTCTGCGACGGTGTCAGGTAGTGCATGGGCCGGAACTGCTTGTATGCCACCATGGGCGCGATATAGCGGACGTTGCCCCAGATGCCGGAAGTCTGGACGACCACCGAGTATTCCTTGCCACTGCGCGGACGCATGGGATTGTTGACGGTGTTGTAGACGTAGCTCAGGGAGACATCGCTGTTGACGATGCCGGCCAGCGCATTGGAACCCTGGATGCCGGAGCGGAAGCTGATGGTCTGGAAGTAGGTCTGTGAGGCGGTGGAGAAGGCGGTAATATCCGACTTGCTCCATGAATAAGTGAAGCCCACGCGCTGGAAGGCGTGCCGTTTGAGCGGATAGCTGAGCGAGAAGTTCATGCCGTAAGAGGCTTGATTGTAGTTCTGCGTCAGCGATTGCTGCGCCGCGGTCAGATTGACCGACTGGCCGGTGGTGGTCTGGTAATTCTTGGCCGAGTTGAAGTCCTGCTTGTTGTTGTAGATCTGAAAGCCCACATTGAGGGGGCGGTTGCGAACGTAGGGCTGCGTAAAGCCGAACATGAAGGTGCGGCTGACGTTGCCCAGATTACCCTGGAGGCTGAGCGTTTCGCCCAAGCCGAGGAAGTTGTTGGTCTGGTAGTTGACACCCAGGAAAGCGCCGGAAAGGCCGCTCATGCCGCCGTTCAGACCGATTGAGTTCTTGCCCTTCTCCTTGACCTTGAGCAGCAGGTCCACGGTGCCAGCCTCAGCATCCTGGTGGGCTTCCGAGTCCTGATCCACCTTGAGTGGTTCAAAGTACTCGAGCTGGTTGAGGCGGAGCAGACTGTACTCCCAGAGTTGCGAGTTGTAGACCTGGCCCTCCTCCAGCATCAGTTCGCGGCGAATCACCTTATCGCGGGTGATGCGGTTGCCCTGGAACTCGATACGGGAGACGTAAAAGGGCTTTCCCTCGTCGATGTCGATATTGAGGGAGACGGTCTTCTTCTGCTCGTCGAAGGAGGCTTTGGGAATGCCGCCAAAGTTGATGTAGCCCAACTGGCCGTAGGCCTTCTTGAGGTTATCCAGGCCCTTGCCGATCATGGTGGCGTTGAACCAGTCGCCGTCGCGCACCGCAAAGGTGGCGCGCAGGGCACGGGTGTTGGAGACTGCCTTGTTGCCGGTGAAGGTGATGGTACCGAGGCGATAGCGCGCACCCTCTTCAATCGGCATGAGAATGTCAATGCGCTTGCCCTTGTTGGGCCGGAAAGTGAACCAGTTCAGACCACCCTGGTCGCGAATCTGGGTTTTGGGCTCCTCAATAGCAGCGTTGTAATAGCCCTTGTCGCGATAGGCCTGGCGAACCCGCTCGGTATCCTCCTCGAGTTTGGTGGCGTCGAAGGTCTGAGAAAAAAGATTCTCGAAGACGATCGAATAGGGGATGCCGATGGGCTTGAGGTTTTTCATCGAGCGGCGCAGAGGAAGCGAGGCGATGTGCTGGTTGCCGGTGAACTTGATCTGTCCAACCTTGACCGTGGGGCCTTCCTTAATGTTGAAGTTCACCTGCACCGAGGCCGGAGGGATGGTCTTCACCTCGGTCTTGATGGTGGCAAACTGATGGCCGTGCTCGGAGAGGATGTCCTTGAGGACGGTTTCGGCGCGCTTGATCTTGGTTGGGTCGTACTGGCTCTCAACCGTGAGGCCGACCTTCTCCTTCTTGAAGCGGTCGAGCACGTCGGACTGCGAGACGGCGTTGAGGCCCTTGTAGTTGATCTCGCGGATGGTGGGCCTCTCCCGGACGAAGACGTTCAGGATAATGCCCTTCTCCGAGTCTTCGCGCTCGATACGTACATCGTCGAAGTACGACGTATTCCAGAGCGAGTTGAAGTCGCGCTCGATGGAGATCGGGTCGTAGGTGTCGCCGGGGTGAGTAAAGAGCCGCGCCAGCACGGTTTCTTTAGGGATGCGCCGGTTGCCGATGACCCGAATTGACTCAATGGTCTGCGGCTGCTGGGCCAAGGCTGCACCAGCGGAGAGGGCCAGGGCGAGCACGAGCACGGTGCGCGCCAAACGGCTCGAAGTTCGCAAGGCGCGGAAGATGGAAATGTGCTTGATCTTCACCGGGCGAGAGCCCTGCGCTGAGCACACGTACTGGTGCGGTCCATAGTTCGCCATCAGGTTCGGCTTCACGGGAAGAATATCGACACCCTCGCTGCTTAAAAAATCTGATCCTGCCTAGAGGAAAGACCAATTTTACCACCCCAACGACAAAGACCTGTTGCTGCCAGTCCCGTCGCCGGGAACCCCGGTTACGACCCCATCGACGAAGAGCTGTCGCTGGAGCCCCCGAGATTAATTAGAACCTATCCAACAGTCTAACGGACGCAGGCGGGTTGGGAGGCTTTTCCAGGCCGCCAAAGAGCGCAACGTCCCTTTTAAGACGCAGGCCGGGGGCAGATGGCGCTTTTTCGGTGAAGAAGTTTTGGATGAGGGCAGAGGCGGGCGCGCCGGTTGAAGAGCATTTGGCTTCGCTGCCGAGTGGGAATGCGGCTGGACTTTAGGTCGGCCTGGGGGCGGCTCCAGGGCTTACCTCTTGCCCGGAATTAGCAATTTTATGGGAATTTGTTCGCGAATCGGTCTCTTTTGCTTCGCTCTGTTTGGTCCCTGCGGTATGCTTTTTCATATCCGGTTCGCAATTCGGCCTTGGCCGAAGGTGACAGAGGGCTGGCCGGAGGCAGCAACGAATGGAGGCAGCGGTGCGCCGAGCTCTTCCCATGATTCTGGTCCGGGTGATTGTGGGTCTGGTGTTCCTGCTTGAAGGCGCCCTCAAGTTTGTCCGGCCCGAGACGCTGGGCTGGGGGCGCTTTGCGGCAACCGGCCTGCCCTGGCCTCATTATCTGGCTCCGCTGGTGGGCGGCATCGAGATTGGCGGCGGTGCGGCGATCCTGTTGAACTTCTTTGCCGGCGATGCCGCGCTTGCTCTGCTTGTGGTGATCGTCACCGCCCTGGTGACCACCAAGATTCCCATTCTGCTGGGCAGGCCGTTGGGGCCGTTCCCGCTGGCGGAACTCAGGGAATATGGCTGGTTGAGCTTCCTGCACGAGGCACGCACCGACCTGTGCATGGTCTTTGGCTTGGTGGCTATCGCGATCGACTCCGGCGTGAAGGTGGGCCGGAGACGGCGCTGGTACCAGAGCGGGAGCTAGAGCGGTTCTCCAATTCCTGTGGCGTTTTCGAGATCGTGCAAGGTGGCTTTTTCTTGAGGAAAAAGCCACTCGGCGATTGGGCTTCTCCTCTATACCAATTGGAGAACCGCTATAGGTTTCTGAGCGGATGGTTTCGTACCATTGAACCCATGGTTTCCCAGGTCTCAAAATCGAACAGGGGCACCCTGCAGTCCAGTTTTGGCAACCGTCGCTTTGCCTGCAAATTATTTCGTTCATCCTTGCGAAAACAAGTCCGATAGATCTGGTAGCGGCAAATAGGCATTTGCCGGCTATTGCAGTTCTCCTGCTGTTCCAGAGCGAAGGCTCTTCCGCCGAGTGGATATTCTCAGGTAGTATCCAGCGGCACAAAGTCCGCTTCGCCACACAAACTGGAGAACCGCTCTGACGGCTTCCTGACAGTTCCGGGAGGCTGGGAAGTTCCGGGCTGCATGACTTGGATGGAAGGAGCCAAATATGGCATCGATCGGAATGATTATCAGCACCAGCGGACTCTACAATACGACGCAAACCTCCGCGGCCACCAAGACAGAGACGACCGCCGCAACCACGACGGCCCAAGATGATACGGTCAAGCTGTCCGCGGCGGCAGAGGCCAAGATGCTTTACAAGCAGGGCCAAGGCGTCTCAACCATCGCCGCATCGCTCGGCACCGACACCAAGACCGTTGACAGCTACCTCGGCCTCACGCTCGAAAAGACAATTGAAAAGACGTTGGAAGCGACGTTATCCGCCAAGGCTTGATCACGTCGCCTCAATCGAAGCGGAAGGCGCTGATGGCCGCGCCCATGGGCTCATCGGAAAAGACGCGGGTTCCCGGCGCGTCTCCGCCAGCTCCCGCCGCCAGCTTCAGCGGAATGAGGTGTTCCTCGCGGGGATGAGAGTAGTCGGCAAACGGAGCCTGCTGCCAGCCGGTCAACAGGGCATCGCGCTCCGCCGCGGGCGACTCGACGGCATGGGTCAGCCACGCATCGAAGACGCGGGCACGGTCCAGAGTCTCGGGATGGAAATAACCGCCCAGGTTGTGAAAGCTCATGCCGCTGCCGATGATCAGCACGCCCTCGTCGCGCAAGGGAGTGAGCGCCCGGCCGGCGGCCAAGTGCAGTGCCGGATCGAGAGAAGCCGACAGCGAAAGCGAAACCACCGGAATCCGCGCCTCGGGAAAAGCCAGCTTGAGCGGCACAAAGACGCCGTGGTCGAAACCACGGCTTGCGCTGACCGCCGCAGGCAGCCCCGCCTGACCCAGCAGACCCGCCACTCGCTCAGCCAACTCCGGGGAGCCGGGCGCGGGCCATGTGAGCCGGTAGGTGTGCTCGGGGAATCCGGAATAATCGAAGATCAGCTCAGGCTGGGCGGCGGCGCTGGCCGTGAAGGCTGCCTCCTCCCAGTGCGCGCTGACCACCAGGAGAGCCTTGGGCGTGGCGGGCAGCGTTCCGGCAAGCCCCTCCAGAAAGCGCTGCGTCCGCGCCCAGGTGTCCGCAGGCCCCCAGGTCCAATCCATGAAGAAGCAGGGGCCTCCGCCGTGGGGAAGATAGATTGCGGGCTGGCGTTGGGAGTTGGTGGGCATGGGCTGGTTATCCTCGATCTACCAGCCCGTTTGGTGAGGCCGGTCCAGTGGCAGTTCAGACAACTACTTGACTAGATGCCTTTATCCTGCTTAGGATTCAGCCGCTTGGCGCTTACTCAACTGGCGCGGCCAGATAGTAGACGTAAACCAGCATGGCCACGCCGACGAGGGCGGGAATCAGGCCGCAAAGAGCCACATTGGGGCCAACCAGGAACCACAAGAAGATGACCAAGGCGATGCCCACGCCGAGGTTGATGAGCCCTCCCAGTTTTACGCCTTCGCGGGCTTTGATCCGCTTCAGGCGCTCTTCTTCCCGCAGCAGGTCGATTGCTTGCTTGGCGCCCTCGCCAGAGGACTCGCTGATGCGCCGGAGAGTCTCCGACTTGTAAAAAGCCACGCGCTCTTTTTGGCGGGTGCCAAACCAGACGGCAAAGACCAAAAATGTGAACATCGAAATGAAAAGCACGATCGGAACAAAGAATACTGACAGATCTCCCATGGTTTCTTCCTCCTGCCCGGGGTTTTTCCCCATGCGATTGGTAGGACAGGAGTGGTGGAGAAGCGGTTGCATAATTTAAAAAAACTGAGTGGGCTGCGAGAAAATGCAACCAGAATCGGACAGAGCCGGTCTACCTTGTTGTAGAGGAGCGACGCCGGAATGAACGACCCAACGAGCGCCGAAGAAGATCTGGCCGCCGTGGAGCAGGTGGTGGCCGGGGACGCGCAAGCCTTCGAGGGGATTGTGCGCCGCTGGCAAGGGCCGCTCATCAACATGGCCTGGCGCTACTGCCGCGACCGCGGACGCGCCGAGGAGATGGCCCAGGAGGCTTTTCTGCGCGCCTGGCGCGGCTTGGCGAAGTGGCGGCGCGAGGGAAGCTTTTCCTCCTGGCTTTTTGCCCTGGCGGCCAACGTCTATCGCTCCGAACTGAAGCGCTTTCCTACGGAGACGCTTCCGATGGAGGCCGCGCCAGAACCGGCCGGCCCCGCCGCGCAACACAACGAGCTAGCCGCACAGTTGAGCCACGAAGCGGTGCTGCGCGCGGTTCTGGCTCTGCCGATGCGCTATCGCGAGCCGGTGATTCTTTTCTACTTTCATGAGATGGATGTGGCCGCGGCAGCCGCGACGATGGGCCTGCCGGAAGGAACCCTGAAAGCCCGCCTCAGCCGCGCGCGGGCGCTACTGCGACAGCGCTTTCCGCATCTGGATGAGGGGCAGGCCGCCCACCCTCCGCACAAACCGCGAAGGATAGGAGACCCAAATTTGGGTCATCGTGAGATGGATCAGGAGACGGGAAAGGAGGCCGCACTTTGAATCGAGCTAAAAGAGACCGCAACGAAGAATGCGCCGGGATCAACCGGAACGCGAGGATGGAGACGGAGATCGATCAAATTCTGGCCGGTGAAGAGGAGTTGATGCCCTCCTCGGGCTTTCTGTGCTCGGTGATGGATCGAGTGCGGCAAGAAGCCGCGCTGCCTCCGCCTATTCCATTTCCCTGGAAGCTGGCCGTGCCGGGAATTCTGCTGGCCGGCGGAGTTTGTGGGTGGGGCGGATACGAGCTGATGCGCAGCGGACTGCCACTGATGAGCGCGTTCTCTATTCCGTTTCCGCTTTTGCCGCAACATTTGTCCGCCGCAACACTTCTGGCGCTGGAGCAGGCGGGCTGGGTTGCACTGGCTCTGGGCTCGTCGCTGGCTTCCTGGCTGCTGTCGCGCCGCCTTGCCGGAGCCTCGGGAATTCTGTAGCCTCTCTGACCAGACGGTTTTCGCAGTATTGAATTCATGGTTTCCCAGGTCTCAGAATCGAGACCTGGGAAACCAGCTTTAGGGGGACTATCCGGGCCTCATTTCTGAAGCCCGGACTTTCCAGCTCTGACCTGTGATTCACGCTTACAAATTGCCTGTCCTTTATCTGGCCAGCACTGCACAAATTACTGTTTCGTTGCGTGCTTCTCCCCGAAGTGACGGAGCTTGGCCAGGGTTACGGCTGCCTGGCCGGAGTCGATGGCCTCGGCGCCCAGCCGGACGCCTTCTTTCAGATCGCCGGCCCAGCCCGCGGCCACCAGCGCCGCCGCGGCATTCAGCAGCACAATATCGCGCCGTGCGCCGGGCAGGCCGGTGAGCACGTCGTAAAGCAGAGCCGCATTGGTCTTCACATCGCCGCCGGTGAATTGATCGAGCGTGGTACGCGTCAGGCCGGCCATCTCAGGGGTTACGCGGGCAGCCTTCAAAGTGGCAGGGCCGCCGGGTTCTGACTCCTCAATGCGCGCCACGATGGACTCACCGGTGGTGGTCAGTTCGTCAATGCCGTCGGTTCCGTGGACCACGAAGGCTCGCCGGGCGCCGAGCTCCGCCAGAGTCCGGCCCACGAGCAGCACCTTGCTGGGCGCGAGAACGCCGATGACCTGCGCCCGCGCGCCGGCGGGGTTGGTGAGCGGACCGCAGAGATTGAAGATGGTGCGGAAACCCAGCGCACGCCGCAGCGGACCCACAGCCTTCAAAGCCGGATGATAGAGCGGCGCAAAGAGGAACATAAAGCCAGTCTCGCGCAGGCACTCGACGGCCAGCTCCGGGCCCAGCGTGATGGGCACGCCGAGGGCTTCCAAGACGTCTGCCGCGCCGCAGAGCGAGGTGACCGCTCGGTTGCCGTGCTTGGCGACTTTGGCTCCAGCTGCCGCCGCGACCAGCGCCGCGCCGGAGGAGATGTTGAAGGTGAGCGGTCCACCGCCGCCTGTGCCGACAATATCCACCAATTCGTCGCGCTCCGCAGGGGTGAGGGGCAGGGGGGTGACGCGCTGGCGCATCACCTGCACAAAGCCGGCCAGCTCCGGCGCCTGTTCGCCACGAGTGGCCATAACCGTCAGAAGCGCAGCGGTTTCCACCTCCGGAACTTTGCCGGAGAGGATTTCTTCGAGTACGTGCTCTGCCTGTTCGCGGGTGAGGGCCGCGCCGTCCTCGGCAAGCGGTTTCAAAAGCTTTTTCAACGAGGTCATATCTTCTATGGTAACGGTGCGCGCGCGGGCCGGCATTTTCGCGGTCTTTCAGGAGCATTTTGATTGCTCCGCAGTCGATGGGCACTGTACTATTCCTTTACCGCTGGCACGGCGCCGGCCCACTGGAACCCTCCAAGGCCCGTCGCCAATCCCCAGTGACAGCGGAGTGGGCGGTCCCAACCCATGAAGATTCATGAGTATCAAGCCAAGGAAATCCTGGCGAAATACGGCGTAGCCGTACCCAGGGGCGAAGTGGCCAACACCGTGGAAGAAGCCTCGGCGGCGGCCCGCAAACTGTTTGCCGAGGGCGCTTCAGGCGTTGTGGTGAAAGCGCAGATTCACGCAGGAGGCCGAGGCAAGGGCGGCGGCGTGAAGGTGGCCCGCACCCAGGAAGAAGCCGAACTGCACGCGAAGAACATTCTGGGCATGACGCTGGTAACGCACCAGACCGGCCCGCACGGCCAGAAGGTGCAGCGGCTGCTGATCGAGGAGACAGCGGAGATCGACCGCGAACTGTATCTGGGCATCGTGCTCGACCGCGCCAACGGGAGGCTGGTCTTTATCGCCTCGCAGGCCGGAGGCATGGAGATTGAGGAAGTGGTTGCCAAAACCCCCGAGGCCATCTTCAGAGAGCCTATCCATCCGGCGATTGGCCTGGGCGCATGGCAGGCGCGCAAGGTGGCCTTTGCGCTGGGACTCAAGCCCACGCAGATCAACGCGGCGGTGGTCTTCTTCCAGAGCCTGTACAAAGCATTCATCGAGACCGACGCCTCGCTGGTGGAGATCAACCCATTCATCACCACCAAGGACGACAAGCTCTTTGCGCTGGACGCCAAGATTGCCTTCGACGACAATGCGCTCTTCCGCCACCCGGAGATCAAGGCGCTGCGCGACACGGCGGAGGAAGACCCGCTCGAAGTGGAGGCCTCAAAGTACGCGCTCAATTACATCAAGCTCGAAGGCTCCATTGGCTGCATGGTGAACGGCGCAGGACTGGCCATGGCCACGATGGACATTGTGAAGCTGGCCGGAGGCAGCGCCGCGAATTTTCTCGATGTGGGCGGCGGCGCAACCCAGGAGCAGATTGAACACGCTTTCGAAATTCTGCTCTCCGACGTGAACGTGAAAGCGATCTTCATCAATATCTTCGGCGGGATTCTACGAGTGGACCGGCTGGCCACGGGGGTGGTGGCGGCAGCGCGCAACCTGCATATCACCGTGCCCATCGTGCTGCGTCTGGAAGGCACCAACGTGGAAGAAGGCCGCAAGATTCTGAAAGCCTCAGGCCTGAATTTTCTGGTGGGGAAAACCATGATGGACGGAGCCGAGCTGGCGGTCAAAGCAGCGGCGGGCGAGGAGGCGTGAGATGTCGATCTTGGTCAGCAAAGAGACGCGGCTGATTGTGCAGGGAATTACGGGCAAAGAAGGCACCTTCCACGCCATGAGTTGCGCGGAGTATGGCACGAAAGTGGTGGGCGGCGTGACTCCGGGCAAGGGTGGAACGAAGTATGAAGGCTGGCCGGTGTTCAACACCGTGGGCGACGCGGTGGCCGCGACCGGCGCCAACGCGACGATGATTTTTGTTCCGCCGTCGTTTGCCGCCGATGCCATTCTGGAAGCCGAGGACGCGGGGGTTCCGCTCATCGTTTGCATTACCGAGGGCATACCCACCCTGGACATGATCAAGGTGTGGGCCAAGCTGAAGTACTCGACCTCGCGGCTGATCGGCCCGAACTGCCCCGGCGTCATCTCGCCCGGCAAAGCCAAGGTGGGCATCATGCCCACGCGCATCCACAAAGAAGGCTCCGTGGGCATCATCTCCCGCTCCGGAACACTGGCTTATGAGGCTGTGTACCAACTGACCGAGCGCGGGATCGGCCAGTCGACCGGCATCGGCATCGGCGGCGACCCCATCATCGGCACGACGCACACGGCCGCGCTGCGCCTGATGAACGATGACCCTGAAACCGAGGCTGTCGTATTAATCGGCGAGATCGGCGGCCTGGGCGAAGAGGACGCGGCGGAGTTCGTGAAAGAGCACATGAGGAAGCCGGTGGTTGGGTTCATCGCCGGACAAACCGCGCCGCCAGGCCGCCGGATGGGCCACGCTGGCGCCATTATCACGCGTGGGCGAGGAACTGCCGCTCACAAGATGGAAGCCATGGCCGCGGCGGGGATTCACGTGGTTGTTTCACCTGCGGAGATTGGGGCAACGCTGGCGAGGGTGATCGGGAGAGGGTGAGTGCTGCGGTATTCTGCCGCGCTGAAAACGAAGGCCCACCGCAATGGTGGGCCTTCGCTGTTTCCCGCGGGTTTGGCATCACCAAACGCGGCAAGGTTTGGGATTGACCATGGGCGCCGTCTTCTTGCAACTGAAGCTTTTGGCGAACTCCGGCAAATCCTGGAGCACGGTGTTGGTGCGGTACTCGTCGGGGGCGTGCGGATCGGTTTGCGCCTGGGATCGCAGATGCTCGGGCCGCGTCTGCGTGCACCACTGCTGCGCATAGGCAATCCAGAAGCGCTGCTCGGGCGTGTAGCCGTCGGTGGTGGCGCTCATGTCAACGTGCGCGGCGGCGGCCTTGTCCTGCCAAGCCAGCCAGGCCAGCCACAGCCCGCCCAGATCGGCCAGGTTCTCGCCCTCGGTCAGCTTGCCGTTCAGATGAACGCCCGGCACGGCTTCGATGGCGTCATACTGCTTGACCATGCAATCGGCGCGCTCGGTAAATTTCTCTTCGTCGCTTTTGGTCCACCAATCGCGCAGGTTGCCGTCCTTGTCGAACTGCCGGCCCTCGTCGTCGAAGCCGTGGGTCAGCTCGTGACCGATGGTCGATCCCATGTCGCCGTAGTTGGCCGCGTCGTCCTCCTTGCCGCTGAAGAAGGGCGGCTGCAAATAGCCGGCGGGGAAGTTGACGTTGTTCATCTGCGGGTCGTAGTAGGCGTTCACCGTGGGCGGAGTCATCTGCCACTCGCCCTTGTCGACAGGCTTGCCGATCTTGGCCAGGTCGCGCGCAAACTCGAATTGATGGGCGCGCATCTGGTTGCCCGCAGCGTCGCCGCGCACAATCGCGAGCGTGGAGTAATCGCGCCACTTTTCCGGGTAGCCGATTTTGTTCATCACCGCGTGCAGTTTTTCCTTGGCCTTTACCTTGGTAGCGGCGCTCATCCAGTCGAGGCCGTCGATGTCCTTGTCCATGGCCTGCTCGATGGCCAGCGTCATTTCCAGGGTGCGCTGCTTTTCCGCCGGAGGGAAGAAACGCGCCACATACACCTGGCCGAGCGCTTCGCCCAATTCGTTATCCACGCGGCTGGTGCAGCGCTTCCAGCGCTCCTGCTGCTTCTCAGCGCCGTTGAGTATGTGCGCGTAGAAGTTCCAGTTTTCCAGGTCGAAGCCCTCCGGCAAACTTGTTCCGGCGTAAGCGTGGAGCAAGTGCCAGCGCAGATAGGTGCGGATCTGGCTGATCGGCGTATCGGCGACGAGCGCATTGAACTCCGCAAAGAACTTCGGCTCCATGTCATTGGCTTTGCCCACGGCGGGGGCGTGCGCAGCGGTAACGTACTCGGCGAGCGAAAAGTGCGTCAACTCCTTGGAGAAGGCGGCTACGTCGGTGGGATGATTGAGGTTCTGCGGGTCGCGCTGCTCGGTGATGGTGAGCGAAGCCTTGGCCAAGCGGGTCTCAATCGCCATCACGATCTCAGCATCGCGGGCGGCTTGCGCCTCCGACTCGCCGGCCAGCACGAAGATCTTCCTTACGTGAGCTACATACTGCTGGCGCTGCTCGATGGATTTGGCATCGGTGCGCGTGTAGTAGTCGCGCTCTGGAAGGCCGAGGCCACCGGCGCCGTAAAAGCTGATTACGGAAGTCGAATCGGCATAGTCCGGGCTCGATCCCACGCCAAAGAAGGCATTCACGCCGATGGCATGGAGGTGGGCCAGGAGCGCGGGCAACTCCGCCGCCGTCTTCAGCGCGGCAATGCGGTCCAGCTCCGGCTGGAGGGACGCAAGGCCCTGCTTGTTCACGGCCGCTGTATCCATGCAACTGGCGTACTCGTCGCCGATTTTCTGCTCGTTGGCGGTGCGCGTGGCTACGGGCGCGGAAGTTTCTTCGAGAATCTGCTTCAAGCGCAGGCGATTCAGCTCGGCCAACTCGGTAAAGCGGCCATAGGAGGTCTGGTCGGCGGGCAGCGGATTGCGCTGGAACCATCCATTGCAACTGAAACGGTAAAAATTCTGGCAGGGGTCAACGGTTTTGTCGATGAGCGAGGGATCGAAGACCCGCAGTTGCGGCACGACGGGCGCGGCGGCAGGCGCGGAAGTTTGGCCAAGCGCGGGAAGAACCATCAGCCCGGCAGCGATGAATGCAGCCGATACGAACGAATAGCGAGAGGGTGAAACGGCAAAGTGAAACATGCCGACACTTTACCAGATTCGGGCTTGCGGGCGGCAGGGCTTGTCAGTTTCACGGCAATTACAATAAGAGGGCAAACAAAAATCCCCGCAGGAGCAAAATACCGTGGCGCAACGCACCTTCAGCATCGTCAAGCCGGACGCGGTCCGCAAAGGTTTCACCGGGGCCATTCTGGCCGAGATTGAGAAGGCCGGCTTTCAGATTGTGGCCATCAAGAGACAATCCATTTCCAAGGAGCAGGCCAAGGGCTTCTATGCCGTACACGCCGGCAAACCGTTCTTCGAGGGGCTCTGCGAGTTCATGTCCTCGGGACCGCTTTTCCTGATGGTTTTGGAGAAGGAGAACGCGATTGCCGACTTGCGCAAGCTGATGGGCGCGACCAACCCAGCCAACGCCGAAGAAGGAACCATCCGCAGGAAGTTTGCCGGCTCGATTCAGGAGAACGCGATTCACGGCTCCGACGCAGAAGAGACCGCAGCGTTTGAGATTGGATACTGGTTCGCGGGGTATGAGCTGATCTAGAGTTGTGTCCCCGAAGTCTTTTGCATAAGACGAAAGAACAACCGCAGATCCTTCGACTCACCGCCCCCAAACTGAAAAACGTTTGGGGCCCCGTTCGCTCAGGATGACAGAAGTTATTCTGATAGGAACTTTTGGGACAGCACACTAGAGCGGCCTGAAAACGGCCCGCTCAGCCGAAGAGATCGTCGATCTTCTGGCGCAGAGCGGCGACTTCCTGGCGCAACTCAACGACCGCCGCTTCCAACTGGGCGATGCGCTCTTCGTGGCCTGTGTCCTGTACGGCCTCGCGGCGCACGAACGTTGGCTCGGCGGCAAAAGCAGCCGCAACTGACTCCACCGGCCCCGAGAGCAGATGGGCATAGCGCGATTCCTTGGTTCCGGGCTGGCGCGGCAAGATGGCTGCCAGCGGCGGTTCGCGCTCCATCAGCTTTTGCAGAGCGGCCAACACTTCACCAATCTCGTTGAAACTGTGCAATCGCTCGGTGCGGCCGCGCAGTTCGCCGGGGGTCTGCGGCCCGCGCAAGAGCAGCACGCAGATGAGGGCCGTCTCAGCGCGGCTGAAGTTGAAGGCCTCGCCCAACCAATGTTCGTACTTGGTGACGCGCCCATCGGCGGAGCGCGCGCGGCCGGCCAGGCGCAAATCCTCTAGCCCGTGCAGAGCCAGGCGCACCGCTTCCTCATCCAGGTCCATGACCGGCTCACGGTTCGAGCGCTGATTGCAGGCGTTGATGAGCGCGTTGAGCGAAAGCGGATAGTAGTCCGGCGTGGTGACTTCTTTTTCAATCAGCGCGCCCAGAACGCGGGCTTCAGCGGGGGTGAGGACGATGGGGGCAGTGGGAACGAGATCGGTCGGCGGCATAAGTCTATTTTGCCATTGCTTGCTGGCGGTGGACCGGTCGAGCGGAGTGACCCCCACCCTTGCGCTCCGCTTCTGATGAACGGGGCGGGGTAAATCCTGGGTTTTGAAAGAAATCGGCAAGTTAGCCACCGCTTCGCGGTGATAGCGAGTCAGCAAGTTAGCGGATTATTTGTGCGACTGGCAGCGTCTTCCCGCCCTGCTTTACTTCAGCCGTCACGCGTTGTCAATCTTCAGTCAAACAAAGAGAAACCCCACTCAAGCTGGGCTTGAACGGGGCTTCTCATGCGCGGCGAGAATGGCTACCGCTTTCCCTGGATGGTCTTGGGGTTGATCTTCTTGGCGGCGCGCCGTGCGGCGATCTCGTGCATCTCCTTGCCTATCTTGGACTGGTTAATGCCGAGCTGGATGGCCAGGTTGATGACGTTGCCGGTACCCCAGTAGAGGGCGAGTCCGGAGGCGAAATGCAACATGGTGAAGCCGAAGATGGCGGGCATCATAATGGCCATCATCTTGCGCTGGTTGGGGTCCATGCCGGGTGAGGGGGTGAGGAACTGGACCAGGAACATGGTGACGATGATGAGGATGGGCAGAATGTACTTGGGGTCCGGCGAGGAGAGATCGGTGAGCCAGAACCACTGTGCCTGACGCAGCTCGACGGCGTTGAGCAGGACGCGGTAGTACGCGAAGAACAACGGCATCTGGATGAGCAGGGGCAGGCAACTGCCGTACATATTGACGCCCTCGGTTTTGTAGAGGGCCATCATCTCAGTGTTCATCTCGGCCCGCTTGGGGTCGGTTGCCTTGAGATGGGCGTAGCGCTTTTTGAGGGCCTCGACCTTGGGCTGAATGCGCATCATCTTCAGGGAGGACTTCATCATCATGAAGCGCGTGGGCAGCATGAGGAGGTTGAAGATGACGGTGACGATGATGATGGCCCATCCCCAGTTGTAAGCACCGGGGCCAAGCATACCGCGCAGACCGCGCAGGGCCAGGTAGAGAGGCTTGGCGATGATGGTCATCCAGCCGAACTGGATGAGCGGCTCAAGCATGGGCCCGTCGGGCTTGCCATCAGCGCCAGTGGCATGGATGGTCTTCAGCACATCGGTTTCTTTAGGCCCGGCAAAGAGGCGCACGCGGGTGAAACCGCTGGTGTCGCCCACGGCCAGGCCAATGACGTCGGCGGGCTTCCTCTGGCTGTTGGGGTCGCTGGGGTCAGTGGGCAGGTCGATGGAGTTGTGCAACGTGACTACGGTGAAGCGCGAGGGCACGTCGGGCAGGAAAGTGGAGGCGAAGTAGAGATCAATGATGCCCGCGTACTCGAAGGGCTGGGCGAGCGTGGCGTTGTTGCTGACCTTCTTGGCGTCGGTCGAATCGTCCTTGCCGTCGAGGGACCAGGCAAACTTGCCGTAGGCGAAGTGCATATGTTCGGTCTGGTCGCCGAGGCCGCCGGGCCAGGCCAGAAGGGCGAGGACCGGAACGCCATAGCGCCGGACCTGAACCTCGGCCGTCACCACGTAGCTCGAATCGAAGCGGAAGGTCTTCACCACGTCAAGGCCATTGGCGGCGTAGTGGAAGGTGACCGAACCGGGGGCCTGGAGAACGCTGGTGGACGCGCCCGCGCCGGAGACGGAGACCTGGTAAAGAGCCTCGTTCAACTGCTTGGTCAGACCCACATCATAGGTGAAGAGGCTGAGCGGCAGACCGAAGGCGGTGGTCTTGGGATTGACCATGTCAAGCTGCTGTCCGCCCGGATCGGGGTGGTCCTTGTACTGCTTGCCCTTCAGAATCCAGTGCTTGACCTGCGCGCCCTGGTTGGTGAAGACGATCTTATAGTTTCCGTTCTCGACCGTTGTTTCAGCTACGGCGGAGGCGGCGATGGCCGGGGTGGCAACGGGAGGAGGCTGCACTTGCCCGGCAGTCAACTGCGGCTGGACTGGCTGGCTCGTGGAGGCGGCCTGTTGCGCGGGCTGGGTCTGACTCTGGGCTTGGGTAGCGGGCGCCGTGGCGGCCGGCTGCTTAGGCTTCGAAAAGAACTGGAAACCAAGGAGGACAATAAGGGCCAGAAGGGTGATCGAGAGCAGGCCGCGCATATCGCCGCCGCCGCCCTCGCTGCCCTGTGCCTGAAGATTTGGATTGCGAAATTCTGCCAATGGATACTTCCTATTCGTAAAAAGGAGGCGCGCCGTCAGGGCACCGCTCTTCCTATGGTAATGGTTTGCGGAGAAAATGGCGTGAAATCGGGGCTGGGGGCACGGGATCCAACCCCCCGCGGGTGAAGGGATGGCAGCGAAGGAGTCTCCAGGAAGCCAGGGCCAGACCGCGCAGAGGTCCGTGAGTGGCGATGGCGATGGAGGCGTACTCCGAGCAGGTGGGCAGAAATTTGCAACCGCTGCCGGGATTCAGCGAATGAAGCGCCGGGGAGAGCCAGCGGCGATAGAAGGCGAGCATGGCGAGCAGGATGCGAGTCATACAGAGAGCTTTACCGGGACCACTCGCGGCGGGGCTGGCGGCGCAATGCGCGCGGCTTCGGCGTTGGCCTGCTGAAGGATACGTACAATCTCCGCTTCAAGTTTCGCGAATGCGATGGTGAGCACCGCGCGGCGCGGATGGAGGATCAGGTCGCAGCCGGGCGGCAGCAGGTCCAGATGGCGGCGCAGGACCTCTTTCAAGCGGCGCTTCATGCGATTGCGCTCATGGGCCTTGCCCATCACCTTGCCGGCGGTGAGGCCAACGCGCGGACCGGCGGGGAAGGCGACCGCAGGACCAGCAGGCTGCTGCGGGGCGAGGAACCAGCTCATGGACGCTGACTGGCGCTTGCGGCTAGCCGCATAGGCGCGCTGATAGTCGGCGTGCTTGCGTAGACGCACGCCAGTAAGCGACTGTCTTCGAGACTGGCGCTGGTCAGGCTGGGGAAGGGTGGTCATGGCAACGGCGCGGGAGATGTTGACCGGAACTGCACGAAAATACAACCCGTTCCGGCTCCAATAAAAGGTGGGCACGGATAGTGGGGCAGAACGGCAGACAAAGGTTAGTCGCGGAAGCCAGCGCTGACGGCAACGCGCTTGCGGCCAATTGCACGGCGCCGGCTGAGCACGGCTGCGCCGGCCTTGGTCTTCATACGCGCGCGGAAGCCGTGAGTTTTCACGCGCTTGCGGCGATTCGGTTGAAATGTGCGCTTAGGCATGAAAATGCGCTCCTGTTTCCTAAAGAAAATCTATGCCATGACGGCAAGTTCTAAGTGTATCGCAGGTTGAGCCAGGAATCCAGTGGGAAGTGCGCCGAGGGCCCGATTCAAGCGCCATTCCGTCCAGTCGCACAACGAAAACGCGGCGAAATTGGGGCGCACATGAGTTCACACTCGACGTGAAAATGTACTCAACCGGCGAGGAAGAGCACGGCTCTGGAAGATTTTTCGGAGGTGATTCCGGTCCCCGCGGGAGAGTTTCACCAGCATTGGTGCAACTGGCGAAGACAGCTCGAAAGTTCTGTGAAAGATTGATTGCAGTGACGCGCAAATGTGCTACTCTTGGGACCGTTCAAGAAATTTCCCAGCGTCCCACGGAACCAGTTTCGTAAAGGCCCGAGATTCATATCAGAGGCTGGCCAACGGCGATAGGACGCAAGACCAAAGGTCTCGCGTCATGAGAGAGCTGTTACTCCAGCACGAAAGATGAACCAGCCTGTCAATGAACAGGCGGTACAAGCAAGGATTAGCAAGATGTCATTCGCAACTTCGCCGGCGACGGCTCTCAACCCCTGGCTTCAGATTCTCGCTGCTCTGGAGATGAAAGTAATTCGCCAGTCTTTCGAGACCTGGCTCAAGCCCACCCGGTACAGTCATGTGGCCAACCGCACACTGTATGTGCGCGTGCCGTCGCCAGAGTTCCAGCACCTGGGGGATCGGTATAGCGACCTGATTCAGGAGGCTATCGAGCAGCAGGGGTTGGAGTTGGACGACGTGTGTTTTGTGACCGCGGAAGAGGATCCCTCGATTCCGCCGCAGCGCAGGGATGGCGGCTTCGGGCCGGTTCCCGTGCACGCGCCCACGGCTCCGGCCACGCCGCAACGCACGCCGGAGCAGCAGCGCTTCGATTGGTCCAGCGCGGCGCAGCTCAATCCGCGCTACACCTTTGATGCATTTGTGATTGGCAACGGGAACCAGTTTGCGCGGGCGGCCTCACTGGCCGTGGCCGAGCGGCCATCGAAGGCCTACAATCCGCTCTTCCTGTATGGCGGCGTGGGCATGGGCAAGACACACCTGATGCACGCCATTGGCCACGAGGTGAAGCGCCGCCAGCCCACCGCCAGCATCTGCTACGTTTCAGCGGAAAAATTTACCAACGAGATGATCACCTCGCTGCGCAACGACCGCATGACCAGCTTCCGCGACCGCTTCCGCACCGTGGATGTGCTGCTGATCGACGACATTCAGTTCATTGCGCAAAAAGAGCGCACGCAGGAGGAGTTCTTCCACACCTTCAACGCGCTGCACGAGAGCATGAAGCAGATCGTGATTGCCTCGGACCGCCCGCCGAAGGAACTGGCGGAGATTGAAGACCGTCTGCGCTCACGCTTCGAGTGGGGCCTGATTGCCGACATTCAGCCGCCGGACCTGGAGACCAAGGTCGCCATTCTGCAGAAGAAGGCAGAGAGCGAACAGGTGACGCTGCCCACCGATGTGGCGCTGTTTGTGGCCTCGAATGTGCGCACCAATGTCCGCGAACTGGAAGGCGCCATGACGCGGCTGATCGCGTGGTGCCAGATGAACCGCACGGAGATCACGCTGGCTTCGACGCAGCAGTGCCTGAAGCAGTTCATCGATATGCAGGTGCGCAAGATTACCATCGATGCGATTCAGCGCGCCGTCAGCGAGAACTTCGGCATGAGGGTGGCCGACCTGAAGCAGAAGAACAACTCGCGCAACGTGGTGGTGCCGCGGCAGATCGCCATGTACCTGGCCAAGCAGATGACCGAAGCCAGTTTGCCGGAGATCGGGCGCCAATTCGGGAACAAGCACCACACCACAGTAATGCACTCGATTGCCAAAATCGACGAACTGCGCCGTACCGACAAGGACCTGCACCGCACACTGAACAAGCTGCAGGAACAGTTGAACGGGTAGCAAGTCAGCAAGTTAGCGAGTCAGCGAAAACAAGAGCCCACGTTGCGGTTTGCGGCGTGGGCTTTTCAGTTAGCGATTCGCGCGGGTCATCAGCTCCACGAACATTTTCTGAAAGCGCGGCAGGTCGAGGTCAACCTGCGCGTGGACCAGGCGCACACCGGTCGCGGGCTTCATCTGTTCGTTCCAGGTGAGGGTGTCGCCGTAGCTGGGGCCGTGGCTCAGGTCCACGTCCATGTAGAGGATCTTCTCGTGGGTGATGAGCGAGGGATCGAGCCAGGCGCAAGCGGTCAGCTCGTCCCACAAGTAGTAGCGGCGCTGGCTCCAGGCAGCGATATAGCGCGCCGAGGGCGAAGAGGATTTGGCGATCTCGTCGAGCAT
>Ga0255356_1000258_pt1 | contig 36775 bp, 31 predicted proteins | sample HBST100metaG_FD_189944 | JGI IMG/M metagenome (GOLD analysis project Ga0255356, IMG submission 189944) | Peat soil microbial communities from Stordalen Mire, Sweden - H.B.S.T100 | ecosystem: Environmental > Terrestrial > Soil > Wetlands > Peat | place: Sweden: Norrbotten County, Stordalen Mire...
TGCGCAGTCTGTGCAGGCGGGTGCGGGCGCGGGGCAGGCGAATGCGCAACAGGCCAACTCCGCGCAGCAGACAGTACCTGCTCAAGCGAACGCTGTGCCGCATCGCACGCGGCTGATTCTGAAGGATGGCAGCTACCAGGTGGTGATGAGCTACCAGGTGAATGGCAACATTGTGCGCTACTATAGCGCGGAGCGGGATGCGACGGAGGAGATTCCGACGGAGCTGATCGACTGGGACGCGACGCACAAGTGGGAGCGGCAGCATCTGGCGACGGAGAGCAGCGACGCGGGGCTGGCGGCGGCTCCCGCTCCGGCGATCGATCCGGAATTATTGAAGGAGGAGGCCGACCGCGCGGCGCGGACGCCGGAGGTTGCGCCGGACCTGCGGCTTCCGGAGCAGGACAGCGTGCTGGCGCTGGACTATTTCCACGGCGCGCCGGAGCTGGTTCCTCTGGTGCAGTCGGAGGGCGAGCTGAACCGGACGACGGGACACAACATTATGAAGCTGGCGATCAACCCGCGCTCGGCCTCGCACCAGATTGAGCAGTTGAAGGGCGTGGAGGCGGAGGTGCAACTGCATGTGGAGACACCGGCGATCTATGTGCGGCTGGGGGACGACTCGGGTGTGATGCGGGGCGGGACTCCGCTGACGGTGGACACGCACGGGGCGGGATCGGGCGCGAAGACGGACTCCAGCGGCGGTTCGGCGGAGAGCGGTTACGTGCTGGTGCGGGCGGATGTGCGCACGGACACGAGGGTGCTGGCCAGCTTCAACATTGGAGTGCTGGGCGGACAGGCAAAGACGCAGGAGGACGTGATCGAGATGGCGAGCGAGGTGCTGCCGGGAGGCCACTGGATGAAGCTGACGCCGAAGCGGGCGCTGGACTTTGGCGAGTACGCGCTGATGGAGGTGGTATCCGACAACGAGATCAACCTGGGAGTGTGGGACTTCGGGGTGCATCCGGTGGCCCCGGAGAACAGGGACACGATCAAGCCGGAGCCGAAGCGGCCGGTGACGCTGGAGCGGCGGGAGCAGTAGTTTTCAGTGGTAAGTGGTAAGTGGTAAGTGGTAAGTGGTAAGTGGTAAGTGGTAAGTGGTAAGTGGCTAGCGGCCGCGGGCTTCGAGGTCTCCGGCGAGCATGGTCGATGTCTTGCCGGAGGGAACGGCGGGCTTGGCCCCGGTGAGCAGGCCGAGGCCTGCAACGGCGATGTTGTCGCGGGTGGTTTTGGCCTCGTACATCATGGTGTCCGCGGCGCGGATGATGGCTGGAACGCTGGCCCCGTCCTCGGGGAAGGTAGCCAGGCCGAAGCTGCCGGCGAGGGCGAGGAAGAGGCCCTGTCCGGTGAGGAAGCGGGCCTTGCGGAGCTGCTCCCAGAGCTTCACCGTGGCATCGACGGCGGCCTGCTTTTCGAGGCCTGGGAGCAGAGCGACGAACTCGTCGCCGCCGTAGCGGAAGCAGGAGCTTGCGGGGCCGAGAGTGCGGCGCATAAGGCCGCCGACCTCGGCCAGCAGGCGGCTGCCGATGAGATGGCCGTGGGTGTCGTTGACCTCTTTGAAGTGGTCGAGATCGACGAAGAGCAGGCTGAAGCGGGTCTCCGGTCTGGTTGCGGCCAGCTCGATCTGCTCGTCCAGCAGGGCGTAGAGGTGGCGGGCGTTGAAGAGGCCGGTGCAGTCGTCGGTGATGGTGAGCTCATGGATGAGCTTGACGGAGCGGGCGTTCTGGATGGCGATGGCGGCGTAGTCGCAGAGGATGCGCAGGAAGGAGATGGAGTACTCGCTCTCCAGGTCGAGCTTGGTGTTGAGGAGCTGGATGACGCCGAGGGTTTTGTCGCCGGAACGGATGGGGATGCAGGCGATGGAGCGGATCCTGAGCTCGGGATGGGCGAGCGAGAAGGCGTTCCATTGGGTGTCGAGGGAGACGTCTGGGATGACCAGGGGATTGCCTGTGGAGGCGACCCATCCGGCGACGCCCTCGCCCATGGGAACATGCAGGCCCTTGAGGCTTTGGGAGTCCTCGCCGACGGCGATGGCGTAGTTGAGATGCTGGGCCTCCTCGTCGACCATGAGCATGGACCAGCGCTCTGGGCCGAAGAACTGGGCCATTTTATCCATGATGATGAGCAGGATCTCTTCGAGTTCGAGGGTCTGGGTAAGGGCGCGCGCGACCTCGTGAAAGACACCGAGATGGTCCAACTGGCGGCTATCGATGACCTCGAACTGGCGCTTCTCTCTCAACCCATACCTCGGTACAGCAGAAAATAGAGGGGTTCGATCTTTCAGACCATCAAAGATAAAACGCTGCCGTTCGCGGCAGATTAACCGCCGATATGCACCATGTTTCTCGATGGTTTTTCGAACCCCGGCTCGCCGATGCGATGGCGAGCTTCCTTCCGCAGTACGACACGCCTTATATACGATGCAAGTTCTTCATCGGTTCCACCGCGCCGCATCTGGCCGTAGAGGTCATGGTCGGATTGCGAGAAGAGGCATGTGCGGAGGGCGCCGTCGGAGGTGATACGCAGGCGGCTGCAATGGCCGCAGAAGGGGCGGGAGACGGGCGCGATGATGCCGATCTCGCCGATGCCGTCGGCGAAGGTGAAGCGTTTGGCGGTCTCGCTGGCGGCGCGCGGCGGCAGCTCTCGCAGGCCGGAGGGACGCCATGCGTTGAGGCGGGCGACGATCTCGTCCATTGGGACCACGGTCTCGGGCCTCCAGGTGCGGGCGTCTTCGGCGGCGGATGGTTCTTCCAGCGGCATGAACTCGATGAAGCGGACGACGACGCCGTTGCGGCGGGAGAACTCGGCGAATGGCTCGATCTGGGAGTCGTTGAATCCGCGCAGCAGGACGCAGTTGATCTTGACCGGGCCGAGGCCAGCGGCCTGCGCGGCGTGGACACCGGCCAGAACGCGCTGGAAACTGCCAGGTACGCGGGTGATGCGCGCGAAGGTCTCGGGATCGACGGCGTCCATGCTGACGGTGACGCGGTTGAGTCCGGCGGAGGCGAGCGGCGCGGCGAGGGACTCCAGCAGATGGCCGTTGGTGGTGAGGGCGATGTCGAGCGGCTGGCCGGGTTCGCGCACATTGATGCGCGTGCCGTCGGCTGCGTAGGCGGTGCGCATCCGCGCCAGCTCGGCGACCATCTCGACCAGGCCGGATCGCAGCAGCGGTTCGCCGCCGGTGAGGCGCACCTTCTCGATGCCGAGCGAGACCAGGACGCGCACCATTCGCAGATAGTCTGCTATGGGCAGCTCGGTATAGGATGCGGCTTCGTTGCCGGCACGGCAGTAGACGCACTTGTAGTTGCAGCGGTCTGTGACGGAGATGCGGAGGTCGGTGATGGCCCGCCCGAAGGAGTCGCGCAGGCGCAGGTCGGACGTCTCCTCGGCTGCGTTTGAAGCCGCTCCGGGCGGTTCCAGCAGCGTTGCGGAGGCGCTTTGGTAGAAAGGCGATGGGAGCAGGGAAGCGATCGGTTTCCTCCGTGAGCGGTGGGATGTTCCCTTTTGGGAAGACGATTCCAACCCGGATTTATTTTAGTGTTGGGTACATCCTGCGAACCGTGCTAAGTGCAGTATAGTGAGTTAATCGGCTCGGAGATTGCTCCGGCCGAGCGCATCGTTGTCTTTATTCGAGTCATCGGCCATGAATGCGTAGAACTGCAATTCCTGAACGATTTTCCCCAGGTCGTACCGATGTTTACTTCGCTTACCGTGCAGCAGTGGCTAGCCGATCTTGCCTTTCCGTTGTTATTGATAGGCGTGGGCGTACTGGTTGGCTTTACGGTCCTGTACATCTCGGCGCAAAGCCGGCGATCTTCGCTGGTGCGTGCCCGCTCTGGGCGCACCGAGGAGACGTTTGCGGAGTATCTGGCCGAGTACGGATTCGACCCTGAGCTTGCCCGCGCCACCTACCGGTACCTTCAGGGACAGCAGAATGCGGCCTTTCCGATCGAGCCATTCGACGATCTGGATTGCGATCTCGGCCTCGACAGCGAGGACCTGAGCGAGACGATCCGCGCGTTGCTGGCGGAGACAGGGCGGATCTATCTGCCGGGCCTGCTGGACTCTCCGCTGGTGACGGTGGAGGACCTGGTGCGGACGATACAGGCGTCTCCGCGGCGGGAGAAGATGGTGGCCTAGGCTGTATCGACATATAGTTCAACAAGACGTATCTATCGAATGAAGGTTATAGCGCGGGCCTTCAGCCCGCAAAGGATAGGTTGGGACGCGTACCTGGGGCTTCGCCCCAGGCTAAATATAGAACGGGCCGTTGGCCCTTTTCAGACAACGGCAAGAACAACAGCAAAATATCAACGGCAGATACGATCTATATGTCGATACGGCCTAGGCGCTTCGCAACCAAAAGCGTCTCTCAGGGGAATGGCGAAGCGCAACAGTCGAGTGGCTGAGTCAGCTTTGCCTTGTCATGGGACTGCGGTGGCCGAGCGGTGCAATTCAGTTCCGCCAGCGCAATTGAGCGTAGTGTTGAAATAGTGGCACGCGTCTGCCGTAAGGCGAAGAGGCGTGTGCGCCCGCAGAAGAGCTGATCGCAGCGAGCGATGCTGAGATTCCGCGTGGAGAATCCGTTGCTAACAAGCTATGAGATGCGCTCCAGTCGAACAAGATGCGCTGCTGCCGTGCTTCTGGCGTTCGGGCTGTGTTGCCAGGCGGTCGCGCAGCCGGTTGGCGCGCCGCAGGAGGTTCTTGTCCCGCCGCCGGTCTTGCCGCCGGTAACACACGCGGTCCTGCCGGAGGCGTTGGCGGTCGCGGGCCGTATGGTGCTGCCGGGCGAAAGCGAAGTGGGCCGGGTTGCCACGGCGCAGAAGCTGCCCGCGCTGCCGGGCCAACTGATCGTGATCGGATTCATGGGCGGCAACGTCCGCGCGGACAATCTGGTCCATCGCGAGGCCCTGGTGGCCAAAGAGCTACAGCAGAGCTATCCGCTGGGCCTTCATGCCGCGGTGTTTGCCAACAGCGACTGGAAGAACGCTCTGCGCACCGTACTTCAGCTTCTGGACGCGAGCGGCAAGGGGCGGCCAAGCGCAGACGAGAAAAAAACCGCGCGGATTGTCATCTACGGCCATAGCTGGGGAGCTTCGGAGACGGTGACGCTGGCCCGGCGTCTGAACCAGCTTGGGATTCCCGTGCTGCTGACCATCCAGGTCGACAGCGTGGAAAAGCTGAACGAGAACGATGGCAGCATTCCGCCCAATGTGCGCGAAGCGGTGAACTTCTACGAGAGCGAGGGCCTATTGCATGGCCGCAATTCGATCACGGCGATGGACCCGAAGCAGACGACGATCCTGGGCAACTACGAGATGAGTTACCGGGACCATCCGGTCTCCTGCGATGGTTACCCATGGTTCGCGCGGGCATTCATGAGGGCGCACATCGAGATCGAGAACGACCCGTCGGTTTGGAGCCGGGTTGAAGATCTCATTCGCAAGCAGATGTCTTGAGCAGAGATGCAGGCTGGGCGACGACCGAACGCAGAACATCGAGACGACCGGCTTGCGTTGCTTTGCGGTCGCGGGGGTGGGATTGGGCGCTCGCCTAGAGCGGTTTCACCGCAACTGTTATCGCGCGCGAATTATTAAAGTGGTTTTTCTTGAGGAAAAACCACGCAAACATTTTTCGCTGCTGTAAAGGCCTGCGGTGAAACCGCCCTAGTTGGCCGGAGGTGGCGTTGCTTTGGATCGCTTGAGCGTTATCTCGCTGCCGGGAAAATCACCCTGGTCCGATTTGGAGGTCAGCTTGATTTCGTCGCCGTTGACGGTTCCCTCATGCGTGATGGTCATGCCATTGAAGGAGACTTTGAAGGATATCTTGTCGCCATCCACCTTGCCATCGCTGATGGCCATTGGATCGCCTTGCGCTCCCTGGACCGTGCCGGTGAGCGTGGCGCCGTTCTGCTTGAACGTGAATGAGATCTGGAAGCCACTACCGCCATCGGGGCCTTTGAGTTCTCCCGTCCAGGTGCCGGAAACATCCGTGGCGGCTAACGCGGAGCCAGCGGTGAACGCCATGATCAGAGCGGCGCAGGCACAGAGCAGTTTCTTCATAGGTTTATTCCTCGCAGTCATTTTCACAACGCCGAAATGATAGACGATTCCATCGACCCGTGTCTCAGGCGCGTTTGCAGCAAAGTGGATTTGCAGGGCCATCGCTCTAGTTTGAGACGATGAGGCGGAGCATGGAGGGCGGCGGCGCGCCCTCGGGACGCGGCTGATCGCGGTTCTGGGGAAGCGTCTTCCAGGCAAGGCGATAGGTGACGCCGTCGGCGCGTGGACCAGAGAAGTCCGAAGCGGAACGGTCCAACAGGCCGTTCTCAGGCGCGGCTGCCAGATCTTCGTCTCCCTGATCCGCAGTGACTTCCGCAGTGAGTTTGCCCTTCAGGCGCATGGTTGCCGGGTCAACCTCCCAGACGCCGGAGCCGTAGACCTTGTGGCTGAGCGCAATCGTGAGCTTGCCGCCCGAGGCGCGTAGCGGACCGATGTGAATCTCGTTAACCAGGCTGCCGCCGCCGTGGAAGTCCCAGCGGTAGCTCCAGTTGCTGGCCTGCTGGCTGGTCCACCGGCCGCCCTGCCAGCGAGCGAAATAGAGCTGTGTGTTCCCCGCGGCGTCGTACTTGAGGTACGAGATCGCAAGGTTGCCGTGCGCGTCGAAACCGACGGCCTGGGTCCCGTTCAGAAGGCCGCCGTGCGGCGGCGAAGGGTCCACAACAAGGCCGGGTGTATCGATGGTGAGCGGCAGGGTGAGGGGAACGCCGGCCGCGGTCTCCCAGTGGATGAGGTCGCGGCTGCGCGCGTAGCTGAGGTCGTGGTTGGTCTCGGCCATTGGGGTGTCGCGCCAGACCCAGACCTGGTGGACCCAGCCATCCGGCCCCTTCACCGGGTCCAGCGGGTAGGCATTCATCCGCTTGCCGCCGAAGAAGAGCGGCTGGCCGGTGAGCGCGTGCCACGTTTTGGCGCTCTCGTCGTAGCGATTGCGGTAGGTGTCTCCCGATCCGCTGCTTCCGCTGCGGTATTCAAACAGCAACGCACCATCCGGCGCGTAGGAGAAGACCGGGTAGGTGACGCGCTCCTCATGCTGCCCGGTCATGGACGGGACACGCACGAGCGAGCCCGCGTCGTAGGGGCGAGTGCCGCGAAAGTACACCAGAGGCACGGCGTGCATGTTGCCCGCGATGTGCAGGTAGCCTTCGCGGTCGAGCGCCATCGCGATGGAGTTGTGGCTGTCCCAGCCGACGGTGGTGGGCAGGATTGTGAAGCTCCACTGCCGCTCTCCCAGAGTGCGTTGCGCCACGGTCATGCGGCGGCTAGCGTCGTAAAAGGCGGCAAACTGCCGGTTGCCATGGGTGAGCAGTGCAAAGCCGACCGGATGCCCGGACCAGACCGGGGCCACATCGAGCGAGTGGATGCCGGCGCGCAGGTCGGGGTTCCCAGACGCGGCCGGAGACCGCATCGACTGCCCGGACGCGACAGCCGTAAAGCAGAACAGAACGGACAGAAAGAGCGCAATGCAAGGCCGGTGCTTCATGGCATCAAGAATATCGCAGCAGAAGGAGCGCGGCGGTTTCTACTTCGCTGTTGCTGGTTTGTGGCTGGCAAGCATCTCGCGGCGGAGGATGGCATTGATGCGGGATTGATAGCCTTTGCCCTGCGCGCGCAGCCAGTGGAGCACGTCGGAGTCGATGCGTACGGTGGTCGAGGTCTTGGTGGCCCGGTAGAACGGATTGCGAACCGCGTTCTTCCAGAACTCCTCCGTAAGCGGTGGAATGTCGCTATAGTCGATCTCGCTGTCCGGCTTGGCCGCAAGAGCTTTCAACTCAGCCTTCTGGGCCGCAGTGAGCGGTGGTGGATTGTCGAGGTCGATCACGTATCTAACCATTCGATTCTTCATATCGCTTTCTCTCCTTGCGGTCGGCAGGCCGCGCCGAAATAATGCGGATCACTTCGAAGTTGTCCTGCTCGTATACCACATGCGCCACCAGCAGCACTTGCTTGCTCTCGACAATCCCGATGGCCTGCCATCGGGCCTCGGTCTCGACAATCCGATCCTGCTCAATATGAACGCAAGGATCGAGAAAAACGCGAGTCGCGGTCTCGAAGCTGACGCCATGCTTGCGGAAGTTGGCAACCGCCTTGGCGGGATCCCACCCGAAGTCCGTCGCCACAAAATTATGTTACTACAAATTTGTAGTCAATTGAGCAATGAATTGATGAACCCGATGGTCAGCCACGCCCATCGGACGCGGCACCGTAAAATATATCTGGAGGATCAATCGGTACGATTGCCCACCTGGGAACGATTGCCCCGCGCAATCCACGGAGGAAAGGCCCGGCTTGAAGTTTTTCACGACCCTGTTGCTCATCGTGCTGGTTGTGGCTGCGTTTGCGGCCTGGGCGTTTTACGCGCCCATCGGCCCGGCTGCGGGAACCTCCGACGCGGCTGCCACCTACGTTGACATCGCTTCGGGCACGGGGACCCAGGCCATTGCTGTGCAACTGGAAGGGGCGGGAGTGTTGCGCAGCCGCTACGCCTTCGACCTGCTGCGCGCGGTCAAGGGCGGCAAGCTGATCGCCGGGGAGTATCGCTTCAACCAGCCGGCGACGGCCAACGAGGTGTATGCGCGCATGGTGCGCGGCGATGTGTACACGATTCCGGTGACGATTCCCGAGGGCTACAACATCTTCGAGATCGCGCAGGCGGTCGCCGCCACGGGCCTCAGTTCGCGCGAGGCGTTTCTGGCTGCCGAACGAAGCCAGACCGGGCTGATCGCCGACCTCGACCCCAACGCCACATCGCTGGAGGGCTACCTCTTTCCCGACACCTACCGCTTCGGCCGCCACGCCACGCCCGCAGAGATTCTCGCCGCCATGGTTAAGCGCTTCCGGCAGGTCTGGACCCAACTCGGGATGAAGATGCCCGCTGGTTCCGAGCAGGTGCATCAGGGCGAGATCCCGAAGGGGTACATTTCGGAGACCGCCCAGACTGTCATCCTTGCCTCGCTGGTGGAAAAGGAGGTTAGTCAGGACTCCGAGCGTCCGCTGGTCGCCGGAGTCTTCACCAACCGGATGGCTCAGGGAATTCCGCTGGCCACCGACCCCAGCGTGATCTACGCGGCGCTGCTGGAAGGGAGCTATCGCGGCGCGATCTACGCCTCCGACCTCCAATCGCCTTCGCCGTATAACACCTATCGCCGTGCCGGGCTGCCTCCGGGGCCGATTGCGAACCCCGGCGTGGCCGCGCTGAAGGCGGCGCTGGCACCGGCCCACACCGATTATCTCTACTTTGTCGCCGATGCCGAGGGGCACAGCCGCTTCTCCGCCACGCTGAAGGAACACACTCAGCAGGTGGAAGCCTACCGCCGCACGCTGCACCAGGCCACCCCCGCCAGCGTCCAGCACCAGCCCGTGCATGCTCGCGTTTCGCACCAGTCGGCTCGCGCTCACGTTCCGCACCGGCCGGCCCACTCCCGCGCCCTGCGCCGGGCCGCCCGCTGAGAGCACGACGGGAGGCGTCCGAAATAGGGCCGAAACCTCCAGCCGCCCGGACGCATCTAATTCATATTGCAGACCATTTCGCCCAAACAGCCCCCGTCCGCACGCACCACCAGATATACTAAAACTACGTGTCGATGACGATCAAACAAGCCGTGTCGTGTGGACTCCTCGCGATGACTCCGGCGCTCACCGGATGTCTCGTGCATCGGCACAGCGTGCTGAAGACACGGCTGCCGGATCTCGTATACAACTCGACATTAGACCAGTTGCTCAAGCAGGTAGACGACCGCAACACCGCCATCCAGAGCATGACGCTCTACATGCGGATGTCCACCAGCACGGGAGGCAGCCTGCAGGGCGTGGTTAAGGAGTCCATCAGCTTCAATGGATGGATCATTATCGGAAAGCCGGAGCAGATCAACGTCATTCTGAAAGTCCCCATCTTGGAGAGCCAGGCGCTGGACATGGTTTCCGACGGCAAGACGTTCAAGATGCTGATTCCGCCCAAGAACTGCGCCATCGTTGGGTCGGATGTGGTGACCAACAGCTCGCAGAAGGGGCTGTACAGCCTGCGTCCCGCCGTCATCCTCGATTCGCTGTTGATTCATGGGTTGCAGCCGGACCAAGTCGTCTCCATGACGCAGGACAGTTGGATCCCGCAGCAACCCAAGAGCCGCAAGGGCGTCGTCGAGGACCCGGACTACGATATCCAGTTCCTTTCGCAGCCCCAGGGCAAGAACGCCCACACCCTCCGCGTCGTCCACATCGACCGTGTGAACCTGCTGCCCTGGCGGCAGGACATCTACGATGCCGACGGCAAGGTGGCCACGCAGGCCTTCTACAGCAACTACCAGAAGTTCGGCGACATCGACTTTCCCACCAAGATCGTCATCCAACGGCCGCTGGACGAACTGGGTCTTACTATCACCGTCACCAAGGCCGTCTTCAACCAACCGCTGCTGGAAAACCAGTTCAAACTGGACATCCCCGAGAACACCGCCCATGTCACCAACATGGACGACCCCGCCAGCGGGACGATCAAAGACCCGTGCGCCGTGCATGGGACGCAATCGCAGCATTGATCTCGAGTGCCAGCGCCAGCGCGGCGCGGCCAGCCTCCGCCGATACCACAGGCCCGGTCCGATTGCGCACCGCATTCAGGAAAGAGGCAATTTCCAACTGTAGCGGCTCGCCCGGCTCGACCGGAACCTTGCTCAGCGACATGCCAGGCGCAGGCTGTCCGTTTGCCGCAGCAGCACTGGCCAACGCGGCCAGATGCGCAAGATCGAGCCCTGCCGCAGCGGTTACGTCGATCAGCAGCAGGTCCTGGCGGGCAAAGTCCAGCGAAAGGTACTGGTGGGGCTGAAAGAAGCGCATCTTGCGCACGCGCTCCGTGCTGACGCGGCTGGCGGTGAAGTTGGCCACGCAGCCGTTCTCGAACTCCAGGCGAACGTTGGCGATGTCCACCTTGCGCGAGAGCACGGGCAGGCCCACGGCGCGCAGCTCGCGCACCGGAGAATCGACGAGGCTCAGCACCAGGTCCAGGTCGTGGATCATCACATCCAGCACCACATCCACGTCCAGCGAGCGCGGGGTGAAGACGCTGAGGCGATGCACCTCGAAGAACATGGGGTGGTTGAGCAGGCCGCGCACCGCTCGCACCGCTGGATTGAATCGCTCCAGGTGGCCAACCTGCACCGTGCGGCCGAGGTCGCGCGCCAGGCGGACGATCTCGTCGGCCTCGGCGAGGCTCGCGGCGATGGGCTTTTCGATCAGCAGATCGACTCCGGAGGCCAACAGCGTGCGCGCGCACTCCGCATGATGCACCGTCGGCACGCAGAGCGAAGCCGCATCCAGTCTGCAAGCCGCCAGACACTCTTCGATCGAGGCGAATCCGGGGATGGCGTACTTCGCCATTGCAGCAGACCGCGCAGCTTCATTGGAATCGACGACAGCGGCAAGCTGCACCGGCGCGCCCGCCTGCTCCAGCTCACGATAGACGCGCAGATGATTGCGCCCGAAGGCTCCTGCGCCCACCACGGCTATGCGCAGGGGAGTTGCATCTCGAGTTGGCAATGAAGTCGCTCCGGTCACTTACTTCACCGGAGCTTCCACCACCTGGCGGCAGCGCGCGTAGAGTTCGAGCAGCTCGGTGACCTGGTCCTCGGGCTTGGACGAGGCGGTGACGCCGAATCCGGTGCCTCCGGCGGCTTTGGTGCCCACATGCGCCTGCGAGGCCACAAACTTCAACAGATCGAGCGCAATGTCCTCGGTGCGGCGAGCCGTGTTGATTCCTTCACTCATGAAATATCCCCTCTCATTCCAGACCCGATGTTAACGGCCAGCCATGCGGAGAAGCAAATCGCACACACTCACCCGGCGCGGACGGCGCAGAGGATCTCGTAGGGGATGGTTTGGGCGAGGCGGGCGTGGTCGTCGGCGGTGATGCCGTCGCCGAGGACAACGACTTCGTCGCCGATGTGGACGCCAGGGATGGCGGTGACATCGACCATGGTCAGATTCATCGTGACGCGGCCGACGATTGCGGCTTGGTGCGGTGATCCGTCGCGGCTGCGCAGAATGACCCAGCCGCCGGGGCGGGCGTCGGAGCCGGAGAGAGCGCGGCGGAGGCCGTCCGAATAGCCAACGGGGAGCATGGCGAGGCGCATCGGGCGCGGCGCGGTGAAGGTTGCGTTGTAGCTTACGGTTTCGCCGACGGCCAGATCGCGCAGGGAGAGGACGCGCGTCTTCCAGGTCATGACGGGACGAAGCGCGGGGCGCAGCTTCGAGGGTACGGGGGCCGCATCCGCGCCAGTAATCGGCGAGCAATAGCCGTAGAGCGCAATGCCGCAGCGCACCATCGCGTGAGCGCGGATGGAGCGGGCGAGATCGACCAGCCAGGGCGAAGACTGGGCCGGATTATCGACTGACGAGCTGCTGCCCGCGTGAATCCACCTGGGCGCGAGGCCATGCTTGAGCACTTGCGCGATTGCGGCTTCAAATCGCCGTTCCTGGGTCTGGGTCAGCTCGGAGTGGGCGACCTCGGCGGCGCAGAAGTGGGTGAAGATGCCATCCAGCGCGAGACCCGCGGACTGAATCTCCGCGAGGAGGTCTTCCAACTCCTGGCCGGGATGGACTCCCTGGCGCGCCATGCCGGTGTCGATCTCGACGTGGACGGCGAGGCGAGTGCCTTCCAGCCAGCCAATCTGCTGCGGGGTCCAGACGACCGGGGTCAACGCGTGCTCGGCGATCACAGCCGTGTCCTCGGGCAGGAGGCCGCACATCACGAGAATTGCGGGCTGGTCGCTGCGCGCGATGCCAGCCTCAGCGAGCGCACGGCGCGCACGGGCTCCCTCAGCGGCGCTCGCCACACCAAGCCACGGCGCTCCGGCCCGGGCCAGAGTTGTGGAGCAAAACTCAACCCCGTGGCCGTAGGCGTTGGCCTTCACTACACCCAGGACTGCTGTATCTGCGCCTACCGCTTCGGCGATGGCGCGGTAGTTTGCCGCCAGCCGCTCGCCGGAGATCTCAACCCAGCTTGTCATTGAAATCGCCACCACCGTCTCACATCCATACCAGACCTAGTATCCACCCGAATCGGCCTCCGCCAGGTTCTCGAAGCGGGTGTAGTCGGCGCGGAAGGCCAGCTTGATGCTTCCGGTGGGGCCGTTTCGCTGCTTGGCGACGATGATCTCGGCCTGACCCTTCACGTCTTCGTTGTCACGGTCGTAGTACTCTTCGCGGTGGATGAAGGCGACCACGTCGGCGTCCTGCTCGATGGAGCCGGACTCGCGCAGATCGCTGAGCAGGGGTTTCTTGTCGCCGGCGCGCTGCTCGCTGCCACGGGAGAGCTGGCTGAGCGCGAGCACGGGGATGCGCATCTCCTTGGCCAGCGCCTTGAGGCCGCGCGAGATGGAGCTGACCTCCTGGGTGCGGTTCTCGAAGCCCCGCTTGCCGGAGGCGCTGGTGCCGGTCATCAACTGCAGGTAGTCGATGACGATCAGGTCCAGGCCGCCCTGTTGCTGCTTCAGGCGGCGCGCCTTGGCTCGCATCTCCGGCAGGGTGATGCCGGGCGTGTCGTCGATGAAGAGCTTGGAGTCCATCAGCCGCTCCAGCGCCTTCATCAGCTTGCCGCGGTCGTCGCGCAACATGGAGCCGGTCTGCAGCTTGCGTGAACCGACCAGGGCCTCGCTGGCCAACATGCGGCGCAGCAGGCTCTCCTTGCTCATTTCGAGGGAGAAGACGGCGACGACTTTGCCGTCCTGCACGGCGGCGTTCTGCGCGATATTAATTGCCCAGGCAGTCTTGCCCATCGAAGGCCGCGCCGCGATGATGATGAGTTCGGAGTCCTGCAGGCCGCTGGTCATCTTGTCGAACTCGGTGTAGCGGGTGGCCAGGCCGGTGACCTCGCGGCCCTGCTCGTACAGCTTGTCGATGGAGACAAAGCTGCCGGCGACGATCTCTCCGATGCCGGCCAGTCCGCGCTGGATGGCGGAGTCGGCCACATCGGCCAACTGCGCCTCCACGTCGCCCAGCACCGTGATGGCGTCTTCGCTCTGGTCCGCGGCGCGGATGCCGCCATCGTGGAAGATGCCCATCAACTGGCGCAGCAGGCTCTTGTCGCGGACAATCTGGACGTAGCTCTCGATGGAGAAGTTGCGCGGGATGCCCTCGGTGAGGAATGCAAGGTATGCGTCTCCGCCAACTGTATCCAGCTCCCTGCGGCGTTTTAATTCATCGCGCACAGTCAGCATGTCGATGCCCTGGCCCTTGGCCATCATGTCAACAATGCAGCGAAACACTCGCTGGTGAGAATCCAGCGAAAAATCCTCCGCCTTCAGCTTCTCCGTCGCGTCACTGATGGCGACGCTGTCCAGCAGCATCGCGCCGAGAATCGCAACTTCAATGTGGACGGATGCAGGCAGTCCTTCCGACGCGTTGAGTTGAGCAATTGATGCCATAATGGCTTATTCTCCACTTGCGCACTGCGAACCGCAATACAGACGCAGCACCTACAATTGGGCATTGTCATACCTTTCCCACACGCGAATAGGATTATTCACAGATGAGCGACAATCTTGACAGATACCTCCCCGAATTCGACGAAGATGAAATCAGAAACAAGATCGCAGGATTCACTCGTGACCAAATCATCGACATGTTGATCTATGCATACAAAGAGAAGCGGGTTATCGCAAAGAGTTGGGACGAATCGCTCAAAAAGCTTCGGCGAATAGAGGCGATTATCACAGAGCAGTCAAGCCTTCTCAATATGCCGGGAGTGCCTAGCGCGGACGATCTACGCCGGATGTTTGGCGATGATGAATCTTGAATTTCCGGGTCGAATGAAGGAGAGGAATCCTATCATGGCATCCAGCAAAGATCTCGACATTCCACCCGCAGCCTCTCGCGACCAGGCCTCGTTTGAGGTTCTGCGCGTGTGGATTGCTGAACATGGGCAGCACGTCAGTATGCGCTGCGATGCATGGGATGACCCCTTCGCGTGGGGCATTGTGCTGGCCGACCTGGCCCGCCACGTGGCGCTGGCCCACCAGTTTCAGCACCCCGAGGACGACAGCGAAGCCTTCGCCGAGCGGCTGCTGGAGGGTTTTCACGCCGAGATCGAAAACCCCACGGACGAATCCGAAGGCGAAATCACGCAATGAACTCAAAGGTGTAAGCTGCTGCTTTGATCTCAAGAGAGGTTTCGGGACGCTGCCATGAAAGCACTTCTGCTCACCGCAATTCTTTGCTGTTCCGTGGCATCTTCCGCCGCCACTCCACGCGCAAACCTCAGCGGCACAGTCGTCGATGCCGATGGCAAGCCCGTGACAGGCGTGACGGTGATGGTCTACCACGCTGGCGTCAAAGTCGGCTATAGCACCTTCTGCCCAAGCTGCTACCTCGATTGCGGGAAGCGCGTTCTGACCGATGCGACGGGTAAGTTTGAGATCAAGGACCTCGCGGGCGATCTATGGTTCACGCTGCTCGCCGCGCGCGACGGATATGTCCCCAAGTTCTCCAATAAGGTCGATCCGGCGAGGACTCCCAGCGTATCCATCAAACTCGCCGCCAAGCCGCCCACCAGCGACTTCAGCGGCGTAGTTCGCGGCCGCGTCGTCGAGAAGGACGGCTCGCCCATTCGCGACGCGGTCATCACCCCCATAGGGCTCAACATGAGCGCGAAAGACATGAACGCCCACATGCCTGTGGGGGCGCCTCCGGTTGAGGGAGAACACAGCATGTATGGCACTGTCGATGGACTTCAGCCCATCGCGGTCACTAACCGGCAGGGTGAGTTCGATCTCTCCTACGACAAGCCAACGTCGAAGATGCTGCTCTCGGTCGAAGCCCGCGCCATGGCGCCAAAGGTGGTCGTTATGGAGAGTGGGCCGATGCGCCATTCTGTCACGCTCTCCGACGGGGCCAGCGTCACAGGCCGCCTCATGGCCAACGGCAAGCCTGTGCCCAACGCACTGGTCGGACTCATGCCAGTGCATCCAGGCGAGTACGCAGATAACCTTAAGGTCATCGGCGATCCGTACGAAGAGATTCGCATCGGGACCGCCGCAGACGGGCGCTTCACCATCACAAATGTCCCGTGGCCGGTCGACTGGTATGTTTACGCCAAGATGGACTCAATCTCCAGCCTGGGAGCAACCAGCCCAATCGAGGTCAAGGTCGCGAAAGACGGCCAGTATCTACAGACGGCGGACCTGGTCGTCAAGCCAGGTTACCGGGTCAAGGGAACCGTCCTGGTGAGCGACAAGAAGCCCATCCCGGAAGGCATGCACGCGATTCTCTCATCCGAGACCGTCTGGGACTCGCAGACCGTCCCGCTGGCCAGCGACGGCCATTTTGAGTTCACCAATCTGCCGCCTGGCAAGTACATCATCAGTGTGTCCGTGAAGGGCTACCACGAGAAAACGCCCCAGTACGGCCCCACGCCATTCACCGTCGATCACAACATCGACGGCTTCACCACCACCGTCTACCCCAACGTTCCGTGAACGGCGCTCCGCCCCATCGGGCAGACCTTACTTGCCGCGCAGGAAGCCCTTGGTGTCCAGCCACTGCACGAAGACCTGGGGCCAGTCGGCGACCGCGCCGTGCTGGCCGAGGCGCAGACCGAAGCCGTGACCCACGCCCGCGTACTCGTGAAGCTCGGCTGAGACGCCGGCCTTGCGCAGGGCGATGAAAAGATCCGGCAACTGTTGCGCGATGTTGTCGCGGTCGTCGGCTCCGCAGAGCAGAAAGGCAGGTGGCGTGTCCTTTGTGACCTTCGCGATGACCGCAGGCGAAAGCCCGCCGGGGTACATCAGAGCCTCGAAGGCCGGCTTGTCGCTCAGTTTGTCGATGGGGTCGGGCGCGTTGGGATTGCCTGTGTCGAAGCGCGTGGCGGCCAGCACGGCCAGTTCGCCGCCCGCCGAGAAGCCCATGACGCCGACGCGCTCGGGATCGACTCCCCACTCTGCCGCGCGCGCCTTGACCATGCGAATGGCGCGCTGCATGTCTGGCAAGGCGTCGCCCTCGACGGTGTAGGTGGAGCCTTGCTCGCGGGCCAGGCGGTACTTCAGCACAAACGCGGCGATACCGTGGCCGCTAAGGTACTTGGCCACGTCGTAGCCCTCGTGGTCGATGGAGAGCAGCGAGTGCCCGCCGCCGGGCGCGATAATCACCGCGGCCACGGGCACTTTCGATCCGCGCACAAGGTAGGAAGCAATCGATGGGTTGTTAATGCTGGTGACGGTGTGCTCGCCCTCGGCGTTGATCTGGGTCACCACCTCGGGCGCGGTCTTGCCCTCGGAGCCGGGAGCGCCGTTCGGCCACAGCGGCACCGACGCGTGCTGCGCCACTCCTGCCGCCGCCAATCCTAGCGACACCATCAAACCGCAAACCAACTTCATCCCAGATGTCATCGTTACGCGCATCGTTGCACCTCGCTTCGACCGCAACTATACCGTGTAGCGCACCGTGTTGAATAGTGGAGTCGCTTTGAGTTGTCTCATCCGTGTTATGCGTGAAAAGCAGCGATCGTAAACGGGCTGTAACTACGCCGTGCGCCGACGGGCCTGAATCTCGAGGAAGCAGTTGACCAGGGTGACGGCGGCGGGGGTCACTCCCTGGATGCGGCTGGCCTGGCCGAGCGTGCGCGGACGCACGCGGCCCAGCGTTTCGACCATCTCGCGCGAGAGGCCGCTGCAGGCCTCGTAATCGAACCACGCGGGAATCGCGCGCTGCTCGTCTCGCTTGAGGCGCTCCATCGACTTGCGCTGCTGCTGGAGATAGCCCGCGTACTTGATCTCCGTCTCGACGGACTTCATCTCGTTGCGCACCCAGGCTGGAAGACGCGCGTCCACCACAAACGCGGGTGCCCCATCTTCGCGCGGTTCTATCGCGCTAAGGTGGGGCGGGTGACTCATCCACACGCTCAGCTCCGGCACATTCACCAACGAAGCCGTCAGAACCGGCCAGAGTGATTCCACCGTAACCTCGGGGCGCTTCAGCATCTGCGCGTAGGTCTGCGCGCCGAGGTCGCTCAGGTCGCCGCGGAGGGTTTCCGCGAGCGCCGATGGCAGGGCAGTGACATCCACGCGCATCTTGGTTAGCAACTGCTCGAAGGCCGCCGCGCGAGACTGCTTCGCCTCGTACGCCGCCCAGGCAGCATCGTCGATCAGGCCAAGGCGGCGGCCATGCGGAGTGAGGCGACGGTCGGCGTTGTCGATGCGAAGGTGCAGGCGAAACTCCGCGCGCGAGGTGAACATGCGGTAAGGCTCGTCGGTGCCCTTGGAGATAAGGTCGTCAATGAGAATGCCGGTGTAGGCCTCGGTGCGGTCGAGGGTGAAGCCGCCGGTCTGTTCTCCGCTCAGGGCTGGCTCGCCGCTCAGGGTTGCGCGAACGGCGAGGGCCGCGTTGATTCCGGCCATCAGTCCCTGGCAGGCGGCCTCCTCATATCCGCTGGTTCCGTTGATCTGGCCGGCCAGATAGAGCCCGGCGAACTTCTTGACCGCCAGCGTGCGGTCCAACTCGGTGGGGTCGATGGCGTCGTACTCGATGGCGTAGCCGGGGCGCAGCATCTCGGCGGCTTCGAGGCCGGGGATGGAGTGAACCATCGCCACCTGCACCTCCATGGGCAGGCTGGTGCTCATGCCGTTGATGTAGACCTCGTGGGTGTTGAGGCCCTCCGGCTCCAGGAAGAACTGGTGATGCGTTTTGTCCGGAAAGCGCACGATCTTGGTCTCGATGGACGGGCAGTAGCGCGGGCCGATGGCGGAGATCTGCCCGGTGTACATGGGCGAGCGATGCACGTTCTCGCGGATCAGGCGCAGCGTCTCCGGCGTGGTGGTGGCGATGTAGCAGCTCACCTGGGGCAGCGCCGGAACCCACGCGGCTCCTTGCCAGTTCGCGGCACGAAAGCTGAACGGCGTGGGATCGGCGTCCCCCGGCTGCTCGACGAACTTGGTCCAGTCGATGGTGCGGCCATCGAGTCGCGGCGGGGTTCCCGTCTTCAACCGGCACTCGCGCAGACCCAGCCGCTTGAGCGCTTCACCCAGCAGCACGCTGGCCGGTTCGCCGCTGCGCCCTGAGGCGTACTGTTGCTCGCCGCAGTGGATGATGCCATTGAGAAAGGTCCCGGTGGTGACCACCACGGCTCCGGTGTGGACCACACGCCCATCGCGCAGGCGCACGCCAGTCACCCGCTTTTGTTTGTCATTCCGTAACGCAGCGGAGGAATCTGCTTCTTCCCCTTGAACCTCGAAACTCGAACCTTGAACCTCTACATCGACCACCTCGGCCTGCTTGATGAAGAGGTTCGGCTGGCCCTCCAGCACCTCGCGCATCTTCACGCGGTAGAGGGCCTTGTCGCACTGCGCTCGCGGCGACCAGACGGCCGGCCCGCGCGAGGTGTTCAGCAGGCGGAACTGAATGCCGCAGGCGTCGGCGACCTCGCCCATGATGCCGCCCAGCGCGTCCACCTCGCGCACCAGATGTCCCTTGGCGATGCCGCCGATGGCGGGGTTGCAGCTCATCTGCGCGATGAGGTCGAGGTTCAGCGTGAACAGAGCGGTGCGCAGGCCCATGCGCGCGGAGGCCATCGCCGCCTCGCACCCCGCGTGTCCGGCGCCGACCACCACCACATCGAACTGCTCGGAAAACGCCATCCCTCCATTTTATGTGTCCAATCGCATCTTCTTGAAGCTCTTGGGGTCTAAGATGAGAGCGCGACTTATCGGCAACCACATTCAGTGTTGAAGCAGAGGCAGCAACAAACACACAGGAGAGTAGAGAACGATGCGACTCCGCCCAGCAAGCCTTATTGCACTTGGCCTGACCATCAGCATTCCCGCCTTCGTCGCAGCCGCAGCCCAGACAGACGACCAGCCCGCGCCGCTGGTTGCACCACAATCAGTCGATCTGCCGCAGGACGCATCGCAGACCAGCGTTCCCACGCTACACGTCACTACGCGCGAGATCGTCGTGGACGTAATGGTCACGGACGCCAAAGGCAACGCCGTGCATGGCCTCAAACAGTCCGACTTCAGCATCGAGGAGAACGGCAAGCCACAGCCCATTCGCAGCTTCCGTGAGTTCGGGTCAGAGATTCCGGTCGCGGAACCCGCTCCGCCAAAGCTCCCGCCCGGTGTCTATACCAATAGCCAATCGACGCCGGCCAGCGGGCCGGTCAACATCCTGCTGATCGATGCATTGCATAGCAATCCTGTCAATATCTTTCGCGAGCTACAGGGCGCGACCGCGTATCTGACCACGATGCCGCAGGGCACCAAGGTCGCCATCTTCCTGCTCGCGCAGAGCGGCACTCACATGCTACAGGGATTCACCTCCGACCGCGACTTGCTGCTGCGCGCCGTCCATAACAACCCAGCCAGTGTCCCGTTGACTCTGAGTGGGCAACCCGTGGATCGCCACACAATGAATTGGGATACCGTCGACGCGTTCAACCAGATCGCCGTATACGTCGCCGGGATCAAGGGCAGGAAGAACCTAATCTGGTTTGTCCCCGGCATTCCTGTCCCTCTGATGCGTGACGGTGGCTACGGCTGGGGCAATGGAGACATGAGCCTGGTGCATCGCCTCATGGACGTCTATGAGCGCTATACCGCCGAGCAGATCGCCATCTCTCCACTGGATCCGCGCGGCGTCGTCGGTCTGGGGATGGCGCAGTTGAGGGCTGAGGCGGTGGCAGAGCAGAGCGGCGGCGAGGCCTTCTACAACGACAACGACCTGAAATCGCTCATTGGCAAGGCTATCAATCACGGCACGCAGTTCTATACCATCTCCTACATCCCGCCCAAGCAGACGGACGATGGCCACTATCATCACATCAAGATCGAAGTTGCGCAGCCGGGCCTGCATCTGGTCTACCGCCAGGGATACAACGCCGAGCGGGTGCCGACGCTGGATGCGCCACCCCCCGGCCCTGCCCTGATGAAGGCCTCGATGGAGGGCAATACGCCTCCCGCCACGCAGATACTCTTTGACGTTGGCGTCTGGCCCGGCTACCCGACGTCCAGCGCGGCCACCAACCCCCAAGCGCAACCAGATGCCAAATCGAAGCCCGGCAAGTCCGTTCGCTACGAGCTTCATTACGGCTTCCCACCCAGCGAGATTGCCTTCACAGAAGATCCCGATGGGACGCTCCACGGATCGCTCGAGTTCGACGCCGTCGCCTACGACATCTACCGCAAGCGCGTCGCCCTGCTCACGCAGACCGTCACGATGAACCTCTCCCCGGCGCAGTACGATGAGTTCGTCGCCAAGCATGCGTTCTCATTCGTTCAGCAGCTTGACCTGCCGCTCGGACAGATCTCGCTGCACGCCGGCATTCTGGACAACGTCACCAGCAAGGTCGGCACACTGGAGATCTCCATCTACGTGCGTCCCGTCAACCCCTCGCAACCCGCCGCCGCGCAACCCAAGCGTTGAGCGGTTTCACCGCAGGTCTTTACAGGAGCGAAGAACGTTCGCGTGGTTTTCTCTCAAGGAAAACCACACTGCATGAATTTCCCAGAAGCCCAGTAGCTGTGAAACCGCTCTAGGCTGTATCGACATATAGTTCAACAAGACGTATCTATCGAATGAAGGTTATAGCGCGGGCCTTCAGCCCGCAAAGGATAGGTTGGGACGCGTACCTGGGGCTTCGCCCCAGGCTAAATATAGAACGGGCCGTTGGCCCTTTTCAGACAACGGCAAGAACAACAGCAAAATAACAACGGCAGATACGATCTATATGTCGATACGGCTTAGAACTCCAGGCGAAGGCCTAGCTGGAGCTGGCGTTCGCGGGCCTGGCTGGTTCCCGCGGCGGTGTACGCGCCGAAGGGCTGCACGTTCAGGCCCTCGGTGGCCACCGCCGCCGCATTCTGAAAGACCAGCGGCGTTACCCCGGCAGGCGCCGTTCCTGTCCCCGGAGTCCCCACCAGGAACGCCCGTTGCGTAATTCCCGAGTAGTTCCTCCGATTCGTAACGTTGAAGGCCTCTGCCGAGGCGCGCAGGCGCAGACCCTCGCGTATGCGGAAGATGCGGCTCAGGCGCATGTCGAGGTTGGCGGAGTCGGGCAGGCGCAGCGTGTTGCGCCCCACGGTGGGCAGCACCGCCGAGCCGCCCGAGCCGTTGATGCTCTGGTGGCCGCCGGCCAGACGCGTGCCACCGTAGATGTCGTAGCTGTAGCCGCGTCCGCTCGCCTCGGAGAAGATCCACGCCGCCGACCAGCCGTTGGCCAGCCTCCACACCGTCCGCTCGGCTGTCGCGGAGATTCCCGATCCGCCGCTGCCGCTCACCCGCGGCGACCACACGATTGTGGCCACCACGCGATGGGGAAAGTTCAGCGCCGAGAGCCCCTTGTCATAGCGCACCGTGAAGGGGTCAAACTGGCCGTTGGTGCGCGGCACCGCGCCTGCGCTCTGGCCAAAGTCGATGGCCTTGGACCAGGTCCACGCCACGCGGAAGTCCAGACTGCGCCCAACCCCGCTATAGCCGTCGCGGCCCGATCCCATCCCGCGCCGAGCCTCCAGCGTCATCCCGTGGTAGCTGGCATTGGCGTTGGAGACAATGTCCGTCACCGGGCCGAAGCTGGGAGCGACGCGCGCCGTGTAGACAGGGATGGCGAAGGTCTCGCCATCCTCGACGCCGATTGCGCCGGTTCCGCCCTGTAGCTGGAACTCCCGCACGCCGGTCGAGGGCGCGATGTTGATGTCCACCGAGTTGGGCAGTTGCCGGTCGAGGTTCAACACATAGCCCACGCGGCCCAGCACTCCCGCACCCAGCCCGTGCTCGATGGAAAACGTGCCCTGCTGGACTTCGGGCAGGCGAAATCTCCGGTCGAAGACGACCGCCGAGGTGGTCGCCGCAACCACTCCCGTCGGCGGCGTCAGGAACGAGCAGAGGTAGCCGAAGCCGACTCCCGTGGCAGACTGCGGACAGACCGTCTCGGTGGTGGGCAGAATGCGCACTCGCGTCGTCGAGCTGGGCAGAGCCGTATCCAGCAGCGCCGCGCGGATGGTTGCGCCGGGCAGCTTGCCGAAGTAGACGCCGTAGCCGATGCGAACCACTCCGCGTCCAACCCCGAAGGGTTGCCAGGCAACGCCCACGCGCGGGCCGAAGTTGTTGCGGTCCTCGGGGAAGACGCTGGTCGCGCCCACCGCGCCGAAGACCACATCCAGGGCCGCGTTTGGTTGCTGCGGAAGCGGAAGGAACTGGTACTCGTAGCGCAGCCCGGCGTGGATCGTCAGCCGCTGCGCCACCCTCCAGTCGTCCTGAAGGAAGCCCGCCCACTCCTGGGTGTGGAAGCTCACGCTCTGCTGGCCGAAGCTCTGCGAGTAGGAGCTGAAGCAGAAATCATGCACCGACGCTGTGATCGACGGACAGCCGCCGTTGGGGTACGCGTTCACGTTGAAGGTGTAGTCGGTAATCCAGTTCGCCAGCCCGCCTAATACTACCGGCGAGCCTGTTGCTGTAGTCGTGCTGCTGTCGTAGCTGAAGGTCCCATCGGCGTTGGTCAGCGAATCGGTGTAGTCGCGGAGCGCGCTGAAGTCGCCGCCAAACTGCAAAAAGTGCCGCCCGCGCACCCAGCCGACTATATCCGCCAGCTCCAGACGGCTCTCGTCGGGATAGGCTTTCTGCCCCAGCGCCGCCGGCGTTCCAAAGACCAGCCCCTGCGGCCCAATGGAGACCTCCGGCGGCATTCCTCCCGGGCCGATGTTCGGCTCCTGCGCCAGCGGCGTCTGCGGCGACTCATACTGCAACTGGCGTCCATACTGCACGCGCAGCTCGTTGCTCAGCCGACTGCTGATGAACTGAACCCAGCGCGCAACGCCCGCGTCCAACTTGCCGTAGCTCGATCCCAGGCTGGCCACGCCGCGGTCCACCACCGCCTCCGACCGCGCTCCCGCCGGCGAACTCCAACGCGCCCGGTTGTACTCAAGGACCACACGGCTGCCGCTTCCGTGCTGCCAGTCGACGCGCCCGAAGTTGACCGTCTGGTCCGCACGCCGAGCGACGGTTCCCGTCAGGCTATTGAGGTAATTCAGGGCCGCATTGGTCTGGGCCGGGGTTACGCCGCGATTCGCCAGCAGAGCCATCTGGCTCGCCGTCAACGAATAAAAACCCGCGTAGCCCGGCGCGGAGATTGCGGGAAAATTCCGATGCTGCGCATCGAACGCATAAAAATAAAGCAGCCGTTGTCCCTGGTTTGCGTTCCTGCGTGACAAACTGCCGTCGTTGGTGCTGGAGGTAAATCCGGGAACCGGCCCGCCAATGCTTCCGCCAAACTGTTGTCGCTGGTCCTGCGGCTTCACCACACCGCTGGTCACCACGCCGTCCGCGTAGTTCGATGCAATGGAGAACGGATTGGCCGCCGCCCACGCGCTATTGCGCACCGTGTAGAAGGCCATTCCATGCAACCGCGTCCCACCGGAGCGCGAGACCGTCGTCACCACGCCGCCGACCCCGTGTCCATAGAGAGCCGAGCCATAGGCCGTTGCATTGCCCTGCCCAAGAACGCGGAACTCGCGTACCGCCGCCTGCGAGAAGACATACGACGAGCCCGCGCGCTCGCCGCCGTCGGCCACCGAACCCGCGCCGCTTCCCACGCCCGACGCACGGTCGTAGACCGCGTCCGAACCCGCCGCAACCTCCTCCTCCGCGCCCGCCGCCGCTCCGCTGAAGCTCTGGTCGCCGCTCGCGCCATCGGTGCGCGAGCTGTTCTGGGTGAGCGCGACCCCGCGAAAGCTCACATCTGCGGAGTCCTCATCCCCGCTCGCCGCGCCATTTGCCCCGGCAACGGTCAGGGCCAGCGAGCGCCACTGACCGCCATTCACGGGCAAGGCGGCCATATCTGCCCCGGCCAAATCCGTCCCGCCGCTATTGATTCCACTCGGCGAGTTCGGCAGTCCAGAGACAGGCGGCCGCATCCGCGCCACGACTTCCGTTACCTCACCCAGCCCCACCTCCACCGGCTCCGGAAGCGTCAACTCTACCCCAGCTTCCTCCGCTGACAGCTCGTACTCGCCCACCGGCAGCCGCACCAGCAAGAATTCACCCCTCGACCCCGAGCGCGCCCGCATCGCAAGCCCCGTCTCCAGATCGCGCGCTACCACCAACGCCCCCTCCACTGGCGAGCCCGCGGCACTCAACACCTGCCCGCCGATTGCGCCATCCGTCCCACTCTGCGCCCACACGCACCCACCCAGGCCGAAGGCCAGTCCCACCGCGCAGCAGCCCAACCAACTCAGCCTGCCGCGTCCAGACCTCATCTCATCCCCCTTTAAGCTCTGATTGCCGGGCAATGATTCCCGGACGAAAAGAAGACGACAGCAAGAGCCATTTCCGCGCAACACCACCCAAACCTGTGCCCGAGCACAAGCCCGTGGCCCTCAGAGTATTTTCGGAATACACATAGACTTCTCGAAGATCATGCAAGGTGGATTTTCTTGAGGAAAAACCACGCAAACATTCTTCGCTCTGTAAAGATCTGCGGTGAAAACCACTCCAGCCGAAGACTAACCGACTTTTCCCGGTTAGGGAATTCTAATCTTCGTTTGGGATTTTCTGCCGCTTCGCGCTCTGCATTGCGCCCGCGCGCTGGCAGACGGGCCGCGTGCCTCATTCATCCCCAGCCGCACGGTACGCGCGAGCGTTCAGGATTCCACACCGGCTCACATTTTTCTCTCATCTTCCGATAACAGATGTGAGGAGATGAAATGCCCTCAGAACCTTATATCGCCAAGACAGTCGAGAACGCGCCCGACGCCATCGCAAGCCATGTGCGATGGAAGATCGCATTGCTGCTGGCTGCTCGAATGCGCGAGCCGCTGAGCGAACGCGCCACCCGCTCCATCCAGCATCCCGAGGAGGACGCCATCCGCAAATGGCTGCTCAGTGAACGCACACTGCACCTGCGCGGCACACCGGAGTACCAGGCCGCGCTCGACCTGCACACGGCGTTTCATGGCCACATGCTGGCCATCGCCAACCTGATCAACGCCGGGGACTTTGAAGAGGCCGAGCGCCTGATCAACTCCCCCGATCACTTCGAGAAGCCCTCCATCGCGCTGGCCAACGCCATTATGGCGCTCGACAGCACACCAGCCGACAGGCCCGCTCCGCAGAGAATAGATACTGCCGATCTGCGAAAGACGGCCTAGACGCGCGCGGCCCACACGAACCCCGCAGGCCCCCGCAGCCTGCGCCAGCACGGAGTTCGGCGTCCTGCGCCGGAGTCACTTCTTCGGCGTGTACTCGCACCACACCAGATTGTCGCGATAGTCGATGTGCAGCACCAACTGGATTAGTGCCGGCGCGCCGATAAACCCCGATATTTCCAATCCGGCGCTGTGCGATAACTTAGTCGTATCGATCGACGTCATAGTTGGCGAATCCAGCCGCAGGCCGGCGAATGCCAGGGTAAACTTGCCCGCCTCGTAGACCTTGTCCACCTCGCCAGAGATGCCGCGAATCTCCGTGTCCCGATCGCGCGAGACCTTGGTCACCTCTTTTGCCGCCGCCGGTGAGATAAGGTTCGACGCCGCTCCCGTGTCCAGCATGAAGAGCTTCTCCTTCCACGCGCTGTCATCCTTTATTTGCTTTGTTTCGACAATTCCTGTCGGCATCAACAGGTCGTGGCCGCTGCGATAGATGCGCTGCCACTTCGCCATCTCCGGCGCAATATACGGGTCATGTGGCTCAAACACCGCATCGTCCCCCGCCGCTTCCAGCTTCGCTCGCTCCGCTTCAGTCTCGCCAGGCCGCAGAGGCAGCGGAGCGATGCGCAGCTCGTGCTTGGGGAAGTCCAGCGTTAGCTGGGAAGCGTCGAAGACATCGCCGCCGATCAGCCCGTCGGAGTCCAGCACGCTCCACTTCTCCAGAATCTCAACCGGGCAGTTGGTGAACTCGATCCCTCCAATCTTGATGCTCGCCACATGCGCGATCGAAGTATTCACATCGCCCTTGTCGCCGACGCCCCACATCTTTTTAGCGTCTTCGCGCTGGATGCCGAGAAACATCGCCGCCGCGCGCGAGATCGTGATGCCGCTGGCCCCAGTGTCGATCTGCAGTCTCCGCCGCTTGCCGTTGAACTGCACATCCAGTCCCCAGCCGATGAATCGCGTCGGTCCATCCGTCACCGCCTCCATCGGCACCTTCGCCTCGCGCGGCGAGGTTGGCGCCATCCGGCAGTCCGACGCATGGGAGAGAGATTCCTTCTCCAGTCTCGTCTTCAGCTTCGCTCTGTTCTCCTCGCTGATCTGGTCGCTATGCTCGGCGTAGTCAACCCACTTGGCCATTCGCTCCTTGCGTGGCCGCGTCCACATCCACGCCGTATTGATGTCGTCGTCGGTGGGGTGCAGCGCGTATGCCTGGTCAATCATGCGCTTGCTGGAGGCATGCATTCCCGCGAGTCCATCGATCTCGGCAATTTTATAGAAGGCGCGCGCGTTGCACAGGTTCGCCTGCGCTGCTTTTTGAAACTGGACGAACGCCGCGCGCGGATCGCCCTGGCGCAGACGCACATCGCCCAGCGCGGTCAACGCCATCGAACTCGCCGGCGCAGACGCCACCCACGCCTCCGCGTCCTTCGCCGCGTCGTCTACCTTGTTCTGCGCAATCAGAACGCGCACAAGCCCCTCGTGTGCCGCCTCATTGTCCGCACTCTTCGCCAGCAATGCGCGGAACAGGACCTCCGCGGGGGCGAAATCCCCTTTGTTCAGTTCCGTCTCCGCAGGGTTGGGCGCGGTCGAGTTCACCGGGCAAGTCTTCCTCGCCGGCGCGGCTGGAGTCACAGGCGTCTTCGTTCCAGCAGCCGCAGCCTGAGCCGCGGCCGCAGCCTGGGCTTGCGCGCGAGCTACACCGCCGCTGGCCCCTAATCCGACCAGAACAATCCAACCGGCACACATCTCCGCCAGCAACAACCGGGCCCTCGCCACCGCTCTCTCCTCATATAACGCGATGGCGGAATCATATCCTCTCGGCTTTGATTTGCAATCTTTTTTCCATCACCGCGATGGCCTCGGCGCTCTGATCCACCATGCAGAAGGCGCGGTCGTTCTTCGCCGCGGCCTCGCCGGTCGTCCCGCTGCCGGCGAAGAAGTCCAGCACCAGGTCGCCGGGGTTCGAGTGAACGCGCACGATCCGCTCCAGAATTCCCAGCGGTTTCTGCGTGGCGTAACCAGTCTTCTCCTTGCCATTGGTGGGAACAATGGTGTGCCACCAGACGTCGGTCGGCGTCTTGCCGCGCGCGGCCTTTTCGGCGCCCACCAGCCCCGGAGCCATGTAGGGGATGCGGTCGCTCTTGCCCAGGTTGAAGGTGTAGCGCTGGGGATCGCGCGTGTACCAGAGGATGTTGTCGTGCTTGGCTGGCCAGCGTTTGGTCGCGCGCGCTCCATAGTCATACGCCCAGACGATCTCGTTCTGGAAACAATCGCGGCCAAAGATTGAATCCAGCATGACCTTGCAGTAATGCACCTCGCGGTAGTCGATGTGGAAGAAGAGGCTGCCGGTGGGCGTGAGCACGCGGTGCGCCTCCACCAGGCGCGGCCGCAGAAAACCGAGGAAGTCGTCGAACTGGTCGGCGTAGCCTGCGGGCTTTGCAGAATCGACCTCTCCGGCTGCGAGGTCGCTGACCTCATCCTTCACCAACTCCGTGCGATACCTGTGCCCTCCGAAGCCGACGCGGTCGCCCGCCAGGTCGCGCACCGTCTTCATCCGCAGGCGCGTCTGCCGCCGCCCGGTGTTGAACGGCGGGTCAATATAGATCAGCGCCACCGAACCGGTCGCCATCTTTCGCAGCGCTTCCAGATTGTCGCCCTGCACGATGCGGTTCAAATCGTCTCCATTTCCTTTGCCCCTCCAGAGTATCCCGAACGGCACTTTGCAAACCGCGCCAACGGCCCGGAACCCAGGGGCAATCGCATGAATCGAAATGGATTCGTATAATGAGGCGGGCAGACGGAAGGAAGAAATATGAGTTCACTGGCAGGCAAAGTTGCGTTGGTAACGGGAGCTTCGCAGGGAATCGGGCGCGCGGCTGCGCTGGCATTGGCGGAGGCGGGAGCGACCGTGGCGCTTTGCGCGCGCAACGAGGCGAAGCTGGCCGAGGTCGCGGCGGAGATCAATGGAGCAGCAGGCCGGGCGGCCGAGGCGGCGGGCGAGATGGACGACTCAGCAGCACTGTGCGGCGGAGCTGCGAGTGCGGGCGTCACGGAGCCGGTTGCCGGGTCGGCGTATGTGTTTGCGCTCGACCTCGGCAGCGAGGAGTCGATCGCAGCCTGCGCCAAGGCCGTCATCGCCCAACTCGGCAAGGTCGAGATTCTCATCAACAACGCAGGCATCACGCGCGACACCCTTACCCTGCGCATGAAGCGCAAGGACTGGGACGACGTACTGGCCACCAACCTCACCGGCGCATTCCTCATGACCCAGGCCGTCATGGGCTCCATGCTGAAGGCGCGCTGGGGGCGCATCATCAACATCACCTCGGTTGTCGGCGAGACGGGCCAGGCCGGCCAAGCGAACTACGCCGCGTCGAAGGCTGGCCTGATCGGGCTGACCAAGTCGCTGGCGCGCGAGCTGGCCAGCCGCACCATCACCGTGAACGCCGTCGCGCCGGGATACATCGAGACGGCGATGACAGCGGTGCTGACCGACGAGCAGAAGAAGGCGATGACCTCGCAGATTCCCCTGGCGCGCGCCGGCACCGACCGCGACATCGCCGCCGCCGTCGCCTTCCTCGCCTCGGAGGAGGCCAGCTACATCACCGGCCACACGTTGGATGTAAACGGCGGAATGTACATGGGGTAGTTGCAGGTTGTCAGTTGCAGGTTGTGAGCTGTCAGGGGATCGTCTTTGTTTTCAACTAATAACCGGTAACCTGCAACTGACAACTTACTCCAGTGCTATTAACATAACCGATAATATCTTAGCTGGTTCATAATCGGCCTGGGCTTCAAGTAAAGCTTCAAAGAAGGTGGTCTAACTGGCTCCCGGTGAACCATGGCGGGTACGCGAATCGCGGCGGCGCACAAATTAGTTATTGACCGTACCGCGTTGGGTGTTTACTTTGTGGCTAATGGCAAACATGCAAACACTTCCCACGCCGCTGAACAGCCTTCCTCCCGTGGCCACCATCGCGATGAGCATTGGGGCCACAATCCGCGCCTATCGACTGCAAAAGGGGATGTCGCAGGGAGACATCGAGAAGCGGACCGGGCTGTTGCGCTGCTATCTGTCGCGGGTGGAGAACGGGCATACGGTGCCGTCGCTGGAGACACTGCAGAAGATCGCATACGCGCTGGACCTGCAACTGGCGCAGTTCTTCTCCGATCAGACGATCAGCCAGGACATGTCCTCGCTGCACCTGGGCGAGGACGAGATCCGCTTCCTCACCCAGATCCAGCGCTACTCGGCGCGTCTCTCGGAGAACGACCGCAAGCTGCTGCTGGCGATGGTGCGCAAGTTCGCCCAGACCACACTGGTATAGAGAAGCAGTGGTAAGTTGTGAGTGGTAAGTGGCCAGTAAAAACTTCGACAACCCATCTTTCAGTTCTCTTACCACTTACCACCAATCACTTACAACTGTCTTACAGCAGGTTGGCGATCCAGTAGCCGACGAGTGCGAGGACAAGGCACGCAACGGCGAAGGTGATCTTCTGCCGGCCGAGGTAGCGTTCGCGGCCGCCGGTCATGCGCGGGACCAGCGGGACGCCCAGCGCCAATCCGCTCAGGAAGCCTCCAATGTGCGCCGAATTGTCGATGCGAATGCCAACATTGACGACGATCGTGCCGAGCCCGATGACCAGGTTGATGAGGGCGAACTTGACGACCATGCTGCGCAGCCTTCGCAGCTCCTCCCACGGGAACGGCAGGCGCCGGTTGCTCAGCAGCACAATCAGGATTCCGGCGATGCCGAAGACCGCGCCCGACGCCCCCGCGCCCACCTGCACTAGATAGCTCGCATCGTGCGTCCTCAGCGTGAAGACGACGTTCCAGGCCATGCTCAGCAGGTTTCCCGCGATCCCCGTAATCATGTACACGGCGACCATTCCGTAGGGGCCAATCAGCGGCTCGCCCAGAATGCCAAGGTTCCACAGACACCACATGTTGGTGGCCAGATGAATCAGGCCGACATGTACGAAGGTCGCGGTCAGCAGGCGATACCACTGGCCGTGCAGCACCAGCCAGGTGACGTTTGCTCCATAGTGCAGCAGGTCGCCCTCGGTGGGGTCTTTCGGGCTTACGCCGTGGAGGCACATCCATAGGTAGACGGCGATATTGATGGCCAGCAGCAGGTAGGTTCCGGGTGCGGAGCGTGGGTCCCAGACGCCGTACTCGCGCCGCCGCCGCGCCTGCTCGGGCGAGTAAGCCTCGTCCGGCGCCCCAGCCCCGAATTTGGGCGTTGTGGGAAGCGGTGGATCAAATTCGCCTTCGGGATGCGATTGCGTGGAAGACATGGCGTTCCTTCTACGCTAACCCATTTCTCCCGCCCGCGTGGTGAAACGGACACAAAATCAGCCACTGGCCTGCATGAACCGTCTCAAATTGAAGCAGATTGACGCAGACCGGAAAGACGATCGGAGCTCAGGCGGCGTTCTTCATGATGCGTTCGCGGATGTGCGGCGGGATGCGCTGGATAGCGTCCGCCACCAGTCCGGGGACCGGCGTCGCGATGGCGACCAAAACCCATAGCAGCAGCGAGATGGACAGGCCGGCGATGGCCGTTGCCTGCAGCGAGATGGTGATCGGCGTGTGGTACAGGTGGCCGTGCAGGCTGCTGCCCAGATGGGCGATGGCCTCGATGCGGTGAAGCACAGCCGCAGCCAGCAGAAAGGCCAGAATGGACAGCGAACTGACGGAGATCAGCAGCATATCGATGGTGCGCGCGAGGTGTTGGCGGTGGCGGCATTGAGCGCACTCGGAGAGATGTTGATCGTAGTCCGTGCGCATCGCGGGCGAGAGGCCGGAGATGTCGTATCGCCAGCCGGCCAGGATGTCCCCGATGACCGGGTCTGTGCAGCGCGGCTCGGTCATGCGGCGCGATCGGGAACTTCGAGATGAAAAATTTACCATAATGGTATAGACACCATTTTACTTGACTTGATAGCGCAATACCGGGAAAAGAACAAACTGTACCAGATTCTGACACAACTGCACAACACCGCGAAGAGGTCTTTCGGACATCCTTTTTCTATTACTAAGATATTGAATAAAAATAGGTTATAGGCAGATTGGAGCGATCGGAGCGGCTTGCTGGGCCAGCACAACGCGGTTGCCCAGCAGCCTCCTCCGCTCCCGGATGGCCTCTTCGGCAGAGAGCAGGGCAAGTTCGGGAGCGTTGTTGGTCTCCGAGAGATGGCCCAGCACGATATACGTGGCGTTGCCGTCGTAATCGCGGCTGAGGAACTCGGCGGTCGCGTGGTTCGAAAGATGCCCAACGCGCGAGAGCACGCGCTGCTTTACCGCCCACGGGTAGGGGCCGTCCTTCAGCATCTCCAGGTCGTGGTTGGATTCCAGCAGCAGCACGTCGATGCGCTCCAGCGCCCGCTTGACGTTGGGCGGCACATAGCCCAGGTCGGTGGCAATGGCCATGCGGATCGATTCCGAGGCCGACTCGAAGACGAAGCCGCACGGATCGGCCGCGTCGTGCGGAGTGGTGAAGGGCATAATCGACAGGTCGCCGATGGAGAAGTTCGTCCCCGGCTGGAAGTACTCCACCGCGGGCAGGCTGGCCGGATCGCGTTTGATTGCAGCGGCTGATGCGTCGTCTTCTTCAGCCTCCGCGGATGCGGCTGCAATCTGGATCGAGCCATCCTCCACTGCATCTTGCGCAGCGCGCGCCTCCTTCTCCTTCTGCACATGTTCCAGCCACTTGGCGTAGGTCATGGCGGTTCGCGGGGTCATCTGCCGCACCCAGGCGCGGTGCGTCGGCTCGCTGAAGTACACCGGAATGCGCAACCTGCGCGCCAGTACCGAAAGGCCCGCAACGTGGTCCGTATGCTCGTGCGTAATCAGAATGGCATCCAGCGCGGAGGCGTCTTCGTCCACCAGCGCCATGCGCTTCAGCAGCTCGCGGCAGCTAAGCCCAGCGTCCACCAGCACGCGCGTCTCGCGGCTGGCAATCACCGTCGCGTTGCCCTTCGATCCGGAGGCGAGAACGGTCATGCGCATACGTCTCAAGATACGCCGCTCCGCTGTGGATTAGCGGCCCGCGCTGTCGTGAGGCGTGCCTTTACGGATACGGGCCACGGGCGATCAAGTCCGCAAGCGCAACAATCTTAATGTCGTGGCCGCAGCACGTAGATGCGGTAGCCGGCGGGAGTCTCTTCGCGGCTCCACCAGCGCGCGGTGCGGCTCGGCCGCCACTCGGTCTCGAGCGTGTAGTCGTCGGCCAGAAAGCTCTGGAAGGCGGGCCAGCGGTCGAGCTTGCGATAATCTCCCGGCCCATCGACATACAGCGCGCTCGAGACCACGAGCACCTGTGGCGGAGATGCGTTCATCGCGGAGAAAAATCGCTCCCGCGTCTGCCGCACAAACGGAACGCTGTCGGCACCAAAGAGCGGAAAGTCCACCAGCAGGCCATCCGCGGGCTCCAGCCTCATGCGGTAGAGAACGTTGCCGCAGCCCGAGATTGTGTCGATGCACTGGATGTGGCCGGAGAGCCGCTCGCCGCCCAGCGCGTCCAGGTTCCGCTCCAGCGAGCGGATAAAGTCCATCTCCCACCAGCGATAGCGATGGATCAGCACGGCGGACTGCGGCGCGAGGAAGAACCCTCCGACAGAGAGCGCGATGATAGCCAGTACGAGCCCGGCGCGGGTACGCGGATCGGTGGACCGCGACTCGACTGGCAGCTCGAATGGCTTGGCGACTGGTTGCGCGTTGAGGGCGCGGGTAAAGTCCAGAGCCATCAGCGGCAGCAGAAATGCCAGCAGCGTGTAGCGATAGTAGGGAAATCCGCGCGCCTGCACCAGGTACGAGACCAGTCCGAAGAGCGCGCCGCAGCCCAGCGCCACACGCTCCCAGTCCAGCTCTGCGCGCTCTCCGTTCATCGACGGACGCGGACGCCGCAGCGCCAGCACAGCAAGCCACAGCAGAACCATAGGCAGAAGCGGAGAGATGCTGTGCAGCAGCAGGAAGCCGAGCGGGCGATGTCCCAGCCCGGAGTAGTAAAGCACCAGTCCGTGAAGGTTGGCGAAGAAGGCGGCAAGCGCCCGCTCCCGCAGCAGAAAAACCAGCGCGCAGCCCGGCGCGACGAGATAGCCCACAATGACAGCCACCGTAGGTCGCAGCCAACCTCGATTCGGCGGTTTGCCCTGCCTCCCGCGCCCGCGCAGGACATAGACTGCCAGCAGAAGTTGCGCCGCAGTCAGCGGCAGCGCGGTGGGCTTGATGGTCAACGCCACGCCGGAGAAGAGTCCAAATGCCGCCGTCGCCCACGGCCAGTCTCTGCGGATTGCGACGAAGAGGAAGGCCGTCGCGACGACGAGGCAGACGGCCATCGTCAGGTCGCGCTGCCCGCTCTCGGCCAGGCCGTCTCGCCCGTGGACCAGAATGAAGAGGCACGCGGCGAAGAGCCCGGCGAGCCAGCCATCCGGTTGCACGGCGCGGGTGCGTCGGGTAATCGCGAAGAAAGACGCGGCCGCCGCGCCCATCAGCGCGAAGTCGAAGAGCCGCCACGCCAAGTTGCCCATGCCGAACAGGTGCATCGCGGCCAGCTCGATCAGGTACGAGCCGGGCATGTTCATGTCGCCGAGCTGGCGGTAGGGGGCCCAGCCACGCTCGATGAGCCAGCCGATGTAGTGGATCAGCGATGCGTCGCCGACCAACGGCCAGCGCCAGCTCCACGCAAAGTAGAGCAGCGCCGAGACGCCGAGGCTGGCGGCCAGCGCGACCCGAAAGAGGCGTGCACTCCCGTTGCGCAATGCTCTCTCCTTTCGTGTACGAGTCTAAAGGATGCAGGTCCATATCGATGTGGGACCGGAGTTCGCCGTTGGAAGAGGGCCAGTCTTTCCGGGTGTTCTATGGGCAGACGACCAACAGGACAGTGATATTGTCCCGCCCTCCTTTTGCGTTGGAGGCCCCTACAAGCGCATGGCAGGCGGTATCGAGCGCGGACTGGAGAGCCGTGCCGGGTGTGGCGGAGTTCCGGCTGCCGGATTTGCGGCAGGCTGCGGCTATCGCTGCCGGCCCAGCGGTGCAGTCGAGGATGTGTGCGATCTCCTCGCCGTCAAGCTCGCGGCCCAGGCCGTCGGAGGCGAGCAGGTAGAGATCGCCGGGCTGTGCGGCGTGCGAAGCGATCTCCGGCTCGACCGTGGACTGCGACCCGATGGCGCGGGTGATGATGTTGCGCATCGGCGAAGCTGTGGCCTGCACTCGACTCAGCACGCCGGCGCGCACCTGCTCCTCCACCAGCGAGTGGTCCTCGGTGAGCTGGTGCAGCTCGCCGGAGCGGAAGAGATAGCAGCGGCTGTCGCCCACATGCGCAATCCATAACCTGGGGCTTGCTGGCACATCTTCTGGCCGCTGCGCGTCATCCTCCCAAAGCAGCGCGACCAGCGTTGTGCCCATGCCGTGCAGGCTGGGCAATTTGCGCGAGTGCCGGTAGACGGCCTGGTTGGCGGCGCGAATGGCCTCCGCGAGCCGCGCGCGGGGACGAGTTGCGGCTGGACCGGATGCGGGACAATGGCGATGGGCGAGGCAGTCCAGAAATGCCTCCGTCGCCAGATGGCTGGCAACCTCGCCGCCGGCCGCGCCGCCCATGCCGTCGCAGACGACGAAGACTCCATGCTCAGGCAGTGCGGCGCAGGCGTCCTGGTTGGAGTGGCGCACGCGACCGCGATCGGAGAGCATGGCGAACAAGCGGCCCGGCGCAAGGGTTGGAGCGTCCTCCGCCGCGGCGGTTGGGACTTGCGGCTTCGAGCAGCTCAGAGTCACAGCATCAGCCATTTCTCACCCCGGTTCACCGCAATATGGGCCCGTGAAAACGATACTCCTTGCCGCGCCGGAGTCCAAAGGCCTCGGCCCGGGGGTCAGGGCAATCGCATGAAGATCCCCCTCCCCCCTAATAGCGTAAAGTATTCAAAGAATGCGAGTTAAGCTCGCGCTAAGCGCGCGAGACGTATGAAAGGCGAAGAGGCAGTGGTCAGTGGTCAGTGGTCAGTGGTCAGTGGTAAGTGGTAAGTGGTCAGTAAAGGCGAAGGTCCGATTGGTTGCGGTTGCGGCGATCATGAGGTTCCCCCTTGGTATTGCTGGGGGGGGGGTACACCCCCCTAAAAGTCATAAGATATTCAAAAGAAGATAGTTAGATCTGGACTCAATCTGGATCAAGTCTGCATGATCTTTATTCCAGAGGAGTTAGATCTGTCGATCCCTGGAATCAATAACTTAGAGCGTTTTCACCAATGGTACCAATGGTGTAGACTATCGCGCTGCGAACAAAATGCGGGGATTCTTCGCTGCGCTCAGAATGACAATTCATTTCCCTCTGACAATTCATTTCCCTCTACAGCTAGCGGTTAAAAGCGAAGACCCGGCTGGTTGGCCGGGTCTGTTTGGTTTTGCTTACTGATTTAATTATACGGCGTGGAGCATAACTACCATGCCAACTATTTTTCGGAGCGAAGTGGTTGATGAGGTGGGAGTTATGGGGATTTTTTGGCTTCGGGGAGCTTGACAAGGGGAATTGCTGGGGTTTTTGCGGGGGGTCGAATCCCCCCATCGCAAAGTGCTCGATGGACGGGGCGCCCGGTAAGGGCAAGGGCGGGGAT
>Ga0255356_1000259_pt1 | contig 36619 bp, 30 predicted proteins | sample HBST100metaG_FD_189944 | JGI IMG/M metagenome (GOLD analysis project Ga0255356, IMG submission 189944) | Peat soil microbial communities from Stordalen Mire, Sweden - H.B.S.T100 | ecosystem: Environmental > Terrestrial > Soil > Wetlands > Peat | place: Sweden: Norrbotten County, Stordalen Mire...
CGGTGAGCAATGACCTTCAGGGCCTGAATCGTGAGCAACTGGGCCTCGGCGGCATCGAAGGAGCCGGTGGCTTTACCGGCACGCTCAATTGCCGAACGAATTTTGTCGCTATCAAAGGGAACGGTGGTGCCACTGCGTTTGGCAACGGATGAAGGCGGATGAATGGTAACGTCTGACATCGAAGCTCCTTAAATCGGATCAGCGATGTCTCGGGAAGGACGCCTTGCGAGGAGGAGGATGGCGAAGCGCCAAGGAACCCGGCCAAGCGACCCGCCGGTACACCCCGCCCGTGGACGTTCAACTGATTACGGCAGGTCTCCTGGCTCGCGAGTCGCGGCAGCCATCCAACCTTCCCGTCCCAATGGGACAGTGGCATCAGCGGATGGCAGCTCTTCGCTTACAGTTGCGGGGGCAGCGTTGGCTTTGACCAACTTCTCTCTTGGCCCCAGATATTGGGTCTCCGGGGAACCGTAACACTACTGAATGTATCCCGATTGCGCTTCGGAGTCAAGAGGGACAAGATGCGAAAACGGCGCTGAACGAGCATTGTGAGACGTTATTTGCTTTTTCTTGCCGACAAACGCTGTTGCTCCAATTCCCGGCGTGAGCGGTCCAGTTCCGCAGCAGTGAGTTTTTCGTCCGGGAGAATGGTTTGGTATTCAGTAGCGAGAACCTTGATGGGGAGATTGTCGAGTGCATAGTGTGCTTCGGCGGCTCCCTTCTCGGTGCACAGAATCAGGCCAACCGGAGGATTTTTGCCGGATTTCATCCAGTTCTAGCAGGCATAGTTTACCCAGCTAGGAGCAACGCGCCCGGTGCCTCGTTGACATCCTGATTGCTGGTCCGCGCTCAACGCTCAGGCATACTTCTGCCCCACCCCGCACACGGCAGAAATAGCGAGGCCCCAGAACACACTGGGGCCCGCATCCTTCACAATCGCATCGCCATCTCCAGATCGCCAGCCAGCGGCACCGACACATAGCTGCTCGCCGAGGCACGCATCTTGTTCACGAAATCTGCGCAATACCGCGCATCATCCGCCAACACCAACGCGCCCGGACGCAGTCGCGATTCCACCAGAGTCAGCACGTCCGCATACAGCGCTTTCGCACCATCGAGCAGCACGACATCCAGCGTCTCGGGTAGATCACACGCCAGCGTCTGTAGAGCATCGCCCTCGCGAATCTCCACAAGATCGATCAGGCCGGCTTCGGTAAGGTTCTTGCGCGCCCGCTCCACCTTCGATGCCTCGAACTCTGTCGTGATGACGCGCCCGCCACCGTTATCGCGAAGCGCCGCTGCCAGATAGATCGTCGAAACACCAAACGACATTCCAAATTCAAGTGCCGCTTGCGCGCGTGTGGCACGCACAAGCATGTATAACAACGCGCCGGTTTCACGGGAAACAGGAAGTGGAATTTCCTTCAGTAGGCCATAGTACTCGCGATATCTGGTCCTGCTGGTGATCATTGCGGATACATCGGTCCCAGCCACGGCAGCGCCCATCGCCTGTTCGCTTGCATCGGCTTCAGCAAAGAGACGGTCCAGAACTCGAACCACACGGGAGGAAGAAAGAGTAGTCATCGGAAAGCTCCAATCTGTTGTTGGGCTCCGAGATGATGCCTGCTTTTACAAATGCAAGGTTCCCATTCGAACCAGTTTTGCAACCAAAGCGCACCTTCTCAGAACCAGATTCATGGTTCACAAAGAGAAAAGTGCGTTGGTTAACGGGAACGCTTACGGTAGCCAGCAGGACACTGACTACATCTCGATTCTCTTCTCAGAAGCCTTCCGCCGTCAAGACTGACTGAGGGTGTCGGAAGCAAGGCGCAATAAAGTGAGCGATTCAAGAGGCACCGCTGCCAGCATTCGCTTGGCAGCGGTGAGGAATTGCACTGATGGAGCAAGGGTCAAGCGTTCATGAGTTCAACCAAAGGATAATCGCCGATCAGAGTGACCAAGTTCCTAGCGGCATATCGTTGGGCAATGCGAAAGATGTTTGCATCGGAGACTCCCAATGCGGTTGCAAGCAGAATGCGATTCACGCCACCGTGGGAAACAATCGCGATTGTTTCCCCATGGTGACGGGCGTAAAGTTGATATGCTGCATCGACCACACGGGTTTGCATCTGCACAAAGCTCTCGCCATTTGGAAATTGTGTCTCCGTCGGATGTTCCATCCATTGGCGATAAATCTCCGGATATTCTTGAGCGATGTCGTCATAGGGCTTACCTTCAAAATCGCCGAAGTCAATTTCGCGGAACTGCTCTTTTGCCTTAACCGAACAGTGTAGCCGCTCTGCGAGAATCGATGCGCTTTCCAGCGCCCTTCGGCGTGGACTGGAGTAGATTGCGCATATTGGCTCCTCGCTTAGCTTGCCTGCGACAGACAGCAATTGCCTTCGCCCCTCTGGCGACAATTCAATATCCAGTTGTCCGTAGCACCGGCCACGGCTTTCGGAGCATGGTTCTCCATGACGAATCAACCAGATGCGCGTAATTGTTTCCATATCTCGGTTTTCATTCATCGCAGGGCTGTCCCCAGTAGAAGGACAATCGCCTCCCCAATCTGTTCCGACGTTCCCAGGGTATCGCCGGTTACGCCGCCGATCTTGCGTAGACAGAACCAACCGAACGCCGCCGCCAATAGTGCGGCCGCACCCCAGCAAATGGCTCCATGCCATTGTCCGGTTGGCAGTACGATCGCTGCGCAAAATGCCGTTGCCCAGACAAGTTCTGCCGTTCCGATGTGGCGTGACACCGCTTCCGACGGACGTGCATACGGCAAACAGCGCGAAAGGAAAACGATGTTCCAACGTCCGATTACGGGAGCCAAAATCAGATAGACTGAGGAACTATTGGAGGCAATCAACGCACTGATCGACGCAGCCTTCAACCCCAGCAGGAGGATCAACGCCGTTGCGCCGTAGCTGCCGATGGCATGGTCGCGCATGATGCGCAGACAATCCTCGCGCGACTTTCCGCCACCGAGTCCATCCGCCGCATCCGCAAAGCCGTCATAATGGAGAGCACCGGTGATGAGCGCTTCTACCGCCAGGATTAGAACAGCAACAACCGTGGCGGGCAGAAATGGCGTCAGGCCTCGTGACAAAGCCAATGAGACGAGACCGAGCAGAGCACCGACCACAGGGAACCAGCGCGCAGCCTTGCCAACGTCCTCGGCGGCAAACTCAATGAGGATTGGGATACGAGTGCAAAACGCGATGCTCGCCAGGAATGATTTCATCGTGGGTTATCTGTGTCCTTTGCTGATACCTCTGCCGACTCGAACGTAGCCATTTCATTGAAAGCGGCAGCAGCAGCTTGCACGATACTCATTGCTAGGGCAACGCCGGTCCCCTCGCCAAGCCGCAAGCCAAGACTGAGAAGAGGCTGTTGCCCAGTGCTCTCCAGAAGAGAGACATGTCCAGGCTCCGTTGAAGTGTGGGCGGCAAAGAGGTAGTCCTTCACGACTGGCTGCATCTGAACCGCAAGCGCCGCGGCAGAAGTAGCAATCAAACCATCCGTCAGCACTGGACGGCGATTGGCTGCGGCTCCGAGACAGAATCCGCACATAGCGGCGATCTCCAGACCTCCAACATTTCTCAGAATGTCGAGCGGATTCTTCAGATGCTCACTGTGTAAAGCCAAGCCTCGCTCGATGGCGGAAATCTTCCGTCGCAAGCAGTCGTCACTTGCTCCTGTTCCCCGACCAACAACGTCTCTGACCGGACGCTTGGTTAGCGCTGCCGCGATTGCACTTGCCGGGGTTGTGTTTCCAATACCAAGCTCACCGAATCCGAGGAGCGTGCAACCGTCTGCGACCGCTTCGTTTGCCATGTCGATCCCAACGCGGAGAGCTGCATACACCTCCTGTCGCGTCATTGCAGGAGCGTCACAGAAATTTCTGGTCCCATGGGCCACATTTTTATTCACAATTTCCGCGCAAGAAGGCAACGGACCAATAACACCAACATCGACAATCCGGAGTTCGATACCACAGGTTTTTGCCAGACAATTGATGGCCGCACCGTTGTGAACGAAATTCATCACCATTTGCGCGGTAACCTCTTGGGGATAGGGATTCACGCCTTCCGCACACACACCGTGATCTCCGGCGAAAACCACGATGCGCGCTTTGGATACTGAATACGAGTGTCCGCCGAAGATGGCAAAACAACGATTTGCCACTTCTTCTAACCGTCCGAGGCTTCCCTCTGGCTTGGTCAGATGCCGTTGCCGTTCAATAGCCAGTTCCAACAGACGAATGTCGATGGGTTGAATCCGCTGTACCGTTTCATGGAAAATCAGTTCATTTGAAGTCTCAGTCATTGCCATCCTTAGTTATTCAATCAACATGTCATAGAGCGGAATACCTCTGCCGTCTGCGTAAGAGAAACAGGAATACAGGACCGCCCAGCAACGCCGTCACTGCTCCTACCGGCAACTCCGTCGAACCAAGCGCCGTGCGCGCTGCGGTATCAGCCGCGACTAGAAAAGATGCTCCGAGCAGCAGCGATCCTGGAAGTACGATACGAAGGTCTTCCCCGAAGAGAAGGCGAATCGCGTGCGGCACAATCAAGCCGACAAACCCCACCGCGCCGCCGACCGCAACCGTTACCGCAACCAGCAACGAGCAAAGCAAGTGAATCAGCAGTTCGCAGCGTTTCACGTTCACGCCCAACGTCATCGCTGTATCCTCGTCGATGGCGAGTAAATGGAGCTTATTAGCCATCATTAACAAGGCGATCCAAGCGGGGACCAGAAACAGAGTCATGTGCCGGATGGTCGTGAACCCAACGACATCAAGGCTTCCTGTTGTCCATCGCAATATCTGATGCGCACGGTTCGGATCAGCCAGAAATTGAATCGTAATCACGGCCGATGATGCAATCAGATTCACTGCGACGCCGGCCAGGAGCAATGCTCCGGGCAGAATTGTGCGTCCGGTGCGGGCAATCTGATAAACGAGAAATACCGCGAGAAGGGAGCCCAAGAAGGCGGAGAGGAAGAGGAACGGAATTCCCCCAAGAATTTTGTCGATTCCTAATGCAATCGCGATGCTGGCACCAACCGCGCCGCCTCCGGAAACGCCGAGGATGAATGGATCGGCCAGAGGATTACGGAACAACGCTTGCAGCGCGGCCCCTACGATCGCCAGCGAGGCTCCGACCATTGCAGCCATAATCACACGTGGCAAACGAAGCTCGAAAAACAGAGTGTGCATCGTCGGATCGGAAAAGACGGTCGAAAAGTTGATCGATTCCGTTCCGATGCACGTGGAACCGATGGTAACAACGACCAGAATGAGCGAAAGAATCGCCATGGCTCGCAAAAGTCGAACACCAATGGACCTCGTTCGCCCGAGAAGAACCGCGGCTAATCGCACCATACGAGCGTCCTTCCCTCGAAGCTTCGTGTCCGAATACTCTGGTCTTCATAGATCGCCGCCAAAGTAGAATCATTGAGCACTTTATCCGGGCGATCATCTACGATCAGTTGGCCGTTGCGAAGCGCCAGAACCCTGTCAAAGGCGCTATCAATCAAATGCAGGTCATGTGTGACCACGCAAATTGCCAATCCTAATGTGTCACGCAGGCGAACCAGTGTACGCATTAAGGCGATGCGATGGCGAAGATCAAGGGATGCGGATGGTTCATCGAGAAGCAGACACTCAGGCTGCTGCGCCAGCGCACGGGCTACGGACACCAGTTGTTGTTCGCCCGTCGAAAGCGCCGTGACTGGCCGCTCGGCCAGATGTGACGCTTCGACAAGAGAAAGCGCCTCCATGGCGAGCGCTCGATCCTTCCCGTTCTCCAGACGAAAGGGCGGCCGATGGGGGCTGCGTCCCGTAAGTACCACTTCCAGCGCAGTGAATGGAAACACCATCGTCCAGGATTGGGGAACATACGCCAAACTCCTGGCTGCTTCCTGTCGAGGTGTCTTCGCCAAGCTACGGCCATGAAGCAGAACGTCGCCAGATGCCGGCTTCAGAACACCGGCGAGCAAACGAATCAGCGTGGACTTGCCACTTCCGTTGGAACCAATAAATGCGCACAAAGCGCCTGGGTGTAGGGAGAGAGAAAGATCGGCGATAACCGGTCGTGCAGGAGAATACTCGAACCCGAGGTGACATGCTTCTAGAATCGGCGGCATCATTGCGCCTCCAATTCTCGAAGCGGAATCTCCGGATGCAGGATGTGCGCCAGCAGCACAACAGTCCGCGCAATCAATTGCGAGTTGTGCGGGATGAAGTCATCGGTCAGTTCGTAGACCCTGGAGTTCCTGACCGCTTTCAACGCCGGAAGCTCCTGCCAGTCGGAACGGGCTCTTTGCGCGTCCCCGGCGATGGCTCCCGGTTTCAATTCCAGCACGAAGTCCGCGTTGAGGATGATTAGCTTTTCCTTGCTGATTTGGCTATATCCGCTTGCCGTTGGAGGCGCGACGACATGCCCTCCGGCAATTTCGACCAAGTCCGCAAGGTAGCTTCCCTGGGTAGCAACGTAGAGGTCGCGGAGACTGCCGGGCGAGCGATCAACTGCTACGATCACCGTGGGGCGCGCTCTGCCGGAGGTGCGCTTGCGCACTCTATCCAGAGTAGCGCGCGTTGAGACGGCAAGAGCCTGAGCCTCGCGCTGTTTCCCGATCGCTGCTCCGACCTCGTTGATAGCCGAGAAGACATCGGGGACACTTTGGCTTGGCGTCACCAGAAAGTGAATTCCAAGTTGCTTCAGGTTGTAGGCGAGAATGGGAGCTTGCGCCTGCGTCAGTACAACCAGATCCGGATGCAGGCGGACAATGCGTTCGAGATTAGGAGTGGACCAGCCTCCGACTCGCTCGCGCGATTTTGCTTCGGGCGGATAGGTGCAATAATCGGTGACACCAACAACTCGGTCGAAGACGCCGAGTCCGTATAGAATTTCAGTCAGATTTGGAGAAACAGACACAATCCGCTGAGGCGGCGCCGCGCAAGCGGTCGCCGCCCATAGAACGATCAGCAGAAAACATAGATAAGTTTTTCTAACCATTCTTAAAAGTCAAATTGCACGCCGCTCATCGCCGTTGCGTCCGGCGTGCGGTAGCCGCTCTCGTAGTACGACTGGTTGAAAGCGTTGTTCACGTTGACGAACAGTCGCACAGCGCGTTGCTCACCAAGTGGACGCCGGTAGTTTGCGCCAAACTGCCCTTTGCGGAATCCATCGAACCGAAAGGCCTGACTGGCATAGGTTGTGGAGTTATAGATTGGAGCCAGATAGGTGCTCGATAGAACCGTTCCGAAAACCATTGACAGGGACGGCGTTAGTTGCCCGGTTGCAAGCACAGAAAACTGATGATCTGGCGTTATGAACGTTTGGTAGATGCCAGTGATCGTCGGCTTTGTTTCGCGCGCATTGGTAAAGGTGTAGGCCGTGCGCAGATTCAACCTCCGGACAGGTGTTACCGCGAAGCTCGCCTCAACACCGCGGGCAATTCCACCTTTTGTGTTGTAGTAGCCGTAGCTCCGCCCAAATGGATCGGTCGCTGCATGCACGGAGCCAAATGCAATCACATCGTGAAGACGAGTATAAAAATATGTTGCGGAAACCTCGGCACGGCGATTCCAGAGGCTTTGATCGACTCCACCATCGACAGCCGTGGAGCGCTCTGGATTGATGATAGGATCGCCCTCATACGTGTTGCCGTAGCTGCTGAAGTAGGTGCCGAACCGTTCATAGAGCGAAGGGGCACGATAACCGGTTCCCACGTGAGCGCGAAGTTTTGTTCCCGATTCGCGGAACAGATAGGCGGAAGATGCGTCCCATGTGTTCGAGGTAGGCGGATTGCTCAATTTCACTCCCGTGTAAGGGTTGCTACTTGCAGGAACCAAAGCTGGATTTTCCAGATCGAAGAATTGACCGCGGTAGGAACCTGCTAGTTGCAGGCGTCCGCTTGCCAAGTGCAGTTGGTCTTGCAGAAAAATGGCATGGTAATGCTGAGTCACGTCTGTGCTGTAGAATTTGGGCGCAGTCGGTTCTGTTGTTCGCTCTTGATAGTTCTCGTTCTCGAACTCGTAACCGGCATTGATCGACTGATATTTTCCCAACCTCCAGTTCATTCGCCCTGATACTGTATGGATCAATCCATCGTACAGGTCAACCTCGGTGCCACCGTAAGGCTGATAGTCTCCTATTCCCAGCGGCCCGTTCGTATAATTTCGATGTGCCGACAATCCCTGGTAGCTTGCGATCAACGACAAGGAATCTGTAGGGTGTGTGCTGGCAGTCAATACGCCCGAGTAGGTGCGCGCGGCACGGCTGTCGTCTGGGTCGTCGTAGTCCGAAATGAACGTGGCATTCCCCAGATCCAACTTGGAAAGTGGTGTGCCATTCTCGTAAAGACGCAACTGCGAAGCTGACAGCGCTACAGCCTTCGTCACACCTATGCTGGAAGCGCTGGAAAGCGCCTCCGGGCTCTGTGTCATACGCGAAAATGAATCTAGCGCAAAAAAACGCGCGGTGATGAGGGCATGGTTGGACAATGCATAGTCGAGACGAGTCTGCACACCGCTGGTGCGATCCGGTAAATTGCCATCTAGGCCGTTGACAACATTCAGATGCGCGATACCTGCACTGTAACCGAGTTTTCCATTGAGTGTAGAGCCAGAAACTCCCGCACGGCCTCGGAACGTGGTCATCGAACCGCCTTCGAGAAGAATTGTGCCGCGTGTTTTTCCGCCGCCCGCGCCTGTGATGATGTTGATGACGCCGCCGGTTGCATCCGTGCCGTAAATTGAGGACCCCGTACCGCGCAGTACCTCGATGCGGTCTACGTTCGTGATGAGCAGATCCTGCAAGAGAGACGATGCGTCAGCCTGTGTGCCAGACGCATCGCGCAAACGGAATCCATCCACCAGTACCGCGGTGTCTTGATTGCGCAGTCCGCGGGTCTTGATCGAAACTAATCCACCGGGACCACCTTGCTGCTCGATGCGCAGGCCAGGAACGTAGCTCAGTGCATCGGCAACAGTGTTCATGTCCAGGCTTTGGATCGTCTCTGAATCGACGACTGAAACCGACTTCGCTGTTTCGTCGGTGGTCTGCGCTGTGCCCGATCCAGTGACGGTTACGGACGTTGTAATCGCAACTAGGCGCAGTTGCAAATCGGCACCAGTTTGTGCGCCTGCGGTTGTATCGATGGTCTGAACGGCGGAAGACTCCAGCGACTTTGCCGTTGCCGAAAGTAGATACAAGCCCGGAGATAGGTGCGCGAATCGGTAGTGTCCAGACTGGTCACTGACAGCCCGCAGGCTTGTCGTATTGTCACGCGAGACCAGCGTCACTGTCGCACCTGGAACAATTGCTCCGTGGGGGTCTTTCACCACCCCACTGATGCTGCTATTCCCTTGTGCCCAGGCAATTACGCTGGCCAGCACAAAAAAGCACACACTTTTTGAAACAACCCACATCCATTTCATTCTGATTTCTCCGGGAGCATAGGGATACCGCCGTTCGACGGCTTGATTTGTAAGGGAATACCGGCAACCACCATGAGAACGCGGTCGGCAGCAGCAGCCACGCGCTGATTCGCCAGTCCTTGCAGGTCGCGGAAGATGCGCCCCACCTTTGTGGAGGGAACAATTCCCCCACCGACCTCATTGGCGACAACAATAAGATGAGTGCCAACGGCAGCATTGACGATTTCATCGAGTTGCGCAAGCACTCTGTTCTCGATTTCATTGGATGGTTGACGGCGAAGGTGAAAGAGCGAATTGCTCAACCACACGGTGAGGCAGTCCAAGAGCAGGACGTTATACTCTTGCCGTAGTTTCCCGAGGAGAGGGGCAATTGCCAGAGGCTCTTCGAACGTATCCCAATGCGCCGGTCGATCATGACGGTGTCGCGCAATGCGTGCGCGCATCTCTTCGTCATTGGCCCGTGCGGTTGCAATGTAAGCAACCCGAGGTGCACCAACACAAAGAGACTCCGCATGCCTGCTTTTGCCGCTACGAGCGCCGCCAATCAGAAAAGTAAGCATCGTCGAGGAGTCCACGCCTCAAAACTACAAGTGAGCGCAACAACCTCGATGAAATGGAAAGAAGGAGAGTCGAAAAGAGAGGAGAAACTGAAAGCAGAAACCGTTCTCTATTCGCCTTCCGCTTTTCATCGAAGCGGGGCGCATTTCACTACGAGGTAGGTATCCTGACTTGCAGGTCATTGCCTTTCGCAGCCTTCCCATTCCTGACGGAACAGTGGCGTCGATTACGAAAGACTCGCTGCTTACAGTGGCGGGACCGTGCGGGATTTGCACCCGCTTCCCTTTTATCTGCTGTTGATTTCAGCAAAACCTCGAAGCATTTTTATCGTACCACGACCATGATGCCTCGGAGGCTCCCACGAGGCTCACGATAGGCCGATAAAGTGCAAAGCTATTTATATTCATCATTTTGTGAGGCTCCAACGGCAATTGCAGAACACACCGATGGACGGACTGTTTTGGCGTAAATCGATCAACAGCCGATTTTGCCTAATGTGTTCCGTCATAAGATCCAGGTCGATTGAAGGCTTGACCACAAGTTGGTTGGCGGTCAATCTTTGCAGCGTGTCTGCTTGAACAGCGTCCCCATGCGGCAGCAGCAGCACGCCCCAAGGTGCTCCGCCCTCGGTAATAAGTGCCGGAAGCACTCCTATATCTGCGGTCAGCAGAAGACCGTGCATTTCCTGGCACAACCGAACGATTTGTGCGCGAGATAGCTTTTCTGTCGGGCCCATCGCATATATCGTCAGAATGTCTTTCGATAGCGCCTTTAAATTTCCGACGGAAAATTCCACGCTCCGATCAAGGAGGATGCACTTTGCACAACGCTGCACTAAACTGCGAACAGAGATGGCGCGTGGTATCCGATGCCAATGGCTCATTTCACCCTTTCCAGTGCGCTGTATTGCTAGATACGCTACTAAACAGGCATCAACGCACGCCTACGGAGGCACGAAAATGACGATCACGAATAAATGGGATCAAAGATTCATGGAGATGGCTCGGCTTGTGGCAAGCTGGAGCAAAGATCCGAGTTCTAAAGTGGGAGCTGTTATTACAAGAGGAAAGTTCGTTGTCTCTGTCGGCTTCAATGGATTTCCGCAGGGCATCGCCGACTCTGCAGAGCGGCTCGAAAACCGAGAGATCAAGTACCCGACAATTCTTCATGCTGAGGTCAATGCAATCCTTTCTGCGCACCAGGATATTAGTGGCTGTACGCTGTACGTCACCCCCTACATGCCTTGTCCGCAATGCGCCGCAGTGATCGTGCAATCTGGCATTACGCGGATCATTTATACGCCGAGCGATAACGAACGATGGGGGCAACCCCAACTTTCGCTGACAATGTTCCAGGAAGCAGGAGTGGAATTGGCCATACTTTCATCGGAATCCTTCCAAGAAAGCAATTCAAACAAGTAATTCGATTCACTGCGCCTCTCCTTTCAACCGTTGTGACATTCTCTTTAAATCGCGAAGACAGAAGTTATCAAATTCCGCCGACTCATCACAAAAGCAGCAGGCACCAAATTGAGCGAATATTTCATGTGTGCGGCCATACGGAAACCGAGGGTGTCTGCATAAAATATGGCGGGAGTCTTTACGGAAGGGCCCGCAGTCAGACAGGATTGCCGGCCCCTCCCATTCCTGTTCGTAGAAGAGTCTTACTCCTTGTTGGATTCGCTATTCAGTTGTTCAATTTCTTTTTTGGTAAGCGACGGTCGGCCCTGGGCGATGGCGCGGGCCTTCACTGCCAGAGACGTGCTTGAGGCCTGAATCGGCGAGCGGTAGCCACGCAATGCGGTGGTAGTGCCAGAGGATCCGACAAAGCTGAAGTTGTTGAGATTGTTGTAAGAGTAGGGTTCGCTCGACGAAAGCAAACTTCCTGAGCTGAGGGTGAGTTGCGCCACCGGCGTACTGGTACTGGAGGCATCGTAAACCCATATCGGGTTGCCGCGCGCGTACCAGATACGGTTGTTGACCGAAGTATATTGGGCAGCCCAATAATAACCAGCCGCGCTGCTGATAGTGTCGATGGTGGTAAAAGTGGAGAAATCAGTGGTGCTAAGCAGTACGCCGTTCATGGCATAGCTGCTATTGTAGGCGCCCATAAGGATGTAGGCAGTCGCGGGCGAAGTGTTTGTGTTGAAGCTGATGTCGAGAAAGTTGTAGGGGCGAGTGCTCGACGGGCTCATCACGGAGCTCACAGAAGAGAGGCTCGCATAGGGAATTTTCTGAATAGCCGAAGCAGTGTTGTAGCTACCGGCGCTCTGCTCTCCGCCAATGGACGCCACGTAGAGGTACGAACCGTTGACCGCCATGGCGTAAGCGTTTTGGGCGAGATTGGAATTGGAACTGCCTGCGCTAATCGAAGAGCCGCCGGAAATGGTGAACTTCACCAGCATACTGTTGGTGTAGGCTGTGAAATTAGAGTTGGCGTAGGAGAACAGGCCGTAAAGGGTTCCGTTGATGTTGAGTAGCGCTTGGCCATGAGGATTGTAGGTGGTACCAGAAACGGTTTTGGTGGCGGCAGTGTAGTAGACTCCGGTTTGTGCATAGGTGCTGGGATTGATCTCCACCACCCGCGCATTGTCGTAATCGATAGCGTAAAGATAGCTGCCAATCTTGACCACGCCATAGAGGTTAGTCACGTTCGACCATCCGCTGGAGACGGTTGCTATTGGAGTGCTGCCGGTGCTGGTCGTATCGGTTGCATCGTAGATATTGACGGGCTCACCTGTAGCACCCGTGTAGTCAGTAACAGCAATACCCAGTCCGCTGCTAGACTTGGTGAAGCCCTGGACGGTTGGAGAGCTGTTTAGCGTAACTGATGTGTAAGGGCTAGCACCTCCCGCCATATCGGGATAAGGAGTAATGGTGCTGCTGTTATCGACAATGCGTCCGGCCATGCCATGGCCGACATAACTGGAGTCGTAGTAATAAACGCTGTAGGCGGCGTAAGCGTCACCCGTGGATGTGCTGCTGCTGACGGCCGTGGCAAGTTGCGCGTGCGCCGTGCTGGCAGTCAGCATGGCAAGAGCAAGTGCTGTGAGCATACGAAATTGCATGGTGTTCTCCTTGTGAGCCGGCAAAGCCGGCCGAGGGTATAGATGGAAGTTCCATACAAACAAGAAAAGACAAACCACGTGCTTTCGCGGCAGGCGGAGGCGCTCGTGCGGAAAGTGCTGAAACACCGACAGTGGAACGGGCATTCAGCCGCGAGAGACGCATCTTCCGGGAGACCGTCCGTCGGCCCTCACCAGCCGGTTTTGTAGATTTATTATTTGCCGTCAAGGGAGCCTCCCTGGCGGCGATGCCAGCCTTTGATCTCCCACGCAAGGATGGCGTACACGGTGCGGCCCTGCTGGGGGTAATAGACGTTCTCTTTAATCGGCGAGGTGGCGGAATGCGTGATGAGATCGTAAGTAGGGCAAGTCGATGCACCAGTGGAACACGTAGTCCACGAGTACGTGTAGCCCGCGATTGCCGATCCCCCCAATATTTGTTTCGGGCCTTGGTTGAACAGGTCCGTTATCCCCGCTGACAGGGTGCCGCTGCCCAGAATTTTCCAGTAATCGCCGCCGTGGGGGATCTTCCAGTGGACTCCCAGGTCGAAGGTAGTAAGGGGCCGTTCATAGACGGACTTTCCCTGGTACTGCTCCACTTGGTTCCCCTCGGAGTCGACGTTGATGAGGGTGCCCTCTACACCGACGAGATTCTGGCCGGTGTACTTGGTCTCGAAAAAAGTGGTGAGACTACCCTTGAGAAAATGCAGATCAAGACGAGCGTCACCGGTCACGTAGGGGGAGTTGAGGGTGGGAATTGACCTGCCAGGGGCGGGTGTCATGGGGGTGGTTTCGCCCCAGATATACATGCCTTTGTCCCGGTACCAGCCATCCTGCACCGTCAAGGCGGTCTGCAAGCCAGCAAACTGTCCGTAGTGAAGGCTACCCTCGAATTCAACACCTCGATTAATTGTGTCTCCAGTGTTGTAATAAGTGGAAGCGATTGGCGTGTTCATGCGGGTGATGTTGTTATTGGTGTAGCGCCGGAAATAGGTCAGGCGGCTATGGCCGCTCAAGTTGCCTGTCAGGCCACCATCCCAGCCTACCCCGACATCGATATTGCGCCCGGTTTCCGCCTGCAAGGGAGCAAACGTTCCATCGCTATTTGTCTTGGGCACGACACTGATGCCGTCGCCATAGATTTCGTAGAAGTTGGGGTAACGGATGTATTTGCCGTAGCTGGCGTAGGCTTGCCAGCCACGTGCAAGCCGTTCCTTCATGGCGATGCTTCCGTTGGGTTTCCAACCGTAATTCCCATTGGGATCAGCGAATGGCGTTTTAACGAGACTGCCGATGGTGGGACCGGTCATTCTTTCTATCCGACCCACCGGGGTGATCTCTAGATTGTGAAGAAAGCGGACGGTGAGTGTGTCCTGGAGTTGAAAGTTCGTCTTGTAGCGGCGGTAGAAGGTAAGAAATGCATTGTCTTCATTGTTGCTTTCATTGGCGTGCAAAGTCTCCTGGCTCCAGTCGCCATGAAACTCCATGTGCTGACTGATTGGCCAATGATCGCCCAATTGATAGGTTCCATCCACCTCCGCTGCGTAGCGGCGGGTGTGGTAGTGGGACCATACTCCGCCTAGATAATAGGTGTACGGATAGACAGCGTCGGAATTGGTGTAGCGCTTGTCCTGATCCATCAGGTTCCCGAGGACGCCCATCGTCAGCTTACCGAAGCTGTCGTTCCATCCCAGCACCGCCTCGGTCTGCCTCAGCTCCTGCAAATGACGCGCACTGTAAGCCAGTGACGCCGTGGGCAGGTCCACATCCGTACTGTACGCAGTGTTGTACGGCATGAGGCGATTCATGTTGAGGTAAGACCACTTAGCGGAAAAATTGTCGTTCTGCCACTTCGCTAGAAGGTTGTCCTTGCTGAAGCTGTTGTTTCTCCGTTTTCGTTCGGTCGTCTCGTCACATGCAATTTGATTTGGGGTCTCACACAGCGGGATAGCGCCATACGGACTATCGGCGGGGAGGATGATCTTTTGAATACTTTGGATGTAGTAGTTCGTGTATTTGAAATCTCCCCGGCTGCGCTCTTCGTCAGCGCTGAAGAGAAATTTTCCGCCAGCCACCGGGCCATTCATACTGAGGCTGAACTGCCGCCCGCCAAAGGTCCGAGCGCCCGCTGAGCCTTGGGCGCTGAAAGATGTTGGCTTCTTAGTAACGATGTTGATGGCCCCACCGATGGGCGCGCCGGAAAAGCGCGCCGGGACAGTACCGCGGTAAACCTCAACCCGCTCAACGTCATTAATCGGGATAGTAGAGAGGTCCGCCGCAACTTCACTGGCCAGATTGAACGGCACGCCATCGACATAGATGTTGACTTGGGAGGGTGCGCTGCCTCGAACGCTGGTCGTCGTGTATTGCCCGGTGCCCGATACGCGCCGTACATAGACGCCGGGGACCTCATCGAGGAGATCAGGCAGAGACTTGAATTCCCCCTTGGTATCATCCGGGTAAACAACGGAAACCGTGCCCGGCGAAAGAGTATTCAAAAGTTCTTCCCGGCCAGCCCTGACCTCCACGGAGAAGGCTGCTGAGCTCAGCGCCATGGTCAGTTCCATGTTGGGTATATCTCCGTTGTGTATCTGAATGATCCGGATCAAAGGGGCAAAACCGGCGTGCTCCACCTGTAGCGCATATTGTCCAAACGGAACGTTCTTAAGAAAGAACGCTCCAGTCGGGTCCGTCTGAGTTTTTTGCGTCCTCTCGGAATCAATTGCCTTCAGTGTGACGGACGCTCCAGAAATCAATGCGCCGCTGGGGTCTTTGACCGTGCCGCGCAGAGTCCCCACATCCTGTCCACTAGCAATTTCCACCGCGAGGAAAAAGGCCACTCCCAAATAGAATGAGAACTTACGGAAACTAATCATTGCTTTCCTCAGTTGTCGCAATTTTGCGACGAAGTTATAAGGACTTCACTTATTGCTTCCGGCTGTACCAAGCCGTCACTCAAGCGCACAGAACCTCTTCCCATAGTTGGGGTTTATCCGGTGGAGAGCGGGTATCGCTCTCCACTCGGTAAACCTCCAACCGCGGGACGAAACCTCACTGGACGATCAGGGTCACCGTGGTCGCGTTCGACGCTGAAGTGGTGTCGGAGACGGCTCCTAGGCCTACCTTTGGGCCTCCAGCCGCGCAGCTCACTAAGAATGACGAAGAAACCAACAGGAGCAGCCCGATACAAACCGTCGGCCAGACGCCCCGCGCTTTCATCCTTCTTCGCAGGAACCAAAGTGGAAGGAGAAGAACGGGCAGCGCGATACCAGCGAGAGAGGATTTGCCAACATTAGAGGTAGAACTCGTTGTCGCCGGAATCGTTCCACCACCAACGACCGTGAGCAGATACGTTCCAGTGGGGGTCGTCGAGGAGGTCGTGATCGTCAATGTGCCGGCAGTAGTCGAGTTTGAATTGTTCGCATAGACATAACTGGCACCGGTGGGCAGATTCAGACAGGTTACGACACCCGACGTCGCGTTAGTGAACGCCACAGCATATGTGGCCGATGAACCGGTGGTTACCGTGGCTGTCGTCGGAGAGATCGTCATTGGGAGGGAAGAATAGTTGGGGCTAACCGCAACAAATTTGAGGGTATTGGAAGTATCGGCATCCGGCGTTACCACGCTGACCGCATAGGTTGCATAGGTGGTTCCACTGGCAATGGATGTTTGTGCCGCCGTTATCTGCGCCGTGATTTGCGTCGGGCTCACATACGTCGTTGTCAGGGCGGTGCCGAGGCCAGAGCTAATGCCCACGTTCCAATAGATGGTCGATAGCGCGGTGAAATTCGTTCCGTTGACCGTCAGCGTGAAAGCCGTGCCTCCGCTGATATAGGCCGGTGAAAGAGAACCGAGAACCGGCGTGAGCAGATTGACGGTATAGGTTGCCGAGGCGATGGCGCTATTCCAGTACTCGGAGGCAACGGCGATGGCTTGGATGGTTTCCGACGATTTGACTGTAATTTGTCCCGTGTACTTGGTCGAGTTGGTGGTGGGCGTCGTTCCGTCGGTGGTGTAGTAGATCGTCGCGCCCGAAGTTGCATCGCTGATAGTCACGTATTGATACGCGGTGTAGGTGCCCGTTCCCGGAGAGATAACTGGCGTGGCGGCGGTAGGTAGATTGAGGGTAAAGGTTGCCGAGGTAACATCGCTGTTGTAGTAACTGTAGGCGACGGCGATGGCCGTAATGGTCTCTGATGAAGTGACTGTGATGGGCCCCGTGTACACCGTCGAAGTGGCGGTTGGCGTCGAGCCGTCAGTGGTGTAGTGGATTACCGCATTCGGGGTTGAATCAGTGATGGTCACCGTTGGATAGGTCGTGTAAGCGCCCCCATTGGGATTGATGACCGGTGTAGCGACAGTGGATATTTGGATCTCGTAATCCGCGCTGGCGACAAAGCTGTTGTTGTAACCGGAGGCGACGGCGATGGCCTTGATGGTCTCTGATGAAGTGACCGTGATTGCGCTCGTGTAAACACTCGAACTGGTTGTAGGCTTGGTTCCGTCGGTGGTGTAGTAGATTGTCGCGCCCGAGGTCGAGTCGCTGATGGTCACCGTTTGATAGGTGGTGTATGTACCCCCGGCCACGTTGAAGACCGGCTTGGCAGCGGTGGGCTCAGCAAATTGATATTCCCAAAGATCGTTGAGAAAGCTGTTGTTGCCGGTCGAATCGTATCCAGTGCCTCCAAAGAGCCAGAGGTAGCCGTTGCTGCCCGTCCAACTGCCCGCACCATACCGGCCTCCGGGAACATTGCCTGAGGCGGCGCTGCCCTCCGTGCCGTATGTACCGGACTGGCCACCAGTGTTGCTTCCGCCTATCCAGGTCCACTCACTGGTGCTGAAATCAAACTTCCAAAGGTCGTTGAGATCAACCCAACTGTTGTTCGAGTCGTACCCATCGCCCCCAAAGAGCCAGAGATTGTCGCTGCTGTCGATCCAACTGCTTGCATAGTATCGGCTTCCAGGTGTACCGGTGGCGCCCAGCGAACTGTACGTTCCGTTCACGCCGCCAGTGCTGGCTGCGTCGCTGTTCCCGCTCACCCAAGTCCATTGACTGGTGGAGGGGTCAAACCTCCAAAGGTCGTTGTAAAGTTTCCAGTTGTTGTCACAGCCTCCCAGAAGCCAGAGATTGTCGCTGCTGTCGATCCAACTGCTTGACCCGAATCGGGCTCCGGGTGTGCCGACGGCACCCACCTGCGCGCCATACGTCCCAGACTGGTCCATGCTGCTGCTCCCGCTCACCCAGGTCCATTGACTGGTGGTGGGGTCAAACTTCCAGAGATCGTTGTACGCATCTCCGTTGACGTCCGTTTGGGTGCCCCCAAAGAGCCAGAAATTACCGCTGCTGTCTATCCAACTAACTGCACTGTCCCGGCTCCCGGGAACATTGGCGGAGTTGGCGGCGCCCTGCGTGCCGTACACTCCTGAGCTGTTTCCGGTATTGCTCCCGCTCACCCATGTCCATTGCTTGGTGGAAGGATTGAACTCCCATAGGTCATTGAGATCAACTTCTCCCGTGCTTGTGGCGTAGCCCCTCCCTCCAAAAAGCCAGAGATTGCCGCTGCTGTCGGTCCAGCTACTCGCACCCTGTCGTGCTCCAGGAACATTCGTGGAGGCGGCGGTACCTTTCGTGCCGTACACTCCGTACTGACTGCCGTCGTTATTGCCACTATCGGTGCTGCTCCCGCTCACCCATGTCCATTGCTTAGTGGAAGAATCGAACTCCCATAGGTCGTTGAGATCACCACCGATTGCTACTGTCGAGCCGTTGCCGTAGCCTCCAAAGAGCCAGAGATTGCCGCTGCTGTCGGTCCAGGTAGCCGGAGATTGGCGTGCTCCGGGAACATTCGTGGAGGAGACAGCACCTTTCGTGCCGTACACTCCTGGCGGTCCTAGCTGGCTATAGTAACTTGTCGATTTGCTGCCGCTCATCCATACCCATTCGCCCGATTGGGCGCGCGCCACAGGGCCCAAAACTCCCAAGCCCAAAGCCGCCAGACAAAGCACAGACACGAGTGCCGCCCGGCGCGCCTGCGTCATAGTTTTCAGGGCTGAGAAAAATGTATTTTGAACAAACAGACGCTGAGAAGAAAACCAAGGGGAAAATGGACGCTTCATACGTTTCCGTGCGTATGAACTAAAAGGTGACAGAACTTCACCCCGGCCCCGGAAGAAAACATTCAAGGTGCTCATCGGTCCTCCGTACGCTTTAGCAGGTGCGGAGACCAAGAAGAGGGGAGAGGCGGCGACCAACTGTTGGGAAGGCTCAGGAGAGCAGTCTTTTTCGCCGTCCACTTTCACTCGAAGTGGAGCGCACCTATCCCAAGGCAGGTCTCCTGACTTGCAGATCATTGCGTTTCGGCTACCTTCCCATTCCATGAGAGGAACAGTGGCGATTACACCGAAAAACTCCCTGCTTACAGTGGCGGGACCGCGCGGGATTTTCACCCGCTTCCCTTTTCACTCGCCGTTTATAGCGAGCACCTTGGCCTTTAATTAATAACACCAGGGTGTTCGCCATGTCAACTTTGCAGCACGGTCAAATGCCCGGAATATACGCGGCATTTTTACATCTCTAATACCCATCGCCTGACATCTCTTTCGCGCGGTGAAGCGCGAAACTTGCACGTCGGGTGGGCGCAGCATGGCGCATCTGCAGAGGGCAGATGCCTCGCACAAGGGAGGGTAGACGGGCAACGTCACGGCTTGTTGTGGTATTCGTTAAAAAGGGAAAAACGGAGGCACAATGAATAAGAGTATTCTTGCTGAAATCGATGATGAGATCGCACGGCTTCAGGAAGCGCGGGCATTGTTGGTCCGCGATTCCACTCGCACGGATCATAGACAAAAACGAATCACCAAGAGCGTAAATGTTACGAAGAAGCACCACGCGATGAGCGAAGAAGGCCGCGAGAGAGTTCGGCAGGCACAACTCAAGCGGTGGGCGACCATCAAGAAAAGGCAAAGAGGGCTGCTGCGTAATGATTTAAGCGCACGGGGCCTGTAGGACAGGCCCCGTGCTTGCGCGGAGATCCATTAGGCTATCTTTTTCAACTTTCGTACCGTGCCAATCTTCACGGATGTCTTGGGTTCGGTCTTCTTCGCCGCTTTCGCTTTCTCCTTGGCGGCGAATTCTTGTTTGACCGTGGCCGTGATTGCGGCCACGTCCACCTTGTAAACCTCGGCGGTTTCGCGCAGAACGTGCGCAGCGTTCCCGCGCGAGGCTGTGAGTAAGACAACGGCCTCGACCATGGCACGGCCCAGTGTGCTTTCATCGGTGCGGCGAAGAAAGGACGCGAACAGCTTGCCGATGGATTCATTTTCCTTGGCCTTCTTGATGCCGTGCTGTTTGGCAAGGATCGCGGCGCGGTTTTCGTCCAGAAGGTTCGCCAGACGTTCCGCAACAAAAAGCAAGTCGCGTTTCATCAGCCGCACCGGAACAGCCGCGCCAATCGCGGCCAGAACGCGGAGTCCGGTTGTGTTGGCGATGGCCTCTTCCCTGCGCCGCTTCTCTTGTTCGGTCTTGACTGCCGCATCGGTTGTGGTCCGTGGCTTGCGGGCGTGGTGAATGGGACAATCGGGATTGGCGCACACCTTGCGCAATTCTCCTTTCTCATTGCCTTCGGTAACGATGGCCTCGGTGGTGAACTTGCAGGTCTTATACTCCGGCCAATCTCGCTGCTTGGGATTCGTCGGTTTCTCGCTGTGAATCTCGACATACTTGTTGCGCGGCACGACGGCGCTGTCGTTTTTCGGCGTGCCGTAGGCCGTGCTGATCTGAACGAGTTTCGGTTTGGCGGCGATGGTCTGGCGCACATGCGCCTCGACCTTCATCGTCCAGCATTTTGGATCGGAGCAGGAATCATGCTGCGCCGCCAGCCCTGCGAACAAGAGAACATTGTGTCCGGTGCGCTTGGGGCATTCGACACACGAACCGGCTTCGGGCACAAGCGCAGCATCCTCTTTCGAGAAGGGCGCGTCGGCGAGTTCCAACAGAATGTTATGCTCGATCCACTGTTGCAGATGGCGGACAGGCAGTAGAACGCGCTTGGTCGCGCCATTGGTGTATTGCTCCTGATAGCAAGCGGCAAGAGCTTCTTCCTGCTGTGCCGGTTGCAACTTCGCCAGCAACAGCGCATGGCCGACGCCGATCTCGTCCCGGTAAAAGGCTTCGACAACCGGCGGCACAAGCTCGGTCAATTTCAGTCGAGCGCAGATAAACGCGGGTGTTTTTCCCGTGCGGGCCGAGATTTGCTCAATGGTGTATTTCGGCTCTTCCATGTCGAGCAAAATTCGGAAGCCGCTCGCCTCTTCCATCGGATGCACATCGGCGCGTATCAGATTTTCGACGATGCTGGTTTCGATGGCTTGGGCATCGGTCAATTCGACGATGCGCACGGGCGCGGTTTCGAGTCCCGCCCGCTGCGCCGCGCGATAACGGCGGGCACCGGCTACAATCTCGAAGTGCTGGCCCACGGGCCGCACGACAAGCGGCGAGAGAATGCCCTGCGCTTTGATCGATGCGGCCAACTCGTTCAGGCTGGCTTCGTCAAAACTCTTACGGGGATTATTGGGCGACTCGGTGAGGGTGTCGAGTGGAAGGTCGCGGTATTCGCTGGCATTGATAACAGTCTGTTGCATTTTCGTTGCTCCTTTCGAGCGGTTGATAAGTGAAGGCGCGCGGAGCGGTGACACGTCGAGCGTGTGGTCCGCTCCGCAGGGAGCGGACTAGCCACGAATTGACTTGTCCGTGAAGGCTTCGAGAAAACCCTGTGCGCGGAGATTCCTGTCCCACTGCCGCGCGAATTGCTCGTGTTGCTCGTAGAGGCCGGGAAGAAAGACGTAATTTCCCCCGTCCCGATAGCGCGAATACTGCTCCACGCCCATGTAATCGTTGCGGTAGTACCAAGCCGAAAGCGCAAAACTGCATAGCGGCGGCTTCGACAATTCGAAACACATTTCCGGGTCGCGCATCAAATCGCCGTTTTGCTCGCCGTAATGCGCGATGGAGATAGCAGGGAGGTTGAGCGGCCCTGGCTCCGGCGTAGCTTCGATCACCAAAGCCATATAGGGCGGGTTCTCGATTTTTAGGTACAGAGTGGGCCGGAAACCACCGGCCCGCTCAAGGATGCGGAGAAGAGTTTTCATTACGCCACCTCCGCGATTGCGTCCTGCGCCTCCGGCGAAGATGCCGAAGGCGCATTCTGCGTGGTGGCTGATTCCCCAGTGATCGCGTCGAGAATCACCGCAGAGGTCCGCTGGATTACTTCAAGACTTTCGGCCAGAAGTTCTGCATTCCCTGCGTACATCTGAATGTAGTCACTTGAACTTTTTCCCATCTCCAAGCCCACGGCTTGGCCTACGATGAAGGCCACGGCCTCGGCTTCCGTCTCGCGCACGGTGGCGGTCGTCATGGTGCGCCGGTCGGACTTGTGGAGATATTCATGCGCTTATGTTGTGCGCAGCATAAGCGCACTTATGTTGCGCCGAAAGTTATGTTGCGTAGCAGCGTCGAGGGTGGCAATCATGCGGCGGTGTGGCGCTGCTGACGCAACATAAGTATTCAGATGGAACGGAGGAAGGCCATCAGGGACGGGTTGGCTTTCCATGAGCGCTTTGGAGCAGCAGGCGTGGAAAGTGCGTTGGTGTGAGTTAGCATCTGAGCCTTGCGTTCCAGATCGACTTCGGCATAGATGTTGGTGGTGTCGATGGATACGTGACCGAGCCATGCGCGGATGGTGTTGATGTCCACGCCGGCGCGGAGCAGGTGCGTGGCGGTGGTATGCCGAATGATGTGCGGGCTAATGCGTTTGTGCGCGAGAGACGGGCAAGCGGCGGTAGCCTTGGAAACATATTTGCGGACGAGGCGATGAATGCCGTGGCGGGTAATAGCTTGGCCGCGGTGATTCAGGAACACAGGCGCATCGGGCGAGCGGTTGCGCGCGAGTTCGAGCAGTTCTGCGCCAGTGGCCGGCCATAAGGGACAACGACGGGTTTTACGGCCCTTGCCGCATATCTCAACGTCACTCATCGTGTTGGGCCGCATATGCAGTTTTTCGATTTGCAGGCTGGCCGCTTCCGAAGCGCGCGCGCCGGAGTTGTACAGAAACTGGAGCAATGCATGGTCGCGCCGGCCCAAGGCGGTGCGGCAGTCGGGCGCGGCGAGCAGGGCGTCCATCTCCGGCTTTTCCAGGTAGGTGAGTTCGTTGCGGTGAAAGCGCTTGAACGGCACGGCGCGAATCGAAGCGCACCATGCAACGTCCTCCGGGCTATGTTCGGCAACGAAGTGGGCCAGCGCGTGGATAGCGGCCAGTCGCTGGTTGCGGGAACGGATCGAGCACTTGCGCTCCCGTTCCAAGTGATCGAGAAAGTGCTTGAGGGTATCGCTGGAGAAATCGGCCACACACAGCCGGTCGATGGGTTTCCTTTTGCGGGTGCTGATAAATGGCAGCAGAAGCGCGAACGTATCACGATAGCTGCGCTGAGTGTTCCGGGAGAGGTTGCGTTCCGCCACCACGTGTTCCAGGAGAAACCGCCGCACCCAAATGCCGAGCAATCGATGGTCAGACACGGGGCGTCTCCGGGCGGGCATAGCGTTCGAAACACAGGCTGGCTTGCTGGAGCAGTTCGGTTGTCATCGAGAGATAGCGTGCGGTGTCTTGAATCCTGGCGTGCCCCAGATAGGTGGTCAAGTGCGGCAGCAAACGTTGCACGTTCTTGCCTTCGCGATACCAGGTGACAAGCCGGACCACGGCAAAGGTATGACGGAAATCATGCAGCCGTGGCTGAAATCGTGCTGATGTGGAGCGATGAACGCCGGCTTCTTCACGCAGCCGCTTGTGAACCAGTTCCGCGGTCTGGCGCAGGATGCGCTCATTCTTGATAGTCCCCAGCAGTGGTGTAGTCTCCGCGCGCATAGCTGGCGGCCACTGTTGATCGATGTACGCTTCCAGAACGCGGCGCAGGTCGGGACCAATTGGAACCAGCCGGCTCTTGAAGAACTTGGTCTCGCGAATGGTGAGCACCGCGGTGTCTTGATCGAAGTCTCCGAGGTTCAGGCTCAATGCTTCGCTGATCCTGAGTCCCGTGCCGTACAGCAGTAACAGGAGTGTGCGGACGGTATCAGGCGTCAGAAGCCAGACGAAACGGTGACGCGAATCGGCGGCGTCTATGAGCTTCCGCATATCCTCGTTGCTGTAGATATATGGTTGAGGCTTTTCGGGCGCCTGTGGCTTGCTTCGCGGCAAAGGGCTTTTCTGGACATAATGGCGGGCAACAGCGTAACGGTAGAAGGCTGTCAGAGTGTGATACTTCGCAAACCAGAACGAAGTCACTCGCCCATTTCCGTCCAAATACCGGCGGACAGACTGCGGACGAACCTTCCGTATATCGCTGTCGCCCACGCTCTTGATGAAGGCGCGCAAGATGACTGCCTCGCTGCGGAAGCCCATGCCGAGAGAACGCTTGTATGCGATGTACACTTCAATGGCCTGGGAAAGCTTCATAGCAGACCTCCGAGACTGATCGCGGCTACAGCCTGAAGTGCTTCCATGCTGCCTCTGGGATAGATCGGAGTGGCGAGATGTGCGCTGCGCTCGGCATAGGCGGCCAGATTGCTCAGATCGAGTTGACCCACTTCGCGCAGTGCGGTGATGTCCACCTTGGCGTACATCTGTGTGGCCGCCAGGGAGACGTGGCCGAGATGGTCGGCAATATCCTTCATCGAAAAACCTTCGGCCAGTAGATGAGTAGCGCAAGAATGCCGAAGCCCGTGCGGGCCATAACAAGGCGGCACGATCCCCAACCTCACAAACCGCTTCCGTAGCTTCGCACCGAAGCCCGCCCCTGTGAGTGGCCGGAATGGCTGAACCTGGGTGAGAAAAACTTCGCGGCGTGGGCATCGCGGGCGCACTTCGCGCAGATAGCGCAGAATCGCTTCTCCCACAGTCGCCACCAGGGGATAACGCTGGGTCTTGCGCTGCTTGGAGCGATGAACACGGATCACCTCCTGTTCCCAGTCGATGTCGTCCAAGCGGAGTTGCCGCACTTCACCGCTGCGAAGCCCATAGACGGTAATGAGCAACAGCATGGCGTAGTCGCGAATGTCTCCCGGACTGTCGCCGGAGGATGCCTCCAGAAGACGTTGCACATCGCCCCACGGCGGTCCTTGCGGCAGACCTTCCAGCTTGTAAATGCGCGGCGCATCGATGGTGTCAACCAGCCCCGCTGCGCACCAGCGCCTGGTCTGCGCAAAGCGTATGAAGTTGCGCAATACCGAGACATGCGCCACGATGCTGGTCCGCTTCCAGCGGTGTTGTCCTGACATCGTGGAGATATAAGAAGAGATGTCTTCGGGCGTAATCGCGCGCATAGTCTTGTGCCTACCGGCAATCCAGTTAAAAAACATGATCAAAGAATGCTTCGAGCGCACGATGGTTGCTGGTGCGAACCCGCGCTCTTGTTCCTCGAAACGCAAGAAGGCGCCTAGTTCGGTGGCAAAGGCCTGCTTGATCCGCGGCACCTGCAAGCGGCCCAAGAATCGCAGCCACTTGGTCGCGTGGAAGACAAACCATCTCTCCATGTTGTGCCGGTAGCTCTCACAGCCGCCGAGCGTAGTGCTCCACTGCTTGGCCGCAGCTTCAATCTGCGCTGGAGTGACTGTTTCATGATGAAGTGGAAGGCGCTCTGCCATGCAATAGAGCAGGTTCGTGACCGCCTTCAAACAAGATCTGGAACGGCCCTCTGCAACCACAAATGACAAATAGCGGTTGCGCTCTACGGCATACGGCGCGGTGCAGTGGCGGTTGATATGGAAACGTCGTGATAGCGTCTGTTCGGACAATGGTGGATCTCCCTTCTGTGAAGTTGATCCGCCAAGTATCCGCTATATGTTATGTTGCGCACAAAGTGCGTTCCGTCCAGTAAATACGCATCTGACTCGCTGCTACGCAACGTAACTTCCGGCGCAACATAAGTGCGCTGCCTCATGGACCAAAGTCACAAATTCTTCGGCCTTCGACTGGCCCGGCAGTAGAGCAATCTTTCCGCCATAGCTGACGCCCAGAGCGGGCGCTATGTTTTCGGTGTATTCAAGCATGATGCTCTGAGAATCGAGAAATGCAATCAACCGGTCCCGGTGTTCGCCCACATCGCCTGTAATGTCATGCTCGAATTCGGGCAGGTCCGTGCCCTCGGTCTGCGCCACATCGAAGACATACACGGCGCGAAAGCCAATCAACACGGGCTGAGGCTTGGCGCTGTCGTCCTGGACACTGTTCCGATCAGCGTCGTTCTTATTGCGCCGCTTCCCGACCATTGGGGCAAGAATCTGGATGCCCTTTTCGCCACGCTTCACAAACCGGCCCAGTTCCTTCCACGTGTGGAACCCGGCTACATGCGTAGCCGTCGGGCGCTGTCGCGCGATGGCAAGAATATTGCCAAAGCTGTATTTATGGAAGCGGGCCATTGCGCCGAGATAAGCGGTCAGCGTTTCGCTCTTGCCTTCCTTGAGTTGCTGGAGTAAAAAGTCCACGGCCTGCTTGATGAGTTTCTGTGTGGGGTTATCCTTCTGCGTCGTCCGCTGCTGGTAGGGCGATTGGCTCTGAAACGCCGCATTTTTGCTGTGCGGCGAGGTGGTGTTGCTGCTGGTGTAAGGCATGATTCGTGCTCCTTCTGCGTTTGGATTTGCCGTTTTTGAGCCCTGGGAGGGCTAAAAAAAGACATTCGTTTCATGACTGGCGAATTTGGCGCAGAGAGGCGCTGTCAACTCCCGAAGCCCGCAAGGGGCGCGGAAGCGAGCACGGCGGTTTTTATGCCGCGCGGAGCTGCACAAGCGGAGTTGACAGAAGGAGCCGAACGGAGCCTAGAGTTCGCCGGGAAACGAATGTCGAACCGGTGGTCCAGCCGAAGGCTGCACCGCATTGCTTTTCAGGGGCGGCGTTGCGGGCAGGAGACAGGCCCGCTGGGATAGGTGGTGGAAGACGCCAGCACCATCGACGGCTGAAACCAGGGAAGGGGCCCCTTCCCCAAAGATTCAAAGCGGAAGGGCTTTCGTATTTATCAATTGTTAAGTGATGAGCCTTCTATACAAGAGGTCAGAGAGAAACCGAGACGTGGAGCCGATTGTTCACCGTCTGTTTTTGAAGCGGTCAGACAAAATTGTGAGTCTGCGAACTCGGAAGGTTCCATCCGTAGAGTGCTTCCGAGTAGAATACCGAGTATGGACCTGATTACCCTGCTTAGCCGGCCCGAGGGCAAAACGCTTGAATTCAAACGTGATCTGTCCTCACCGGAAAATGTGCTGAAAACGATTGTGGCGTTTGCCAATACCGCTGGCGGAGTCCTTGTGCTTGGGATAGAAGACGGGACGAAAGACGTTAAAGGACTCCCAAAGGTATTGGCAGAAGAAGAGCGACTTGCCAGCTTGATTGCTGACAGCATTTCTCCCAAATTGATTCCATCGATTGAAATCATGTCCTGGAGAAAGGCCCAGATATTGGCGGTGGAGGTTTACCCGAGTGCCAACCGGCCGCACTCTCTGAATCGGCTGGGAACGGAAAACGGTACCTTCGTCCGGGTGGGTTCGACCAATCGGCGGGCCGATCTTGTACTGATCGAGGAAATGCGGCGCTATAGCCAGGTTGCCTCTTTCGATGAACAGCCGGAGCCAGATATGAACTCGGAAGCCATCGACTTCCGAGCTGCTTCCGAGTTCTTCAAACCGGTACGCAAGCTGGCGCGACGGGATCTGCAAACGCTGAAGATCGTGATGAGCTATCAGGGACGAATCGTGCCAACGGTCGGCGGTGTATTGCTCTTTGGTGTAGATCGGCTGGATCACTACCCGGATGCCTGGATTCAGGTAGGCAGGTTTGCGGGCAGCGACAAACGCCGGATTCTCGATTCTCTGGAGGTGCGTTCGTATTTTCCTGGCGCCGCTGAGGAAGTAGTTGCTTTTTTGCAGAAGCACATGACCCGCGAAGCTGTCATCGGAGCCATGAAGCGAACGGACCTTTGGACCTTACCGATTGTTGCCGTCCGCGAAGCACTGATGAATGCCATCGTCCATGCGGACTATGCCCAACGAGGAGCACCTATCCGTGTCGCTCTCTTTGATGACCGCCTAGAGATTGAAAATCCTGGTCTGCTTCCATTCGGACTTACCCTCGAAGACATTCAGAAGGGCATTTCAAAACTTCGCAACCGGGTTATTGGCCGCGTTTTTCAAGAATTGGGACTCATCGAGCAATGGGGAAGCGGGATTCAGCGTATGACAGCCGCATGTCAAGAACGCGGATTAGATGCGCCCCGCTTCGAGGAGATTGGAACGCATTTCCGTGTAACGCTTTCAACTATTGCGCACCGTGCGTCAACGAAGGACGCAAGCGACGAGGCGATTTTATCCGCGCTCGCCGCTAATCTTGAGACCGGACTTTCGACATCGGAAATCTCCAAGCAGATAAAGTTTTCTCCACGTACAGTTCGGACCCGTTTAGCATCGCTCGTGGAGCGAGGATTGGTCACCGAGATAGGAAGTGGTCCTCAAGATCCGCGCCGCCGATACTACTTAATCAGCGAGTGACAGGGGGAGAGATCAATGAGTTCTGACGTAGCGCCAAGACAAATGGGAGAATTACCGCCCTGGGAAGAAAGCTCCCTACGTTTGATCCGCGGGACGATACGATTTAGATCGGGCTCAAGCAATGTTGTAGTTTCTCACCTTTGTATGAATGATTAAGTTGACATTTGCGTGATCGATTCCCAACCCTTTTTAGAATTACCTCTGGAGGTTGAAGATGGCCGAATTGAGCAGAACCGGAATTTCCCTGGAACAGGATTTGTTGGCGGGCTTTGATAAGCTAATTGCGCGCAGGGGCTACAGGAATCGTTCCGAAGCACTGCGGGACATGATTCGTGAAGCGTTATCGTCCGACGTGATTGATTCCAACAAACCCGTGGTTGGGACCCTCACACTGGTGTACGACCATCACGTGCCCAACCTGTCGCAGAAGCTGACTGAGATGCAGCACCACGGGGGGACAATGGTGCTGGCGGCAACTCATGTCCATCTCGACGATCACTATTGCCTTGAGGTCATCATCATGAAGGGCCGCAGTAAGGAGATTAAGGATATGGCTGATCGGATGCTGGCTATGCGTGGAGTGGGATTGGGCAAGCTCGTTCTTACCAATTCCGGTGCAGCCTTCAAACAGACGAAGTAGACTAGATGCTTACCTCTGCCCCCACTTCGAGTTCGTCGTACCGGCACCACCTTTTGGGCGCGCCCGCTATTGAAAAGTCTCTATATAATATGAAAATGCTCTAAGTTCTTTGGCCATAAGTGTCTCGTGTATTTTTCAGAAAGCCTCTAATACCAAAGGCATAGATTATGTATAATTTTTACAGCCACGGCGGGGTTCAATGGCGGGAGCGCAAAGCTCACCGTAGACCTCGATAGCCGGGGCTTTTTCATTTGGTCCCGGACTTCAGCTCTGGAGCTAGTAATGAAGAAGTCTGACCTGCTGCAAGCTACCGTAAATCACTACGACATCAAAGTTGTGAATGTCGTTCCCATGATCGACATGATGGAGAAAACCGCGTTCCAGGCTCGCAATCTGGCCCGCGCCGCCAAAATTGTCGATGAAATGGTTGCCGATACAGACTGCGGAATCATCCTCACTCTCGCAGGCAGCCTGATCTCCGCGGGACAAAAAGAAATTATTCTGGACATGATGCGCTCTAACATGGTGGATGCCATTGTTTCCACCGGAGCCAACATCGTGGATCAGGACTTCTTCGAGGCTCTAGGGTTCCGCCATTATCAAGGCACGCCTTTCTGCTCCAACAACGATCTGCGTGATCTTCACATTGATCGCATCTACGACACTTACATTGACGAAGATGAACTTCGCGTCTGCGATGAAACCATGCATAAGATCGCCGAATCGCTCGATCCACGCCCTTATTCCAGCCGCGAGTTCGTGCTAGAAATGGGCAAGTATCTGGACAAACACTTCCCCGAGGCAGAAAGTGTCGTACTCGAGGCCTATCGCCGCAATATCCCTATCTTTGTGCCGGCATTTTCAGATTGTTCGGCTGGATTCGGACTAGTCTTCCATCAGGTATCGCGCCAGCAGGAAGGCAGGCCGTATCTCTCGATTGATTCGGTTGCGGACTTCCGCGAATTAACGCAACTCAAGATTGAAAGCGGCGTCACTGGTCTGATCATGCTCGGCGGCGGTGTGCCGAAGAATTTTGTGCAGGACACCGTGGTTTCCGCCGAATATCTCGGCTACCAAGCGGAGATGCACAAATATGCCGTGCAACTCACGGTAGCCGATGAACGTGACGGCGCGCTTTCTGGTTCGACGCTGAAAGAGGCCCACACTTGGGGCAAAGTTGAACTGGAAAAAGAGCAAATGGTGTACGGCGAAGCGACGGTGACCTTCCCGCTGATTGCAGGTTATGCCTATCACAAAGGTAGTTGGCACGGGCGCACGGCGCGCAATTTTAGCAAAATCTTCTCGAAGCCTTCTACGCTTAAAGCAGAGGGATACGCAAAAATAGACGAAGTGGTCAACTAGGTATTTGACCGCGTGATTTCGTACTATTCGATGAAACCTGAGCGTGCCCGCCCTAGGCGCGCATTTGCGCCTAGGGCGGGCACGCCGTGGTACAAGATTAAGCGGTCAATGCACCGTAGTCTCGTCGCGAGGGGCTATTTAGCTTTGTCTCTGCTCTAAGTTTTGACTTCGGCGAAGGTTCCACCATCATACTCTGTGAGTTCTACTCAAATGACACAGACGAAGAACAATGAATGTCCTATGGGGCCCGTCAAGGCAGACTTCTCAATAAGGCTCTGAGCACGCAGGATGCGTAATTGAAACAGGTTCTTTCGAAGCGCGTCAGCATGTGGAACTCTGCCTGTGCCGCGTGACACGCTTTTGAAATTCATGTTATTCTGAATCTTCCCCGGGAGAGTCGATTGCATTCGCTGGAGTTTCATTGCGTGCATTTCGCACAATTCGGGCCAATTTCGCTCAAGACTACCTGCACAGCCGGTCAGCCTTGAGCGGTCTTGTATCAGGGGCTTGCCAAGGCACCTCTGACTCTCCGTCTCGCTCTTGCAAGCGTAAAGTTCTCATCTCTCTCGCACCTCTTTACCTGCCAGCACTTCCGGTGTGCTCCGTTTTCGGGCGCGTCGGCTGTTGTTGTTCGTACTAGGGCATTCAAGCGGCACTCGTAGGAAACAAAGCACAAAAACCGATATGGCAATAGCCGTACCCATTTTGGAGGAATTCGTGAAACCTGGTAGCACTTTTTCTATATACGTAATACTTGCACTCGTATTTGCCTGCCTGATAGGCGCTCAGCGGACACTGGCACAGGTTGCTGTGACGCCGGTCGCCACCCGAGATAAGGCTTATCCGCCTCAGCTATCGGGAACGGTTGTTGATCCGTCTGGCGCGGTAATCGCCGGTGCGACCGTACAGGTTCGAAGCGCGAACGGCACTGTACAAAGAGCGGCACAGTCAGGCACAAACGGCACCTTCATTCTTTCTGGACTCGCGGCAGGTAGTTATCGGCTCGTCGTGTCGAATCCCGGTTTTGAAACCAAAGAAATCCCTGTCAGTCTTGGGGCCACCGAGGCACCGAACTCGCTGCGCATTTCTCTGGCTGTGAGCACCGTGAGCACTACCGTAAACGTGCAGGGCCGTGAGGATGACCTCATCGGAATCGCCGAGTCCGGCACCCAAGGAACAGTCGGCGCAACGGAGATACAGGATCGTCCAATACTTCGTTCGGGAGAGGTTCTGGAGACGGTTCCCGGTCTCATCATCACGCAACACGCCGGTGGCGGCAAAGCCAACCAATATTATCTGCGCGGCTTCAATCTGGACCACGGCACTGATTTCGCCATTTTCATCGACGATATGCCGCTGAATCTGCCGTCGCACGCGCACGGCGAGGGCTACTCGGACATGAACATCGTCATCCCGGAGTTTGTGAAGCGAGTGAATTTCGAAAAAGGCCCGTACTACGCCGATATCGGTAACTATGGCTCGGCTGGATCGGCCCATGTGGAATATTTCCGGACGCTGGAGAAGAACTTCGCCAAGGTGGAAGGCGGCACCTATGGCTATGGGCGGGCGGTTTTCGGCGCGTCGCACAAGCTCGGACCGGGTAGCCTGCTTGCCGGCGCAGAGGTGTATTACGACAATGGCCCGTGGGGGCATCCGGATGCGTTTACCAAAATGAACGGCCTGCTGACCTACAGCCAGGGAGATGACGCCAATGGGGCCAGCATCACGGCCCGCGGCTATCACGGAAGATGGCACTCGAGCGATCAAATCCCCGTAAGCGCAGTGGCTCTGGTTGGTTTATACGGCACATTGGACCCGACCGACGGTGGCCACTCGCAGCGTTATAGCTTGCAGAGTGAGTGGCATCGGCAGGGGGCAAATTCCGCGTCGAAAATCATGGCCTACGGATTTTATTACGATCTCGATCTATTTTCCGATTTCACTTATTTTCTGGTGGACCCCGTGCGCGGCGATCAGTTTGAACAGCAGGATCGGCGCTGGGTGACCGGCTTTGATGCGTACCACACGGTCTTCAGCCAATGGGCTGGCCGCAAAGTGGAAAATACAGTCGGCCTGCAACTGCGCAACGACTGGATACACAACGGCCTTTACGCGACGGAAAATCGCGTGCGCATGGAAAAATCCGATTACAACACCGACGACTCGACTCCCCCGACGTTGCCCGCAACCAGGGAGCGAGACCGCTTTACGGACACGATCGTAGGTTTTTACGCGGAAAACAAAATTCAGTGGGCGGATAAATTTCGCTCGGTTGTGGCCTTGCGTGGCGATGACCAGAAATTCATTGTCACTAGCCTGGCTTACTCGGCTGCAATAAATGCAGCCAATTCCGGCTCGGCCAGCAAGTTCCTGCCTAGTCCGAAATTGAATTTGATCTTCGGCCCGTGGGCCAATACCGAGTTCTATACCCAGGGCGGATTCAGTTTTCACTCGAATGACGGCCGGGGCACAACGCAGACGGTAGAGCCGATTTCAGTGGACAATCCTTACCCCAATACATCCAGCTCGAGAATTCCGCCACTGGTTCAAACCAAAGGCGGGGAAATCGGCGCGCGCACGGTTGCCGTTCCGCACCTGCAAAGCACGGTTTCGCTCTGGTATCTGCGCAGTAATTCCGAACTGCAACAGTCTGGCGACACTGGAGGCACGTCTGCTTCAGCACAGCCGAGCAACCGCTATGGAGTGGAATGGGCGAACTACTACACGCCTCGGGAACATCTGGCCTTCGATTTCGACTTTGCGAATTCCCGGGCCCAATTTACCGAAATGGACGGCGATGACGCGGCACCCAACAGCGCGGGTGGCAAGCGTGTTCCGGAAGCGGTTGGGGTGGTGATTTCATCCGGCGTCACCGTGCATGATTACGCGGGCTTTTCGTCGAGCCTGCGCCTGCGCTACTTTGGTCCGCGCGATCTAACGTCCGACGGAATCTTTCGCTCGAATCAAACGGTGATGCTCAATGGGGAACTCGGTTATCAAATCAAAAAGAAATGGCATGTATCGGCAGAATTCCTGAATATGCTGGACCGCGAGGATAGCGACATTGACTACGCCTATGAGTCGCGCGTCACGCCAGGACTAACTTCAGGAGGAACTCCGATAGGCGCGGCGGAATTCACGCGTGTCGCCCATCCCGTCGAACCGTTTCAGGTTCGCTTCGGGTTAAAAAGAAGCTTTTGACAAATATGGCGATTGTCAGATCCCGCGTTGGGACCGATGCGACTTCTCTCGTACTACCGGCAACCTTCATTCCTAACGCAGAAAGGATCTGCACTCACCAACAGCAACAATGAGAAAGGATCGGTAAGATGTTGGCAGTTGGTAACATGATTTCTAATTTCATCATACGAGCGTCACGCTCATCTCTTTATTCCTCTGCTTTTGCGCTCCTCCTGTCGGCTGGCAGTGCTTTTGCTCAACAGAAGGTCTCAGTAAGAGTTACGGATCAAACGGGCGCATCGATCCGCAATGCACAGGTGACTCTTGTCTCTGCTCGCGGCGAGAGTGCCTCATCTCTCACCGCCGATGCAGACGGTCTCGTTGCCGTCCCCTGTTCGATAGGTTCGCAGGTCCAGGTTCGCGCGCTCGGCTTCGAGACGCGCGTTGTGTCGGTGGGCTCCTGCGGGCAGGAGATCGCGATTCGACTTGCACCGGCATCCGTCGAGACCACGATCAATGTCACAGTTACCGCCGATACGGCTCCGAATGAGCCGACTGCAACCTCGTCGAGCATCAGCCGCACCACGGCGCGGACAGTTATGGATGCGGTGGAAGACCTGTCGCCAGCGATCTTCGTAACGCGGCGTGGTGTGATGGGGTATGGCATTTCATCCAACGGTACCGGACAGATGAGCATTCGCGGTGTCGGTGGATCGCCCAATACGGATGTGCTGATGGTGATCGATGGGCGTCCGGATTTTCAGGGCGAGATGGGGCACACACTACCCGACTTCTACAGCCTGTCGAACACCGGCAGCATCCGCGTCATCGAAGGACCGGCTTCCGTTCTCTATGGCAGTAACGCCATGGGCGGCGCTATAGAGGTGCAGCCTCGTGAGCCGCATGAAGGCGCGGAATTCGAACTGACCTCATCGCTCGGCTCCTTCATGACCGGGCAGCATCGCCTGTTCGCGGGCCTTCAACACGGCCGCGGAACGTACACTTTCTCGTCGTGCATTAACCATACGGATGGCGACCGGCAGTATTCGGCCTACCGTTCACAGGATGGCTCGGTCGGGGCGAGCTACAGGCTGTCTTCGGTCTGGACTGCAAAGCTAGACGGAAACTACGGGCATTTTTATGTTCAGGACCCTGGCACCCTCGGTAGCAGCGCTTCCGAGCGGACCTACGCGACGGTGGGCCGCGGCGGATTTAGCGCAGATCTTGCGAACTCCACCCCAGTTCTATCTGGCTACACGCGCTTCTATTCCACGTGGGGGCACAATTTCATTGGATTGAACGATACATTTCGCTCGACGGATCGCATTACCGGGGGGCGCATCTTTCAGACCTGGTCCTTGCCGAAGACGCTCGCTATCGACTTCGGCGCCGATCTCGTCAACTATGGTGGTCTGGCGCGACAGCAGGGCGGCACGAATTACGGCGGCGAGCACCTGATTAACGACGATGCTGGATTTGTGCGAGCGCACTGGGCACCCACGGTGAAGTCGGTTCTCAATGCGGGAGTGCGTTTCCAGGCCAACAGCCAGTTCGGCAACATTGCCGTTCCCGAGTTCGGCGGACTCTGGCATACGACTGACCGCATTACACTCTCGGGCGCGATCAGCCGCGGATTCCGCAATCCGACGATGCGCGAGCTTTACCTTTTTCCGGCACCCAACCCAAATCTTCAGCCGGTACACGAATGGAACTATCAGGCCACAGCACAGGCTCGCCTAACGAGCACGATGGCCGCGTGGACGACGTTTTATTATGCCAATCTCAACAACCAGATTGTGACGCTCGGCAGCTATCCCAATATGCAGTTGCTGAATGCCGGAAAGGCCATCAACAAAGGTGTCGAAACGAATCTGCGCTGGGCGATTCATCGCCGGCTGAGCGCAACCGGCGGCTATGCTTACCTTCGTTCGACCAATCTTGCGGCTCTTGTGCCGGGGAACAAGGCCAATCTCGCAGTCGATGCCGATCTAAAGCGCGCTTTCTTGCATTTGGGTGTGCAGGCCGTGGGCAAACGTTACACTACCACGGCACACTCTGCACAACTTGGTGGCTACACCGAAGCCAGCATGAAGCTCAGTGTTCCCGTTTCTCGCAATCTTAACTTCTTTGCCACAGTGGACAACCTCTTGGACCATCGCTATCAGGTCGTGACTGGCTATCCTATGCCGGGCATCAACGGAGCGGGCGGATTCGTGTTGCACTTTTAGCGCTATGAAAATGACAAGCAAGACACTGCGCAGTATGATCGTCAGCGCCATGATGACGGCGCTGGCGATCATACTGCCTATGGCTTTTCATGCAGTCGGGTTGGGAAACAAGTTCCTGCCAATGCTCCTGCCCCTGCTGCTGAATGGATTCTTGTCCACATGGCCGTGGGCCATACTATCGGCATTGATCGCCCCATGGCTCTCGGCGGCGCTGACGGGAATGCCGCCCGTCTACCCGCCGATCGCGTTGGTCATGTCCGGAGAGGGAATAGTGCTGGCGGGTGTAGCGTCGATTTTGTATCGCGCTACGAATCGGCGTGTCTGGCCCGCACTCGTCGTTGCAGTCGTTCTGAGCCGTGTGACCGGTTTCCTGCTGATGTGGGCTCTCGCTGCGGCCTTTCATTTACCACGTACCATCACCGCGACCTCCACACTCGCGGAGGGGTTGCCGGGAGTAGCCTTACAGATAATCTTGATTCCGATTATCTTGAGAGGTCTCCAGCAACGGAGGAGTTTGCTGTTCCATGAGGATGACTGAAGAGAAGCAAGC
>Ga0255356_1000265_pt1 | contig 36259 bp, 29 predicted proteins | sample HBST100metaG_FD_189944 | JGI IMG/M metagenome (GOLD analysis project Ga0255356, IMG submission 189944) | Peat soil microbial communities from Stordalen Mire, Sweden - H.B.S.T100 | ecosystem: Environmental > Terrestrial > Soil > Wetlands > Peat | place: Sweden: Norrbotten County, Stordalen Mire...
ATCTCCCGCCCACCCATGGCGTTGGGCTGGCCGGTGAGCGAAAACGGGCCGCTGCCAGGGCGGCAAATCTTGCCGGTGGCCAGATGCAGGTTGCAAATGGCGTTGGTGTTCCAGGTGCCGTGAGTGCTCTGGTTCAACCCCATCGTCCAACAGCTCATCCACTCCGGCGCCTCGCCGATCCATTGCGCGGCGGTGCGGATATCCGTCTCCGCCAGACCAGTGATCCGCGCGACATACTCGGGCGTATACGCGGCTAGAAATGCCGGCATCTCCTCCCAGCCCTCGGTATGGGCGGCGATAAAGTCGGTATCTATGTGCCGGTTCACGGCCAGCAAATGCAGCAGCCCGTTGAGCAGCGCCAGATCCGTTCCCGGCCTGATCTGCAAGAACAACCCCGCCTTTTCAGCCGTGGTATTGCGGCGCGGATCTACCACAATCAACCTTGCCCCTGCCTTCACCCGGTCCATCATACGCAGAAACAGAATCGGATGACAGTCCGCCATGTTCGCGCCGATCACGAAGAACAGATCGGCATGATCGAAATCCTGATACGAGCCGGGCGGCCCATCCGCGCCGAGCGATATCTTGTAGCCACTGGCGGCGCTGGCCATGCACAGCCGCGAATTAGATTCGATGTTGCTGGTGCCTATGAACCCCTTGGCGAGTTTGTTGGCGAGGTACTGGGCCTCCAGCGACATCTGGCCTGAGATGTAGAAACTGAATGCGTCCGGTCCATGGATATCGATAATCGCGCGTATCGCCCCCGCGGTTCTGCCGATGGCGTCTTCAATCCCAACCGGCTTATGGTCCTGGCCATCCGCCATGCGGATATAGGCTTTCTCTGCCCGTCCGGCATTGGCAACGGCCTGCCCGCAGCTATTGCCCTTGGTGCAAAGCCTGCCCGCATTTGCCGGATGCCCCTTGTCCCCGGCAACCTTCAGGATTCGGTTACCCTCAACCGACATCACAATACCGCACCCAACGCCGCAATACGGGCAAACGCTTTTAACCTCCCGCCGGCTCATGCGCTCAACAACCCAAATTCGCGCAGCACCGGAATAAAATTGATATTGTCATGGCCTTCACGGGTCAGCTTTAGCAGCGTGAAGCGCTGAAATACCGTGAGCTCCGCCCATTGTTCTGGTGCTGGCGGCACAACCCGCAAGGCATGTGCGTAATTGAGCAATTGTACCGGCACCCTTCTCGCATCGCACCATGTCGGTGCGGCCTCCATTGCAATGAATTTTGCAACCTCATCGGTTCTGGCCTCTACGAGTGCCATTAGCTCCATCCGGTAAGCCTCCACCTCTTCAGGCATACCGCAAGACAGCATCAGCAGGCGCGAGCGATCTTCCCGCGTAAACTGGCCCCATTGGCGCAGCGAGAGCTTGACGCCGCAACTATCCAGCTTGAACCGCACCGCCATCGGGATGCAGCGCAACGTACCTGCAAAATCCTTTTCAAAATCAAAAATATTCGCTTCGGAATTCATGCGGCGTATTCAGCCTTCATCTGCTTCCGCACCTGCTCAGCCCCACCGGCATAAGCCAGTGCCTCACCAATCATAATCAGCACTGGCCCATCAGGGGGGGTACCCACGAGGTCCCGTGGCAAGGAGGACAGCGTGCCCCGTGTAATCGTCTCACAGGGCAGGCTGACATTCTCAATCGCAAGCGCCGGCAATGCCGGCTCCGCGCCAGCCTCAATGAGATGCGCCGCAAAGCCGCCGATTGTCTGCCCCCCCATATAAATGGCCAGCGTGCCCCCAGCTTTAACGAGGGCGACAAAATCATGCGGCGGCATACCACCCTCGGCCGCATGGCCCGTAATGAAGTGCAGCGAGCGCGCCAATTTCCGATGCGTCAACGAGAGTCGCAAACTTGCGGCGGCCGCACTGGCCGCGGTGATGCCCGGAATAACATCAAACCCAATTCCCCGCTTATGCAGCGCCTGCATTTCCTCCGTGGCCCGGCCAAACATCATCGGGTCTCCCCCTTTTAGCCGCACCACAACGCCGCCCGCCAATGCCTCCTGTACGAGCAGCCGGGAGATATCCTGCTGCGACATGCTATGGTGTCCGCAGCGCTTGCCGACATCCAATAGTTTTGCCCGCGGATTCGCCAGCATCAAAATTCCGTCACCCACCAGGCTGTCATGAAGCACCACATCCGCGCTCTGCAAAATGCGTAGCGCCTTCAGCGTCAGCAACTCCGGATCGCCCGGACCGGCGCCGACCAGAAATACCTTGACTTGAATGCTCATGATATTTTGCCCTCCCGCTGATAATTTTCACTGTAAACGCCGCCAACATTCTGATCATGTCTGCTTTTGTTCAATGCGCCATGAAGAATTTCAAACCGGCGCGGAAACGCATCACCGCGCGCGAACAGCGCCTGGAGCGTGACCGGTGATGGTAACTGTCCGCTGGTAGGCGCGATAAATAATATGGTGACCAGCGCGCCTTTCGAGACAATCGCAAGGCGATAGACTCCCTGAGCCGGATCTGAAAGTTCGATGCGTTCATCATTATCTTTCATGCCGCATAGACGTGCAGCCCAGTCGAGCGGCTTATTGTTCACCATTTGCTTCCAGCCGATGAGACGAAATTGGTGCAGCCCCTCCCCAGCTGTGCAGCGCGACCAGAAGAACCGGCCCGCAGGTACAAGCGACTCGCGGCTCAGCATCACTCCATGCCAATAGGCCGGCACACGGGCGACGGCGGCAAATTCTTGCTTGGCTCCCGCAGCAGCGCCGCGTTTCATCCCCAGCAACCTACCAACGGCCTCTGCCGGATGCTGCGCGCCCATGGCGGCAGCAACCTCACCAAGCCCCTGCTCAGCGGCAATTTCCACGGGCAGAAGTGTATTGGCGTGGCGGGTGGCAACGCGCACCAAGTCATCACGGCTTAACCCCAGCATGGTTGCATCTGAGGGTGAGATCCGCAAGATCGGCTCCGCCCCAACCTGCGTGGACGCCAGCCGAAATGGATGAGCCGTATTTGTTTTTCCCGGTAATTTTACCACCAGTGGCACGATCCGCGCGCGGCCATCCTCCACCGGGAAACCGCCTTTACCGAATAGGCGCGCGGGGCTTGGGCGCCCAACCGGTTGCGGCCATCGTACAGGTTGTAGCGTCTCGTAGGTCGTATCAGAGATATTCGCTAGTGACCCGATATCGAACACGCGCCGGCCACCATTACCAAAGCCAGAAAGTGCCGCATGCTCACGAAAAATATCCGCTGGCGCATGGTAATGAAATGCATCGGCAAAGCCCATGCGCTTGGCAAGTTCAGTGAACATCCACCATTCTGGCATGGCGTCCCCAGGTGCGTTGCGGCAGCGCTTCCGTGGGGATATTACGCGCTCCGCATTCGTGACTGTACCAGTCTTCTCGCCCCAAGCAGCGGCAGGCAGCACAATGTCTGCACGCATTATCGTTTCTTTTATCCAACAATCTGTGGCCACTACCAAGGGGCAGATTTCCAGTGCGGCGCGGACACGGTCACCATGTGGCAGGTTCTCCACCGGATCAGTACCGGCGATCCATAGCGCCTTCACCTTGCCAGCCAATACGGCGCCGAACAATTGCTCGGCGTTCAGTCCTGGCTTTTCGGCCAGGCGAGGCGCTAGCCAGAAATCCTTAAGCAGCGCGCGGTCCTCGGCATTGTCAAAGCGCAGATGTGCGGCGAGTTGATTTGGGAACGCACCCACATCCCGCCCCCCCATTGCATTAAGCTGGTTGGTTAAAGGCAGCGGCCCCATACCCGCGCGGCTGATGCGCCCCGTGGCGAGATGCACGTTGATGATGGCATTCACCCTATCCGCATCATCACCCGCGTATAGCGTAACGGTATGCTCCGTCTCACAGAACCAGTTGGCGAATGTCTCCAGCAGACCCGCATCCAACCCAAGATCATCAGCAGAGACTCTATTCGCCGCCGCAATCAGCAACGCCGTATCCAGCCCCGCCGTGTGCCTAACAACAAATTCCGGCGCGATCATGCCCCGCAGCGGCAATTCCGCCAGCAGCATGTTGAACAGGGCTGTCTCCATGCCGGGGACAAGCGGCAGGTGCAAATCCGCCCCCGCCCCGCCCTGTCCAATGACCACGATTTTAGCCCCGCGCCGCGTCCGCGCCGCCAATGCTCGCTCAAACAAAACCGGATAATCCGAAGCCGCATCGGTAGCGATGAAAACGAGCAAATCGGCTTCATCGATATCGTCATGGCACCCCGGCATGGCATCCTCGCCAAAAGCGCGCATATGTCCCGTGATAACCGGCGCGATGCTGTCACTAACATCCATGTTAATGTTGGCGCTGCCAATAAACCCCTTCATCAGTTTATTGGCGACGTAGTAATCCTCGGTCAGAAATTGCCCCGACAGATGGAACGCAATCGCGTCCGGACCGTGCGCGCGCATGACCTCCTCAAACTTGCGCGCGATGGTGGTCAGCGCGGTATTCCAACTGACGCGCGCCTTGCCCATCATCGGCACGGTCAGCCGCCCCTGATCATGACCAATGATGCCGGTCATGTCCCGAGCAGAACCCGACCGTTTTCGACTCGCACGGGATAGCGCCGCGTGCAGCCCTCATCCGGCGCCAGCGCCTTCCCGGTTTCCAGCGAGATCACCCAACTATGCAGCGGGCACGTAACCTCACGCCCATGCACAATTCCCTGACTCAACACGCCCTTCTTGTGCGGGCACTCATCGCGTAGCGCAAAAACCTCATCCTCGCCTGTACGAAACACCGCGATATCACCGGTTTGCGTCGTCACCGTGCGGGCGCCGCAGCGCGGGATATCCATCAGCGCCCCAATATCCGTGAAACGTGTTTCCTTGGTTGCGCAATCCATTATACGAGCTCCGCCATTGCCTTGAATTTCTGCACCAATGTCTGGCTGGATGCCTGCTCCGCCCACGGGTCAATCTGCGCGAATTTTTGCGCATAGAGGAATTTCTCGAACAGCTCCCGCCGCAGCTGGGCATTATCGACAATCCGCTCCTGCACGTATTTCAGCCCCACGCGCTCGATCCACGGTGCGGTGCGCTCAAGATAGCGTGCCTCCTGACGATAAAGTTGCAGAAATGCACATGCATATTCCATTACCTCAGCCTCGGTCTCCACCTTGCAGAGCAGCTCCGTGGCGCGCACTTTTATGCCGCCGTTGCCACCGACATGCAGGTCCCACCCGGCTTCGGTTGCCACCACGCCGAAATCCTTGATCGTCGCCTCCGCGCAATTGCGCGGGCAGCCAGACACCGCGAGCTTTACCTTGTGCGGATGGCCGGACCCCCATGTGGCCTTTTCCAGCGCCACGCCCATGGCCGTGGAATCCTGCACACCGAAGCGGCACCACTCCGAGCCAACGCAGGTCTTCACCGTGCGTAGGGACTTGCCATAGGCATGGCCGGAGACCATTCCAGCAGCATTCAAATCCCGCCATACCGCAGGCAGATATTCCTTCTTCACGCCCAGCATATCAATCCGCTGTCCGCCCGTAACCTTCACCGCCGGAATGGCAAATTTCTCCACCACATCGGCAATGGCGCGCAGCTCCTTGGCAGAGGTCACGCCGCCCCACATGCGCGGCACCACCGAGTACGTGCCGTCCTTCTGGATATTCGCATGCATGCGCTCGTTGACGAAGCGCGACTGCTCATCATCCTGATACTCTCCAGGCCAAGCGCAGAGAAGATAGAAATTCAACGCCGGGCGGCAGGAGGCGCAGCCATCCGGCGTGCCCCACTCCAGCGCCTGCATGACGGCGGGGATGGATTTGAGCCGCCCGGCGACAATCCGCCTGCGCACCTCATCATGCCCGTGTGTTGTGCATTTGCACATTGGCTTCACCGCGGCGGGGGCGTATGCGCCGCCGAGCGCGCATTTCAGCAATCCCTCAACCAAGCCGGTGCAGGAGCCGCAGGAGGCGGATGCCTTCGTGCGGGCACGCACCTCGTCAATGCTGGTGAGGCTATACTCGGCAATCGCATCCATTATGGTCGATTTCTTCACGCCATTGCAGCCGCAAATCTCAGCATTGTCGGGCAGCGCGGCGACAGCCGCGTCCGGGTCGCTGGCGCCGGCAACCGGGCCAAAGATCATCGTATCGCGAAGGTCACCAAGATCATCGCCATCTTTCAGGATCTGAAAATACCATCCGGCATCGCGCGTATCACCGAAGCAGACAACGCCAACAAGTTTGTTCCCGCGCAGTACCAGACGCTTATAAACACCGCGCGCGGCATCGCGCAGCACCACGTCTTCGGTGGTTTTGTCGCCCAGAAATTCCCCGGCGGAGAACATCTCAATACCCGAGACCTTCAGCCTGGTCCCGGTGGCAACGGGCGCGAAGATGCTGGCCGCAACTCCCGTGATATGATCGGCAGCCACTTTTGCCATGTCCCAGATCGGCGCCACCAGGCCGTAAACCTGCTTGTTGTGCTCTACACATTCACCAATAGCGTAAATCGCGGCGTCAGAGGTGCGCATGCTGTCATCAACGATGACGCCACGCTCACAAGCAATACCCACGGCGCGCGCCAGCCCGGCATTCGGGCGGATGCCTACGGCCATAACCACGAGATCAGCTGGGATTTTAGTGCCGTCCTTGAGCAGCACGGCATTCACCGGCCCCTCTTCATCGTCGCCCTCAAAACATTCCGTATTCGCGCCGGCATAAATTTTCATGCCGCGCTCGGTCAGCGCCCGCTCCAGCAGATGCGCAGCGGAAGCATCAAGCTGGCGCTCCATCAGCGTTGGCATCAGATGCACTATGCTTACATCCATGCCACGCAGATTGAGTCCGTGCGCCGCCTCCAGCCCCAGCAATCCGCCGCCAATCACCACGGCCTTTTTGCCGGGTGCCGCAATCGCCAGCATATCCTCCACATCCGCCACCGAGCGGAATGTCATTACCCCGGGCCGCGCCGCCCCAGGCAACGGCAGCACAAATGGGTTTGATCCTGTGGCCAACAGCAGAATATCGTAATGCCGCTCCGTTCCATTAGCCCCGATGACAAGCTTCTTGTCACAGTCGATCCAGTTGATATGCTCACCCGCAATCAGCTCAATCTTGTTTTCAGCGTACCATTCATGTGAGTTGAGCACGATCTGCTCAAAGGTCTTGTCGCCCGCCAGGAGGGGAGAGAGCATGATGCGGTCATAATTCGGCTGCGGTTCGGCGCCGAACACGGTGATATCGAACATCTCCGGCGCGCGCACCAGAATTTCTTCAACCGTGCGCATGCCGGCCATGCCATTGCCAATCACAACAAGCTTCCTGCGTGGCGCGAGCGTTATATTCATCTTTGCGATTCCTAAAGATATTTAAACGGCGAATTTCATGCCGGCCCTGCGGTTCTCCCAGCAGGGCCGGCGGGGCGAGGTCAGATGCGGATTGAGCTACCCTCGGGGAAGCCGCGGCTGAAGCTGACGCGCCATTCACGCTTAACAATATTGATGCCAATAAAGGCCACCAATGCAAGCCCGGCGAAAATCAGGAACCCGTCCTGGTAAGAGCCGGTCCATTGCTTGGAATACCCTAGCGAAGACGCGAGGTAGAACCCGCCGATACCACCGGCACATCCAACAATGCCGGTCACTACGCCGATTTCTCGCACGAAGCGCACCGGCACAAGCTGGAACACCGCGCCATTGCCGGTGCCCAGCGCCAGCATGGCGACAATGAACGCACCCAGCGCCATCGGCAAAGTCGGCAGACCGAAGCTAACCAAACCCAGCATCGCAGCGGCAACGAGATACAGCACCGACAGCGTGGCAATGCCGCCAACCTTGTCAGCGATCCAGCCACCAATCGGCCGGAACAGCGATCCAGCGAACACGCAGGCCGCCACGGCATAACCCGCCTGCACCGGCGCTAAACCATACTGCGCATGGAAGTAAATGCTGAGCGAGGATGCCAAGCCAACGAAGCCGCCAAAGGTGACGCTGTAGAACAGCATGAACCACCAAGTGTCGGTAATGCGCAGCACGTTGAGGTAGCTGGCCAAAGATTGCTTGGACGGCTGCGTGGGGGAGTCTTTCGCGAGCAGAATGAACACCACCAGCACGCCGGTCATGAACAAGGCCGCCATGCCGAACACGTTCACCCAGCCATACCGCAAACCCAGCGCCGGAGCCACGAGGGCCGCGATCACCGTACCGAGATTTCCCGCCCCCGCCAGGCCCATTGCTTTGCCCTGATGCTCAGGCGGATACCAGCGCGAAGCCATGGGCAACGCGATGGCGAAGGACGCCCCAGCCATGCCCAGCACCACGCCCAACAGCAGCAGCGCGTCGAACCCTGGCACACCAAAAAACCATGCGGCCCCGAGCCCTGCTATCACGATGACCTGCGCGATGATCCCCGCCGTCTTGGCACCGAAATGATCCGCCATCAGGCCGTTAAAGATGCGTAAGATGGCACCCGCCAGCACCGGCGTTGCCACCATCAGCCCCTTATGAGCGGGGTCGAGTCCCAGAGCTTTGGAGATCTGGATGCCCAGCGGCCCCAATAGCACCCAGCACATGAAGCTGAAGTCGAAATACATGAAAGCGGCGAAAAGCGTGGGCAGATGCCCAGATTTGAGAAAGCTCTTTGGCTCCGTAACAGACATGACGAACCTCGAACGGCGACATTGGCGCCGTCTGCGAACCGTCCCTGGCCCGCAAGATAAATGGGAGGCAATTTCGTCCGGCAGTTGCGATCACCGTTGACCGCGACGCCCGCAGCTTCGCGCTGCATGGAAATATAAAGCAACGAGCGTGCCAAAGCGGAATCCAGCCTTCACCTTCAAAAGAACAGCGGCAAACCGGCCAACCATAGCCTAAAATATGGCCAATTGATATAAGATTGAGTTTTATGCCTATTTATTGATCTAAAAAACTTGTCTTATCGCAAAACACGCTTGGTTGCGGCGCTGCCTCCTCGCCACCGGCGGCAATAAATAGATCGGGCCGATACATGGCACCCGGCACATCCAAAATCTCCCGCGGCGCCTTGCCCCAGCGCAGCATCTGCCCGGCATACCAACGCGCCTGCGCCGCGGACGGATATTGCCGGGTGAAGAGCGGCCCTCCCGCCTCAGGGTCCAACCCGGCCTCTATCAGCCCCGCCGGCAAATCCAGATATTCCGAGCGCGCCAATAAGGCCGCCAGACCGGCACGCTTGTTCTCGTCAGCGCAGAGGGCGCTGGCAGCGCGCAGCACTTGCAGCAACGCCAATAGCGCGGCCGGGTCCCGCGCGGCAAAATCCGCCCGCAGCGCCAGGCATTTTTCCGGGTGGTCCCGCCAGATGCCGCGCGAGCGTATGGCCACGAACCCCAACCCCGATTGCGCCGCCACCTCGCCCCATGGCGCCCCAGCGCAGAACCCATCTATGGCGCCCGCGGCTAGGCTGCCCACCATTTCCGCCGGCGGAAGTACCGTGATCTCCACATCCCGTTCCGGATTCACCCCGCTGGCATCTAGCCAATAGCGCAGCAGCAGATCATGCGTGGAAAACCCATGCACCACCGCTAAACGCAGCCGCTGCTCCGCCGCCACCCCGGCAATCCCCGCTTCAGCAAACCCGGCCGCCCAGCGGGACGATAAAGTAACCGCGTTGCCATTGGCGCTCAGGCTCAGCGGCACCACGAGATCGGTCTTGCGCCCGCGCAACCCCGCCGCGCAGGCCATGGCCAGCGGCGGCAGCATCACGGCCCCCTCCAGCAACCCGTAGCCTATTTTATCGGCAATATTCGCCCAGGAGGGCTCGATCGACAGTACGACCTTCAACCCGCTCGCGGCAAACATCCCTTCCTGATCCGCCAGGATCACCGGGGCGGCATCGCACAGGCGCAGCAGCCCCAGGCGGATTGGTTCAGCCATTATTGTCAATTCCCCGTTTTGCGTGCGCCGCGAGCAAGGCGGCGGCGATCTCGGCCATGCGCTTCTGCTGGTCCATGGCCCGGCGCTGCAAGAACCTGTGTGCCGCCGGTTCGCTCATCTTGTCTTCCGTCATCAACAGCCGCTTGGCCGCGTCTATCGTCTGCCTGGCCACGGCCTGCTCCTCCATTTCCGCCAAACGGGAACTCACCTGCCGCGTGCGCTGGAAAAAAGCGAGCGCGATGCGCATGATCAGTTTCGTGGCCGGTGGGGCAACATTCCGGCTATGATAGGAGCTAACCCCGGCGGAGATCGCCTCTTGCATAAAGGCGGGGTCCTCATCCATGAACATCACCACCGGCGCCGCTTGCCCGGTGTTCAAAGACTGAATTGAATCCAACCCGTCACGGTCCGGGCGGGCCATGTCAACAACCACCACGTCCGGGGCGAATCGCCTGACCGCCGCAAGTATATCTTCCCCGTCCTGCACGACTGCGACACAAAAATCCTGCGCCTGTTCCCCAAGCTGCGTAGCTAGCGCCGCGCCGTTCTGGCCGTCCCTGTCCGCAATCAGAATTTTCATCGCCGCATACTATCCATACCAGACACTCAGCAATTACCTTGCCAATGCCAGCGGCACGGGCAACACAATACAGCCTTATGCCGCTCCGGGATTCACCGCTTTTTAAGTCGGCCAGCCCCAAACCACCCCGCTGCGTCCGCCCTCTTATGTCCATTGATTGCCAGATATCAATCCCGCCCCGACGTCACCTCAAGCTCTATCTAAGGCCAAACCACCCCCGCCACCAACGCGACCGCCTGCGCTGATCGCCACTTGCCGTATCCGGCACCGCCAGCCCAGGCCTCATGGCCAGGCACTCTGTCGGTCGGCCACCACGCAGTTCTGATATAGCAACGTTGTCCGAAGGCGAGGCCGCGGGAGTACGCCAGCCGATCCAGCGCAGCAGTTCATATCTTTCAACCAGCCGACGCCACTCGACAATTATCTATATCGGGCCCATGGAATTCGAATGACTGGGTACTTGTCAGGAATACAAGCGACCATCGCCGCCAACTAATGATGATGCGCTGGGGCATACTTAGGTCCGACGCCATTTGACAGCGCGCCTATTACCAACATCCGCAACACCAGCAGCCCGCTTTGGCCCGTCGGCTCGAATCAGAGCACCGTTGCCTGGCACCGGCGACATCCCTCTGCGAGTTAGAAGCCCCATAGCCCCAGGCATGAGTCGCTGATCAAAGAAATCCGGTGCGCCAGAGTTGATACCGAGTTCTCTCGCTGCCGCAATTGCTACCGCCTTTGAGCTTCTTGTCACCCGGCATCTTGGACTCACAAATTATCCCTGTGCACCGGCACATTACATTTCACTCATCGGCTTAGATTTTGATATAATGCATGTTTGTAAAACCCGATGTGCGAAGAGCTTTTTTGCTAAGCTTCCTTCATAAAATCAGCAGATACTAACCTCGAATTTAGCTCTTTACCGCATCAAAAGCATTGACTTAACAACTATTATGATAGTAGTTGTTAATTGCTGTACGCGTGCTTTTCATGTTGACCTTCATGAAAAAGGCAAGGCGCGGCACGGCGCGGCAGAGAAATGCTTTCACCGGCATTAGGGTTTTGTGCACCCGTCAGGTCCAATCTAGTTAACAAACATAGTTTTCTTATGGGGCCGCACGGGTCTTAAATCTGAGCAGTGCTGATTCATCCCAATAAGTTAGCAGGAATGGAGCGATGTCATATGACAATGCGCATGGCGGCTATATGAGCGGGCAACCCGGATTTGAGAATGATCGCGTGGATATGCCGGGAGTAGCTAGACGGTCTTCTGCCCCGGGAGTGTGGAAGGCTGCGGTTTCGAAGGATGCTCCAGGCAAGACTGCGTTACCGCACGATGATCGCGATCATACCGTTCTGCCCGGGATCGTCAGATTGCTCGATGGCGCGACGGTTATTGGCGCAACTATCCTAACGGCATGGATTGGTAGCCACTTGGTATCACCTGGACAAATCGGTACGGTGGTGGTGGCAAGCCTTGTTTCGGCGCTTGTGTTTTTTTTGACATTATCAAATGCACGCGCGCCGGCTTTGCCTTTTTTGAACATGATCGTACAGCAGATACGCTTTTTGGTGCCCCCAATAGTCATCGCGGCTTTGATTCAAGCCGGTGTGCTCTGGTGGCTTGGCTGGATGGAATGGCCGCTACTAAGGGCGAGTTTAGCTTGGATTGCCGCCGTCGGCGCTGGACTGCTTATAACCCGTGCACTTAGCAACTACGTGCTTAGAAAGCCGGCGGTCGAACAACGGCTAAGCCGCAAAATGGCTATCATTGGTAATGATACTCATGCATTCAGGATTGCCGAGATTTTCGCGGCAGATTCGCAAAAAGGTACAAGTGTTGCAGGCGTTTTTTCAGATAATGCTCAAATATCCGGTGAAGGGCAGCTTGATGGATCGATCACGGCCTTAATCCGCCTGAGCCAGGAAACGGATTTGCACGGTATTATCATTGCTTTGCCCCCTTCACCTGCGAACCAGAAACAGATTGCGCACCTGAGTTGGAAACTACGTAGCGTTCTCTCGAATATTTTTGTTATGCCCTACATGGTTCAGGATCCAGAGGTTCTGTTGCCAGTACAATCAATCGGCAGTGTCTTGGTTCTCGTTCTGCACCGCCGGCCGTTGGATGAATGGCAGACGATTCTCAAGAAAATCGAGGATTTGACAATCGGTCTGCTCGCGTTCCTCATATTGATACCGTTATTTATAGGCGTCGCCATTGCGATCAAAATCGATTCGCCGGGCCCGGTCTTGTTCGTTCAGCCTAGGGGTGGCCTTAATAATCGTCAGTTCAAGGTTTATAAGTTTCGTTCAATGCATACCGGTAAGACGGATGTTCATGCGGCGAGACAGACCTCCCGCAGTGATCCGCGCGTGACCCGCGTTGGCAAATGGCTGCGCCGGCTTAGCATCGACGAGACGCCACAACTGCTCAACGTGCTGCGTGGCGAAATGTCCCTTGTCGGCCCGCGGCCCCACGCTGCCCAGACCCGGGTGGAGGGTGAACTTCTGAATGATATCGCGGGCGATTATGTCGTCAGATTTCAGGTAAAACCGGGGATCACCGGCTGGGCGCAGGTGAATGGCGCACGCGGTGAATTGGTAACCACGGATGATCTGCGCCGCCGTGTCGCCTATGATCTTGAATACATTCAGCACTGGTCTGTCTGGTTCGATCTCAAAATCATAGCGCTCACCGTGATTCGCGAAATTGTAAGCAACCATGCCTTTTAACCAAAACAGCGGCGGGCAGGCGGTGAACGGCGCCGTTCCGGATGAGAATATAGCCGCGAGGGAAATGATCGACGTTATGGGGCTTCGGTTGCATAATCTGCATCGGAACGTCATCGCCGAGCGCGTCGCCGCCGCCGCTATTGCCAAACGTAAGATGCTGGTGGTCAATGCCAATGCGAGCCTCATCGTTCTGGCGCAGAGTAATCAGTGGTTGGGCCGGATGTTTGAGACGGCCGATATTGCCTTCTGTGATGGCGCCGGCGTGCAATTGGCAATACGTTTTCTCACAGGCCGGGCGGCGCACCGTACTACGCCGCCGGAATGGATTGGGCCGGTCCTCGAATCGGTTGGGTCAGCAGGTTCGGTTTTTTGGCTTGGCGGCAATCCCGGCGTGGTTGAGGAGGCGGCGCGCCGTTATGAGGCACGGTATGGCGTGCGGACCGCCGGTACTCAGCACGGCTTCTTCGATGTGTCGAAGAATTCACCCGCCACATTGGCGCTGGTGGCGCGTATCAACGAGGCGAAACCATCGATCCTCCTAGTGAATATGGGAATGCCGCGCCAGGAGCGTTGGCTCTGGGAAAATTGGGGTCTGTTGCCGCCCGTTGTCGCGATTACTGCCGGCGCGCTGGTCGATCACGCCGCTGGGCGGGTTCATCGGCCGCCGCGCTGGGTCGCCAATTTTGGCATTGAGTGGTTGGTGCGGCTGGTGCACGAGCCGCGGCGTCTCTGGCGGCGTTATTTGTTCGGGCTGCCGGTCTTCGGGGCTTATGTGTTGCGCTACGCCATCAGTGGACCGAAAATCCGGGTGCACGATCCGTAATGTTCGGTATATCTAGCCAATGAAGCTCCAATGCTGCAGGCGAGAAAATATGATTCGCAATCGTGCATTCCGGGACTTATGTAGGAATCAGGAAATTTGAGCTGGGATGAATTTACGACATCTCGTACATTGCGTGACTTACACTCAAGGAAACATCGTGACCCTAATATCGTGAGAAAAGCCACCGTGCCAATCGACGATAGGCAAGTGATTGCGGCCCATGATGGAGGTTCCGCTGTCAAACAGGCATTGCGTGTTTGGCGGCGTCATGTGCGATTGTTCCTGATCTGCTTCTTTGCCATTTTTATTCCCGGCGTGGCTGTGCTGGAGACTCTAAAGCCGAGCTATACGGCAACCGCCTTTGTTGCAATCTCACCGCAAGCGACCGATCCGCTGGCGCCCCCCGGTCAGCCGCAGGCGGCGATAGGGGTGGACGATGATCTGCCATCCACGGACGCCGCCGTGATGATGTCCCGTGACGTTGCCGGTGCCGTGCTCACGCAAATACCCCCGTTGCCGACGGCGTCCGGGTTCAGCATCCATGGGTTTCTTTGCAATCTAGGCCCTCTATTCCTCTGCCCTGCCCAGGTGGAGACCGATCCTCTGGTGAAACAGCAGCACGAGGTCGACGCGTTTTTAAAGACACTGGTGGTGACGCCTGAATTGCATTCGAGCGTGATTGACGTTGCCGTGACAGCAAAAACCGGCGCCCGCGCCGCGTTGCTGGCGAATGCCGTTGTAACTAACTACCAGCGCCTTGATCTCGCACAACAAACAGCCGCCGCCAACAACGTCGCAGCTTGGCTGGATATGCGGACGGGGCAATTGCGGCAGCGTTGGCTTGACGCGGTAAACACGGCCAATGCGTTCAGCGTCAGCCATGGGCTGACCAATGCTGGTAACGAAACGACGCAAGACCCCCTGGTGGACCGGCAGGTTGCCGATATGGCGGCGAATCTGGGGGCCGCGCAAGCCCGGCTGGCGGCGGCGCAGGCGCAGGCCGATGCGCTGCATGATGCCGCGACACATGGCGATGCATCCGCTCTGCTGGCCTTGCCGGAGCAGCCAATCCTTGTTGCCGCGGCCAGTAGCCTCATTCAATTGCAGAGCACACGCGGCCAGCTGGCCGCGGAATTTGGCGCCGATTACCCGAAGATAAAGGCGCTGGACCGGCAGATTGCAGCGACGCAGGCGATTTTGAGCCGTCAGACCACGGCGGCCCTAGGGTCTATCGGCGCTAGCCTCGTCGCCGCGAAAGCGGAGGTGGGGCAGCTTAATGGCACTTTGAACCAGCTTCGCGCGCAGGCAGGTGGGCAGAGCGCCGCGCAGGCGCAATTTGTCAGCCTTAATGCCGAGGCCGCGAGCGCGCGTACCGTTTATGAGAATTTTCTTGAACACTCGAACAATTTGGTAAATCGGGCGGCCCTTCTTGTGCCGCCGGTCGTTTTCGTATCTCACGCCTGGGCGCCCAGCGAGCCGACATTTCCCAACAAGCGTAAATTGGGCATGGCGGTGCTGGTTCTGGCTCTGGTGGCGGGCATGGCCGCCGTCTTCACGAAAGATTTCTTTTCGGAAGGGTTTGAAGAAGCCGATGATCTGCGCGCCTATGTGAAGCTGCCATTGCTGGCTACAATTCCGATCGTTGAAGCACGGAATCGTTCGATCGCACGCTACATTCTGGATTCGCCATTTTCACGCGCGAGTGACGCGGTGCGCGGCCTCGCCGCGACGCTGTCGCTGCTGGCGGCGGGGGATGGCGGCGCACGCTGCGTGCTGGTGACCTCGGCTGGCGCGCACGAGGGTAAAAGCACCCTGGCAGTGTGGCTGGCCCTGACGGTGCGCCAGGGAGGCAAGCCAGTGCTTGTCATTGACGGTGACCATCGCCGCGGCTTACTGATGCAGTCACCCGGCACGCCGTCAAAGCGCGGCTTGACCGATCTGTTGACCGGCAGCGCGGCTCCGGAGGAGGTCATTCAGACCGATACATTCACCAAACTGGACTTCATTGCGGCTGGCAATGCCATGTCCGGACCTTTTGGCGCCGAAGAGATAGAACGGTTGCGCGGTGTCGTCAGCGCATTGAAACGGTCCTATAGTCTAATCGTCATCGACAGCCCGCCGCTACTCGCGATGATCGACGGTCTGGTGCTCAGCAATGTTGCGGACCAGACTGTGTTTGTCTGCCGGTGGCAACAGACCTCTCGTAAGGCCGTCACGGCCTCTTTGGAGCGGCTGCACGCCTATGGCGCTCGGATTTCAGGGATTGTTGTTTCGATGGTGGACGCCAATTCCACACTGGCGTTTGGCTACGACTATAGCCGGCGGGAAATCGGGCTCATCAGCCGGCTTTACAGTTCTGAAGGTGAAAGTTGAAACTTGTCCATATTGTCCGCCAGTTTAGCCCTTCGGTGGGCGGGCTGGAAGTGTCTGTTCTCTGCTTGGCGCGAGTGCAGCGGGAGCATTTCGGGATTGATGCGCAGGTCATAACGCTGGATCGTGCGTTTGGTCATCCTGAGAAACTCGCGCATGTGGATAATGTAGATGGGGTTCCGGTCCGCCGGTTGCCCTGGTTTGGTTCGTCACGCTATCCGGTTGCCATTTCTGTCCTGCAACATCTGAAGACCGCGGATGTGGTGCATGTGCATGGGATTGATTTTTTCTTCGATTTTCTCGCACTAACGCGGCCATTACATGGGCGGACGATGATTGCCTCGACACATGGTGGGTTTTTTCACACACCGCATTTGGCGGGGCTAAAAAAAATGTGGTTCAATACGGTTACGCGGCTCTCGATCCAGGCATATACCCACATTGTCGCCTGCAGCCATAGCGATGCGGCACTGTTTGAAAGCCGGGCCGGGAATCGTTTGAGGGTGATCGAGAACGGCATTGATCCAGCCAGATTAATGGGGGCCTCGGCTCAAATTCAAACCAAAACAATCATCTGTTTTGGGCGTTTCGCGCAACACAAACGTATAGGTCAGGTGTTTTTGCTGCTGGCACAGTTGCTGACACGGGATTCCGGGTGGCGGCTGATCGTGGCGGGGCGGGACGCCGACCAAACGACGCAACAATTATTGGAGCTGGCCAAAGTGGCGGGCGTTGCGGATGCCACGCGGTTTGAGATTAACCCAAGCGACACCGAGTTGCGTGCGTTAATCGGTGAGGCGAGCTATTTCGCCTGTCTTTCCGCTTATGAAGGTTTCGGCCTTGCCGCGGTGGAAGCGATGTCGGCTGGGCTGTTGCCCTTATTGAGTGGGATAGCGCCTTTCCAACGGCTGGTCGCGCAATCTCATATCGGCATCATTATAGATCCTGACGATCTGTCGGGCGCCGCCAAACGCGTGCAGGAAAGCCTAGTAGAAGACCCCGCCTCCTATGCGAAGCAAAGAGCTCAAGTGATCGCCGCCGTGCGCCGGTATGATTGGGGCGCTGTCGCGATACAATATTCGCAGGTTTACGCGGAGGCCATCGCGGCTACCGGCAACCAACTGCCGGCTGCCGCCAGGCTGGGCTCAGAGCCGTGAAGGTGACGGCATTTTCGGTAAATTTTGCCTATAACATTATCGGTGCGCTGCTCCCCCTCGCCGTGGCTCTCGGTACCGTGCCGTTCTATATTCATCAGATCGGCCTGGCGCGTTATGGTGTCGTTTCCATCACTTGGGTTCTACTCGGTTATTTCGGGTTTCTGGATTTTGGGCTGTCGCGCGCCTCAGCCAATGCGCTCGCAAAGCTCGGCCATGCATCCCCACGCGAACGCTCGCCAGTCCTGGTGACGGCGTTTTTCTGCAATCTTGGGCTTGGACTCATCGGCGGTCTGGTTTTGTATTTTGCGGGGAGCTTCGTGCTTCTGCATATCATTAAAATTCCCGGCAACCTTATGACGGAAACACGCGAGGCCTATCCATGGATGGCGGCGATGCTGCCGTTGGGCCTGCTGTCAGGTGTTACGACGGGGGCTTTGGAATCTCGTGAGCGGTTTTTGCTCTCCAACGTAATTGGGTCTTTCGGGACCATGGCCGGGCAGATTGTGCCGCTGATCTGCACCTATGAAATCGGGCCCAGCCTGGATGTGGTGATCCCCGCTACATTACTGATGCGGCTTCTAACTGTCGCGCTCTCTTATGCCATTGTGATTAAGTTGGAATGGCCGCTTCGAATTTTTGATGTTAGCCTAGAGTGGATCCGGAAATTATTCGGCTATGGCTCTTGGGTCACGGTATCCAGTGTGCTCAACCCGCTTCTGGATACATCCAATCAGTTGATCATCGGCGCGATGCTGGGGGCGGCATCCGTCGCAATCTATTCTGTTCCGATGATGCTGGCGATGCGTTCACAAATTTTCGCGACGGCGCTTTCGCGAACCTTGTTTCCACGAAATTCGCGCAGCGCGCATGAAGACGCCGTTGACGTGACCCGCCGCGCAACCCTCTCGATCACGTATGGATTCGGGACGGTCTGCGCGCCGGCGATTCTGGTATGCGGGCCATTCCTGCATCTATGGATCGGCCATCGCTTTGCAATCGCCTCCCAGCCCATCGCACAAATATTGATGTTTGGTGCATGGACAAATGGAATTGCATTTCTGCCCTATGGCTTTATCCAGGCGCGCGGCAAACCTCATGTTACGGCGAATGTCGGTATGGTGGAGATTTTGCCGTTCATTGTGGTGCTCTGGTTTTTGACCACCACAATGGGCTTGCCGGGTGCCGCTTTGGCGTGGACATTACGTGTTACCATTAACTGTATCGCGCTGTATTGGCTAAGCGGCTGCATTCCCTTGGCCCCCTGGCGTCTGCTACCCGCAATCGGGCTGATGATCGGTTCGATAGCTGCAGCCCAGTTGATTCCAATGACGGCGGAAACCTCTCTCGCCGCGGCAATTGCTGTTGGGCTTGCGTTTGCCATACTGACCTATGTGATCGACCCGACGCTGCGTGGTGTATTCCTGAGCACCGGGCAGCGCCTTGGAATTTTCCGCGGAACCCCTATGGGGCAGCGGGATTCCGCCTGAAGCGTGCGCGGCAAATTCCATTTATTGGGCTGCCATGGGTTACTGGGTGCCGGGCTTGTGCTGTGCGGCGCCAATAGTGCGAAGGCGCAGTTGATCCAGCAATATTTTCCCGCCAATATCCCAGGTTATTCGGCTGATTTCAGTTCTTCCGTCATCACCCGCATGAACACCCAGAATCAAACCGATGGAATCGAAGTGGGTGATTTCATTATTCGGCCATTGATTTCAGAAACGGCGGGCTACAATTCCAACGTGCTTGGCACCGCCAGTTCCGGTAGCAGCAGCGTCGACACCACAGCCGCCGTACGCCTCAACTCGGACTGGAGACGCGACAGCATTGGCGCCTCGTTCCGTGTGGATGATCGACGCTATCTGGAATTGCCGATCGCCAATTATACGAACTGGACGGCAGGTATTGGCGGAGCCCTGAATTTGGGTGATGACACCGCAACCCTGGCTTATTCGCATCTGGCGCTGAGCCTGAATGCGACTGAACCCGGCGTTATAGGTGTGATAACGCCGGTACCGTACTCGGTCGATGACATCAGGCTTTCCTATGTGAAATTGCTCAGTCGGATCAGCATCACGCCGGCTTTTGAATATCAACGTTTTGTCTTTGGTCGGTCAACTGGCGGTGCCATGGTGGATTATGATTCGATTGACCATCAAAATGAGAGTGGCACGCTGACCACGCAATATAATTTTACACCCGGTGACGCGGCGGTCTTGATTCTACGCACATCGAAAGCCCAGTACCGCCTAACGCCTGGCGACAACTATCTGGATATTGCAGCTTTTACGGGTCTTGATTTCCGCGGCGATGGCCTGGCTCAGTTTCGTGCGCTGCTTGGGCTGGAACGCCGGAGTTTCAGTGCGGCATCCTCCGCGACGGTAACCACGCCGACTTTCGAGCTTGACGTGGTCTGGACACCAACAGAGCTGGATACAGTGACGGCAACCGCGGTGCGCCGGCAGGATGATACGACCTCGCCATTTGCACATAATCAGATCATGACCCACGGCGCGGTGGAGTTTGACCATGAGCTTCGCACCAATGTTTTTTTGCGGGCTGATGCTGGCGGAGGGAAAAGTGAATCACAATCAGGCGCTACGCTCGGCGCCCAAAGTCAAACGCAGCTCTCGCTTGGTGTGAGTGCGATTTGGAACATAAATCGAAATCTGCGCGGCACACTCAGCTACGGCTACAATCATAGCGCCGCAACCGGACCGGCCAGCAGCATTTCTGGCGCAGGTTTTGGCTATTCCACATTTACCAGCCATACAGTGATGTTTGGAATTAGTCTCCTTGAATAGACCATTTTACCAAAAGTGAGGATACAACATGAACCTTAAAGACGCTTCCGGCTGGAAACCTCGTGCCGCTCCACTCGTGCTGGCATTTGCACTGGCGGGATGCAGCCCTGGTGCCAACCTCGCATTACTACCCCCGCCGGCGGATGGCGCCTACCATCTCGGCCCCGGAGATCAGGTGCGGATCATCACCTATGATGAATTGCAACTCAGTAACACATTTACCGTTGCAGATGATGGGAAAATCGCATTTCCATTAGTCGGTACCATCCAAGCGGCGGGGCTCACGCCAGATCAGTTCGCTTCGTCCATTACGGCAACACTGCAAAGCAGCAAGCTGGTCAACCAGCCGAGTGTCTCGGTTGAGGTTGCAACATACCGGCCTATTTCTGTCCTCGGTGAAGTTAACCATCCCGGACAATATCCATACCAGCCCGGCATGACGACGCTGGATGCCGTCGCCCTGGCCGGCGGGTTCACCTATCGGGCAGTAACCAGCTACGCCTCGGACTGGCGTAGCAATGGTTCGAAAGCCGGCTCTGCCATTCAGGGCAAAGTCAACCCGGGCTCACTCCTGGAACCGGGCGACGTGATAACCGTATTCGAGAGATACTTCTAATCGGTGGCGCCATGCTGCTTGCGGCGCCGTAGAGAAACCAGCACAATGCCGCCGTTTTAATGGTGAACATATTCGCGCCGATGCACAGGGAAGTCGCCACATAGACCGTGATCATCGCCTTCATTGCCAGCCCCTCAGGTGTTCCCGGCTTATGAAAGGCAAAGGCGCCGAGAATACAGAGTACCAGCGGCAGGCCAAGATTGTTGATGACGTAAGCATAGCCGGTATCTGATGTATAAACCTGCGACGGCGCCAAGCCAAACCATTGTGTGAATCCCCAAGAATCCAACAGCTGCCCGGAAAACAGTAGCCTGCCTGGAAAATTATCATTGGCAATCGCGGGTATAACACCTGGCATTTCGTGTAGTGAGCCATTCACGACCAGCGCCAGCATTGCCAGCAAAGGCAGGCAGAAGATCACAAGTCGCGAGCGATACAGCGGCGTGATTCGAAACAATAGCATCAACACCCAGCATGCCGCGGCAAAGCGTGAGTCCGCCAGCACGAAACACGCCGCCGCGCAGCCTGCAAGTAACCCGAGCAACCGCCGATCACCATTGGGCGTGCTCAAGCACCATGCGAACACAATCACCGAAAAATTACCCATCGAGACGGGCTCAAGAAACACCGAGGAGAAGCGTTGTGACCCAAGAATGGATGGCAGAAAACTTCGCGCCTCCTGACCGCCCCGGCTACCGCTGATAAACGCCGTGGTGTGGGAATAATTAATCGTCGTTGCCGCGATCACACCTTTGTCGACATAATAAGACCAGACATTAAACACCATACCAAACTGGGCAGGCAGGATAACCTCAAACGCTGCAACCGGAAGCACGATCGCCATGACGATCCACAACACGCGATTGCCTTCGCGGATCGACGTCAACATGCCAAGCTCATAAAAAATATAGGCGATGCCGAGATCATGCAAAATCTTGAGATCAAGCGCCGGATTAATGAATTTCAGTCCTATAAGAAATAGCGCGACGACGCCAGCCAAGCGTATGGCCTGCTCGGAAATTAAGTACCGGCAAAAATATAGACCTGCCGCCAGAATCATCGCCTCGAATGCAGCAACCTCGGTGCTTGATATATGTATCCCGCTACGCGTACTGATGAGACACAGCACCATGTTGAAGCTCATCGCCATCAAGACCAAGCGGGAACCGGCATGACTCATGGCTGTGGGCATTGAGACTGAGGTTGTTTGCATTCTGAATTCAGAATCCTGATCTACGATGTGGCAAAAGCAAAGCTCTTAAAGCGCTTTATATCATGATCCGCTGGACATGATGGACAAAAAAGCACACAGCCGCCATTGCAAGCCGGGCTGTCCATATTTGCAACTATTGCGCGATCATGGGTGGATGTTAATCACTTCCCTCGGTGATTCAGCTTGTATCGCGGGTCTGCGCGCCATAAGTTGATCTCTTACCATATTGTCGAAACGTGAAGGCAAATATATTGGCATTCAGTTGATTGGAGCGCCGCGCCAGATGGATAATGCGCTGTTCATCTCAGTGCATGATTTTAGAAGTCTTCGTAAAGCCAGTGTGCATTTCATTGCTGCAGAGATGGCAACACGCGGCGTAACGCGCTTTTTTTCGGCGGGGCTCTCGCATCTGTCTGAACATCGCGGCGATACGCGCGCCAACCTTGCACATCGGGCCAATGGCGTGGAAGTCATGGGTGGTGTGGAATGCTATCTCTGGAGAACCCTATGGCACCCCTTCAAGATACGTAGCAAAGCCCTTACTATGCTTGAACCGGCGCTGTTCCGCGCCTATCGCGCGATGCTGCCGAAAACGCCCCGGCGCTGGATTGCCGAGGCTGATGTGGTGTTCGTCGAGTCCGGCATGGCTGCTATATTTATTGCTGATATTAGGCGGATCAACCCATCCGCACGCATCATCTACCTCGCCTCCGATGACCTTGATGTGGTGGGATGCGCTCCAACAATTAAGCGTGATTTCAGACGTAACTATGACATGATTGATACCGTCAGGTTGCCGTCGCGCTACCTGCTCCCCGGCATGCCGCATGGCGCTAACACGATTTTTGTTCCCCATGGTATCGACAGATCGGTCGCTGCCGTGAACTACCCTACCCCCTACGGGCTTCGCCCGGCTTGCGTCTCGGTCGGCTCAATGCTGTTTGATGCAAGCTTTTTCTCGATTGCCGCACTGGCCTTTCCAGAGATCGACTTTCACATCATCGGTGCCGGCAACGCAGCTAAGGACCTCGCATCGGCCAATATCATCATCCATCCAGAGATGGCGTTTGCCGCCACCTTGCCATATCTGCAACATGCCGCCTTCGGCGTTGCCCCCTATCTGGATGCCGATACCCCGATGTATCTGATCGACACTTCGTTAAAGCTCCGCCAATTCGCCTTGTTCGGTATTCCGGCGGTATGCCCTTTCTTTGCCATGGGCAACACGGCCGGCCGGTTCGGATATCTGCCGGGAAATGCGGAATCAATTATCGCGGCAATCCGCGGCGCGCTCGCCAACAATCAGCCAATCACCACGGATGCCCTGGCTTGGAACGAGGTCGTGGACCGCATCCTGCGTCCGGCAGATTTTCCGGATACACGGCTGTGAGCATCTCAATCGCGATGACCACCTATAATGGCGCCGCGCATCTGTCCGAGCAACTGGATAGCCTGGCAGCGCAACATCTGCGCCCGGCTGAACTCGTTATCGGCGATGACGGGTCAACCGATGGCACGCTTGAGATTCTCGAAAATTTTGCGAAGTCCGCGCCGTTTCCGGTCCGCATCCATCGTAACCCGGAGCGGCTAGGCTATCGGCTGAATTTTCTCGCCACCGCAAACCGCTGCACCAGCGCGCTGATTTCATTTGCCGATCAAGATGACATCTGGCTGCCGGAAAATCTGAGCCGTGTCGTGCCCTGTTTCGACGATCCGGAGGTATTGCTGGTATTCCATAACTCCACGATCGTCGATGCGCAGCGCCATCCGATCTCGCCCTTCTACGCTGTGGCATGGCCAGCGGTCACACCTCGTTTGACGCTCTCCCCATGGCTGTTTTCCTACGGGTTCACGCAGACCTTTCGTGCTGAATTGCTGCCGGCGGCAGCCCTGTTCAGCGCAACGCAAGACCATCTGCACCCCGGCGAAATGATGGGTCATGATTTGTTTTTCTTTTTTCTTGCGGCCTCCCTTGGTAGTGTTTGCTATATTCACGAAGAACTCACGGAATACCGCCTGCATGACGGCAACACATTCGGTTCAGGCAAGCGTACGCAACCTGGGTTTCTAGACCGCTGGCGCTACCGGCTGGAAGATCGTTCCGGCGTTTACGGCCATTTTGCCGAGGTCGCCAGCACGGACGCCGAATTGCTTTCGCAACTGTCCTACCTGCAAACCTTGTCACCGCCGCTGCGTCAGCGCGCCGCCGAGGCCGCCATTGCTTGGCGTGAACTCGCATCGCTCTATGGCGATCGGGCGAAGCTTTGCGCCGATGCATTTTGCGGCCGCGTCGCCGCCTTTGCCCGTCTGTATCGCCGTGGCGCCTATGGCGAGACGGCATTCTGGACCTTTGGCCGCAAAGCAATGGTAAAAGACCTCGCTCTCGGAATGTTCCTGGCCCCCCTGGTCAAGCGCTTTGGGCGCGCCGCGTCGCGCGGCGACCCCGCCTGCAGGCGGGGCCGATATGGGCTGACCGCCGCGAAGGGGGGAGTATGACGGACCCGCCCGTTGTCGCAATCTACCGCACGCAAATCCTTCCTTTGTCGGAAACCTTCATCCGCGACCAGGCACTGGCCTTGCGCCGCTGGCGGCCAGTCCTAGTCGGCGAACGGCGCATCGATGCGCTGGACCTGGGCGGCATCGCGGTCGCGGCGCCATACCAGGGGCCGGCGAACTTTCGCCAGCGCCTCGGCGGTGTTTTCTGGCGCAAGCTCGGCCGCGCCTCGCCGGCGCTCACGGCACTCATGCGCCGCCAAAACCCCCGCCTCATCCACGCCCATTTCGGTTTTGATGGTGTGGAGGCTTGGCCGATGGCGAAAAGCCTCGGGGTCCCGTTGCTAGTCACGCTGCACGGCTCGGATATCACAACGCATATGGATTGGTTTGCCGAAGGCCGCGCCGGCCGCCGCTGGAAAGCCTATCCGCGCCGGCTCGCCGAGCTGGCGGCGGAACCGCGTGTCAGCTTTGTCGCCATTTCTGAGAACATCCGCCGGGCGGCAATTGCGGCGGGCCTGCCGCCAGCGCGGATTCATGTGCGCCCCATCGGCATCGACACGGGAAATTTCGTCCCCGCCGCCCCTCCTGTTTCCAGGCGGCCGCCGAATATCCTTTTTCTTGGCCGCCTCGTCGAAAAAAAGGGCGCATCATACCTGCTCACGGCGTTCGAGGCATTGCGCCGCATTCTGCCCGCGGCACAGTTGGTCATCGCCGGCGATGGGCCTGAACGCGCGGCACTCGCACGCCGCGCCGCCAGCATCGGCGGCGTGCGCTTCACCGGCAGCTTCTCGCGCGCCCAGGCGCAAGCTCTGCTGGCGGAGGCGCGGGTACTTTGCCTGCCGAGCATCACGGCGGCAAGCGGCGACGCGGAAGGCCTGCCCTTGGTGATTCTCGAAGCCCAGGCGGCCGGTGTTCCGGTTGTAACCTCCGCGCGGGGCGGCGCGGAGGAAGGCATTTTGCACGGCGTGACCGGCTACGCCTTCCCAGAACGCGATGTGGCGGCAATGACCGCGCGGCTCCACGAACTGCTGACGGATGACGCTCTGGCGGAACGGTTTGCCCTGGCTGGACCGCCGTTTGTAATGGCAAACCACGATGTGCATCGCTGCACTGCGGCACTTGAAAATCTCTATGACGAGGTTGCCGGATGAGCGTCTCCGTCATCATCGCCGCCTATAACGCCGCCCCGTTCATCGGCCGCGCCATCAACTCCGCCTTGGCGCAAACGCCGCCCGCACTGGAAATCCTGATTGTCGATGATTGTTCGACGGATGCAACACGCGCGGTTGTGGAAACAGCGGCACAAGAACACCCAACAATCAGGCTCATCGCGATGCCACGCAATTCCGGGCCATCCGCCGCTCGCAACGCCGCCATCCGTGAGGCCCGGGCCGCCTGGCTTGCCGTGCTGGACGCCGATGACGCCTTTGCCCCCACCCGGCTTGCCACGCTTCTGGCATTCGCGGAGGCCACAAACGCTGATTTTGTCGCCGATGATCTTGGCTTGTACGATGCCGTGGCCGGCCGCGTCAGCGGCAGTGGCATCGGCCCCGATGCCGTGCTGCCGGACGGGCCGATTGGTCTGCACGACTACCTTGAGCATAACCTCGCGAACGGGCAGGGATTGGATTGGGGCTTGTTGAAACCGTTTTTGCGCCGCGCCGCGCTGCTCGAACGCGGCATTTTCTACGATGAAACCATCACACATGGCGAGGATTTCCGGCTGGTCGTGGATCTTCTCCTGAGCGGCGCAAAATTCCGGCTCCTGGCGCAACCGCTGTATCTCTACACGCAGCGTGAAGGCGCATTAAGCCAGCGTGCCTCGGGTATGACGCGAACAACCATTGGCTACGGTAAACTGAAGGACGCGGCACTGGCCCTGGCGCTGGATGCCCGTATCGCCGCCGACCCCGAACTCGTGCGGCTGTTGCGCCAGCGCGCCAGCGGACTTGGCCGATTGGATGACGCGCATTTTCTGTCCATCGCCCTGCGCCAAAGGGCGGTCCGCCAGATCGCGGTACGGAGTATGAGAGATCCATCGTTCATACCTTTCATGCTCGCACAGATCGCCCGTGCCCTTCGCCGCCGCCTGCACATTCGTAGAGCGCGATGACATGAAGTTGAATCGCGCGGCAATTCCACCCCAGCACCATCCGATGCTTGTCGTACCGAGAGGGAAATGTCCGCGATGTTCAAAATTCTCTTAACGAGCATTTGCCTCTGCGCGACTCTGCCCACGGCTTGCGCCGCCGCCGGCACCTTGTGGGGCGTTAGCGATAGCGGGATGGACTTCGGCAAAGGCCCGATCGCTGGCCGTAACTTCGCGGTGCCGGACCCGGCATATTATCTGTCGCATGGCGTAACCCTCATCCGCGTTCCCTTCCAGATCAGCCGCATTCAATCAGTGCCGCAAGGGCCGCTTGCGCCGGCCATCGTCGCGGATCTTAAAAAGATCGTGGCGCAGGATCACGCCGCCGGTGCCATCACGGTGCTCGACCCGCACGGCTATGGGTTTTATGACATCGGCGGCAAGCCTCAGGACATTCTCACAAATGCCGAGGCAATGGCCGATTACCTTGATCTGATGCAGCGCATCGCGGTGACGTTCGGGCATTCCGATGTCGCTATCGGCCTGATGAACGAGCCGCACACCGGTAGCGACCAGGATTACGCCGCCATCTGGAACCGGGCTATCGCAATCATCCGTCAGGCAGGATTTACCGGCGTCATCCTAGTGCCACACGCGCATTGGAGTTCGGCGGCGGACATCTCACCGGACACGCCATTTGCCGGCACCATTGTCGATCCGGCGCACAACTGGGTACTGGAATTGCATCTCTATCTGGACCCGGACGGCACCGGCACCTACCGCCATAAGGTGGTCTCACCCGCCATCGGCGCGCAACGGCTCGCTGGGGCCATCGCCTGGTCACAGACCAGCGGCGTGCGGCTCTTCCTCGGTGAGACCGGGGCGCCAGCAGACCCGGTGGCCATGGCAGCCTTCCAGGCAGAGCTTGACGAGATTGCAAAGTCGAAAGGCGTATTCTGGGGTGTTGCGGTCTGGGGCGCTGGCCCCTGGTGGAAGCCGGATTATCCTATGCGGCTGGATCCGATCGGCGGCGCCGCCACCCCGCAATTTTTAGCTCTGGAAAAAATGCTCAAGCCGGCGGGGCATAACGAATAGCGGCATCGCCTAAATCTTAAAAACGCTTCGCACGGCTTTCAGGCCTTTAACAACGAAAGGCGGCGTCATTTGGCGCAGAAAAAACTCGGTATTCTGGCGGCGCGAGTATCCCGCATGCGGGATATAGACTGTGTCCAGCACGTTGCTGGCGCCATCCGTGGCCAGACCATTTGTGTAAAAATACGCCACGGCCGAACGCCGGCAGCTCCCCGCGCGCACCGGGTCCGGCTGGCCATGCGCGGCATTCGCGGATTGCTCGATAATCACCGTCCGCCCAAAAATCGGGAGCAGCTTCACCCCAGGGCGCGGCGGGTTGAGGGCCCATAACTCCAGCGCGCCGCCATCGGCAGCACTCCATCCCTCGTTGAGATATGTTATCATCACCAGCCGGTTGTTGAGTCTGGTCCTGGGGTGTTTCGCAAAATCCACATGTACTTCAAAACTGCCGCCGGCCTCAATCTCGTGCATCCCGCCGCCATGCAAGGCAGGGTCTGGAATCAGGTCGGGAATACTGGTGATCCGCGATAACAACCGCAAAAACGGCCCAGAATACAGCATGTTGAAATAGCCCTGCACAGCGGCCGGCAAATGCCAGTCCGCTGGCGTACCGCGCTTACGCTGCAAACTGCCGCGATACTCACGCCAGTCCGATGAACTTGCCGCGTCGAAATCCCGCGCCATTGCCGCGAGCGCGGAGGCCGGGAAAAGCCCGTCCATGACAAGATGCGGGAACGGCACCGCACGCTGGAACGCGGCAGCCAGTGCGGCGGTATCTTTTTCGTCGAACGCATCAAAATCCGGCCATTGCGGTTCCGGCAGCGATTTACGTTCAACACGTGCCGTAAGATCGTCGGTCAAAGCCGGATCAAAGCCCAATTATATTCAGGCATTATCGTGCTCATCTCTCAGGCCGGCCTGAATTTAGCTTTTCTGACCGACTGCCACGATTTTTCACATGCGAGGTGATTATTGAAAAGCAACTCGGGCATTGCGTCGGGCGCGGTTCGCCAGTTTGCCACTCTTTAAAAACCCTGGTGCAATGCGGGCAGGTCGTGGTGATATCGGTAATCGGTGAACTAGCCATGGAAATCTCCATCGTACTCGAATCGTGGACAAGAACTATTTTTGGTTGTCTTTAAATTAAGACAACTCGCGCGATTCTTCTCTGCGGGATCGATAACCATCTGTGGTTTGGAGCCTTCCACATGTCGGGTAAGGGGGCCCCGCGCTAACATCCTCTTATTAACTTGGCATGATGTCGGTCGTTTTTTAGCTGCGGAATCTACCTATGCCCCGTGGTAGCCGGCCGTGTGCCCAGGCTGAGCCTCGCCGAGAACGCCTGCTTCCGATTTTCCCATCGCGCCTCATACTCTTGCCCCAGAGCAAACGCCTCCACCGCCGGCATTTCCCGCTGGCGGGAGTTACGATCACCATCAACATTGATCGCGCGGGCCAACTTGAGACGCGCCGCCTCAAAAAAAGCCGCAAGCGACAAAAACAATCGTGCAGATTTAATTTTTGCGACGCGCGTATCGCTTGTACCGAGCGCCGCAACGACATGCGTCCGCCCGGCAATGGCCGCGATATCCAGGGCACCCGCACCCGGAAATAGTACCTGCTGCCCCGTCTTTCGACGTATGAACAACCCGACATATGGCTTCCCGCTATAACACAAGACCATGTCACAATCGCGAGACGACACCAAAAATATCTAGGGATATCAATATATTATGAAGCTTGGCGTCCCGTAGGGGATTCGAACCCCTGTCGCCGCCGTGAAAGGGCCTGGACTTGCAAGTAATTTCAACAGATTAGGACAATTTCAGACAACAGCGGGCCACTCTAAAACCCGCAGAAATCCATGGAGTGCGACACCGTAGTGGTCCATTTGGACCACTACCTTCTCCGGCTGCCGTAACCTCCGCGCGGCAAAATACACCCATATTTCAGTGTGTATTACACACAAAAGCTCTGACCTGGTCAAAGACTCAAGGCTGACGGATGGACACTAGACCGGGTCCGGGGCTCACACCATGTTTTCAAGCACCTGGTTAAAGCTGGCGTGTTACGCCCCCAAGTAAGGCCCCAGCAAGGAGCTCGTGGCTGCCATCCGCAAGCAGACCTGTATATTAAGGAGATGACCATGCGCTACCCTATCATGATCGAGGCCGGGGATGATGCCACGGCGTTCGGCGTTGTGGTGCCGGATCTGCCGGGCTGCTTCTCTGCCTGGGATACTCTGGACGAAGCCATCAAAAACGCCGAGGAGGCCGCTGTGGCCTGGATCGATGCCACCCTGGACGCCGGGCAGGATGTGCCGCCCCCGTCTACCTTGGAGGCAGTGCGCGTCAATCCGGATTATGCTGGCTGGGCGTTCGGAGTAATCAATGTGGATCCGGCCGCCTTGGATAGCACCTCGGAGCAGGTGAACATCATCCTGCCGCGGCGCGTCCTGATGCGGCTGGACGCCATGGCAAAGGCACATGGCGAAAGCCGGTCTGCGTTCATCGCCCACCTGACGATGGCAGGACATTAACGCACGACTTCCGGATGGGGTCGATTGCCGAATGGCTGCTAGAGGGCCATCGTACCCCGTCTGCCACTGGGTTGTGTGCCCCGACACTCACCGCTTCTGCGGCTTCTGCCATTTTTTCACCAGCCGGTCGCGTCTGAGGCGTGAGAGCCGCTGAAGCCAAAACATCCCGTCTAGCTGGTCGACCTCGTGCTGCAGGCAAACAGCGAGCAGCCCGTCTGCCTCTTCTGTTACAGGGGCGCCGTCGATATCCTGATATGTCACCCGCACACGGGCGGGGCGCTCAACGGTCTCTATCGCGCCGGGCATGGAGACGCTGCCTTCCTCAAGTGTCTGCAGATCATCAGAGGACCAAATGATCTGCGGGTTGACGTAGACTCGTACCTCACCCGGCATCAGTTCCAGCACCGTCACGCACCAGGGCTCGCCGATATGGGGCCCAGTAATGCCAATGCCGGGTGCCGCACGCATGGTGTCGAGAAGATCGCCTACCAGGGCTTTCAGCGTGTCATCGAACACGGACACCGCCAGGGCAGGCTGGCGCAGGCGTGGATCGGGGTAAGTCACTATGTCACGAATAGCCATGGCACAGCCTTTAGCCACAAACCGCCCGGCCCGCACGTCTTACACGTAAGGGCTGACGGCCTCCATCGCCCGGTCCACATACGCCTCCTTCTGCCCCACCGGCGCGACATAATGGATCGCCGCCTCGGCATCTTCGCGCGCCCCGCCCCGCAGCAGCACCCAGGCGGCGAGATATTGCGAGGCCAAACACCCGCCTGCCGTGGCGAGATTGCCACGCGCAAAGAAGGGCTGGTCGAGCACCTTCACCCCCGCCTCAACCACCCAAGGCTTGGTGGTGAGGTCGGTGCAGGCGGGCAGATCGCCCAGCAGCTGGAGCTTCGCCAGCAGCAAGGTGCCCGAGCATTGCGCGCCGATGAGTTGGCGCGCGGGGTCTAGCTGTAAACGGCTGAGCAGTGCGGAATTTTGCGCGATCTCGCGGGTTTTCATGCCGCTGCCGATCAGCACGACATCGGCCTGGTTGGCAAACTCCAGGGGTTGCTCGGCTAAAATGGTTACGCCGTTCATCGAGGTCACGCTATCGCTCGGGCAGGTGATATGCGCCTTCCAGCCTTTAGCTCGCATGCGGTTCAAGACGCCCGCCGCGATGAAGGAATCCAGCTCGTTAAAGCCGTCGAAGGTGAGGATGGCGATTTGCATAATGCCTCTGGCCGTTGGTTGAGGGGCGGAGCTTGCCGGCCCGGCCGCACCAGTGCAATCTAAACATTGACCTCGGTGCAATAGAGTATGAACGACGATTTCCGCGCCCTTGCCGATGAAATAGCGGCTGGCATCACCAGCGGCCGCCTGGCCCCGGGCACGCGCCTGCCGCCCCAGCGCGCATTCGCCTACCGGCGCGGCATTGCGCCTTCCACCGCCGGGCGGGTGTATGGCGAGCTGGTGCGGCGCGGGCTGGTGAGCGGTGAGGTTGGGCGTGGCAGCTATGTGCGCGCCGCGCCCTGGCCGGTGGGACCAGCTCTGGCCGAGCCGGCTTCGGCACTGGTGGATATGGAGACCAATTACCCCATCCTGCCCGAGCAGCACCGTCTGCTGGCGCCTGTGTTGGCCACGCTGGCCGCACGGCCCGATGTGCTGGCCAACGCCATGGTCGCCACCAGCGCACGGGGCACCGCGCAAGCGCGCCACGCCGCCGCCTCAGGGTTGGGTTGGCCGACCACGCCCGAGAGCCTGCTGTTCGCGGCCAATGGCCGAGCGGCACTGGCGGGGTGTTTTGCGGCGCTCGTGCCAGCGGGCGGGCGCGTTGGGTTCGAGGCCGAGACCTATCCTGTCGCCCGCGCCATCGCCCAGCGCCTGGGCGCTGTGCCCGTGCCGCTCACCATGGATGAGCAGGGCGTTGTGCCAGACGCCATCGAGGCCGCGTATAAAGCCGGAAAGCTGCAGGCGACCTATCTGCAACCCACCCTGCACAACCCTCAGGGCGCAACCATGTCCACCACCCGCCGCGCTGAGATCGCCCGGCTACTGGAGCGGCTGAACGGCCCCATCGTCATCGAGGACCGGGTATATGCCTTCCTCGAAGCCGCTGGCCCGCCCCCCTTGGCCACCTTTGCCCCGAACCATGTGGTGGTGACGGACAGCCTCTCCAAACGCATCGCCCCGGGGCTCACTCTGGGATTGATCTCGGCGCCTGAATGGCTGGTCGAGCCGATTGCCAAGGCGCTCGTCTCAGGCGCCTGGGGGGCTTCGGGGTTTGCGCTGGAAGCCTGCTCCAGATGGCTGAATGACGGCACGGTAGCGGCGCTAGAAGCTGCCAAACGCGCTGATGCCAGAGCCCGCCAAGCGCTGGCCGCACAGGTACTCACAGGGCTGAGTATCCGCGCCAACCCAGCGGCCTATCATTTGATGCTCGACTTGCCGCCCCCCTGGCGGGCAGCTGAGTTCGTGCAAGCCGCCGGAGCACTCGGCATCGCCATTACTCCTGCCTCGGCCTTTGCCGTTGCACAAGGTGCCGCCCCCAGCGCCGTGCGCGTTGCCCTCGCACCGCCAAGTTTGGCGGTGCTTGCCTCGTCTCTCGAAACATTGGCCCACCTTGCTGTGAAAATGCCAGATGGTTTTGAGGAATGACGGTCCGGGAGCGATTTGACCGTTTCCCGAAATCCAATCGGAATTGCGGACATTCGCACCGGCTCCCGCATCACGTATGTAGCTGAAGAACCGGAGTTGCCAGCGTGCTGGTTGGGCAAGGGCAAGCCTCTGTTCAGACGCGGATAACTGACTTAGTACGAATTCGTTCGATTCAGCCGCGCAAGGAGCTACATGTCTTTCTGGCAGATCATATTCGCCGCCTGGCGGGGCGTCCTCGGCGCCATTCGGCGGAACCCACGGCTCTTTGGCGCGGTGTTTCTGGCTCTTTTCGTCGCGCAGCTGTCTTACGACTATTTGGTCCCAATCGTGCACCATACTCAAGCGGTGAACCCGCATTTGCCGCGCATGCCCAGATTGACACCGGCCCGCGCAGCATTGGGCCTGCTTGATGATGTGATAACCTTGATCATCGCAGCACCGCTCATGCTCACCGTGCATAGATTTATTTTGCTCGGCGAGACCCACGGATCACTTAGCAAAAAACGCAGGCTCGTGTTTTTTGCCTTGTATCTTCTTGGTGTCCGGCTGATGGGTGATGTGCCAACGTCTATTGAAGGTGTGGCTCGCCCTGATTCTGCAGCACAGGTCGTGCTACTGCTCCTGACGACAGCGGCCTGGATTGTCACTATCCGACTCTTGCTCTCCTATCCGGCTGCCGCTTTGGAGCGGCCCGCGCCCCTGTATGATAGTTGGGGCCTGACACGCGGCCGTTGGTGGTACATAGCATCCATTATGATCTGTGGCTGGCTGCCGCTGATGATCGTGGATGCTGCACTGCTGTATGCTTTTCATAGAGTCCAAGCACAGCCAACATTCGGCATCGAGCTTATACTTGAAGTATTCCTCTCGACCGCAACAATCCCCTTGTACATCGCCTCAGGCGCGGCTCTAGTGTCGGAACTCTATCGCAAATTTGACGGGCTGAAAGAACACCAGCCGCTATTCTATATGAAAGCTAAATCATCCCGCGGAAGATCTGGCGCATGGATAGGCGGAATCACTATGCTCGGCTTTTACCTCGCTCGACTCGCGCTTCCGAATGCCGAAGCAACTAATCTGGAATTGATACTTGGCATCGTGTGCTGCGTGGTACTGCTCTTGATCGGTCTATTGCTTGCCTATGGGCTTCTCAAGCAAAAGGCACGTCGCAACTGAATACTGTCCAACGGCCGCCAAGCTATCCAATCCAAGTGAAGCTATGTCTGCTTTCGGGATTCAATCTCGAACGGATAGTCGGCCGAAGAGGGCACGAAGCGGAAGCCAGGTAGAATCAGCTGCCGCCTAGGCAAGCAGCCACGCGGCAGGCCTCCACCCGCCGCGCGTCCTGTCCCCAGCCGCTACAGCGCCGCGAACAGCCCCTCAGCCACCGGCCCGGCGGGGCTGATCAGCAGCTCCGCCGCCGCCCCCTGCTGTTTGCCGTTGACCGAGTAGTTCACCTCCACCCCATCCAGCCGGAACGTGCCAAAGATGCGCCGGATCTCCGGTGTATCGTTGATTGAGAGCAGGAACCGGCCCTTGATGCCCGCAAGCACCGCCGCCAGACGCTCAAAATCCTCCCGGGTGAACACCCCATCGCCATAATCCCGCTCACACCCAAAATACGGCGGGTCGAGGTAGAACAGCGTGCCGGGCCGGTCATAGACCTCGATCAGCCGCTGATAAGGCAGGCACTCGATCACCACCCCGGCGAGGCGGTCATGCACATCCTCGAGAATCGCCCCCAGCTTGGTCACATCGAATCGGGCGGGCGTGGTGGGGCTGATACCGAAGCTCCGCCCCCGCACCTTGCCGCCGAACGCCGTGCGCTGGAGGTAGAGGAAGCGGGCCGCCCGCTCGAGGTCGGTCAGCGTATCCGGCACCGCCGCGGCCAGGCGCTCAAACTCGGCCCGGCTGGTGATCTGCCAGCGCAGCATGTCCATCAAGGCCACGTAATGGCGCTGCAGCACCCGGAACAGGGTCGCCACATCCCGGCTGATATCGTTGATCACCTCGGCCTGGGCCCGCCAGGGGCGGCGCAGGAATACCCCGCCCATGCCGATGAACGGCTCGACATAACATTCGTGGGTGATGCCGGACAGGCGCTCGATGATGCGCGACGCGAGTCGGCTCTTGCCGCCCAAATAAGGCGCAGGCGGCGCCACGGGATTCGACTCCATGCAGGTTTTCCAGTCATTTAGCCCCGCCTCCGGCCGGAGGTGCGGGACGGTTTATCCGTGCGAGTGTCAACCTCGCGGCTTGGGCTGCTGTAACAGCCCGGCCCCCGCCTCGGCGGGGTATCGGATCGGCGTCAGCTGGCTGACGCCGTTTATTGGGTCATGTCCCCCTGCTCGCGCTGCCGTCATCACTGCCAGCAGCGTCGCTCATATCGGCCTGGCTCTGCGTCAGGCTGGGGTCATTAGGCAGCTCGGCTTCAACCTCACAGGTATAGCCACCGCCCTTGCTCAAACTATGCACCACCTGGGTGACGATCCAGGCCGTGGGCACGTCGGGATGGAAGCCTTGCAGTGCTAGCGGCCCCTCGGCCAGCAGCTCTGGCTGCCCCTGCAGGCGCAGCTCCAAACGCTGCTGCCCCCGGCTGGCCCGGGCCAGCGCGGCCTTCGCCGCCGCCAGGGCTTCGGGCTGGCTCTTGAACAGATAGCGCACCCGGCGCACCGGCTCGCCCTGCCCCACCTCCACCGCATGCCGCTCCGCCTTGCGGCCGTCATGGTAGAACGCCACCGCCGTGCCCGCACTCTCCCGGGTGCTCTCGGTCAGCTGCCACCAGCTGACATCGGCCGGCGTCACCGCCAGCGTGGGCAAAGCCTGGCCGGACAGGGCCCGGGCCTCGCCGCGCTTGGCGAACACCAGCACGCCGCCGGCGATCTTCACCGTGGCGTCATAGCGGCAGGCGAGACGCTGCAGCAGGTTCACATCGCTCTCGCAATCCTGGTTGGTGTGCGGCAGCTGCACGCTGTCCAGCGAGGCCGAGACCGCCGCCGCCATGCCGTGGCGCTTGGCCATGGTCCGGACCATGGCGCCGATACTGGTGCCATCCTTCCAGGTTTGGATGAATTGCGTCTGGAAGTCGGTCTTGCCCTTAGGTGTGCCGGCCCAGACAGCCGCGCGCCCGATCAGCGTCATCGTGCCCGGCCAGCCGCCGAGGCGGATCTCGTCGCAGACATACAGCCCCATATAGGTGGCCGCATCATCATAGCCGAGGAAGAGCTGCAG
>Ga0255356_1000268_pt1 | contig 36140 bp, 34 predicted proteins | sample HBST100metaG_FD_189944 | JGI IMG/M metagenome (GOLD analysis project Ga0255356, IMG submission 189944) | Peat soil microbial communities from Stordalen Mire, Sweden - H.B.S.T100 | ecosystem: Environmental > Terrestrial > Soil > Wetlands > Peat | place: Sweden: Norrbotten County, Stordalen Mire...
GTGCCCGGCATGGCGGGCAGAGCTTCCGCCGGGGCGGTTTTCTTGGGCGCGCGTTTGCGCGGGGCGGCAGTGGATGCAGCGCCGCGCACGGGCGGCTTGCGAGTCGGTGGGCGGGTTATGGTAGCGCTCCTTCTAAACTCCGGCGCAAAGCGGTCGCGGAGGCCGGATTCTCCTTCACCGGGAGCAGAATCCACGCGGGCGCTGCTGCCGTGGCAAGGCATAGCCCAGCGCGCGCGGGAAGGCGATATTTTCTATAAGTTTTTGCAGCCTGGCCGGAAAGCGCGTGGCGCGTCTGCCCTGGGCGGGGGAGCACCAGCATGGGCATGGCATGCATGATCCGCCCCCAGCGCGCCCAGCGGGGCAGTTGCGTGAGGTTGTCCGCGCCCATCAGCCAGACGAAATGCGTGGCCGGAAAGCGGCGTTTGAGCATATGCATCGTGTCCGCCGTGTAGCGCGTGCCCAGATGCGCCTCGATATCCGTGGCGATGATCCGCCGCCCATCGGCTATGCGTTGCGCGGAGGCCAGACGCGCGGGCAGCGGCGCCATGCCGGCGGTGGGCTTCAGCGGGTTGCCGGGAGAGACCATGAGCCAGAGCTGGTGCAGGCCGAGATGCGCCATCGCCTGGCGGGCGACGTGCAGATGCCCCTCATGTGCCGGGTTGAACGACCCGCCGAGCAACCCCACCCGCAGACGGTGGCGATGCCCGAAGCGCGGTAGGGTCAGGGACGCACCTGGCCGGTGCCGCGCACCACATAGCGGAAGGTGGTGAGCTGCTCGGGGCCGATGGGCCCGCGCGCATGGATGCGCCCGGTGGCGATGCCGATTTCCGCGCCGAAGCCGAACTCGCCGCCGTCACAGAACTGGGTGGAGGCATTCCACATGCCCACGGCGGAGGCGATGTTGGCGAGGAAATACTCCGCCGCCGTCGAGTCCTGAGTGATGATGGCGTCTGTATGCTCGCTGCCATGCGCGGCGATGTGACTCAGCGCCTCATCCACGCCATGCACGATCTTCACGCTCAGCACGGCGTCCAGCCATTCGGTCTCGAAATCCGCGTCCGCGGCAGCGGGCAACTCGGGGCAGATGGCCCGGGCGGCTTCATCGGCACGGAAGGCGCAGCCCAGCGCGGTCAGGTCGGCCACCAGCAGTGGCAGCAGGGCAGGGGCGATGACGGCATCCAGCAGCAGCGTCTCGGTAGCGCCGCAGACGCCGGTGCGGCGCATCTTGGCGTTGGCCAGCACGCTCCGCGCCATGGCGAAATCGGCGGAGCGGTGGATATAAGTATGGTTCAGCCCCTCGGCATGCGCCAGCACCGGCACGCGCGCCTCGCGCTGCACCAGCTCCACCAGCGCCTTGCCGCCACGGGGAATGATCAGGTCGATGAGCCCCGAGGCCCCCAGCATGGCGGCAACGAAACGGCGGTCCGTGCTGGGGGCGATTTGCACCGCATGCGCGGGCACTCCTGCGGCGGTAAGGCCTTGGGTAATGGCGGCGTTGATGGCTTGGGCCGAATGATAACTCTCCGACCCGCCGCGCAGGATAATGGCGTTACCGGATTTGATGGCGATGGCGGCCGCATCCGCGCCCACGTTGGGGCGGCTCTCATAGATCATGCCCAGCACGCCCAGAGGCTGCGGGATGCGCGAGATTTTCAACCCGTTCGGGCGGGTCCATTCGGCCAGGGTGCGGGCCAGCGGGTCGGGCAGGGCGGCGACCTCTTCCAGCCCGCGCGCCATGGCTTCCAGCCGCGCTTCATTCAGCAGCAGGCGGTCACCGAAGGAGGCGGTACCCTTAAAGCTTTCCATGTCCCGCGTATTGGCGGCGAGGATGGCCGCCGCGTTCGCGCGCAGGGCCGCAGCCGCCTGGACCAGCGCAGAATCACGCGCGCTGGCCGGCAGATGCGCCAGCGTGGCGGCGGCGGTGCGGGCCTTGGCGCCAATCTGCGCCATGATCTGTACGTTGATATCCGTGTCGGCGTTCATGGCCCGCATGCTTGCCTAGTCCTGGCGGGAAGATCAACTGCGCGCTAAACACAAGGGGACATGTCAGACATCCTCGATTCGACTGTGCAGGAGATTGCACCGGGCCCCGTGCTGCGCACCACGCGGCTGGAGCTGCGCCCCCTGCACGCGGGAGATGCGCCGCATTTCCACCGGCTGATCAACGATTGGGAGATTTGCCGCCGCCTGCCGGACGCGCCCTTCCCCTATTCCGCGCAGCTGGCGGAGGAATGGATCGCGGCGGCGGCGGCGGACCGCGCGGCACGCCATGCGGAACATTTCGCCCTGGTAGATGCCGGGACTGGCACGCTTATAGGTTGTGTTGGGCTGCGCTTGGCCAGGGGGCATAAGAGCGCTGAGCTGGGTTATTGGCTGGGCCGGGCGCATTGGGGGCAGGGTTATGCGCTGGAAGCGGCGCGCCGGGTGACGGAATGGGCCTTCGCGGCCCTGCCCATAGGGCAGATCACCGCCACGGTGGCGGCGGATAACGATGCTTCCTTCGCGGTGCTGCGCCGGCTGGGCTTTGCCGTTTCCGGCAAGGGCAGCAAGAACTTCATGTGCCGCCCTGGGCAGAAACTGCCGGTGAAGCATTTTACCCGCGAGCGTGAGCTGCCGGCCTCCGCCTCGGTGAACGCGGAGCCGAAGGCCGGCGTACTGCTGGTGGCGGCGGCGGCGCTCATCGACGCGCAGGGCCGCGTGCTGCTGGCCCGGCGCCCGGAAGGAAAGAAAATGGCCGGACTCTGGGAGTTCCCTGGCGGCAAGATGGAGCCTGGCGAGACGCCGGAAGTGGCGCTGGCGCGTGAGCTGCGCGAGGAGCTCGGGCTGGAAGTCGCGCCGGACGATTTCGCGCCCTTTGTCTTTGCCTCGCACGCTTATGAAGGGTTTCACCTGCTGATGCCGGTGTTTCTGTGCCGGCGCTGGAAGGGCGAGCCGGTGGCGAGGGAGGGCCAGAAGCTGGCCTGGGTCGCGCCCGGCCAGTTAGCTGAATACCCGATGCCTCCGGCCGACCGGCCGCTTATCCCCATGCTGAGAGATTTTTTATGACCAATCCGACAGCCGCCATCCTTATCATCGGCAACGAGATCCTCTCCGGCCGGACGCAGGATATGAACGTGCAGTTCATCGCCAAGCGGCTCGCCGATATCGGCGTCAAGCTGTCGGAGGTGCGCGTGGTGCCGGATATTCCGGCGCGGATTATTAATGCGGTGAACGAGTTGCGCGCGGCCTACACCATGCTGTTCACCACGGGCGGCATCGGGCCCACACATGATGACATCACCAGCGAGTGCATCGCCGCCGCCTTCGGCGTGCCCTGGGAGCACCATGCCGGGACTTTCGCCCTGATGGCCGAGCGCCTGGGCGACAGGTTCAACGCGGCCCGCCAGCGTATGGCGACGATGCCGCGCGGCGCTGTGCCGATCCGGAACGAAGCCTCGCTGGCGCCGGGATTCTCCATCGGCAACGTGCATGTCATGGCCGGGGTGCCGCGCATCATGCAGTCCATGTTCTTGGCACTGGAGCCGGAACTGCCGCGCGGCACGCCCATCGCCATGCGGGCGGTCTACGGCATCGGTGTGTTGGAGGGCTCGATCGCCGCCGGGCTTTCCGCCATTCAGGACCGGTTTCCGGGGCTGGATCTGGGCAGCTACCCGTTCAGGCGCGAGGACGACAAATGGGGCGTGGCGCTTGTCGCCAAGGGCACGGACACTGCCGCGCTCGATTCCGCCATTGTTGAATGCACAGCGCTCATCGAGGCGCAGGGTGTGACCCCGGTGCAGGGCGAGCCGCCTTAAATTTTTGTAATGATTTTAGATAAATTTGTAATGATTGTAGATAAAAACGGGGGAAACATTGTTTCCCCCGTTTTGCGTTGGCTTATTCCGCCGGCAGTGTGGCGGTCTTCTTGGCCTGGATCTCGGCCATTTTGGTCTCCACATGTTTGGAGAACACATTGAAATCCGCCTTGCGGGCGTGATCCAGCGGGATATCCTTGGCCATGGCGCCTTCGGTCTTGATGCCCTTGAGCGCGAAGGCCGCCAGCTTCCACGGGTGCTTGATGGAATCCATCACCGCCGTAGCCTCAAAGCCGGAATGGACCATGCAATCGGCGCATTTCTCGTAATTGCCGACGCCGTATTTGTCCCACTCAGTGGTGTCCATCAGCTCCTTGTAGGTCTTGGCGTATCCCTCGCCCAGCAGGTAGCAGGGGCGCTGCCAGCCGAACACGTTGCGCGTGGGGTTGCCCCAGGGCGTGCAGGCATAGGTCTGGTTACCGGCCAGGAAGTCCAGGAAGAGCGGGCTTTGCGTGAATTTCCACTTCTTGCCGCGCTTGGCGCTCTCCTTGCCGCGGCGGAAGATGGCGCGGAACAGCTCCTTGGTGCGGGTGCGGTTGAGGAAGTGCTGCTGGTCCGGCGCGCGCTCATAGGCATAGCCGGGCGAGGTCATCACGCCCTCAATGTCCATATCCGCCACGGTGTCGAAGAACTTGGCCACGCGGTCCGGGTTGGCGCCCTCGAACAGGGTGCAGTTAATGCTGGTGCGGAAGCCCTTGGATTTAGAGAGATTAATGGCCGCCACGGCGCGCTCATACACGCCTTCCTGGTCGACCGCCTTGTCGTGCATCTCCTTGTCGCCATCCAGATGGATGTCCCAGCAGAAATTCTTGTGCGGCTTGTACTGGTCGATCTTCTTTTCCAGCAGCAGCGCGTTAGTGCACAGAATCACGAACTTGCCCATTTTGAGATAGGCATCGACGATCTGCGGCATGTCCTTGTGCAGCAGCGGCTCGCCGCCGGCGATGGCGATGATCGGCGCCGGGCATTCCTCGGCCGCCCTGATGGCGTCCTCCACCGAGATACGCTGGTTGAGGATCTCGGACGGATAGTCGATCTTGCCGCAGCCCGAGCAGGCCAGGTTGCAGCGGAAAAGCGGCTCCAGCATCAGCACCAGCGGGTAGCGCTTATTGCCGGAGAGATGCTGCTTCAGCACATAGGCGCCCACACGGAGCGCCTGGTTCAACGGTACACCCATACTCGTTCAGCCTCTTTATACGCTGGCCACTTCGGCCGGCAGTTTGAATTTCACGTCTTCTGGCGTTCCCGCCAGAAGCTCAATCTCCACGCGGCCAAAGCGGCGCAGCCCCTCAATCACGCCCTGCACCAGCACTTCCGGCGCGGAAGCCCCGGCCGTAAGGCCCACTTTGGTCACCCCTTCGAACCATTCAGCTTGCAGATGCGCCGCATCATCGATGAGGTAGCTCGGCCGGCCCAGCTCCGCGCCGATCTCGCGCAGACGGTTCGAGTTAGAGGAATTTTTACTGCCCACGACCAAAATCAAGTCCACCAGCTCGGCGAGATGATGCACTGCCTCCTGTCGGTTCTGCGTCGCGTAGCAGATATCCTTCACGTCCGGGCCGACAATCGCGGGGAAACGCGCCTTCAGCGCCGCGATGATGCCCCGCGTATCGTCCACGGAGAGAGTGGTCTGGGTGATATAGGAGAGCTTGTCCGGGTGCTGCACGGTGAGCTGCTCGGCATCCTCGACCGTCTGCACCAAGTGCACGGTGCCGTCGATCTGGCCGATTGTGCCCTCAACTTCCGCATGGCCGGCATGCCCGATCAGCACGATTTCCAGCCCCTGCGCGGCATAGCGGCGGCCCTCGGCATGCACTTTGGCCACCAGCGGGCAGGTCGCGTCGATCACCGGCAGCGTGCGGTCGGCGGCGGCCTGGACCACCTTGCGGGCGACGCCATGGGCGGAAAACACGGTCCAGGCGCCTTCCGGCACCTCGTCCAGCTCATCCACGAACACCGCGCCCCGGGCCCGCAGGTCCTCCACGACATGGCGGTTATGCACGATCTCGTGGCGCACATAGATTGGCGGGCCGAACTTGGTCAGCGCGCGTTCCACGATATCGATCGCCCGCTCCACCCCAGCGCAGAAGCCGCGCGGCTGAGCGAGAATGACACGCATTGTCTTGGGGGTTTGTGAGCCATCCATGTCGTTTGTCCTGTTGCCTCTGAGTCACGCCGGTAGGGTTTCTCGCTTCAGCAATAGGTCATTGCCTCCACAATTCGCAAGCTTGGGATTATCATGAATGCTCATACCCGGCGCATATGGGCCGTATGGCGTGGCTGGCGGCGCGGTGTGGCGCTGGCATTTATCTTTGCGGTCCCTTATGTGTCCGTAAATTTCAAGGTTACAATCGAGCCGTCATGTGGCAGACAGGACGGCTTGCTGAATTGGTTAGAGCGAAGGACGAGACCATAATGCGGATTAGATTGGCGCGGCGTGTTGGGGGAGTTCACTGATGCCGCCGCGGACACCGCTTCTGGACCGGGTGAATATTCCCGCCGATTTGCGTAATTTCTCCAACGATCAGTTGAAGCAAGTGGCTGATGAATTGCGTGCCGAGACCATCGACACGGTTTCCGTCACGGGCGGGCATCTGGGCTCGTCGCTTGGCGTGGTCGAGCTGACCGTGGCTATCCACGCCGTGTTCGATACACCGCGCGACCGGCTGATCTGGGATGTGGGTCACCAGACCTACCCGCATAAAATCCTCACCGGGCGTCGGGACCGGATTCGCACTCTGCGCCAGCCGGGCGGGCTCTCGGGCTTCACCCGCCGTTCGGAGAGCGAATACGATCCGTTCGGCGCGGCGCATTCCAGCACTTCTATTTCCGCTGGGCTCGGCATGGCCGTGGCGCGGGACCTGAAGCACGAGGAGCCGCCCCGCAACGTCATCGCCGTGATCGGCGATGGCTCGATGAGCGCTGGCATGGCCTATGAGGCAATGAACAATGCCGGGGCGATGAAGTCCCGCCTGATTGTCATCCTCAATGATAACGACATGTCCATCGCCCCGCCCGTGGGCGCGATGAGCGCGTATCTCTCGACCCTGATCTCGTCGCGCAGCTTCATGTCCCTGCGCGACTTCGCCGCCAAGATGGCCAAGCGCTTCCCCCGCACGCTGGAGCGCACGGCGCGCCGGGCGGAGGAATATGCCCGTGGCATCCTCACCGGCGGCACGCTGTTCGAGGAGTTGGGCTTTTATTATGTTGGGCCGATCGACGGCCATAATATGGACCATCTGCTGCCCGTGCTACGCAATTTGCGCGACTCGGATGCCGCCGAGCCTGTGCTGCTGCATGTCGTCACCCAGAAGGGCAAGGGCTACGCCCCGGCCGAGGCGGCGGGCGACAAGCTGCACGCCACCGCGAAGTTCAATGTCGTCACCGGCGAGCAGAAGAAAGCCCCGCCCGGCCCGCCGACTTATACGAATGTTTTTGCTAAGGCGCTGATCGCCGAGGCGGAAGCTAATCCGAACATCGTCACCGTGACGGCCGCCATGCCCGGCGGCACCGGGCTGGATAAGTTCGCGCAGAAATTCCCCACGCGCATGTTCGATGTCGGCATCGCCGAGCAGCATGCCGTCACCTTCGCCGCTGGTATGGCGACGGAAGGGCTTGCCCCGTTCTGCGCCATTTATTCCACCTTCCTGCAGCGCGGTTACGACCAGCTGGTGCACGACGTGGTGCTGCAGAGCCTGCCCGTGCGCTTTGCCATGGACCGTGCCGGTTTGGTAGGCGCCGATGGCGCTACCCATGCGGGCGCGTATGACCTCTGCTTCCTTGGGCCGATGCCGCGAATGGTCATCATGGCGCCGTCGGACGAGGCTGAACTGATGGATTGCGTGGCCACCGCCGCCGCCATCGATGACCGCCCCTCCGCCTTCCGTTACCCGCGTGGCGAGGGCGTGGGCGTGATGCTGCCGGAGCGCGGCACCCCGTGGGAGATCGGCAAGGGCCGCCTTCTGCGCGAGGGTGGCAAGGTCGCGATTCTGGTGCTGGGCACGCGCCTGATGGACGCGCTGAGTGCCGCGGACGAGCTGGCCGCGCGGGGCTACCCCTGTACGGTGGCCGATGCCCGCTTCATGAAGCCGCTGGATACGGCGCTCATCGACCAGCTGGCCCGTCACCATGAGGTGCTCATTACCGTTGAGGAAGGTGCGCCTGGCGGCTTCAGCGCTGCGGTCGCGCATCACCTCGCCTGGACTGGCGCGTTCGATAAGGGGCTGAAATTCCGCCCCATGACCCTGCCGGACCGGCTTATCGACCACAACACCCCGGCGGCGCAGCTTATCGATGCAGGTTTGACCGCGCAGCATATCGTGACCCACGCGATTGCGGCATTAGGTATTGAAACTTTGCATGATATGGTCGCAATTCCGGCTCAATGACACACCATATTAGCACCATGAAACACATGTTACGTTCTGCATTCCTAGCTCTTGGCCTGGGCTTCGGCCTTGTCTCCGCTGCCGCCGCCGCCACGCCGGAGGCAGTGCCGGTGGCCGCGCTGGATGCCGGGCTGCTGGCAACCATGAAGGCTGGCGCGGCCGGGCAAAATTTCCAGACGCGCTACAACGCGCTCGATCTGATTGTGCAGAAATCATACAATCTACCGGAACTCGCCAAGAACTCCGTCGGCTTCCTGTGGGCCACGCTCCCCGCAGCGCAGCAACAAGAGCTCACGGCGCTGTTCGAGCAATTCACCGTGGTCAGCTACGTCTCCCAGTTCAATGCTTATGGTGGCGAGAGCTTCAACATCTTGCCCACGGAAAAGCCTCTCGGCGAGAAGAAGATTGTTGAAACGCAGCTAGTTCCCACTAGCGGCGACCCGGTTGAGCTGGATTATGTGATGCAGAACGGGCCGCAGGGCTGGCAGATCACTGATGTGCTGCTCAACGGCACCATCAGTCAGGTCGCTGTGCACGCTTCAGACTTCGCTTCGCTGGTGACCTCCGGCAATGCGGCGCCGCTCATCGCGGCGCTGAAGAACAAGATCGCCATCCTCAGCAGTGGGGCGATAGGGCAGTGACATATCTGCATCCTGCTTGTTGTTTTAGTTGCTAGCTTGCATATTCTGGCCATCATTGCTGGGCTGTTCGCGCTTATCGGCGTGATACAGCAGTTTCTCGGCACGTATCTTATCCAACGCTTCAGCGCCGAGCGCGGGCCGGTTCCGCGCACCTGCCCGCCGGTCTCCTTACTCAAGCCGCTTTGCGGCATTGAGCCGCTGACCGAGTTGGCGCTGGAATCCTTTTTCCTTATTGAATACCCGGAATTCCAGATCATTTTCGGCGTGCAGAGGGAAGACGACCCGGTGCTGGCGATCGTGGCGAAGTTACGCGCCCGCCACCCGGGGCGCGATGTTACAGTGGTCATCAACTCGACCATGCACGGTAGCAACCGCAAGGTCTCGAACCTTATCAATATGCTCCGGGAGGCGCGGTACGAGACGCTGGTGATGTCGGATGCCGACATCCATGTGCCGCCTTACTTCTTGGACCGGGTTGTCGCCGCGCTGGAGGCACCCGGCGTCGGGCTGGTCACTACGCTGTATACGGGGCTGGCGGGCACACCGAATCTGGCCACGCTCATGGGGGCCAGCCAGATCAATTACACATTCCTCCCCGGCGCTCTGCTGGCGCGCAAACTTGGCCGGCAGGATTGTCTGGGCGTCACCATGGGGCTCTCCAAAACCGTGCTGGCGCAGGTTGGCGGGTTTGAGGCCGTGGCCAATAATCTGGCGGATGACCAGGTGCTGGGCCGCCTCGTCGTGGCCAAGGGCTACAAGCTGGCCCTGGCGCAGGTAATTCCCGCGACCACGGTGCCGGAAGAGAGTTTCCGTGCCCTGTTCCGGCACGAACTGCGCTGGGCACGGACCATTCGCGCTTTGGTGCCAGTGCCTTACGCTGCTTCAGTATTGCAGGTTTCACTGCTCTGGTGTGTGCTTGCCCTGATCGCCGCGCACGGGGCGCCTTGGGCGTGGGCGTTATTCGTTGGCGCGCTCATTGCACGTGCCGTCGCTGCCCGGCGCATAGATAAGGCGTTGAGGCTTGCCAAAGCGGGCGATGCATGGCTTTTCCTGTTGCGCGATTTTTGTTCATTCCTAATTTATATTGCCAGCTTCACCGGCAGCCGGGTCGACTGGCGTGGCCAAGCCATGCATGCCGATGCCGGCAAAGTACCGTCACGTTGAGAGAGTTGAGAGAGAAGAGATGTCGAAATTGAAAACCCTGTTCCTGCAACCTCCCTCCTTCGACGGCTTCGATGGAGGCGCCGGCTCGCGCTACCAGGCGCGCCGCGAGATCAAATCCTTCTGGTTCCCCACCTGGCTGGCGCAACCCGCCGCCCTGCTGCCGGATTCCACGCTCATTGATGCCCCTCCGGCGCGGCTGAAGATGGAAGACGTGCTCCCGCACGCCAAGACGCATCAGCTGCTCATCATCCATACCTCCACCCCCTCCTTCGGCAATGACGTGAAGGTGGCTGAGGAGTTCAAGAAGCTGAACCCGCAGATGCTGGTTGGCTTCGTCGGTGCCAAGGTGGCCGTGCAGCCGGAGGAATCCCTGGCCCGCGCCAAGGTTCTGGACTTCGTCTGCGGCAACGAGTTCGATTTCACCATTAAGGAAATTGCAGAAGGCGCGTCCCTCCGGGACGTGAAGGGCATCTGGTGGCGTGAAACCACCGGCGAGATCATCAAGAACGAGGATCGCCCGCTGTTGATGAACATGGACGAGCTGCCTTTCGTCGTGGATGTGTACAAGAAGCATCTGCGTATTGAGGACTACTTCATCGGCTACCTGATGCACCCGTACATCTCCATCTATACGGGGCGCGGCTGCAAGTCGCATTGCACCTTCTGCCTCTGGCCGCAGACGGTGGGCGGACACAAATACCGCACCCGCTCGGTGGAGAATGTGATCGCCGAAATCAAGCGCGCGCAAGAACTCTTCCCGCAGGTGAAGGAGTTCATGTTCGACGACGATACCTTCACCGACGACCTGCCGCGTGCGGAGGCCATTGCTCGCGAGCTGGGCAAGCTGGGCGTCACGTGGTCCTGCAATGCCAAGGCCAATGTGCCCTACGAGACGCTGAAGGTGCTGAAGGCGAACGGGCTGCGCTTGCTGCTCGTCGGCTATGAATCCGGCAACCAGCAGATTCTTCACAACATCAAGAAGGGCATGCGTATTGAGGTCGCGAAGAAATTCACCAGCGACTGCCACAAGCTTGGCATCAAGATTCACGGCACCTTCATCGTCGGCCTGCCCGGTGAGACGCAGGAAACGCTGAAGGAGACGATAGCTTTCGCCAAGGAGATCAATCCGCACACCATTCAGGTGTCGCTGGCGGCCCCGTACCCCGGCACCTTCCTGTATAATCAGGCGGTAAAGGAAGGTTGGTTGGACGTGGAGCATGCCGAGCTGATCGATGAGCACGGCGTGCAGATTGCCCCGCTGCACTACCCGCATCTCAGCCACGAGGAGATCTTCAACTCGGTGGAGTTGATTTATCGGGAGTTCTATTTCCGCCCGGGTAAGATCCTCTCGATTCTGAACGAAATGCTTCGCAGCCCGCAGATGCTGGTGCGCCGTTTGCGGGAAGGTCTGGAATTCCGCACGTTCTTGAAGGAACGCCACGCGGCCTAAAAAAAGGGGGGCGAAAGCCCCCCTTTTTATTTGTCCAAGCCTCAGCCTTTCAGTGATGCCATATCGATACAGAAACGGTATTTCACATCGCTTTTCAGCATGCGCTCATAAGCTTCGTTAATCTTCTGAATCGGGATCATCTCGATATCTGCGGTGATTCCATGTGCGCCGCAGAAATCCAGCATCTCCTGCGTTTCCGCGATGCCGCCAATGGCCGAGCCTGCGAGGCTGGCGCGCTTGAGTAATAGCGGGAATACGGCGATCGGTAGCGGCTTCTCCGGCGCGCCCACCTGCACCATGGTAGCGTCGCGCTTCAGCAGCGCGAAATACGGCGAGAGATCATGCGTGGCGGAAACCGTATCGATGATCAGGTCGAAGCTATTAGTGTGCCGGGCCATCTCTTCAGGGTGCTTGGAGATCACGACATCATGGGCACCGAGCCTCTTGCCGTCGGCCACCTTGGAGGGCGAGGTGGTGAACAGCACCGTCTCAGCCCCCATGGCGTGGGCGAGCTTTACGCCCATATGGCCGAGCCCGCCCAGGCCGATAATACCCACCTTCTTGCCCGGCCCGGCGCCCCAGTGGCGCAGCGGCGAATATAAGGTGATGCCGGCACAGAGCAGCGGCGCCGCAGCCGCAGGGTCGAGGTTTTCGGGGACGCGCAGCACGTAATTCTCGTCTACCACGATCTTGTCCGCGTAGCCGCCCCGCGTCGGTTCGCCGGTCACCTTATCGGTGCCGCCATAGGTGCCGCCCTGCATGCCGGCATCGCAATATTGCTCAAGCCCTTCGCGGCAGGAGGGGCAGGTGCGGCAAGAATCCACCAAGCAGCCCACGCCAACCAGATCGCCGGTTTTGTATTTAGTCACGCCCTTGCCGGCGTTCTTCACGCGGCCGACGATCTCATGCCCCGGCACAGCCGGATATACGGTGAAGTGCCACTCGTCGCGGGCGTAATGCAGATCGGAATGGCATACCCCGCAGAAAAGGATGTCGATCTCGACATCGAACTCGCCGACATCGCGGCGGGTGAAGCTCCAAGGGGCGAGGGGAGATTTGGCGTCCGGGGTAGCGAAACCGGTACAAACGAGCATGAAAGTCTCCAGATAGATTTGCTCCGATATTGGCTTCCGCCAGGAGGATTCAATGCCCTCAGGTTAGGTTTCCCGACCTCTTTCCTGCCAAGAATGCTTTATTCTTCTTAGTTGACGTTTGTGTTAGCTTTGTTTAGGCTTGCTGCACGGCAAGAGGAGAGTACGAGAGCATGTGTGGCATCGCCGGATTATTTTTGAAGAACCGGGCGCTGGAGCCTGAGCTTGGGGCGCTGACGGCTGGGATGCTGGGTGTGCTGACTGAGCGTGGCCCTGACTCGGCGGGTTTTGCGGTTTATGGGGCTGGCGCGGCTGGGCAGGTGAAATTCACGCTGCGCGGGCCTGCGGGATATGATTTTCCGGCGCTGGCGGCGCTGCTGGAGGCAGGCTGCACGCAGCATGGCGACCACGCGGTGCTGAGCGTGCCGGCAACGCGCGAGGCGCATGTGCGCGCAACGCTGGCGCAGCGGCCGGAAGTGGCGATCGTGTCCTTCGGTGAGCGCATGGAGCTTTATAAAGGCGTTGGCCTGCCCGAGGATGTTGCCAAGCGCTTTGGCCTGGCGGGGATGTCCGGCAGCCACGCCGTCGCGCATACGCGCATGGCGACGGAATCGGCGGTGACGACGCAGGGCGCGCATCCATTCTCCACTGGCGCGGACCAGTGCCTGGTGCATAACGGTTCGCTCTCGAACCATAACGGCATGCGCCGGCTGCTGATGCGCGAGGGCATCACCTTCGAGACGCAGAACGACACGGAAGTGGCCGCTGGCTATCTTTCCTGGAAATTGCGCGAAGGTGCCAAACTCGACGAAGCGCTGACCGCGGCGCTGGATGCGTTGGACGGGTTTTATACCTTTGTCGTCGGCACCGAGAACGGCTTTGGCGTGCTGCGCGACCCGGTGGCCTGCAAGCCGGCGGTGATGGCGGAGACGGAAGACTACGTCGCCTTCGGCTCGGAATACCGCGCGCTGGCGGATCTGCCGGGCATCTCCAAGGCCCATCTCTTTGAGCCCGAGCCTGCAAAAGTTTATTTCTGGGAGCGCGCGGCATGAATTCCGTCTTGCATAAAGCCATGGAAGATACCGTGTATTTCGATCTTTCCGCCGGGTCCTTGCGGGATTTGAACAGTACCCTGCAGGGGCTGGACGCCAAAACCAACCAGACGGCCTGGACGATCACCAATCCGCGCGGCGCGCACGCGCTGGCGGTGGGGGTTACCGCACCGGTTGCCATTACCATTGACGGCCATGCAGGCTATTACGCTTGCGGCATGAATGACGGTGCTGCCATCACCATCACCGGCAATGCCGGCACGGGTCTGGCGGAGAACATGATGTCCGGCAGCGTGCATGTGCTGGGCGATGCCAGCCAGTCCGCCGGGGCCACGGCGCATGGCGGGCTGCTAATCATCGAGGGCAACGCCTCCGCCCGCTGCGGCATCTCGATGAAGGGCGTGGACATCGTGGTGAAGGGCAATGTCGGGCATATGAGCGCGTTCATGGCGCAGTCCGGCAATCTGGTGGTCTGCGGCGATGCCGGCGATGCGCTTGGCGATTCGCTTTATGAGGCCAGGCTCTTTGTCAAAGGCAAGGTCGCGAGCCTGGGGGCTGATTGCGAAGTGAAGCCGATGACGGATGAGGACAAGACGATCCTCGCCGGGTTGCTGGCCAAGGCCGGCAGCGACGCGAACCCGGATGAGTTCACCCGCTACGGCTCCGCCCGCAAGCTCTATAATTTCCACGTTGATAATGCCGGGGCCTATTGAGATGACCGACTCCCACCTGCCGCATATTCCGCAGACGCCGCCGCGCTTTTCCGCGACCTTCGACCCGCAGACCGTGGCCGAGATCCAGCGTGCCGCCGCCACCGGCATTTACGATATCCGTGGCGGCGGCACCAAGCGCAAGCTGCCGCATTTTGATGATTTGCTGTTCCTGGGCGCCTCCATGTCGCGCTACCCGCTGGAGGGTTACCGTGAGAAATGCGCGACGGACGTGGTGCTGGGCACACGCTTCGCCAAGAAGCCGATCCATTTGAAAATTCCCGTGACCATTGCCGGCATGTCCTTCGGTGCGCTGTCCGGCAACGCCAAGGAGGCGCTGGGGCGCGGCGCCACGCTGGCGGGCACCTCGACCACCACCGGCGATGGCGGCATGACACCGGAAGAGCGTGGGCAGTCGCAGACGCTGGTGTATCAGTATCTGCCGTCGCGCTACGGCATGAACCTCACTGATCTGCGCAAGGCGGATGCGATTGAGATCGTGATTGGCCAGGGTGCGAAGCCCGGTGGTGGCGGCATGCTGCTGGGGCAGAAAATTTCCGACCGCGTGGCACAGATGCGCAATCTGCCCAAAGGCATCGACCAGCGCTCCGCCTGCCGGCATCCGGATTGGACCGGCCCGGACGATCTCGAGATCAAGATTCTCGAATTGCGCGAGCTGACCAATTGGGAGAAGCCGATTTACGTAAAGGTCGGCGCCAGCCGCCCGTATTATGACATCGCTTTGGCGGTGAAGGCCGGGGCGGATGTGGTGGTGCTGGACGGCATGCAGGGCGGTACCGCCGCCACGCAGGAAGTGTTCATCGAACATGTAGGTATTCCCATCATCTCCGCCATCCGCCCGGCCGTGCAGGCGTTGCAGGATCTGGGCATGCACCGCAAGGTGCAGCTGATTGTCTCCGGCGGCATCCGCACCGGGGCGGACGTGGCCAAGGCCATGGCGCTGGGTGCGGATGCGGTGGCCATCGGCACCGCCGCCCTCATCGCGCTTGGCGACAACTCGCCGGAGTTTGAAGCGGAATACAAGAAACTCGGCACCACCGCCGGTGCGTATGACGATTGGCACGAGGGCCGCGACCCCGCCGGCATCACCACGCAGGACCCCGCTCTCGCGGCACGGCTGGACCCGGTTCTGGCTGGGCGCCGCCTGGCCAATTACCTGAGCGTGCTGACGCTGGAGGCGCAGACCCTGGCCCGTGCTTGCGGCAAGAGCCATCTGCATAATTTGGAACCGGAAGATCTGGTGGCGTTGACGCTGGAGGCAGCGGCGATGGCGCAGGTGCCGCTGGCGGGCACGAGCTGGATACCTGGCAAGACAACGGGGATTTGAAGTCATGACGATCGATCTTGCGGCAAAGGCCAAAGAACTTGGTCTGAAGTATTTTCTTATTTCGTACACTGACCTTTTTGGCAGCCAGCGCGCCAAGCTGGTGCCGGCCTCCGCCATTGCGGGCATGCAGAAAAATGGTGCCGGGTTCGCGGGCTTTGCCACCTGGCTCGACCTCTCCCCGGCGGACCCGGACATGTTCGCCCGGCCGGACCCGGCCACGCTGATACCGTTGCCGTGGAAGAAGGATGTGGGCTGGCTGGCCTCGGACATCTACATGTCGGGCGAGAAGGTGGAGCAGGGGCCGCGCAACGTGTTGCAACGCGTCATCGCTCAGGCGAAGGCCATGGGCGTGCAGATGAAGAGCGGCGTGGAATGCGAATTCTTCCTGACCAATGCTGATGGTACCGCGATTGCCGACACGCTGGATACCGCCACCAAGCCTTGTTACGACGCCGGTGCGCTGCTGCGCCGTTACGATGTTATCACCGAGATCTGCGACGCGATGCTGGAGCTCGGCTGGGGCGCGTATCAGAACGACCATGAGGACGCCAACGGCCAGTTCGAGATGAACTGGAACTATGACGACGCGCTCCTCACCGCCGACCGCCACGTGTTCTTCAAGTTCATGGCGAAGTCGATCGCCGAGAAGCATGGCCTGCGCGCGACCTTCATGCCCAAGCCCTTCCTGGGGCTGACCGGTTCCGGCTGCCACTCTCACGTGTCGCTGTGGGATGGTGACAAAAACCTGTTCGAGGACGAGGCCGGTGAGCTGGGCGTCTCCGAGCTTGGCTACAACTTCATTGGCGGCGCCATCGAACATGCCGATGCGCTGGCGGCGCTGCTGAACCCGACGGTGAACAGCTACAAGCGCATCAACGCGCCGCGCACCACCTCGGGCGCCACCTGGGCGCCGAATACCGTGACGTATTCAGGCAATAACCGCACGCATATGGTGCGCATCCCCGAGCCGGGCCGGTTCGAGATGCGCCTGGCCGACGGTGCTGCCAACCCGTATCTGCTGCAGGCCGGCATTCTCGCCGCCGGGCTTGATGGTATTGCCAAGAAGACCAACCCCGGCCCGCGCCTGGACATCAACATGTACACTGACGGCCACAAGGTCACGGATGCCAAGCGCCTGCCGCTGAACCTGCTCGACGCCCTGCGCGCCTTCGAGACCTCCAATGCGCTGAAGGCCTCCCTCGGCGAGGGCTTCGTCAAATCCTACGCCAAGCTCAAGCACGCCGAGTGGAACGAATACGCCGCTCACCTCACAGATTGGGAAAGACAGGCAACACTCGATTGCTGAGCAGCCGGTGAAATGCGATGTGAGCAGCCATGCTCACATCGCTCACCATCGATAGCCCGCATCTCGAAACCCTGCGCGCGCTGAACAACCAGTTCGCCCGGGAGCTTTCCTTCGCCGGCCCGGAGCGCTTCTCGCGCCTCGTCGCCAGCGCCCTTTTCGCGGCCACGATCAACGATACGGATACATTCCTCCTCGCCTTCGACCAGGACGCGGATTACGACTCCCCCAACTTCCTCTGGTTCCGCGCGCGTTTTCCCCGCTTCGTCTATGTCGACCGCGTGCTCACCGCGCCGCACGCGCGCGGGCAGGGGTATGCCGCCAGCCTCTACCAAGCGCTGTTCGCGCAAGCGAAAGCCGCGGGTCACACCCGCGTAACCTGCGAGATCAACGCCGAGCCGCCAAATCCGGCCTCGGACGCTTTCCACGCCAAATTGGGGTTTCAGGAGATTGGCAATGCCACCCTGCCCGGTGAGGCCAAGACTGTGCGCTATTTCTCCCGCGAGATATGAAAAACCCCGGAGGTTTGCGCCTCCGGGGTTGATCCTTAGCCGAGCTGGGCTTCGGCGTATTCGTAATTGGCGATGTTATCGAGCCAGTTGGTGATGTAGTCCGGACGGCGGTTGCGGAAGTCCAGGTAGTAGCTGTGCTCCCACACGTCGAGCGCCAGCAGCACCTTGCCTTCGCCGGTGGCCAGCGGGTTGGCGCCGTTCGGGGTCTTTGCGGTCTTCAGCTTGCCGTCAGCGCCCTGCACGAGCCAAGCCCAGCCAGAGCCGAACTGGCTAATGCCGGCGGCCTTGAACGCATCCTTGAACGCGGCAATGGAGCCGAAATCCTCGATCAGCTTGGCTTCCAGCTTGCCGGGAAGCTTGCCGCCATTCGGCGCCATGTTTACCCAGAACAGGATATGGTTCCAGTGCTGCCCGGCATTGTTGAACACCGGCGCCAGTTCCGGCTTGTTGTAGGAGAACGTCACGATCTCCTCGAGTGTCTTACCCTGAAGGTCCGGGTTTTTCTCCACGAAGCCATTCAGCGCCGTAACATAGGCCTGATGATGCTTGCCGTGATGCAGTTCCAGGGTTTCCTGGCACATGCCAGCGCCGGCCAGCGCATTGGTGGTATAGGGGAGGGAAGGCAGTTCAAACGCCATAGGGCACTCTCCAAAGGGGCTTTGTTTCGTCGTATGGATTAGCTATGGAGTGTTGATGCCTCCGTCAAGCGATGTTCTTCTCCGTCTGCGTCGCGTCGACCCGGATAGGTTTTTCTGCACCCTGTTCGCCCCGGCGGAAAAGCGGGACGCGCTGGCCCTGCTGTATTTATTCAATAACGAGCTGGCGCGCGCGCGCGAGGTCGCTTCCGAGCCCACTCTGGCGCTCATTCGCCTGCAATGGTGGCGCGAGGTGGTGGAAGGCACGGAGAAGAAACATGAGCTGGCCACGCCGCTCTCGGCGGCGCTGAGCGCGGGACTCTTCGAGAGGGCCGATCTGCTCGGCCTCGTCGAGGCGCGTGAGGTGGAGGCCGACCACGAAATCCCCAGCCTTGAGGCGTTTCTGGCCTACGCGCGCGGCACCGGCGGCAGGCTGGCGCGCATTGCGGGAAAGGTGCTGGGGGCGGATTCTCAGGCGGTGGAGGATCTCGGCACGGCCTATGCCATTTCCGGTATTCTACGCGCGGCCCCCTTCCTGGCGCGGCAGGAACGTTCGCTGCTGCCCACGGATGGCACGCCGCGGGAAGCTCTCATCGGCCATGCGCGTGGCCTGCTGGCGGTGCGCCCGCCCAGGCCGGCGCTCGCAGCGGCATTACCGGCGGTGCTGGCCCGGCGGGATCTCGGCCGGCCATATAGCCCGCGCGGGCTGATGGACCGCTTAGCCGTATTGCGTGCCGTGGCTACGGGGCGGGTTTAAACGCCTCGCCGGTCAACATTTCGGCCACATCCCATAGATGTGCCCCCACCTCCGGGTCGCGCGCCTTCGGCCTTGCCTTGGCGATACCCGGCGGGCCTCGGAATTCAAGCAGCCCCACCGGCCCGTAATATGCCCCAGGGGCCGCGTCCGGCGCCGTCGCGGCCAGAATCAGCGGCCAAGCCCCGGCGGCGGCGGATTGGCGGATGAACGGCGCACCGAGGCGTGTCAGCCGCGCCATCGGGCTATTGGCGCCGGGCCCGTTGGCGAACAGCTCCGTGGCGGCAATGCCGGGGTGCGCCGCCAGCGAGAGCAGCCCCCAGCCCCCGGCATCCGAACGCCGCTGCAGCTCCAGCGCAAAGATCAGCATGGCCAGCTTGGACTGCTCATAAGCCTTCCAGCTCTGGTAGCGCCGTTCACTCTGTAAATCGCTGAACGCGATACGGCCACGCCGGTGCGCCACGGACGATACCTGCACCACGCGTGGCGCTTTGGCGTTCATCAGCGGTGTCAGCAGTAACGCGGTGAGCAGGAAATGTCCCAGAAAATTCACGCCGAATTGCAGCTCGAAGCCCTGCACGGTGGTCTGCCGCGCTGGCGGCGCCATCACCCCCGCATTGTTGATGAGTATATCCAGCGCGCCATGGGCTTCCTTGAACCGCCCGGCGAATTCATGCACGGCGGCGAAATCCGCGAGGTCCAATTGCCCGGACCGCGCCCGCCCCGGTGCCTCGGCATTAATGCGCGCCACCGCCGCTTCACCCTTTTCCGGGTTGCGGCAGGCTAGAACCACGTCAGCCCCGGCCCGCGCCAGTTCCAGCGCGGTGTAATAGCCGATACCGCTATTCGCGCCGGTAACAATTGCGGTCTTGCCCGCGAGGTCAGGGAGCCGCGCGCCGGGCCAGAGACTCATCTACCCCTCCAAAATCCGTGCGGCCTGCACGGCGAAATAGGTCAGTACGCCAGAGCATCCGGCGCGCTTGAAGGCCATCAGGCTTTCTAGCATCGCCTTGTCATGGTCCAGCCAGCCATTGCGCGCCGCCGCCACAATCATCGCATATTCGCCCGAGACCTGGTAAGCAAATACCGGCATTTCGAAACGATCCTTCACCCGCCGGATAATATCGAGATACGGCATGCCGGGCTTCACCATTACCATGTCGGCGCCCTCGGCGATATCCATAGCCACCTCGCGCAGCGCCTCGTCGGAATTGGCCGGGTTCATCTGGTAGGTTTTTTTGTCGCCCTTCAGCGCGCCGTGGCTGCCAATGGCGTCGCGGAACGGCCCGTAAAACGCAGAGGCGTATTTTGCTGCGTAGCTCATGATGCGGGTATTGATCAGCCCCGACGCATCCAGCGCCTCGCGGATCGCGCCGATGCGCCCGTCCATCATGTCGCTGGGGGCGATGATGTCGATCCCCGCCAAGGCCTGGTTCACCGCCTGCTGCACGAGAACCTCCACGCTCTCGTCATTGGTCACGTAGCCGTCGGAGAGCAGCCCGTCATGGCCGTGGTCGGTGTAGGGGTCCAGCGCCACGTCGCCCACCAGGGCCATTTGCGGGAACTCCCGCTTCAGCAGTGTTGCCGCCTGGCACATCAGGTTTTCGGGGTTCAGCGCCTCGGTGCCTTGCGCGTTCTTCTTTTCGGCGGGTGTGGCGGGGAACAAAGCGAGGGCAGGGATACCCAGCCGCGCTGCCTCTTCCACATGCTTCGCCAGCCCGTCCAGCCCCACGCGGAACACGCCCGGCATGGCGGAAATCTCCTGGGGCTCGCCCGTGCCCTCACGGATGAAAATCGGCCAGATCAGGTCGTCCACAGAGAGCCGGTTTTCCGCCACCAGGCGGCGGGTGGCGTCGTCGAAACGGTTGCGGCGCAGCCGCGTTGCGGGAAAGCTCTGGTTTGTCATGCCGCTAGTTTAACCCGGATCGCGCCGTGGCGCGAGGTATGGGGCATGATTGACGTCCCGGTTAGCCGTGGGAAATAATTGCAAATTATTTGCGATTGAGAGGGCGATGGTCCGCGCGCGTTGATCCAGATCAATGAATGCAAAGGCTGAGTTAACCAGAGTTGCCGTCGCGGCAGTTCTCTGAGAATAGTTTGCATTAGCAGATCAGGAGTGGACCCAGAATCATGTCGACGACCACCGAGCCTCCGGGCTCCGCCGCTCCTAAGCGCTCATTTAAAACCTTGCCCTGGGTCGCGGTGTTCGGCCCTGGTCTCGTCGTCATGCTGGCGGATACCGATGTCGGCTCCATCATCACCGCCGGGCAGAGTGGCGTGCAATGGGGCTACAAGCTGCTGCTGGTGCAGCTCATTCTCATGCCGGTACTCTATGTGGTGCAGGAACTCACCGTGCGGCTGGGCATTTTCACCGGCAAGGGGCATGGCGAGCTGATCCGCGAGGCGTTCGGCCCTAAATGGGCTTGGCTGTCCGCCGCCGGGCTGGCGGTTGCCGCCATCGGTGCGCTGCTCACGGAATTCTCCGGCGTCGCCGGCATTGGCGATTTGTTTGGCCTGCCGCATTACGTCTCGCTGCCTCTGGCCGCCGCCGCCTTGCTGGCGGTCGTCGTCACCGGCTCCTACCGCCGGGTGGAGCGCGTGGCCATGATCGTGGGGCTGTTCGAGCTTGCATTCTTCTTCGTCGCCTGGGCGGCAAGGCCGGATTTGGGGCTCATGGCCTACCAATCGCTGCATGCGCCGGTGCTGGACCCGAATTACGAATACCTCGTCGCCGCCAATATCGGTGCCGTCATCATGCCCTGGATGGTGTTCTACCAGCAATCCGCCGTAGCCGATAAAAAGCTCAAAGCCGAGCACTATCCCGCCGCCAAATGGGACACAGCGCTCGGCGCCGTCGTCACCCAGCTGGTCATGGCGGCGGTGCTGATCGCCGCCGCCGCCTCCATCCGCCCACACGCGCCGCAGGCCAGCCTCTCCACCGTTGGCCAGATGAGCCAAGCCATGACCCCGTATCTCGGCGCCAATGTCGGGCGCGTCATCTTCGGTCTCGGTGTGCTGGGGGCGGGCATGGTCGCGGCCATCGTCGCCTCGCTGGCCTTGGCCTGGGGGCTGGGCGAGGTGGCGGGCTATCGCCGTTCGCTGGAGTTCCATCCGCTGAAGGCCAAGTGGTTCTATGGTGTCTATGCGGCCTGCGTCATCGGCGGCGCCACGCTGGTGGGCGTTTATCCAAATCTCATCTCGCTCAATGTCGGCGTGCAGGTGATGAACGCGCTGCTGTTGCCGCTGGTGCTGGGCTTTCTGGTGCGTCTGGCCATGGTCACGCTGCCCGAGGCGCAGAGGCTCAAAGGTCCGTATATGTGGGTTGTGTTTATTGTCTGCGGCATTACCTGTGTGTTCGGTGTAATGGGCGGCATAGGCGGGCTGCTCTAAGTGAAGCCTGGCGGAAGGCAAGGAAATAAAAAAGCCGAGTTGCGGAAGCATATCCAGGCTGGCTTGCTTATCGTTTCCCTGTCTGCGTTGGCCGTCATCGTTCAGCGGGCCGTACTCTGGTTTATAGATGGTCAGTTTTACTTGTTAGGTGATGGCCTCAACCTCTGGACTGGCGCGCACATGGCGTTAACCGGCCAGATCGCCAAGGTGTTTGATCCCGGAGCCTACACCACTTGGTTCCAGGTGCATTATGGCGGAGACATGCATGTGTGGTCGTACCCGCCATCGTTTCTCCTGGTGGCGTTGCCTTTCGGCTTATTATCTCCAGCCGTTGGCCTGGTCTGCTATGATCTCCTGGGCTTTGCCGCTTTGTTGGCAGCCTTGCGCGCTAGCGGCGTCGGCTGGCGGCTAATGGCAGCCGTCTTGTTCTGTCCTGCCGCTCTTACCAACGTATCGGGGCACCAGAACGGCGCGTTGTTTGCCGCCTTCATGATTGGTGGCTTGTTCCTTGCGGAGGCCCGGCCCTATCTTGCGGGCATTCTCATCGGGCTGCTGACGATGAAACCCCAGCTCGGTCTGCTCGTTCCGATCTTCTGGCTGGCGTGTGGCAATTGGCGTGGCATTTTGGCCGCCATGCTCACGGCTGCGCTGTTGGTTCTTGTCAGCGCCTGGGCTTTCACATGGGCAAGCTGGGTGTCGTTCGTGACCAAGGTGATGCCTTTCATGGCGCATCTACTGGTGCAGCTTACGGCCAAGGAGCACGGTGGGCCGCGCGCCATGATCATGAGTGTGTTCAGCTTGGTGCAGCAATTGGGGTTGGGTTTCCATGCGGCGAATGCGATTCAGTTGATTGCCACGATCATTGCCGTTCTGCTCGCTTGGGTCTTGGGGCGCGCTCATGCGTTGCCAATGCGGTTTCGGCTTGCTGCCGTGCTGCTGTTGTCCAGCCTGGCGACACCCTATGTCTGGTGTTACGACATGATACCCGCGTCTCTCGCCGCCGCCCTGTTGGGGCAAGAGGGGATGGAGACAGGCTTTCGCTCCGGCGAGCTGGCGGTACTTGCCTGTTTGTGGGCGACGCCGGGCATTGCCCTCCAAGCGGCGCAGTTTGGTTTGCCAAGTTTTGCGCCGGTTTGTGTGGTATTGGCGCTCTTGTATCTGCTGGCCCGCATGCCAATAAGGAGTTTCGCCGGTCAGCCTGCCTGATTCTCGCATGACCGCAGGTGTTTCTTCCCGTTTCCTTCTAACGATACACCGTGATAAGGGGGCCGCATGACTCGTTCTTTGATAATCGCCCTGGGTGCCGACCACGGCGGTGTGACCTTGAAAAACCGGCTCGCCGCGGTAATTGCCGAGGCTGGCCACCAAGTGCTGGATTACGGCACGGAAGGCCCGGCCAGTGTCGATTACCCCGATTACGCCCAGGCGGTCTGCGCCGCGGTGGCGGAGAAACGCGCCGATTACGGCATTCTCGTCTGCGGCACCGGCATTGGTATGAGCATCGCGGCCAACCGCAATCCCGCCATCCGCTGCGCTCTGGTGCATGACGTCACCACCGCCCGGCTCACCCGCGCGCATAACGACGCGAACGTGCTGGCCCTTGGCGCCCGCATCATCGGTGAAGAGGTGGCGCTGGATATTCTTAAAACCTTTCTTGCCACCGATTTCGAGGGCGGCCGCCATGAGCGCCGCCTCGCCAAGATCAACCAGATAACGGAACAGACGCCATGAACGAGCAGACCCAAGCCCCCCGCCTGGCCCGGTTTTTCAACGCCCCGCTGACCGAGATCGACCCCGAGATCTCCGCGATCATCGGCCAGGAGCTGGCGCGCGAACAGGATGGCATCGAGCTGATCGCCTCTGAGAACATTGTCTCCGCCGCCGTGCTGGCCGCCCAGGGTTCCGTGTTCACCAACAAATACGCCGAGGGCTACCCCGGCAAGCGCTATTACGGCGGCTGCGGCCCGTCCGACCTTGTGGAAACGCTGGCCATCGAGCGCGCCAAGAAGATCTTCAGCGCCGGCTTCGCCAATGTGCAGGCCAATTCCGGCTCCCAGGCCAATCAATCCGTATTTCTGGCGCTGGTGCAGCCGGGTGACACCATTCTCGGCATGTCTCTGGCCGCTGGCGGGCACCTCACCCACGGCGCCGCCCCCAACATGTCCGGCAAATGGTTCAATGCCGTGCAATACGGCGTCCGCAAGGAAGATGGCGTGCTAGACTACGAGGAGCTGGAGCGCTTGGCCCGTGAGCACAAGCCCAAGCTCATCATCGCCGGCGGTTCCGCCTATCCGCGTTTCATCGACTTCGCCCGCTTCCGCGCCATCGCGGATGAGGTGGGTGCTTATCTCATGGTCGACATGGCGCATTTCGCTGGTCTGGTCGCTGCGGGCATCTTCCCCAACCCGCTGCCGCACGCGCATGTCGTCACCACCACCACGCATAAAACCCTGCGCGGGCCGCGCGGCGGCATGGTGCTGACCAATCATGAGGACATCGCCAAGAAGATCAATTCCGCCATCTTCCCCGGCCTGCAGGGTGGCCCGCTGATGCATGTCATCGCCGCCAAGGCCGTGGCCTTTGGCGAGGCGCTGACGCCCGAGTTCGCGGTGTATCAGAAGGCCGTGGTGGCCAACGCCAAGGCTCTGGCGGAAACGCTGGTGCAGCAGGGCCTCGCCATCGTCACCGGCGGCACGGACAGCCATCTGATGCTGGTCGATTTGCGCCCCAAGAACACTACCGGCAAGGCGGCGGAAGCCAGCCTGGAGCGCGCGCACATCACCGCCAACAAGAACGCCATCCCGTTCGACCCGGCGAAGCCCGCCATCACCTCCGGCATCCGCCTCGGCACGCCCGCCGCCACCACGCGCGGCTTCGGCATCGCCGAGTTCACGCAGATCGGCGAAATGATCGGTGAGGTGCTGGACGGTCTGGCGAAGTCCAATGACGGCAGCAACGATGCCGCCGAAGCCGCCGTCGGCGCACGCGTCAAGGTGCTCTGCGCCCGCTTCCCCATTTACAGGTAAGTAGAGCATGCGCTGCCCCTTCTGTGGCGAGTCCGACACGCAGGTAAAGGATAGCCGCCCCACGGAGGATGGCAGCGCCATCCGCCGGCGCCGTTTCTGCGGCGCCTGCGGGCAGCGTTTCACCACGGTGGAGCGTGTGCAGCTGCGGGAGCTGGTGGTGGTGAAGGCGGATAACCGCCGTGTCGCCTTCGACCGTGACAAGCTGGCCCGTTCCATCCGTGTGGCGTTGAACAAGCGTCCGGTGAACGAGGAGCGCATCGAGCGCATCGTCAACGGCATCGTGCGCAAGCTGGAAGCCAGCGGAGATTCCGACATCAAGAGCGGTGCCATCGGCGAGCTGGTAATGGAGACGCTGAAGGAGGTGGACGCGGTGGCCTATGTCCGTTTCGCCTCCGTCTACCGCGACTTCCGCGAGGCTAAGGATTTTGAGGCGTTTCTGGGCGGCATGGGTGACGCGCCGCTCGCTACGCCCGAGACGGCTGACGAAAAATGACCGACGAAGCCTTCATGCGCGCGGCGCTCAGCCTGGCCCGGCGCGGGTTGGGGCAGACCGCGCCTAACCCCTCGGTCGGCTGCGTCATCGTTAGGGATGGCCGCATGCTCGGGCGCGGCACCACCGCGCCCGGCGGGCGCCCGCATGCGGAGATCGTCGCCCTCAAGGCCGCCGGCCCCGCCGCGCAAGGCGCTACGGCTTACGTGACGCTGGAGCCCTGCGCCTTCACCGGCAAGACCGGCCCTTGTACCGAGGCGCTGGCCGCCGCCGGTATCGCCCGCGTGGTGGTGGGGGCGCAGGACCCCCATCCGCGCGTCAATGGCGCCGGTATCGCCCGGCTGCGCCAGAGCGGCATCGCCGTCACCGAAAACGTACTGCGCGAGGAATGTGAATCTGTGCTGGCCGGTTTCGCCATGGTGGTGCGCGAACAGCGCCCGCTCGTCCGGCTGAAGCTTGCCTCCTCGCTGGACGGCAAGATCGCCACCGCCGCCGGTGAATCACAATGGATCACGGGGCCGGATGCCCGCCGCGTGGCGCATGCCCTGCGCGGCCGGCACGATGCGGTGCTGGCCGGCGTCGGCACTGTGCTGGCCGACGACCCGGAACTCACCTGCCGTATCGAGGGCTTCCGCACCGTCCCGCTCGTGCGCATCGTTGTGGACAGCCATTTGCGTACCCCGTTGCTGAGCAAGCTGGTACGCGGCACGGCGTCGCATCCGCTCTGGATCATCTACCGCGATGGCGCCGATGCCGCGCGCAAAAAAGCGCTGGAAGGCGTGGGGGTAAAGCTCATCAAGGTGCCGGCGTCACCGGCGGGCATCGACTTGGCGGCGGGGCTGCGGGAGCTGGCCAAGGCGGGGCTCACCCGCGTGCTGGTGGAAGGCGGTGCCACGCTTGCCGCCGCGCTGCTGCGCGAGCAGCTCGTGGACCGGCTCTCCTGGTTCCACGCCTCTTGCGTCATCGGCGGAGATGGCTGGCCCGCGGCGCAGGCCTTCGGCGTTCAACGCCTGGATGACATGCCGCGTTTCATCCCCATTTCACAGCAGCGCCTCGGCGCGGATGTTCTGACGAATTTCAGGAAAGCGGAGTAGCTATGTTCACGGGTCTCATCACCGGGGTTGGCACGGTGAAATCGGTCACGCCCCTCGGGGCGGGTCGCGACGCGCGGTTCGTCATCACCACGCCGGATAACGATGTCTGGCGCCATGCGGATAAGCAGCTCGGCGCCTCCATCGCCTGTTCCGGCGTCTGCCTGACCGTGGTCGAGGCCGGGGATGATTGGTTCGCGGTGGAAGCCTCAGCTGAGACCCTGTCCAAAACCACGCTGGAGCGTTGGCAGCCGAGCAGCAAGGTCAATCTGGAGGGCTCGCTGCGCCTGGGCGACGAGTTGGGCGGGCATCTCGTCTCCGGCCATGTGGACGGGCTGGCGGAAATCATCTCAGCCACGCCGGAAAACGCTTCCACCCGCTGGGTGTTCCGGCTGCCGCCGGAGTTTGCCCCCTTCGTGGCCCCCAAGGGCAGCATCGCCATCAATGGCGTCTCCCTCACGGTCAATGAGGCCGATGGTTGCGAGTTTGGCGTCAACATCATCCCGCACACCGCTGCGAACACGAATTTCTCCTGTTTGCAGGTGGGAGATATGGTGAATATAGAAATCGATATGCTAGCACGCTATGTCGCGCGGCAGCTGAGCTTTAAAAATGCGTAAACTCCCGCATATCAAATTTTACCATGCCGGGGCCGCGCAGGCCCGGGCGCTAAAGGAATCCATCTCATGGAAGGCTTGAAATCATCGCTGAAGACAGCGGGCCTGCACGACTACATCTCCTCCGCGGCGGAGATCATCGAGGAAGCGCGGGCAGGGCGCATTTTCATCCTGGTGGATGACGAGGACCGTGAGAATGAGGGCGATTTGGTGGTGCCCGCGCAGTTCGCGACCCCGGATGCGATCAACTTCATGATCAAGCACGCACGCGGGCTGGTGTGCCTGGCCATGACCAAGTCGCGCTGCGAGGCGCTGGGCCTGCCACTGATGACGCAGGCCAACGGCACGCGGCACGAAACCGCGTTCACCATCTCCATCGAAGCTAAAGAAGGCGTCTCCACGGGCATCTCCGCGGGTGACCGCGCCCGCACCGTGGCCGTTGCCATCAACCCTGAGCTGGGTCGTAACGACATCGTCTCCCCCGGCCACATCTTTCCGCTGATGGCGCGCGACGGCGGCACGCTGGTCCGCGCCGGGCATACGGAAGCCTCGGTCGACATCGCCCGCCTCGCCGGGCTGATCCCCGCTGGCGTCATCTGCGAGATCATCAACGATGACGGTTCCATGGCCCGCCTGCCGGACCTCGTGGCCTTCGCCCAGCGCCATAACATCAAGCTCGGCACCATTGCCGACCTCATCGCCTACCGCCGCACCAATGAGCGTCTGGTCAAGCGCATCGAGCAGGGGCAGGTCACCGCGGCGGACGGCCAGAGCTGGCGGCTGATCGCCTTCGAGAGCAAGGTCGACCAGCTTGAGCATCTGGCGCTGGTGAAGGGAGACATCTCCGGTGAGGAACCGGTGCTGGTGCGCATGCATGGCATGGACCTGATCAGCGACGTGCTCGGCAGCGGCCACTATGCGGCGCTGCAGGCGGCCATGGCGCAGATCGCCGAGGTCGGGCGCGGTGTGGTCGTGGTGGTGCGCGAGAACCGCAAGGCGGCGATGTCCGCTGGCATCCGCGCCCTGGTGGAGGGTAAATCCGAGAGCCGCGACCTGCGCGATTACGGCATTGGCGCGCAGATTCTGCTCGATCTCGGCGTGAAGAACATGGTCCTGCTTTCCAACCATAAGCGGAACATCGTGGGGCTGGAGGGCTACGGGCTGAATGTGGTCGAACAGCGCCACATTGGAGACAAGAGCCAATGAGTACCGCAGACGCCCCCCTGCCGCAGGCCCCTTCATTGCCAGGTCCGGCACCGCGCATTCTCGTCATCAGCGCCCCGTATTACAAGCAGGTGGTTGAGGGCATGCTCGGCGCCGCGCGCGAGATTTTCGCGCAGGTGGCGGCTGAGGTCACGGTCGTCGAGGTTGGCGGCGCTTATGAGCTGCCGCAGGCGCTCGCCATCGCCGCCGCTAGCGGCAAGGGGTTCGATGGTTATATCGCGCTCGGCTGCGTGGTGCGCGGCGAGACCGACCATTACGAATTCATCTGCACCGCCGCCATGGACGGTCTGATGCACGTCGCCACCAGCAACAAGCTCTGCCTTGGTGCCGCACTGCTCACGGTGGACACGTTGGCCCAGGCCATGGCCCGCTCCCGTGAGACCGGCGCCAATAAGGGCGCGGAGGCGGCGGTCGCCTGCCTCAAGCAGATCGTCCTCAAGCGGAGTCTCGCAGCGTGAGCGCCCGTCCCCGTACCCTCGCGCGCGTCGCCGCGGTGCAGGCGCTGTATCAGGCCGAGCAGGCCGGGCAGAATGGCGAGACGGTCATCGACCAGTTCGTCCGCCACCGCATCGGCGACCCGCCGGGCACAGGCGGCGCCGATGAGGGCCGCCTGCCCGCCGCAGACGTGCCGCTCTTCTCGCGCATCGTCCGTACCGCTACCATGCAGCAGGATGTTCTAGACGGCATGATCTCCGAGGCCCTGCCGGAAAGCTGGCCCATGGCGCGGCTGGACCCGGTGCTGCGCGCCTGCCTGCGCGCTGGTGGCGCGGAGCTGTGGATGTCCGACGGCCCGCCAGCCAAGGTCGTGATCAACGAGTATATGGACGTCGCGCACGGCTTCTTCTCCGGCGACGAACCGCGCATGATCAACGGCATGCTCGACCGCCTCGCGCATCTGCTCCGCCCGGCGGAATTCTCCGCCGCCGGTTGATGTCCGACGAGTTCTCCCGCATCGCCCGCTACTTCGCGCCGCTGGCCGGCGCGGCGGGCAGGGGGCTCATGGACGACGCGGCGGTGCTGACCCCGCCGCCGGGGCGGGAGCTGGTGCTCACCGTGGACCAGATGCTGGAGGATGTGCATTTCCTCCCCGCCGATCCGCCGGAGCTGATCGCCCGCAAGCTGCTGCGCCGCAACCTCTCGGACCTCGCGGCCATGGGGGCGGCACCGCTGGGCTACCTGCTCACCACGGCGCTGCCACCGGAGCAGGACGAGTCCTGGCTCGCGAGCTTCGCCAAGGGGTTGGAGGCGGATCAGACATTGTTCGGGATCAGTCTGTTCGGGGGCGACTCGTCCTCCTCGCGTCATGGCATTTGTCTCTCCGCCACGCTGCTCGGCCATGTCGCCCCCGGCGCCGCCCTGCCGCGCAACGGGGCCAGGGCAGGGGATGAAATCTGGGTCACGGGCACAATCGGAGATGCGGCGTTGGGGCTGGCGGCTCGGCTGCATCAGCTCGCCGACCCCACCGGCTATCTCACCACCCGCTCAATGTTGCCAGAGCCGCGGGTGGGGCTGGAACTGGCGGGCATCGTCTCCGCCGCTATCGATGTCTCTGACGGGCTGGTGCAGGATCTAGGGCATTTGTGCAAAGGCGCCGGGCTTGCCGCGAAGCTGCATGCCGGGCTGGTGCCAGTTTCAGAAGCGGCCGCATCCCTTGGGCCATCAGTGCTGGAAACACGCCTGACCGGCGGTGACGATTACGAGCTGCTGCTGGCCGTGCCGCCCGGCAATGGCGCAGCCCTGAAGGCCGCCTGCGGCGCTCTGCCGGTGACGCGAATCGGCGTGTTCCAGCCAGGCGCTGGCGTGCGGGTTCTCGATGGCTCAGGCGCGGAGATACGCTTCCAGTCATCGGGCTGGAAGCATTTCTAGCATCCCGGCGGAAGCCGCGCGAAAAAACCCCCGAACGCAGAGGTTTGCATTCAGGGGGCTTTAAATCGGAAAATCTCAGGTGGCGCGGTTAACGCGCCCCCGAACGGCGGAGCTGTTACTTGATCTTCGCTTCCTTGAACTTCACGTGCTTGCGCACAACCGGGTCATATTTGTTCAGCTCCAGTTTCGTGGTCTGGGCACGCGCATTCTTCTTGGTCACGTAGAAGTAACCAGTGTCAGCGGTGGAAACGAGCTTGATTTGAACGACGTTAGATTTGGCCATGTGTATAAATCTCCGAAGCGCGCCGTATGGCGCAGGTTGGACGGTTTAGTCAAGTGTGGCTACTGCAGTAGCGCAGCCCGATAGGCTGCCGGGTTCTGGAACAAGGCGGCGGCGGCGGTGATGTCGAGATCGCCACCGAGTGCTGCCGGGCAATGGTCGCGCACGGACAGGATCACATCCACTTCCACCGGGGCGCGGATAGCCCGTGCCGAGGCTAGCGCCGGCGCCATGAGGTTCTTGCCCTGGGCAAGGGCTGTGAGTTGCGACTGCAGGGCGGCTGGGCCGGTGCTGGTGCAGATCTGAGGCATAACGCCGAGGCTTTGCAGCGGCCAGCTCCGCGGGGCGAGTACACGGCTCCAAGTCACGAACAGCTCGCCGCCATCGGGCAGGGCGGTGATGGTCTGCACCAGCCCTTTGCCCAAGGTTTCGGAGCCCACGACCACGGCGCGGCCGTTATCGGCCAGCGCCGCCGAAAGGATCTCGGCCGCGCTGGCGGTCTGCCCGTCCACCAGCACCACCAGCCGGGTGCCGCTGGTTAGGTCTGAGCCCTCGGCCTTGAATAATTGGTCGGCATTCGGGTCGCGCCCTTCCGCCTGGGCGATAATCCCGCCCGGCAACAGCGAATCCGCGACCAGCACGGCCTGGGTAAGGATGCCGCCGCGATTGCCGCGCAAATCCAGCACTAGCCCCGTGGGGCCGGGATTCGAGGCCATAAGCGCCGCGATGGCGGATGAGAATTGGTCGCCCGTGCCCTTGTTGAAGCCGGTGATCTTCAGCACGGCCACACCAGGGGCGATATCTGACTCGGTAAACACGGTTTGCGGCGGGATGAAGCCGCGCGTGAGCGTGACATCCTGCGGCGAGGCCGGGGCGGCGGGGTCCGTGGGGTCAAGCAGGGAGAAGCTCACCGTGCTGCCCTGAATGCCGTTCATGCCGTTATTCAGCGCCGTGAGTTGCGAGGGGTAGGCTCTGGCCCCATTCATGGATAGCACCAGCGTGCCCGGAACAATGCCAGCATTTTCCGCCGGGCTGTCCGCGGCCACGGCGCTCACCACCACATGGCCGCCCTTTTCACCAAGCATCAGCCCGGTGCCAGCCAGGCCCATGATCATCAGCTGGTCGAGCGCCGCCTGCTGCGGTGGTTCGTAGCGGGAATAGGGGTCAAAATGGTTGAACAGCTCGTCAAAGAAATTGTCGATGATGCCTTGTGTTCCAGCGGTTTGCAGGGCGGGGGAGGCGGTATAGGCCGCCTGCGCCACCTGAGCGGCCGCTTGGCCCCAGCCATTGGCGTCATTGGGCGCCGGGGCGGGCACGGCCAGCAGCATGGAATCCGGGCCGTAGAGGCGGATCTGCCCGCCCTGCAAGGTGGTGTCCAGATTCGGGTCCAGCCCGGCGAGGCCGTTCAGGCCCCATAATGTCATCTGCGGAATGGTCAACGGCGCCAGCGAGCGCGGCGCGATATAGGCAAGGGCAGCCGACCATACCGAGGCGGCGGTGGCGCTGTCGAACCCCAAGGCCGTGGCGGCGCAAGCCGGCCGGGCCCAGAACGCGCCCGGCAGCAGGAAGAGACAAACCACGAAAAAGAGGGCGGCGCGTGTCACCTGCGGCGTTTCTGCTTGGGTTTGGCTTTGTGCGATTCGGCGCTCTTGGCCCGGCCTGGGCGCTGTGTGGCGCGGCCGGGGGCGGCGCCGCTCAGGCTGAACAACAGCCCGCCGGTCACGGGGCGCGCCTCGTTCAGCCGGACCTCAAGCTTTTGCGCCAGGGAGAAAACGTTTCGCGAGCGGCGGCCGGACAGAGTCTGGGTGGCTTCATCGTACATCCAGTAATCGTCCGGCAAATTTGCCATAGCCAAAAATCCACTCGCCCCACTATCCGCCAAAGTGACGAATAGACCGAACTTCGTCACCCCCGAAACCCGTGCCTGAAACAACTCTCCGATGCGGTGTTGCAAATACAGCGCAAGATAGCGGTCGCTGGAATCGCGCTCGGCCAGGGTGGCGCGGCGCTCGGTGGCGGTGATCTGCTCGGCGGTGTCGGCAAAGCCGCTAATATCTTCATCCGAGAGTCCATCCCGCCCGAGCTTGAGCCCCCGGATCAGCGCGCGGTGCACCAGCAGGTCGGCATAGCGCCTTATGGGCGAGGTAAAATGCGCGTAGCGGCTGAGGGCCAGGCCAAAATGCCCGATATTGTCAGGGGAATACTCCGCCTGGCTTTGTGCCCGCAGCATTGTTTCGTTCACCAGCGGCGCCGCCTCCGTGCCCGCCACCAGGAGCAAAACCCGGTCCAAATCGCGCGGGTGCAGCACATCCCCCGCCTTTAGCGAGATCTCCAGCGTGGCGAGGAAGTTGCGCAGATTGTCGAGCTTTTCCGGCGTCGGCGGTGCATGCACGCGGTACATGCAGGGCAGGCGCAGCCGCTCCAGCTCTTCCGCAGCGCAGACATTCGCCAGGATCATGAACTCCTCAATCAGCTTGTGGCTGTCCAGCCTGGGGCGCGGCGCCACGCTCTCCACCTGGCCGTCCGCCCCCAGAACCACCTTGCGCTCCGGCAGGTCGAGCTCAAGCGTGCCGCGCTCCCGGCGGGCCTGCGCCAGCGCTGTATAGGCGGCGAAGAGATGCTCGTGGTGTTCGGGGTTGTCCTCGAACTCCGCCTGCACCTGCTCATAGGTTTTGCGCGCGTGCGAGCGCATCAGCCCGCGCCCGAATTTATGGCTCTGCTTGTGACCATGCACGTCGATATGCATCTCCACGAACAGGCAGCCGCGCTCCTCACCGGGCTTCAGGCTGCACCAGCCGTTGGAGAGTTCCTCGGGCAGCATCGGCACCACGCGGTCCGGAAAGTAGCAGCTATTGCCGCGCTCTTTCGCCGAGCGGTCGAGTCCCGAATCCGGCTTCACGTAATGCGCCACGTCGGCAATCGCGACGATCAGCCGGTAGCCATGCGGGCCGGGTTCGGCGAACACCGCGTCGTCGAAATCCCGCGCATCCGCGCCGTCAATGGTGATGAGCGTCACGTCTCGCAAATCCGTACGTTTGCCTAGGGCCACGCCCTTGGCCTTCTGCGCCTCTTTCAGCGCCGACTCGGGGAAGTCCATGGGAATGCCGTGCTGCGCGATGGCGATGAGGCTGACCGAACGCGCGTCATTGATGCTGCCCAGCCGCTCGGTGATGCGCGCGGGCTTGGGGCCGAACACGCGGCCCGGCAGCGGCTCGGCCCGCACGATCTCGCCTTCCTCGGCGTCCATGGTCTCTGTCGGCGGCACCATCCATTCGGTTTTCTGCCGTCGGTCGGTGGGCTCGATTCGCCCGCCTTGAGGCGTGGCGTGAAACAACCCGACAATGCTGCCCGCCTGCTCGGCAATGCGCTTAATGGTGCGGCCCTCGTATTTATCCGGGCCGATGCGCTTCAGCCGCGCCAGCACCCGCGCGCCAGGCGCCAGGGCGGCCTGCCCCTTGGCCTCGGCATGCATGAAGATAATGGGCGGGCGGCCCGGCCCATCCCACACCACCGGGCGGGCGAGGGCCTCGCCGTCGCGGTCTATGCCCGTTACCTCCACTATGGCGTTTTCCGGTAGGCGCCCGGCCTCGGTGAAGGTCTTCCGCCCGGCGCGCTCGGCATGGCCATCCGCCGTCAGCGATTTCAGGATGCCCCGCAGAGCCTTCTTGTCCTCCGGCCCCACGGGGAAGGCGCGCGCGATGTCGCGCAGCGAGACTTTCTGTCCAGCCTCGGCCAGGTATTTCTTCACGGAGTCGCGGCTGGGCAACGCCGCGTGCTTCGCAGGTTTCGGGGCGGCTGCGGGTTTCGGCTTCGGTTTTTTATGCACGGTCTTCATGCCTCACAGTATGGGGCCGGAACGAGAGCAGGACCATGCCCGCGGATACTGGAATTTTACGCATGTATGCGATCTATAGTTGTATGATGGCTGTTGCTTAATTGTTAAGATTGTATAATTTCCGGTGGTGACCAGCCGGCTTAACATCTCCGTGCCCGCGACCCTGACCGTGCTGGCCAACAATGCCACATTGTCCTCGTTGGGCGCCCTGCCGCCCGGCATCTCCGTTACGGACCCGGATACCACAGGCACGCTCACCGTGCAGGTGGTGGCGGGCAACACGCTCGCGGCGCTCAGCGCCAGCAGCCTCGGCGGGGCCACGGTATCTGGCAGCGGCAACACGCTCACCATCACCGGGCTGGCGGCGGAGGTGAACACGGCGCTGGCCAGCCTGGAGCTGACAGAACCAACCGGCGCCGGCACGGATGTGCTCAGCCTCAGCGCCACCGATTCCCAGGTGCTGCCCGCGCAAACCACGCTGGCGGTGGATGTGGTATCCGCAACCGGCCCGGCCTTCGTCGCTCCAGCAAAGATCGTGACCCTGCAACCGGATGCCTTGGTGGCGCTGCCGGACCTGCTGCTCTCCGACCCCGATGCGCAGGGCCTCGCCGCCATGGGGCTGGGCAGGCAAGAGACGCTGAGCCTCACCCTTTCAGTGGCGGAGGGGATTTTGTTGCTGCCGCAGCTGAACGCGTTAAGCGTGCTCAGCGCCACCGGCATAGGCACCGGCACAATCGAGATCAGCTTCACGGCTGACGAAATCGCGGCCCTCAACACCGTGCTGGCCGGCATCGAGTTCGCGGGCCCCGCCTCGCAGCAGCATCTCAACTACACGCTGTGGAACCTCTCCGGCATGCTGCCGCGGCAGGTGACCTACGGCAACATCTTCCTCTACACGGCCGGCAAGGCCGGGGCCGCGGGGGGTGCTGCGGTGGCGGGGCAGACGGTCATTCTCGGTGACGAGACGCTGTCCAATACACTCAGCGTCTCCGGAATCACCGCCGTGCTCGGCAATATAGATGGCACCGGCGCGGTGGCGGTGGCGCCGGATGCGAGCCTGGAGCTGCCAGACAACAGCATGTTCCTGGGCGGCACGAGCCTGAATTTCGGCACGCTGGGCGCGGTCTCGCTGGTTGAAACCGGCGCGCTGCTGACGGATGCCGCCGCTTCCTTCGGCGGTGAAGTATTGCTGCAAAGCGGTGCGATACTGGATTTCACAGGCAGTCTCACCGCCGATGGCAATGAACGGAATAATTACGACCTCGCCATTTCACTGGCCCAGGGCGCGGTGCTCACCGGCGGCGGCACCCTCACCGTGGGGAATTTCTCCGAATCCGGCATGATCTCGGGGCCGGGAACATTGCTGGCCCGTGGCGGAGAGACGCTGGAAATCGACGCCGGGCTGGTGACCGGCGTCGA
>Ga0255356_1000270_pt1 | contig 35712 bp, 35 predicted proteins | sample HBST100metaG_FD_189944 | JGI IMG/M metagenome (GOLD analysis project Ga0255356, IMG submission 189944) | Peat soil microbial communities from Stordalen Mire, Sweden - H.B.S.T100 | ecosystem: Environmental > Terrestrial > Soil > Wetlands > Peat | place: Sweden: Norrbotten County, Stordalen Mire...
TGGGAAAGTCGTGGAAATGGTGCTCAAGTCGCTGAAAGCGAGCGCCTAAACCACTGATTTTCCTTATTGGGAGTTTATGGGAGTCTGTCTGAGAAGTCGGAATCCTGTAAATAGTTGATTCTTTTGGTTGCGGGGGCTGGATTTGAACCAGCGACCTTTGGGTTATGAGCCCAACGAGCTACCGGGCTGCTCCACCCCGCAGTTCAAGTGTACCAACGGGCAGCGCAGGGGTCAATGGCGGAATGGCGATCATGGGCGGAATCGTCCTTAAATCACGGCCCCTGCCAGCCGCATCCGGTAAACTGGCTGGAATCCCCTAATGTGGCGAGGAAGCCTGCGGATGTCCCTTCTTTATATCGTCGTTCTGGCTGTGATTGTGGTCGTTCTGCTGGCTGTGGCGCTCTATCGCACCTCGCAGGTGAAGACCAAGGCCGACTACCTGGTGGCCGGTCGGTCGCTGCCTGCCATAGTTCTGGTGCTCACCCTGCTGACCTCGTGGATCGGCGCCGGATCGCTCTTTGCCGGGGCGGAGAACGCCTACAAAAACGGTTTTGCCGCGCTGTGGCAGCCTGCCGGGGGATGGCTGGGCCTGCTGCTCATCTACTTCATCGCGCCGCGCGCCCGCAAGTTTGCCCAATTCACGCTGCCTGACCTGCTCGAAGTCCGCTACAACCAGACGGCGCGCGTTCTGGGCACGATTGCCATCCTCTTCGCCTATGTCGGCATCGCCAGCTACCAGTTCAGGGGCGGCGGCGACGTGCTGCACCTGATCTTTCCCGACACGATAACGCCGTTGCTGGGCACATACATCATCGCCTCCTTCGTCATCGTCACCACGGCGCTGGCCGGCATGTCGTCGGTAGCCTATATGGATGTGGCCATCGGCTCGATGGTCACCGTCATCTGCGCCATCGCCGCGCCGATGCTCTTCCTGCAGGCTGGCGGCTGGGCCGGGCTGCACCATGCGCTGCCGCCCCAGTACTTCCAGGTGCTGGGCAACTACCGTCTCGACCCGAACGGCGTCCAGCAGTCCGCGGGCATGGGCGTGATTCGCGGCCTGGAGTTTCTGGTGCCTGTCCTGCTGCTGATGCTCGGCAACCAGGTGATGTACCAGAAGTTTTTCTCCGCAAGAAGCGAGAAGGACGCGCGCATTTCGGTCGTCGGGTGGATTCTGGGCACCGTGCTGCTGGAAACGCTGATTGTGGCCATCGCGATCTTCGGCCGGGCGCTTTTTCCCACAGGCGAGGTGGCGCTGCATCCGCGGGAGATTATCCCATACACGGCACGCCATGGACTGCCCGCGGTGATGGGCGCTCTCTTGCTGGGCGCGGTCTTCGCCAAGGTCATCTCCACGGCCTCGAACTACCTGTTTTCGCCGGCTACCAACCTGGTCGAGGACGTTTTCGTGCGCTACATCGCGCCGGGGGCGTCGAACAAGCGCGTCCTGATCGTTTCGCGGCTGGCCGTGGTGCTGCTGGGCTGCTGGGCGCTTTACCAGGCGGTCTATGCCGAGAGCATTCTCCAGAAGATGCTGTGGGCGTACACAATTTACTCCGCCGCAGTCACGCCGGTCGTGCTGGCGGCCTTTTATTCCAAGCGCGTCACGGCGTGGGGCGCGGTGGCGGCCATCGGCAGCGGAACGGTCGTCACTTTGGCCTGGGACATCCCTGCGGTGAAGGGCTTTTTCAATTTGCCGCATATTCTGGCCGACCGCGACGCCATCTTTCCGGCGCTTTTCGCGGCCGTCGCGGCGATGATCGTGGTGAGCCTCTTCACGCCCAAGCCGGCGCCGGAGCAACTGGCGCAATTTTCGGATTAGGGCGGACCGGGCTGATTTTGCTGGAGACGGGAGCAACATGCCCTTCCGCAGCTTATGAGGCCTGTCGGCTGCATAATCCTGAATTTGGGGAAGAGACTGAAAAATAAAAGCTGCCCTCCGGCCGCATCCCGTCATACACTGGCGTTGTAAATCCAGTGAACGCCATGCCCATCGCCCAACTGACCCTGGAGATTCGCATCGAGCACGCCCAGTCGCTCAAGGACCGGCGGCAGGTGGTGCGCTCGCTCAAAGACCAACTGAAACAGGGCTATAACATCTCGGTGGCCGAAATGGACGAGGCGGTGGTGTGGCAGTCAGCCACCATTGGCATTGTCGCCGTCTCCCGCTCGCGCGATTACCTGCACGGACTCATCGAAGAGGTCGAGCGCGCCGCACGGCGCATGATCAATGAGCTGGGCGCCGAGCTGACCGACTCTTTCTGGGAGTACATCGAGAGCGGCGGCGAATAGGAATAGACAAGAACCTGTGGCCGAATTGGGTCAGGCTATCGCCTTCGATCCCCGGCGCCCCGGACTCTCCGGGATTTTCCGGTCTTGTCCTGAGCGAGCGTAGCGAGTCGAAGGACCTGCTTTTCGTTCTTGTCTCGGCCAGTATTACAGTCGCAAATCGAAGGTTCCGGAGGGAGCAGGGGGTTTCAACCCCCTGAAAGAGAGCGAATCCGCGATGCCTTCAGGCACGGGCCATTAACAAAGGAACTGTGGAGATCGAACTTTTGGACCGGATGGCGGCGGGAGCACGGCGCAGCGCCCTCCCAGATCCGAAAATCCGGACCTGGAACACCACGAACTTCAAGCTGAAGTTATTTGAAGTTGAATGGGATTCTTCATCCCGAAATGAAACCTGGATACAAGCTGCCTGAAAAAACCACCGTCCAAAGAAGCCGCAGTAGGTATAGTTGTTAAAGAACAAGCGAACAGGACACGGGGCTGACAATCAGCTTTCCCAGGGATCACAGCCGAGAGAATACGGAACACACCGACTGAAATCAAAAAAAGGATCTACGGTGACCAAGAAAATAAAAAATCAGAGTCTGACCAAAGCGCGGGACGCCAAGCAGGATGAGTTCTACACGCAGCTTTCGGACATCGAGCGAGAACTGAAGCATTACAAAAAGTACTTCAAGGGTAAGGTGGTTTACTGCAACTGCGACGATCCTCGGGTTAGCAACTTCTTCTTCTACTTTTCGTACAACTTTGAGAAGCTGGGTCTCAAGAAACTTATTACGACCTGCTACAAAAACCAGAGTCGTGACTTGTTCAGCCGAAATGATTCTGAACAAGCCATCTACCTTGAATACAGCGGGGACAACCACAAGACCGGCATTCCAGACCCTGAGAAAATTGGCATCAAGCACCTCACCGGTGACGGTGATTTCCGTAGCGCGGAAAGTGTAGCACTGCTAAAGCAGGCTGATATCGTTGTCACAAACCCGCCGTTTTCACTGTTTCGTGAATACGTTGGACAGATCATTGAGCATGACAAGAAGTTCGTAATTGTCGGAAACCAAAACGCAATTAGCTACAAAGAAATTTTCAATCTCATTATCGAAAGTAAAATTTGGCTCGGCAACAAAAGTGGCGATATGGAATTCAAGGTACCTGATTACTACGAAGCGCGAGAAACCCGATATTGGGTGGATGTTGATGGCCAGAAATGGAGAAGCATGGGAAATGCTTGCTGGTATACGAATCTTGACATCGCAAAGCGCCACGAAGAAATCATTCTCTACAAGGGATACAGTCCAGAGGATTATCCAACTTACGCAAACTACGACGCAATCGAAGTCGGAAAAACAAGCGATATTCCGAAAGATTACGACGGGGCCATGGGAGTTCCAGTGACTTTCCTTGATAAATATAACCCCAATCAGTTCGAAATCATTGGTTCTAGTACGATGCTTGCGAAACCAATGTCGGAAGTTGCTAAAAAAGGAACCTACTCCCAGGGCACGCAGCGCTTTTATCTCGCCAATGGCGATGGCACATACCGGCGTTTGTATGATCGAATCGTCATAAAGAACAGGAAGGCAAAGGGTTAAATTGATGGACATCGATCTTAAAGAAATTACCGTCCGCGATCTGACGTGCGGATATGAGAACAACGCTGAGGCCGGAGTCGTCGGCTACGGCGGTAGGCTGGACATCCGACCACAGTATCAGAGGGAGTTCATCTACAAAGACAAACAGCGGGATGCGGTCATTAACACCATCACCAAGAACTTCCCACTAAATGTCATGTACTGGGCCGTAAGGGAAAATGGCGATTTCGAGGTTATTGACGGTCAGCAGCGTACCATCTCGATCTGTCAGTTTGTCGAAGGAGAATTCGCATTCGAGGAGCGGTACTTCCATAATTTGGAGAAAGACGAACAAGAGAAAATCCTGAATTATCCGCTGATGGTGTATCACTGCAGCGGTACGGATAGTGAGAAGTTGGGGTGGTTTAAGACCATCAATATCGCAGGGGAGAAGCTGACAGACCAGGAACTTCGCAATGCCGTGTATTCCGGGTCTTGGGTCACGGACGCCAAGCGGTATTTCAGCAAAAACGGCTGTGCCGCATACGGATTGGGCAGCGACTACCTCAATGGTTCACCCATTCGACAAGAATACCTTGAAACGGCCATCGACTGGATCAATGGAGGGAAAATCGAGGGCTATATGAGCCTGCACCAGCACGACGCCGACGCCCAAGAACTTTGGCAATACTTTCAGGAAGTGATTGCGTGGGTGGCACGCATCTTCCCAAAATATCGAAAGCTGATGAAAGGGCTTGACTGGGGCGGGTTCTACAACAAGCACAAGGACGACAAGCTCAACGCGGCGAAGCTGGAGCAGCGTACCGTGGAGCTTATCCAAGACGACGAGGTGGACAGCAAGAAAGGTATTTACGAATACCTTTTGACTGGTAACGAAAAAACCTTGAGCTTGCGTGCGTTCGACGAAAAGACGCAGGTAACAATCTACGAGAAGCAGAAAGGTATTTGCCCTGTCTGCAAAAAACACTACGACATAGGCGCAATGGAAGCTGACCATATCATCCCATGGAGCAAGGGAGGAAAGACAGTGCCTGACAACTGCCAGATGCTCTGCAAATTAGATAACAGAACAAAGAGCGGGAAATAGATAGAAGACTATCTGATCGCCGGGTGCCCCATGTCCGGATTTTCGGACATGGGGCACCACGAACAACGTGCGAGCGCAAAGCGAGCCTCTGGCCGCACCGCAGGTGCTTGCGGATAATTACCCTCCGTCGTCGCACAATAATCCTAAGAAGCTTTTCCTCAAATCGTCCCGGCACAACCGCTTCGCGCCGCCTTCCAGCCGGAAGCGGCCAAAAGAGGCCGAAACGTCCCGTAACTCCTTATCCTGGAAGATTTTGCAGGGAACTTCTTTGTTTTCAAGATTTTACAGCGCAACCCTGCCTGTAAGCTCAAGAAAACAAGGATTTTGCTTCCAAAATAGGGGTGGGGGTACCCGCGCTTCCAGCTTTGCCGGCCTATCAAGACCAACGGACAGCGAAGCCAATCTCCGGTGGGCGCCCCACCCCCTATTTCCTGTGAAACGGTCGCCGTTCAAGCCTGCGCGGGAGTGTTCTCTCCAAACCGCATCCTTTGCAGCCGCAGCGAGACCTGCACCAGCAGAACCATGACGGGGACCTCGACCAGAGGGCCGATGACCGCGGCAAAGGCAGCGCCGGAGTTGAGGCCGAAGACAGCCACGGCCACCGCGATGGCCAGTTCGAAGTTGTTGCTTGCCGCCGTGAACGAGAGCGTGGCCGTCTTCGAGTAATCGGCGCCCACTTTGCGGCCCATCCAGAAACTCACGAAGAACATCACCACAAAGTAGATCAACAGCGGAACAGCGATGCGCACAACGTCCAGCGGAAGCTGGACGATCAGGTTGCCCTTCAGGCTGAACATCACCACGATGGTGAACAGAAGCGCGGCGAGCGTCAGCGGGCTGATGGCGGGCACAAAGCGCGTCTGATACCACGCGCGGCTCTTGATGCGCAGCAGCACAAAACGGGTCAGCATTCCAGCCAGGAAGGGAATGCCGAGATAGATGAAGACACTTTGCGCGATCTGGCTCATGCGGATGTCCACCACCACGCTCTTCAAGCCGACCAGCGGCGGCAGCACGGCCAGAAAGAACCATGCGTAGACGCTGTAGAAGAGCACCTGGAAGATGCTGTTGAAGGCCACCAATCCGGCGGCGTAGTCGGTGTCTCCGCGGGCCAGCTCATTCCACACAATCACCATGGCAATGCAGCGCGCGAGGCCAATGAGAATCAGCCCGGTCCGGTACTCCGGGTATCCGCGCAGAAAAATTACCGCCAGCGCAAACATCAGCACCGGCCCGATGAGCCAGTTCTGCACCAGGGAAAGGCCCAGCACCTTGCGATTGCGGAAGACCTCGCCGAGCCGCTCATACTGCACCTTGGCCAGCGGCGGATACATCATCAGGATCAGGCCCACGGCGATGGGAATGTTGGTGGTGCCCGCCTGGAAGCGCTGCAACAGGGCAGGAAAAGCCGGAACAAAGCGCCCCAGCGCGACACCGGCCGCCATGGCCAGAAAAATCCAGAGCGTCAAATAACGGTCGATGAATGAAAGCCTGGCGCTGCCCGGCACGGGGCAGCAAATATCGGAGTTTGTCTGCATTCAATATCTCCTCTGCGGCGAATAACGAATTTATAGCGGCTGCTTACCGAGGTCGCGCATACGGCTCTCGATGGCCATGCGGTCCAGCGTTTCCAGAGGCAGGCTGAGGAACAGTTGCACGCGGTTCCGAATCTGCCGCATGGCGAGCGCGAAGGCTGCGCGCTTCACCTCGTCGCTGCCTTCCACGGCTGCCGGATCAGGAAAGCCCCAGTGTGCCGTGACCGGATGCCCCGGCCAGAGCGGGCACATCTCGCCGGCTGCGTAGTCGCAAACGGTCACGACGAAGTCCATCTGCGGCGCGCCGGTCTGCGCGAACTCGTCCCAGCTCTTGCTGCGCAGGCCCTCCACCGGATAGCCCAGCGCTTGCACCAGTTCAATGGCGAAGGGATTCACCTTGCCGCTCGGATGGCTGCCCGCGCTGTAGGCCTTGAAGCGGCCCGCGCCCATCGTGTTGAAGAGCGCCTCGCCCATGATGCTGCGCGCCGAGTTTCCGGTGCACAAAATGAGAATGTTGTATGGCTTTTGCATAAGAATCAGCCTCCTCTATCAGCCGCAGCAACCCGACGAGCAGCAGCAACCGCCTGATTTCGCCGCCCCAGGTTTTTCAGCCCGGATAAAGGCGCTCATGAACTTCCCGTCAACCAGCGGAGCGATGGCGTCCACGTCAATTCCCGCCTCTGTCAGAAAACTTCGCGCATCCTCTATGGAGTACTTGCGAGTCGGCTCCATTGAGATGCGTGCAAACCCGGCCTGCGCCAGCTTGCCCGCGTACTCCCGCTCCTCCAGCGCGCCGGAGATGCAGCCTACCCAGAGCATCATGCTCTTGCGCACTTCGTCTGGAACCTCGCCGCGAACGACCACATCGGAAACGGCAAAGCGTCCGCCGGGCTTCAGCACCCGGAAGGCTTCGCGCAGCACGCGGTCCTTGTCGGCGGAGAGATTGATGACGCAGTTGGAAATCACCACGTCCACGGAGTTGTCGGGCAAGGGAATGCTCTCGATTTCGCCCTTGAGGAACTCGACATTTTCTACTCCCGCCTGGCGCTGGTTTTCGCGGGCCAGGGCGAGCATGTCGTCGGTCATGTCCAGGCCGTAGGCCTTGCCCGATGGCCCCACGCGTTTGGCGGAGAGCAGCACGTCGATGCCGCCCCCGGAGCCCAGATCGAGCACCGTTTCGCCCGGCTTCAGCTCAATCAGGGCGGTGGGGTTGCCGCAGCCGAGCGAGGCCAGTACTGCGTTTGCCGGCAGGCCGCTCTTCTCGGCTTCGTTGTAAAGGTTGGTCGTGATGGGGTCGCAACAACTGAACGCCGGGTTGCAGCAGGCTGCCGAGCTTGTCTTCTGTACCTGCCGCGCAGCAGCTCCGTATTTTTCCTGAACCAGGGTCTTCGTATCCTTCTCAGTCTCCATGAAACGCGCCTCGTATTCGCTAAAACGAATATATTGTACCCTCTCATATTTGTCAATCCGTATATAATGAACGCATGAACCGTGACCCGAAATCTCAGAGTATGGCGGCCCTTTTTGCGGCGCTGGCCGACACCACACGCCTGCGCCTGCTCAACCTGATGGCGGGGCGCGAGGTCTGTGTCTGCCATTTCGTCGAAATTCTAGGCCAGAGCCAGCCGAAGATCTCGCGGCACCTGGCCTATTTGCGCAAGGCCGGTATTGTTGCGGCGCGCCGGGAAGGGAAGTGGATGCACTACAGCATCTGCACGCCCGTAGACGCAGCGGCCGGCTCCATCCTGACTGCCGCACTGGCCGCGCTCGGCCGCGACAAACAGATGCAGGCTGACCAAGCCAGGCTCGACGATGTCTGCTGCTCCCCGCAAGAGCGGATCGTTCCAAGTGAGGAACTGTTGGGGCGAAGAGCATAATGTTCTGTACTTTACTGGCCGATAAAATGTCCATGCATGTAGCATTCAGTGAAGACTCGCCCGAGGTAGGAACTTCCCGCAGGTAATGAAGTGGAAACCCGGGGATGCCGTTAGAATGGGCGAAGGATGGCGCATCAGATGGAGAGCACGACCGGACTTTGCAGGGACGATAAAGGGAAAGTCCGCCTGCCCTTCCTTTTAGGGCTGTTCGCTATCGTGTTTGCGGTTATTCTGTCGGCGTCTTCCTTGTATGCCCGTCCAGCGGCGCTCCAATCCATAACGAATTCCTCGGAAAAACTACCCACGCTGACCACGGCGCGCCCGGCACATAACCTTACATCCGGCGAAGCGGCACGCGCCTATCCCGTTCATCTGCGGGGGGTGGTTACCTACTACGATCCAAGAATCGGCTCCAAACGCGCGGCCTTGTTCGTTCACGATTCGACCGGAACGATCTATGTAGAGCTCGCCGAGGGCACGCTCGGAGATTTCTTCCCCGGAACGCTGTTGGATGTACGGGGCGTGAGCGGCACCGGGGAGTTTGCTCCCATCGTTGCAAAGCCGCAAGTCAAGGTCATTGGACACTCGGATCTTCCGGCAAACCCTCCCCGGAAAAGCTTCACTCGGCTGTTGACTGGCGCCGAGGACGGCCAGTGGATCGAGGCGGAAGGCTTGATTCACTCTGTTGCCGAGTACGAGCATAATGTCTCGCTGCAAATGGCAATGGAGGGCGGGACCGTCACCATTGTCATGGTGAAAGAGGCCGGCGCCAGATACTCCGGCCTGGTCGATGCAAAAGTGCGCGTCCACGCCAACGCCGCCCCAACGTTCAACAGTGGCCGCCAGATGATCGGCGTTCGCCTGATGTGCCCCGGCATATCGGCAATTACCGTTGTCGAGGCCGTGTCGGGCGATCCCTTCAAACTGCCCACCATTCCCATCGACAGGCTATCGCGCTGGGACCAGGTGGATGCTTCGCTCCACCGCATCCGCTTGCATGGAAAAGTAACCCTTCAGTGGCCCGGTTCCTCGCTCTGTATTCGCGATGCAACCCGCGGAATTTGCACGCAAACGGCTCAGGACACCCCCGTTGCTTTGGGCGACGAGGTAGATGTTGCGGGATTTACTGGAATCAGCGGCAGTGCGCCCATTCTTAGAGATGCGGTCTTCCGAAGCGTGGCCGCCGGCAGTGCGGTTGCAGCCGAACCGGTGACCGCCGAGCAGGCTCTGCTCGACAAGCATGACTCCGAACTGATTCAGATCGACGGCCGGCTCATCGGTAAAGATGTGGGGGATTCGGGCACGACACTCCTGCTGACCGCTGGGAAAAACATTTTCACTGCCATTCTGCCCAAGGGGCAGGCGGCGCCGCAAGCCAATGCATGGGAGATCGGAAGCGTTCTGCGCGTCACGGGAATCTGCTCCGTTGGACTCGATGCGCAGAGAAGCGCCATTGGAGAAGGCGTGGCCGTGCCGAAATCCTTCCGGGTTCTCATGCGTTTTCCGCAGGACGCGCTGATCCTCCAACGCCCCTCGTGGTGGACGGTGGATCATGCATTTGTTTTGCTGTTCGTGATGCTCATTGGCACGCTGCTCGTGCTTGCATGGGTCGTGGTGCTCCGCAAGCGCGTTGAAGCGCAGACACATCTGCTCCGCGAAAGTGAAGAACGATTTCGCCAGATGGCCATGCACGATGCATTGACGGGACTGGCAACCCGTTCGCTGCTTCAGGATCGGCTGGATATCGCCGTGGAATCCGTCAGACGCCGTAAAACGGGTCTGGCTCTTTTCATGCTGGATGTCGACAAATTCAAGCACGTGAACGATAGGTATGGGCACCAAGCCGGCGACGAAGTCCTGCGCGTTACCGCATGCCGCCTTCTGGAGGCCGTGCGCAAGAGCGACACAGTTGCCCGATTTGGGGGGGACGAATTTGTTGTTCTCCTGCCTGACATAAGCGAGCCGCAGGCAGCGGAGAAGATTGCTGCAAACATTGTCCAGAAGCTGGGAGTTCCCATCCTTTTCAAGGAGAGATTAGTGCCAGTTTCCGTCAGTCTAGGGATCTGCATTGCTTTCGCGGCGGAGCTAGATGCGGATACCCTGATGAGAAACGCGGATGCAGCTCTCTACCATGCCAAGGCGCATGGCCGGAATTGCTATCAAGTCTTTACGCCCGATATGGCTTCCGACGGGATCGGATAAACGGATTTATACAGAATCCTGCCCTGCGCCAGAGACCGTTTACATTGAAGGTGGGAGTGAATCCGCATGATGCGTTGGTTGGTGCGTTGGTTGCAACGGGTAATCGTGGTGCTGGTCGCGGTGTTTGTGGCCACATACGCGGGTGACTGGGCCGTCTACAAGCTGCGCGGCTCGCCCCACGGCAAGGTCACCATCAACCGCTTCCTGACGATTCCACTCAAAGGCAACAAGCAGGAGTTCGATTATCAGGGCTCAATCGACGTGCCCTGCTCGGTCTCCTTGTTCCCACAGGCAGGGCTGGCCCCCTGCTGGCAACTGCGGCGCAATCCCAACCAGGGGACAACGATCTAAGGAGCCTTGCGGAAAGAAATCATCCGGCGCGGCTCGGCAAAGATGATTCTGTGATGAAGGTCACGTCGAGCAAGAAAAAGTCAGTCTAACATCGTTCAGTCTTTTGGAGGATTCCAAGGAACGATGTATAGCCGCACCCAAAACGAGAACGGGACCTACAATACCCGCTGCCTCTACTGCTTCATGACCATCGCCTCAGCGGTGGAAACAGACGAGGATCTGAATCGTCTGGAGAGGCGGCACATCTGCCCAGAGAGGGCGCTGGCGGAATTGCTGGAGCAGGCAAAAGCCATCGAATCCCAAGGCGAGGGAGCCAGCCTTTCCTAGGGCGGCCTCTTCCATATCCATCTATTGCATCCGCGCCTGATCCCGCAGTTGGCTGGCCGTGGCTTCCAGAAAAGTTTCCACGCTTGCGCCGGCGGGCCGCTCCATTGCTGATTTTGCCTGGATGGCGGCGGCGATCCGCTCGGCGAGAGCCTGGCGCGTGGGGAGGGACATATCCAGCCGCCGCGCGAAAAAACCCTCCAGAACTACCAGGTCGGCCGGCGAGAGCTTCGCGATGCCGGTGGCCGGCAGCGAGAAAGCGGTGTGCGGCGCGGGCAGAGGCGCGCTGGGGGCAAAAACCTGCGCCGTGAAGGTACGGGCGCCCGAATTACCCCAGAGCGGTTCCTCCTGCTGGCGATCGCGCACCACCAGCGTGCCAGCGGCCAGGTCGCCCAGCCGCTGATGCTGGCGAGTGACGAACATCGAGATCACGCCCACGGCATAGAAAAAAGGAATCTGGTCGATATAGCGGACGAAGTTGCGGGCCATCGACTCGAAGAGGCCAATGGCGCGTCCCGAACGCTGAATGACGCGAATGTGGACCACGCGCTTGCCCGGCGTGCGCCCGTTCCAGAAGGCCTCAAAGAGCGTGAAGTAGCCCCAGTTGAAGAGAAAGAAGATGATGATGAAGAGGGCCGTGGCCCACTGCTCTGAAATCTTCGAGAAGGCCTTGATGTCCGGCAGAATCAGCGCAGCCAGCAGCGACAGCACCAAGAAGGCTGCGCCCCAGATCAGATAATCGACCAGTAGCGCGATGAAACGGCTGCCGATGCCGGCCAGAGGAAACTCGATCGTGACCAATTCCGGCGTATCGATGTTAAGCTGGTCTGAATTCAATTCCATGGCGCAAATCCTCTCCAACCAATGGATTCTCAAGCGCCGGCCCCACTGGGACCGGCTGGCTAGCCTGCTGGCCCAGTCCGATGCAAGCGGCCTGGGGCAGCTATCGCGCGCGGAATTGCAGGAGATGGCCCTGCTCTATCGGCAGGTGGCGGCAGACCTTTCGGTGCTGCGCCAGGACTCGACTTCCCGCACTTACGCGCAATATGTGAATCAGTTGCTGGCTCGCGCTCACCATATCATCTATTCCGGCCGCAAGACCAATCTGCAGACTCTTTTCCGCTTCCTGCGCGACGAATATCCGGTCATTTTCCAGCGCCAGATTGGCTATGTCGCGGCTTCGCTGCTGGTTTCCGTGGCCTTTGGAGTGCTGGGCGCGGCGCTGACCTCGGCGCGGCCGGAGTTCATGCGCCACTTCGTCGGCCCGGAGATGATCGCCACCATGGAGCGCCACGAGATGTGGACCAAGTCCGTGGTGAGCGTGGCTCCCATGGCTTCCAGTTGGATCATGACCAACAATCTCTCGGTCAGCTTCATCACCTTTGCCGGAGGAATCGTCTTTGGGCTGGGAACCTTTCTCGCGCTCTTCCAGAACGGCATCATGCTGGGCGTGATCGGCGCGGCCTGCCACCACTACGATATGTCTCTGCAACTGTGGAGCTTTGTGGCCGCGCACGGTTCGCTTGAGCTGCCCTCCATCATTATCGCGGGCGGGGCCGGATTCCGCCTGGGCCACGCCATGCTCTTTCCCGGCGCGCTGCGCTGGAAGGAGTCGGTGGCCCGCGGAGGCATCGAGGCCACACGGCTGGTCAGCGGCATTATTCCTCTGCTGGTGATCGCCGGAACGCTGGAGGGCTTCTTCTCTCCCTCGGCAGCCCCCGTCTGGCTCAAGTTCACCGTCGGGGGGCTACTGTTCGCGCTGCTGAACCTGTGGCTCTTCCGGCCGGTCAAAGGGGCAGCAGAGAAGTTCTGAGGCGATTCAGTTTTAACGTTGCAGCAGCTTTTCGCCTCTTACACCTTCACGAAAATCTTCTTGCGGTAAAGCACCCAGACCGGAACAAAACAAAAGGCCAGGATCGAAACAGAGTAAGCGAAGGCCGCCCATCCGGGGTCGGGAATGTGCGCGAAGACGTGAACGAAGACCCAGCCCAGCACGTCGGTGCGCCGTTCGTCCGCGGTAAAGCGCAGGGCATAAAGGCCGCCGGGAACAAGCTCGCTGATCATGTAGGCCACGATGGCGTTGGAGCCGAGAACCAGGCAGGGCCAGGTCCAGCCTTTGTGCCAGCCGCGCACATCAGCTGCCCAGAAGGCCAGCGTGAGCGCGGCCAGCGACCATCCAGCCGCCACCAGCACGTAAGAACTGGTCCACAGGTTCTTGTTCAGCGGAAACCAGATGGACCAAAGGTAGCCGGTGGCAAGGCAGCCCAAGGAGCCTGCAGCCAGGCCCAGCGCCTTGGTTCCAGCCGGTTTCTTCGCGCGCAGGCCCAGCCCGGTCAAAACTCCCAGCAGCGTGGTTCCCAGAGCGGGCAGATTGCTGAGCAGTCCCTCGGGGTCGCGCATGTTGTGAGATGGCGGCTCCAGATAGAGGTGATGGGGCATGAGGAGCCGGTCGATCCAGGAGACCAGGTTCTGGCTCTGATCCATGAAGGGAATGTCGCGGCCAGGCATCCCGGCGCCGGGCACCGGAAGCCAGCGGAGCAGAATCCAATAGCCCACGAGCGCCACTACCAGCGCTGCAACCTTGGTCCACACGCGGCTGTCCCACAGGTAAAAAAGGCCCACCAGCAGGTAGCAGATGGCGATGCGCTGCAACACGCCGTAAATGCGAAGGTATTCGAGCGGGTAAAAAGGAAAGGTGTTGACGACGACGCCCAGCAGAAAGAGCATCGCGGCCCTCTTGAGCGTGTGCCATGCCAGTTGCATGCGCGTGGCGCCGCGAGCCAGGCGCGCCTCAAAGGAAAAGACCAGGGAGGCTCCCATCACAAAGACAAAAGTGGGAAAGACGAGGTCGGTGGGCGTCAGCCCGTTCCATGCGGCATGATTCATGAAGCTCCAGGAGCCGGAGCCGCCGTTGTTGTTCACCATGATCATGAAAGCGATAGTGATTCCGCGCAGCACGTCCAGCGAGATGAGCCGCTGGGCGCGCGCCGGTGCGAGCGATGGATTGGTCATTGCGTTCTATATTCTCCGCACGAGCTGATTCGGGGGACGCCTCTACGCTACGCGCTCGGGGGTGCCTTCGCCAAATCTGCCGCTTCAATCCGCATTTTCTGCCCGTTTAATGCGCGGCAACCCCACCAATCCAAGCCCACTCTGTCGCTTCCCGCCCCTTCGCTGCTAAACTTCCCATTCAGGGAATTTCAGCAAGTCAGTTTACAAGCCACTTGGAGGCTTTTCGTGCCAGAATCTCAACCCGCCGCCTTTCAACCATTTGTATCGCCCAGCGAGAATCCGCCGGAGTTTACCGTCCGCGCCGTTCTGCTCGGCTCGTTTTTTGGCATTATCTTCGGCGCCGTCACGGTCTATGTTGGCCTGCGCGCCGGCCTCACTGTGGCCGCCTCCATCCCCATTGCAGTGCTCTCCATCAGCATTCTGCGTTTCTTCGGCCGCAGCTCCATTCTGGAGAACATCATCGTCCAGACGACCGGCAACGCCGGCCAGTCCATCGCCGCGGGCGTCATCTTCACGCTGCCGGCGCTGATCTTTCTGGGCTTCGACCTGGAATATGCCCGCATCTTCATGCTGGCTTTGATCGGCGGTTTCCTGGGCGTGCTGTTCATGGTGCCGCTGCGCAAGCAACTGATTGTGGACGAGCACGAGAACCTGAAATTTCCCGAGGGCACGGCCTGCGCCGATGTGCTCAAAGCGGGAGAAAAGGGCGGTTCGCTGGCCAGCCGGGTCTTCTTTGGGTTGGGACTGGGCGCGCTCTACACCTTCTTCCAGAATGAAAACCTCTTCGGTGCATGGCCCGGCACGCCAGAGTTTCAGCCGGATTTCGGGCCGAACCATGTGCTGAAAGGTGCGTCCATCAAGGCCGACGCCACCACCGAATACATGGGCGTGGGCTACATCATCGGACCCAAAACAGCGGGCGTGATGCTGGCCGGCAGCGTGCTTTCGTGGCTCGTGCTGATGCCGCTGATCTACTTCTTCGGCAAGGATCTGACGCATCCCATGTATCCGGGCACGGTTCCCGTCGGTCAGATGAGTCCCAGCGACCTGTGGATTACCTACATTCGCCCCATGGGCGCAGGAGCAGTGGCGGCGGCCGGCCTGATCACGCTGGTCAAGACCCTGCCGACCATCATCGCGGCGCTGAGCGCCGGATTCAAGCACATGCGCGGCGGCAGCAATGCCAGCGCGGCCAAGCCCCTGCGCACCGAGAAGGACTTCTCGATGGGAACGGCGGTTGCCGGCTCCGGTTTGCTCGTCGTGATCATGTTCCTCTTCCTCTACTTCAAGCCGGTTCCGGGCGCGCAACTCGGGTTGCTTGCAAACCTGGCCGCGTCGCTGCTGATTGTCTTCTTCGGCTTCCTGTTTGTCACCGTCAGCTCGCGGATTGTGGGCCTGATCGGCAGCTCGGCCAACCCCATCTCCGGCATGACCATTGCAACCCTGATGGCCACCTCGGCGATCTTCCTGGTGAGCGGCTGGACGGCGCCTGCCTTTGGCGCGTTGGCCATCACCATCGGCGGCGTGGTCTGCATCGCCTCGGCCGAGGCGGGCGACACTTCGCAGGACCTCAAGACGGGCTACCTGGTCGGCGCAACGCCGCGCAGCCAGCGCTTTGCCTTCCTGATCGGCATCGTCGTTTCGACGGTGGCCATCGGCTTCACGCTGAACTTGATGAACGAGTCGCTGCAGGAGTTCCGCGAAGCGCCGCAGGTGTGGGACCTCTCGGTGCCGCACTCGGGCGTAAACGAGCAGAAAGACCCCCGCGGCCTGTATGACCAGTTCCAGGTAATCCGCGCCGACAAGACAACGGTCATGCACCGCAAGAGCGAGTACATCGTGCTGAACGCGCTGGGCTCCTCGGAGCTGGCCGACGGCAAGTATCTCTACTCGCCCACCAGCCACAAAATCGAGGTGCAGTGGATTCCGGGCATCGGCGGAGAAAAGGCGCCTGCCCCGCAGGCTCGGCTGATGGCCACCGTCATCAACGGCATCCTGAGCCGCAAGCTGCCCTGGGGCCTGGTGCTGCTGGGCGTCTCCATCGTCATCACCGTCGAGTTGTTGGGAATCCGTTCGTTGGCCTTCGCGGTGGGCGCGTATCTTTCCATCGGCACCACGCTGGCGATTTTTGTAGGCGGGGTAATGCGCTGGATGGTGGATTCGGCGGTAACGAAGGCGGGCGGTGACGCCGATGCCGAGGGCGATGTTTCGCCCGGCTCGCTGTTTGCCTCCGGGCTGATCGCGGCCGGCGGCATTGTGGGCCTGATCGGCGTGGCGCTGAAGGGCTACACGGCAACCTTCAACGTGCCGAATCCAATCCACTTCCGGCTCACCGATAACCCGGCATTCTCGGTGGCAGCCTTCGCCGCGCTGGCGTTTTCGCTGTATTACTTCGCAAGGAAGCCGCTGAAGAAGTAATGGCTCCCTCCTTATAAAAATTTTTGCTAACTGGAAAGCCCCAGGCCTCGCTTTCGAGCCCTGGGGCTTTTCGTGGTGATTCAAATCAAGGTAAATGCTATCGGGTGTATACTTCCTCGTGGATTGAGAAACGTGAAGGAGAAGCATGTCACTGCCGTATATCGAATCTCGACATACAACCTTGCGTCAGGCCGGATACGACGAGCAATGGCTTCAGGATTTGATTCACAAAGACCCATCATTATTGAGACTTGGCGACTTGAAAAGCCTTGCTCGTGAAGTCAAGCAGAGTTCCGGGGGCAGACTTGATCTCTTAATGACTGATCCAGAATCCGAGATTATGTATGAAGTTGAAGTTATGCTCGGTGCTACTGATGAGAGTCATATCATCCGCACGATCGAATATTGGGATATTGAAAGCCGCCGTCGGCCTGATAAAGAACACCGGGCGGTTATCATAGCGGAAGAAATTACCAATAGATTTTTCAACGTCATATGGATTTTGAGTCGATCAATTCCTATTGTTGCAATTAAGTTGGATGCGCTGGAGATTGACGGCAAACTCGCCCTGTCTTTTACGAAAGTTCTCGACCTTTACGAAACTCCCGAAGTCGAAGAGACTCCAACCAATTCCACGACGCGCCAATCGTGGATCGATTACTCAAGCAAGGAATCGTTTGCGGTTTTTGATAAAATGGTGGAGCTTTTTTCTAAACCTGGGAAAACTCCCCGTATTACTTATAACGCCGACCATATTGCTGTGGGTGGATCGAAGAGAAACTGCGCTTGGTTTGGAACGCGCAAGAGTCCCCATTGCATGGTTGAACTGAGGGTTGGAGAATCTAATCTGGACCAAGTCATCCAAGAACTAAACGACGCGAAGATCAATGCATATAGATACAGCGCCAGCGTCGTTCGCTTCAGGCTAACTATGGCTGAGCTCACATCTCAGTCTCAATCCATACAGAAGGCGGTCGATTTTGCCGTTAGGGAAGGCGACGGAATATAGCTCTACGCCACCACCTGCAGCCGAACCCCTTCGTGCTCCTGCAAGCAGGCGATGATATTGAAAAGATTCGCCGCTGTCGGATTGCCTTTGGGGCCGAACATCTGGTGGAGCGTCTTTACGTGGATGCCGGCCTTCTCCGCCAGTACGGGAAAGCCGATGGTCGCATTGATGAAGTCGCGCAGAATCTCGCGTCCCAGCGCCGATTCGCCTGCCAGCAGGGCATCGACGGCGTCGTTTAGCAGTCCGCGGCGAAACTCCTGATCGTCCCGTGCCCGCGCCTGTACGGTTTCCCGAAAATCACGCGTCAACGCCATGGTTCACTCCTCTTCCGCAACTTGTAGTCTTGCCAGCATTCGGCGGCCAATGCAATATCGTCCTGCTGGCGCAGTTTCGAGCCGCCGCAGAGCAGGATCACGATCCGTTCCCCATCCTTGCCGAAGTAAATCCGGTATCCCGGGCCGAAATCGATGCGGCACTCAAAGACTCCGCCGCCCACGCCCTTGACGTTCGAGAAGTTTCCCAGCCCCAGCCGATAAAGAGCAATGGCCACACGGCGCGCAGCCTCGGAGTTGAGCCGGTCAAACCAATCGCCGAATCGATTTCGCCCGTCCCGCTCGAGATATTCCCGGATCTCGATCATCTGTCAGATGGTAGCATATATTGTCCCATTGCGGGAGGGTCTGGTTTCCTCCGCTCCTACTTCTGCTAGCTTTCAAGCATTGCCCGTAAAATTGCCCTTGGAGGCATAAATCCTATGAATCTCACTGGCAACACCATTCTCATCACCGGCGGCGGGTCGGGCATTGGCCGCAGGCTGGCCGAAGAGCTGCACAAACTGGGCAACCAGGTCGTCATCGCCGGGCGGCGCAGGCAGGCTCTGGATGAAACCACTAACGCCAACCCCGGCATGAAGTCGCTCCAACTCGACATCGAAGACCCCGCCGCGATTCGCGCTTTCGCTGCACGCGTTGCTGCCGATTTTCCGGCGCTGAACGTGCTCATGAACAATGCAGGCATCATGCGGCCGGAAGACCTGCTGGCCCAGCAGGACGATCTCGGGGACGCGGAAGCCACCGTCGCCACCAATCTGCTCGGTCCTATCCGTCTGACGGCGGCGCTGCTGCCTCTTTTGCGGAAGCAGCCGCACGCCACTCTTGTGAACGTCTCCTCCGGGCTGGCCTTTGTTCCGCTGGCGCTGACGCCGGCCTATTGCGCCACCAAGGCGGCGATTCACTCGTATACTCAATCGCTGCGCCATCAGTTCAGGGGAACGCAGATCGAAGTTCTCGAACTCATCCCTCCCTATGTGGCCACGCACCTGATGGACGGCGCGGATGACCCGCGCGCCATGCCGCTGGAGAAATTCATCGCCGAGGTGATGGAGATTCTGAAGACCCAGCCTACGCCTGCTGAAATCTGCGTGGAGACCGTCAAGCCTCTCCGCTTTGCTGTGGAAGGCGGCCACTATGACGCGGTTTTCGCCGGCCTCAACGCCGCCAGGCCGGATGGTCATTGAGCGGAAGAACCGGGCGGGAAAGCGCGGACTTTCAATCATCCGCGCTTTCCCGCTCGGCATAGTTCCTTACCGCGTCAGGGCGAAGATCACATTCACCGTGGTCTCCACCTCGACGGGCTGGCCGTTGAGCAGATAGGGCCGATAGCGCCAGGTATTCACGGCCTCCAGCGCGGCGCGCTGCAGCAGCGCAGGCCCGCTGACGACGCGCAGATTCTCGATGGTCCCGGTTTTGGAGATGGTGGCCGCGAGAATCACCGTGCCCTCCGCACGCGCGGCCAGGCCGATGGGCGGATAGACCGGAATCGTCTTCCTTATAAGCAACGCCTCCTCAGCAGAACTGGGAACGCGCACCGTGGTTTTCACGTCCGGATGGACAACAACGCGGGGCGTGATTTGGGTGATAAGCGGATTGCCCGTGCCGCCAGGGGTGCTGGCGGGATCCCAGCCTGTGGTGGGGAACTGCTCCGGCTCGGGGCCCGCGGACTTGGGAACTCCGTGCGGAATTACGCTCGGCGCAGCGAACGGATCGTATGGCGTTTGAGATGGAGTTTGGGCCGCCGGAGGGATTGGCTGCGTCGGCGGTAGCTGCGCAGGCGGCAGTGCGGGCGCATCCATCAGGAAGGCCGTGAACTGACGCGGCAGCGCCTGCGGAAAGACAAGTGGAATCAGAATGAACGCCAGCAGAATGGAAGATTCGAGGGCGAAGGCCGCGATCATCCAGCCGCGGCTGCGGGTGCGGATTCTGCTTGTGGAATCAAATGTGGAGTCTTCAAACATGGCCTGCCTCCCGGAAGAATCAATTCAGCCGCGCCGGCTGGGAGTCAGGTGTGCTTTTCAGACGCAAGCGGGCTGACCGCTCAACGCGTCAAGCTGGCGCGGGGAGCGGGGCTCGAAGCACTCCGCATATCCCAATCGGAACCACTGTACTTAGGTAGACACCATAGCTCGATAAACTGTTCCCGGAAAGACAGAAAGAAAGTAAGAAGCCAGTTACTGCCGATTGCATGTAACCTTTTCCGTGACGGGACCGTAAGCATAAGTAGAAGGGGGAAGGACGGATGCAGAACGAAGCGAGCAACGTCCTGAACCAGTTTCGGCAGGGAAGCCCCGAAGTTGTCGAGGCCGCCTTCGAAACGCTCTTCCGCCAGCATCAGCGCTCGGTTTACGGCTGGATTCTGCGCATCGTCCGCAACCCCGCTGCGGCCGAGGATCTGACGGTGGAGGCCTTCTGGCGCATTCATCGGGCTCGCGCACGCTTCGAGCCGTCACATGGCTTTGAGGGCTGGGCGCGGCGCATCGCTACCCGCGCGGCGCTGGACTGGCTGCGCGCAAGGCATGTGGAGAGCGAACTGACAACGGAGATGTTGGCCGAAGTGGCGGCGCCGAGTGGGGCCGATCCAGCTGTAACTGCTGAGATTCGCCTGAAGACTGCGCTGGCTTTTGGAAGGCTGCCGCCCAAGCTGCGGATTACGGCCACGCTGGCGGTGATCGAAGGAGAGCCGCAAAAGGATGTAGCCGCGGCGCTGGGCATTTCAGTTGCAGCCGTAAAAGTGCGCGTCTTCCGCGCGCTCCGCCTGCTCAGAAAAGATCTCGAAAGAGAAGGAATCACACCATGAATGCACATGATGAAGAGCGGATGAAGGAAGTTTTGCGGCAGGCGCTGCCGCCGCTGGAAGGCGACGACGGGCCGGGCCGCGACCTGTGGCCGGCGATGCTGCGGCGGATGGACGCTGAGTCCGGCGCGACGCAATCGCACGGCTGGGCATGGTTCGACGGCGCATTGCTGGCCGCCATGGTGGGCTTCGGCGTTTTCTTTCCGGCGGCGATTCCCGTGCTTCTCTTTTACCTGTAAACCCGCGGGCAGTGCGCCCGCAATAACTGGAGGAATGTATGAACACCCATCCTTATCTTCGCGCTTATCTGGCGGGGATCTTTGTGCCCACGCTTGTGCTGCCGCTGCTGCTGGCGCTGTTCATCGTGGTGCGAATCATGCTGCAGGCGCCGGTGCCAATCGAACAGGCGCTGATCTTTCCGATGGCCGTGGTGCCCTCGCTCTTTGGACTGTGGAACATGCTCTGGCTTGGCAGTCATGGGCACACCCATCTTCCCATCGGCGTGCATGGCGCGATTCTGCCGCTTCTGCTTATGCCTATGGGAGCAACCACAGCCAGTTGCCTGGGAGTGCTGACGCTGAGCGCCCATGGCGCAACTTGGTTCAATGCCTGCGAGATTCCATACACGCTGATTGCGCCCTGCTTCCTGGCCGCACTGGCAGGCTATTATCTGGTCTGGAAGTATATTGTGGGCTTTTTGAACCGGGTGCTGGGGATTGCGTGAGGGCTATTCGAAGCAGTTTCATAACCGTCCGAGTGCGATCATGAAGCAATCAATTTGGAAGAAAACCTTATTGCGGCGATGGGCAGCGTTTTCAGGAATACAGCAATGGGGAAACAGAATCTTCCGCTGGCGCTCTCCTCAGGGAGCGGTAACCTGGATAGAAGCTGGACTGCATTGTATCCTTGATCCTGCTTTGATTTCAGGCCTGTCTGCGCGTTGAACAGGTTGGGCATGCGCGCGGGTTCTCAACTCGGGAGGCTGTTCGTGCGCGTGTTTTCTATTCTGGCTATTCTTGTGTTTTTTGAGCTCTCCTTGGCGGCGCAAACGCATGAGGATGCGCGGTTGGTAGCGCACATGCGGCATGTGGCGCAGTTCTATCATGATCGGGACGGCTTTTCAGGCGTGATTGCCGTCGAACGGAACCATCATCTGCTCTTTCAGGCCAGCTATGGATATGCCAATTACGAGAAGCGGACTCCTTTCAAGAGCGATACGCGCTTTGCCGTCGCCTCTCTTTCCAAGCAGTTCACTGCGGCGGCGATTCTTCTGTTGCAGCAGGACGGCAAGCTGAAGACCAGCGACTCTCTCCGGCAGCACTACGCGCAGGCTCCGGCGTCCTGGGACGCCGTCACACTGCGCCATCTCCTGACGCATTCCTCCGGAATTCCGGATGTGTATTTCGGGATACTCCGCACACACCACCAGGGGGATATTCCGCAAATCCTGCGCGATTTGGCAGACAAGCCGCTCAGCTTTGAGCCGGGCGCCAAATTCGATTACAGCAACGCCAATTACATGCTGCTGGCCAGGGTGGTGGAAGAGGCCAGCGGCGAACCCTATTGCCAGTTTCTGAGCCGGCGCATCTTCCGTCCGCTGCGGATGCGCCAGACCAGTTGTATCTGGAACTCCCAGGCCACCCGCCATCGCGCCAAAGGATACATGCAATCGGCCAATGGGCCTGTTCCCGATGAGGACGAAGACCTGGGTGGAACGACCGGCGCGGCCAGCCTCACATCCACGGCCGGCGATCTCATTCGCTGGACCGAGGCGCTGCACGGAGGAAAGGTTTTATCCGAGGCCTCGCTGAAAGAGATGCTGACGTCTTTCCAACCGGAATTCGGATACGGGCTGAAGATTCAAGGCGAGGGCAAGGATCTCGACATCAGCCACACCGGGAAGGCCGACGGCTTTTATTCCCAGCTTGACTACCTCACTGCTGCCAAAACCACCCTGGTTGTGCTTTCCAACCTTGTGGCATTGGGAATCAATGAAGCTTCGGGTGCGCTGGAGATGGACGACGAACTGGCGCGCCTGAGCAAGAATCCGGATTCGATTCTGCCCTCAGATGGCAAAGAGTCGAAGGTGCCCGAGGAGGTTCTGCGTGGCTATGCCGGGCATTACGTGCAGGATGGAGTCAAAAATGCTGCCACAGAGACCGTTTCTTTTCACGATAGCAGGCTCTTCCTCGATACGGACGGTAAAGCGCCGGTTCCACTTCATGCGGAGTCAGCCGAGCGTTTCTATATTGCAGACGAGCCTGTGGAAGTATTCTTCAAAATGGCCGATAACGGCACTTCCAGCATTCTCGTCGTGGTTAAGTTCTTTCCCTTGGAGATAAATGGGTACAAGGTCGCAACCGGGGAGACAACCAGCGGCGCAGCGAAATGATGCGGTGTTGGCGGGTGGCCCAGGTGCCGGGAGAAGTGAGCACAACCACTGAAGATGGGTGCCCCAGGTGCCTCGCTTTTGGGCACCTGGGAGACCACGAACCTCGACCAGCGCATTCCTGATCTCTGCCCCCTGATCTCTGTCGAGTAACCACGAACCCCATGCGAGCGATAAGCGAGCATCTGGCCGCACCGCAGATGCTTGCAGATCATTTCCCCACTTTGCCGCATAATCATTCTCAGGGGTTTATCTCCCATCGTTCCGGCGCCGCCTGTCAGCCAAAAGCCGCCAGATGAGGCCAAATCATCGCGTAACTCCTTATCCTGGAAGATTCTGCGGGTAACTCCTTTGTTTTGACGATTTTACAGCGAAACCATACCTGTAAGCCCATGAAAACAAGGAATTTATTTACAAAATAGGGGTGGGGGTGGGTAGTCACATCTCGATTCTGATTGGGACCTTGGGCAACCTATCGTTGGCACAACTTCAATCGGTCAGAGGCCCAGTAGTTCGCGCTCTACGCGCCGGGATTGAAGAAGCTATCCAGACCTGCGGACTTGGCGTGAGCGGCCATGGTGGCCTGAATCTCCAAAGCCAGAGCCAGCGCATTGCGGCCTTGACGAGCTGTAACATGAGGCTCGCGGCGGGTGCGCACCGATTCCAGGAAAGAAAGAAGCTCCAGCCGCAGAGGCTCGCCGGGGGTGACCGGGGGCTTGACGAAAGAGAGCCCCGGCGCGGGGCCACCGGTTCCGGCGGCAGCAAGCTTTGCCAGCAGAGCCGGATCGGCTTTGCCAGCGGCAATGGCCGCGGCGATTTCCGGTGGAAGACCGGCCACGGCGCCAGCAGCGCCTTCGGCGTCGAGGCGAATCACGAGCAGGTCCTGGCGGGCGTAGTCGATGGAAACATACTGGCGCGGCTCAAAGTAGCGCAGCTTGCGCACCCTCTCGGTGGAAACGCGCGAGGCCGTAAAGTTGGCCACGCAGCCACTCTCGAACTCGACGCGGACGTTGGCAATGTCCACCTTGGGCGACAGAATTGGCAGCCCAACGGCGCGCACCTCGCGCACTGGCGAGTTGGCGAAGGTGAGCACAATATCCAGATCGTGAATCATCAGGTCCAGCACCACGTCCACATCCAGCGAGCGGGGCGTGAAGATGGAGAGCCGGTGCGACTCGAAGAACATGGGGCGGTGCAGCCGCGGCTGCGCGGTCAGAATGGCGGGGTTGAAACGCTCCAGGTGGCCGGGCTGCAGGATGCGCTTGCCCTTGCCGGCGCGGTCAATCAGGTCGTCCGCCTCGGCCAGCGAGGTGGCCAGAGGCTTTTCAACCAGCAGGTCGAGGCCCGCATCGAGCAGCGCCGAGGCGACCGAATGGTGGTGCACGGTGGGGACGGCGACGGTGGCCGCGTTCAGATGAAGGTCAGCGGAGAGCAGCTCGTCCACAGTGGCAAAAACGGGAATTGCGTATTTGGCCGCGGTTTCTGCGGCGCGGGCGGGATTTGGCTCGACGGCTGCAACCAGAGCAACGCCCTGGCCTGCCGTTTCCAACTCGCGGTAGACGCGCAGATGATTCCTGCCGAAAGCGCCGGCCCCGGCAACGGCAACGCGCAGCGTGGATTCGCTCACGGCTCCGGTACCCATCCTTGCGGCACTGTGTAGGGCGATTCCTGCGCGCTGCTTTGCGGTTGCGGCGCATGGTCTGCCTGCTCCAAAGTCTGGCCGGTCTTTTCCGGTTCCTGCTCCTGGACCGTCTTCTCCAACTCCGGCCCCTGACCTTCCACTGCCTTCAGGCAGCGGCTATAAAGATCAAGCAGTTGGTTTACTTGTTCCTCGGGCTTGGGCGCGGCGGCTCCGCTGAAGCCGGTCGAGGGAGTAGCAGCCCGTCCCACGCCAGCCGTTACCGATACAAACTTGAGCAGGTCGAGTGCGATGTCTTCGTTGCGGCGTGCGCCCAGGCTAGCTGTTGCAATAGCATCCATCCTGAAGTTTCTCCAAAGAGGATGCTATCAGATAGGGGGCTGCGGGATTTCCTTCATGGCGGCGCGCGCCATCGCCAGCCGTTCCTCGGCGAGCGTCGCTTCCTCTGATCTGCCCAGCCGCTTGAGCGCCGCGATCTCTTTTTCCAGGTTTTCCGCGATCGCCTCAAAATCCGGGCTGGGCATCTTCTTCCGCTCGGCGTAAGACTCCTGCAGCCACTGCACGGCTTCGGCGTGGCGTCCGGCCTCCAGGTAAATGAGTCCGCGGGTTCCAAAGACCGCTCCGAGCGCGGAACTTCCCTCTCCCGCGAGGAGTGTTGCAGCGCGGTCAGCGAGAGTGTGCGCCTCGGCAAAATCGCCCATGCGGCGGTAGCAATTCGCCATATTGTTCAGCAGCACGCCTATGCGCAGAGGTTTGGTCGTCAGCGATTGCTCCCGCGCCTTCAGGGCTCTCTCATAGTGCGCCAGCGATTCGTCAAAGCGGCCCTGTTCCGAACACATCACTCCAAGATTGACCCATGCGGAAGTTGCTGATTCAGGCTCCTTCCGGGCCACATAGATCTCCGCCGCTTCCTGGTAGCATCGTTCGGCTTCGGACGGATCGTCTTTGCGAACGGCATTGCCCAGATCCAGCAGAACTGTGGGCAGGTGCTGATCGAGCGGATAATCGCGCAGGATTTTCAAGGCGGCTCGCAAGGGAACGGCCGCGTAGTCCCGCAGGCCAATGCGGTTGTAGCAATATCCCGCGCGCCACAGCATGTCGGCCAGCGCCAGCGGCTCGTCCTGTTCAGAGAGAAGCTGAATAGCCTGCTCACAGTATGGGATCGCAAGGCGGTACTCCTTGCGCGTCATCAGAAGCCCCGCTGTCACCAGAGCATACAATCTATTGCTCTCAGAACTATTCATGGGCCTCCATTCATCGCGAATCCATTCAGCATTCATATTATGCCTGACACGCACTTAGCGCTTTTTCGATTCAAGTGTTAACGAAATGTTGGGTGCCCCATCCTTTCCGCAGCTTCATCGCGGAAAGGGTGGGAGAGTACAGGCCTCAATCTCGACTGAAAACAGTCAACCCGAAACCGGTCTAGCGCTCACCGCCCACGAGGACAGGAGCCTGCCGCGTGAATCCCGGTGCGGCTTCTCCACCCCGCGCGTTACCCTGAAAGTGATGCGGACGGTTTACATCGGAATGGGCGGAAACATGGCCAGTTGGGCGGGCGCGCCAGAGGCGACCCTGGCGGCGGCGGCGCAGCGGCTGGAATCGCTGGGGCGCATGACGCGCCGCTCTTCGCTCTATTCGACCGCGCCGGTGGGTTTTGCCGCCCAGCCCCGGTTTGTGAATGCGGTGGTCGAACTGGAGACAGAGTTGGAGCCGCGCGGGTTGCTGGAGGGGTTGCAGGGCATCGAGCTGGAGTTTGGGCGCGACCGCTCGGCGGGCATTGCAAATGGACCGCGCACGCTGGACCTGGACATTCTGCTGTTTGGAGAGCTGAAGATCAGCGAGTCGGGACTGGAGATTCCTCATCCGCGGCTGGCTGAGCGGGCGTTTGTGCTGGTGCCGCTCAACGAGATTGCGGCGGGAGTTGTCGTTCCCGGAGCCGCAAAGACGGTAGGGCAACTTCTCACCAGATTGATCGAAGCCACGAAAGCCATATCCGACGCGGTGGTTCAGGTCAGAAGCAAGGTATCGGCGGATAAAGAGATTGGCGGGTGGCCCAGTTACCGGGAGAAGTGAGCACAACCACTGAAGATGGGTGCCCCCGGTCCCTCGCTTTTGGGGACCGGGGATATGTACGTCCGCACGTGGCCCGTTCATCAGCCACGAAGAATTGTGATGAGCTTTGCCAAACTGTGCCCCGTTCATCGCATCGCGATGAGCGGGCGGTCCAGGTTTCGCTGTTGAGACCTGGGAACCACGAACCTAAACCCGCCGTCTTTTTCTTATCCTGATCCTCTGCCTTGGGCGGCTGCCCCACCCTTGATTCGTCCATAAAGAATGGCTGCCCCATCCTTGAATCGTTCTTTGATTCAAGGGTGGGATACCACGAATGTCCATGCGAGCGAGTAGCGAGCGTGTGGCCGCACCGCAGGTGCTTGCAGATTATTTTCCCCCTTCGTCGCACAATGATCCCAGAACTCTTCGCGCCACATTTCAGCCGGAAGTTGCCGGCAGAGGCCAAAACGTCCCGTAACTCCTTATCCTGGAAGATTTTGCAGGGAACTCCTTTGTTTTGACGATTTTACAGCGCAACCATGCTCGTAAACTCAAGATAATAATGAAGTTGCGTCCAAAATACGGGTGGGGGTAGGGGCGGCCGGGTGGTGAGCATGCAAGCAGCGTCGCGTACTCGACCAGTGGTCACCCCGGTAAAATCCTCTAGTGAGCCTCGAATTCAACGTACTGCAATCAACTGAAGCCGGCGGACGGCGGGGGCGGATGCATCTGCCTCATCAGACGGTCGAAACGCCGGTCTTCATGCCGGTGGGCACGGCCGGCACAGTCAAAGCTGTCCCCCAGGGCCTGCTCGAAGAGCTGGGCGCGGAGATCATCCTCGGCAACACCTACCACCTCTACCTGAGGCCGGGCCACGAGGCTATCCGGCGCATGGGCGGGCTGCACCGCTTCATGAGTTGGCCGCGGGCGATCCTGACCGACTCGGGAGGCTTTCAGGTTTTCAGCCTGAGCCAGTTGCGCAAGGTCACGGATGAGGGCGTCGAGTTCCGTTCGCACCTGGACGGCAGCAGCCACTTTTTTACCCCTGAACATTCCATGGATGTGCAGATCGCGCTGGGTGCCGACATCTGCATGGCCTTCGACGAATGCACCGAATACCCGGCAGACCGCAACCGCGCTGAGGAGAGCCTGCGGCTGACGATGGCCTGGGCGCGGCGGTCGCTGGACCACTTCCGCGCGCACCAGCACGAGGTTCCGTGGCGCGACGAACTGCGGATGCCGGGTGCCCCAGGTGCCTCGCCTTTGGGCACCTGGGATCGCGGCACGCAGAGCCTCTTCGGCATTGTGCAGGGCGGAATGTACAGGGACCTGCGCCGCGAGAGCGCCGAGCGGCTGGTGGAGATGGACTTCGACGGATACGCGATTGGCGGGCTGAGCGTGGGCGAGCCGCGAGAGATGACACAGGAGATGATCGCCGAGGTGCTGCCTCTGCTGCCCGCTGACAAGCCGCGCTACGTGATGGGCGTGGGCTACCCGGACGAGATCGAGGCGTATGCGCGCATGGGCGTAGACATGATGGACTGCGTGCTACCCACACGAGCCGCGCGCCACGGACTGCTCTTCACCAGCGAGGGACGGCTCAACATCAAAGGCGCGCGCTACGCCGAAGACCAGAACCCGCCTGACCCGGCCTGCAACTGCATGGTCTGCCGGCGCTACACGCGGGCCTACCTGCGCCACCTGATGCAGGCCGGCGAGGCGCTCTCCGGCACACTGAACTCCATCCACAATCTGGCCTACTACCTGGGAATCATGGAGCGGGTGCGGCAGAGCCTCGCGGCCTGAGGACGAAACCGGTTGAGTTAGCGGCCTGAGTGCAGCCCCAGAATCAACCACATCGGCAGCGTACCGGCGATGTTGAAGAGCACGTGAAGGATGTAGGCCGGAAGAAGGCTCCCGGTTTTCTCCCGGTAGTAAGCTGCGACCAGGCCAAGGTATGTTGCCGCCAGAACAATGGGGATCGCGCCAGGCCCGATTAGCCGGATGAGCGTAAGGTGCATGGCGCCGAAGAAGAGCCCGCTCACCACAACCGGCATGCTCAAGCCGCGTCGGACAACCGCGCCTGCCTCGGAACTCCGGCTCAACAGTGTTTGCAGAAGACCGCGCACTAGCGTCTCTTCGCAAAAACTCGAGTAAAGCCAGACGAAGACAATCGTCTGCGTCTTCGTCATATCAATGAAGGAGTGCGAATGGGGAGACGCAAGCGCTCCCAAGATGGAAAACACGGCCACCGGAAGAAGCCACCAGAGGATGCGCGGGCTGAATCTGAACGTCCCCCTCGTGAATCCGAATTCCGCGAGCCGGCCCCTGGAGATCAGCAGCATCGCCGTAAGGCAGAGGACCAGATAGATGGTCTGCATTACGGATGTCCGCTGGAAAAAGCTGCCCGGCGGAAGAGTTATTAGGCGAACCGCGAATAGCGCCGCCAGAAACAATGATGCCGCGAAAGCGATTGCCCCTGCAGGCATAAGGAATTGCCGAAAGAATTTCATCGTTTCATCCTATTTCATCCGTAATTGGCGTTTATGCCCCGATCGCTCCGCCAAGCAACTGCTTCAGTGCCTGCACATACTCGGTCAGCGCCTGACGTCCGGCATCAGTCATGCGGTATAGGGTCTGCGGCTTGCGCTGGACGAAGCGCTTTTTCACCGACACATAGCCGGCCTCTTCGAGTTTCAGCAACTGTGCGCCCAGGTTGCCGTCCGTCGCGCCGGTCTTCGAGCGCAGCCATGTGAACTCGGCTTCTTCGACGCCGCTCAACAGCGAGAGCAGGGCCAGGCGCAGTTTCCCGTGAATCACAGGATTCAGCTCTGGCAACTCAGGCATGAGTAGCGTCCTTTCTGCGCTGGCGGGCTTCGCCAATCATCAGATAGATTCCAAAGACGATCTGGCAGAAGAAGATGGCGGCCAAAAAGACAATCGAACTTTGCATTTGCGTACCAAAACAGCAGACCACTGCTGCCGCCCACCAGACTACTGCGCAGGCAAATTGCATCTTCCACTTCAGAGTCAGGCTGGAGGCAGCATTGGCTGTGCCGATCAGGGTCGAGGCCACCGCCGCGAAGATACGCCAGTCCGCCTTGCCGCTGAAACCGATAGCGTCCAGAAGAACAAACATGGAAATCCCTACTGCCATCCAGATGGACGTAATCGCGCGACTCATGGTGGTCGCCGGTCCGTTGCCGCGCCTGCTACGCCTGCGCCTAACCATGATCCCCATCAGCACACAGGTGCTCACCATGGTGATGGGCCATGCCAGGCCGTAATGGCAAAGGGAGGACCAGGCGATGGCGACGTAATAAGCCACGCCCCAGAGGAGGAAGGTCCAGCCATAGCTTTCGGTGCCCCGCCGGCCCTCGGTGATCATGGTTTCGATCAAGCTCAGCCGGTCTTTCAGTTCCTGCGCTTCATTGCTTGCTGTCATTCTGATTCTCCTGTGAGGTGGTGGCGATGAACGGGGCCAGCTGCGGTTCGTGGTTTCCAGCATTTGGCGCGATAAGACTGCTCCAGATACAAGACACGGAGCCTTTGAATCGGTCGAGTTTCAAGCGATCTCCCAGCGCCGGGCGATCCTGCGGGCAAGAACAAAAAGCACAATGCCGACGGCCAGAAGCACGCTGACCTGCTGCCAGAGTTGCCCCACCGGAAGATCGCGCCAGAAGACTTTGGTAAAGCCGTCAATGGCCCAAGCATTGATGGTGAAAAGGCCGGCTTTCTGCATTGCTTCCGGCATCAGGAAGCGGGGAAACATGCTGCCGCCGACGGCAGACATCATCAGAATAAGCAGCGTGGAGATCGCGCCCAACTGCGCCCTCGTCTGGCAGATGCTGGCCAGCAACATGCCAAAAGCCGCTACGGCGAAGGCCGTGCACAGGCCCATGACCAGGAAGCCTGGTATGTGGGTGAAGAGATCGAGTTTGAAGACCGCCCAGCCCCAGAGGAACATAACAGCCAACTGCGTGAAGGCCAAAAGCGTGTTGTAAATCAGCTTGCCGCCCAGCAGGGTGGTCATGGTAACGCGCGAACTGAGCACGCGATCCAGGGTGCCGCTTTCGGCTTCGTCCAGCAGAACGCCTGCCGAGCCGGTCGCGGTGAAGAGCAGAAACATGACGCCGATCGACGCCGCATAGAAGGAGATCATGGGGCTGCGCTTGTCTTGTCCTACGACCGAGCGTGCCTTGACGGCGATCATCCCGCCGCTGCCGGAATCGGCTGGCGCGGAGCTGGAGCCGGCGGCGTCCTGGCGGCTCTCAATCTGTCGCAACTGATCGAGGTTGCCGTCCATTCGCTTCCGTTGCTCCGGCGAGAATCCGCCGATGTACTGATCGGTGTACTGCATCCCCTTTTCTGCCATGGTTACGGGCATGGCGGTCATGGCGGCCTTTTGCAGAAGGCCGGAAACCATCTGCGGGGCGATCATGTCGCTGGAGTCGTTGAGCAGTTGAATCTGCGGAGCAGAGTTGTCGCCGCCGAAGGAAATTGGATTCTGGCCAAAGCCCTGGGGAATGATGAGCGCCACCGGCGCGTTGCCCGCCTTGACCGCGGCCTCCGCGGAGGCTGCTGTGTACTCCGGGAGCGGCGCGGCTGACTTGTTTTTGGAGGCGGGCCGGGTGCTCACGGCAAGCGAGCTTTCGCGCTCGAGGCCACGTACCAGATCGAGCGACGCGCGGCTGTGATCTTCGTCCACCAGAATGACGTTGATTCTGGCGGTGGAATTGTGCTGGCCGCCAAAGATGACAGCAAAGATGCTGAAGAAAGCGATGGGCAGGATGAAGCTCAACGCCAGCGATGCACGATCGCGGCATAGGCCCGTGATAGCTGTTCGAATAATGGGGATAATCAATCGCGTAACTCCCTTCCGGTGAGGTGCAGGAAGACGGACTCCAGATTGGGCCGCCGCAGCGTTACGTCAAGCAGTTCCAGGCCGGCGTGGGCGGCGTCATCGAGCAGGCCTGCAATCTCGGTGGAGTGCTCGATGGTGAACTCCGCGCTGCCGTCCACCAGATGCCCGGCGTGCTGCTCGACCCATAAGCTGACTTCGTCAGCAGGGCCTGCGAAGCGCGCCACCACCTGACTGCGCGAGGCGAAGGTACTGTGGACCAGCTCCTGATTGGTGCCCTGCGCGATGATGCGGCCGTGATCGATGATGGCCACGCGATCGCAGAGCCGCTCCGCCTCTTCCATGTAATGGGTGGTGTAGATGATCGCGGCGCCTTTGTCGCGCAGCGCTTCGATCATCTCGAAGATGCGATTGCGCGATTGCGGATCGACGCCGACGGTTGGCTCATCCATGAGCACAACGCGGGGGCGATGAATGATGCCGGCAGCCATGTTGAGCCGCCTCTTCATGCCGCCGGAGAGGTTCTTCTCAAGGTCTCCGGCGCGGTCAGTGAGCGCGGCCCAGTCAAGGCACCACGCCACAGACTCCGTCAGCTTGCCGCCAGAGAGGCCGTGATACCGGCCAAAGGCCGCCAGGTTCTCCTTGCAGGTGAGGCGGGGATAGAGCGCCAGTTCCTGCGGAACCCATCCGAGCGCCGCGCGAGCCTCAGGGGAGCTGGCCGCGAAGCCAAAGACCGAGACGCGGCCCGCGTCGGGAAGGATGCGGCCAACGATCGAGCGGATCAAGGTGCTTTTGCCCGCGCCGTTTGGTCCAAGCAAGCCGAGACACTCGCCGGCGTGCAGCTCAAGCGAGACGCCATCGACCGCGATGACCTCTCCGAAGCTCTTGGAGAGGCAATCGATTTCGAGGGGTGTGGGCGAAGACTCAGTCGCGTTGACGAGTGGCAAGTTGGCGCTCATGCGATGGTCCTGCCCTTCTTCCCAGGCCGCGCGAGAAGAGGATGCGCGGCGTTGACGAGGGAGCGATTCGAAGTGCGTGAATCTGTCATGGAGAGAACTCTATTTTATAGAGTGATGTGTGTCAAGAAGTATTTTGATTATTTTCTGGGAGGATTTTGGAGATCACACAGGGATGAACCAGGAGCTTTCGGACTCCTGCTTCACCGCCCTGATGGTTCGATCCCGCCGCAGTGCGCGCAGAGCGCTCAAGTTCTCGATCACGCGGTCCAGCACTCCGGCCCAGTCGCCCGGCGCGCGCTGTCGGAAGAGGCGGGCGGTGGGGTACCAGGGGGTGGTCTCGATCTGCTGCATCCAGCGCCAGTCGCTCAGGTGGGGCAGGAGAATCCATACGGGTTTGGCCATGGCGCCGGCCAGGTGGGAGATGCACGTGTCGGTGGTGATGACCAGGTCGAGAGTGGCGATCAGAGCCGCGGTTTCGGCCAGATCGCGCTCGCCGCTCGAGCCGTCCCAGACGAAAATACCGCCGGGCAGGGAGGCCAACTGTCCGGCGGTTTCCCCTTTTTGCAGCGAGATCCAGGTCATGCCGGAAGTGCGCAAAAGGGGCAGAAGTGTGGTCAGTTCCATGGAGCGCCGGCTGTCGGCCTTGTAGCGGGGATTGCCTGCCCAGGCCAGGCCCACGCGCAAAGGCCTTCCATGTGTTTGGAGCTCCGGAAACCGCATTCTTTTGTCGAAGACGAGGCCGGGGTCGGCTGCCAGATAAGCGCCGGGCCAGGGAACCGTGTCGAGCGTTGTTCCGAAGACGGCCGGCAGGCTCATCAGGGGGCACTCGATATCGAAGGCCGGAGGCTCAATGCCCAACTGGGCAATCACGGCCTGCCCGGCGCGCACAACCGCCAGCGAAGCCATCAGCCGCTCCACCGGTTCGCGAACCTGCAGGATGACCGAGCCGCCGCGCGCCGCCACTAAGGCCGCGTAACGGCAGAACTGGATGGAGTCGCCCAGCCCCTGCTCGGCGTGAAGCAGGATGCGGCGTCCGTCGAGCGGCTCACCTTGCCAGCGGGGCTGGCGGAAGGCCATGGGCGCGCGATGCACCTCGCGGAAGCGCCAGCGGGCCTCGTAGCCCGGCCATCCCTGCTTCCAGTCGCCGAGGCGCAGACGGGTGAGAGCGAGATTGTACTGCGCGCCGGGGCTGGCCGGGTCGCGCTCGACCGCCAGTTCCTGCGCCCGCAAGGCTTCCGTCATGCGCCCCAGGTCCAGGAGGGAGTTTCCGCGGTTGGAAGAGGCGGCCTGGTGGCCCAGGGCTTCGGCCTGCTCGAAGACTGTGACAGCCTCCTCGAAGCGGCGTTCGTTGTGCAGCAGGATGCCGCGCATGTTCACGGCCTCGGGATTGTCCGGCTCGCGAGCCAATGCCCAGCGCAGCCACTGCCATGCGCCTGCCGAATCGCCCTCGGAGGAGCGGAAGTGGCACCAGGCCATCATGGTTTCGACCTGCTCCGGGTTGAGAGAAAAGGCTTTGCGCAGATGTGCCTCGGCCTTGTCCGGGTGGCAGCTCTCGCGCTCCAGAATCGCCAGATTGATCCAACCGGAGATCAGGTCGGGACGTAGCTCGACAGCTCGCAGCAAGGCAGCCTCGGCATAGATATCACATCCCTGCTCGCGCAGCAGGCTGCCCAGATTCATCCACGCGGCGGCAAAGCCGGGACGCAAGGCGATCGCCCGCCGGTAGCGGGCTTCAGCTTGCTCTGGCTTGCCCATGTGCGACAGAGCAAAGCCAGCGGCGAAATATGCCTCGGGCAGTTGCGGGCAGAGCGCCAGCGTCTGCTCGTAGCATTTGAGCGCCTCTTCATAGCGCCTCAAGCTGGCCAGCGCGTGGCCCATGCCCATGTGAGCGGTTGCCAGCGCCGGCTGCTTGCGCAGCGCCAGTTCATATTCCCGGATGGCCTCTTCGGGCCGTCCCTTAGCAAGCATCAACTCGCCCATGCCCATGCGAGCCAGCGGGTCCATGCCGTCGAGGCAAATAGCCTGCGCATAGGCGCATTCAGCCTCTTCGCTGCGGCCGGCAGCCTTCAGCGCCTGGCCCAGCGCGACCCAGGCCGTGCCCATGCGTGGCGCAATGGCCAGGGCGGCGCGAGCCATCCTGACGGCGGCTTCCGACTGACGGCTGGCCAGCGCAACCAGAGTCATGCCCACCAGCGCCTGCGGCTGGCAAGGATTCTCCTGCAACATACGCTGGTAGCCGAGCGCAACCTCGGTCAGCCGGCCGGTCAGCTCTTCGAAGGATTTCGCCTCGCTTGTCAGCATCGTCTTGCAGCCCGCGAATCGCTCCGAAGGCTCGCGCGCGGCAAAACCAGCGCGCAACCTGCGAATCAATCGCCCTCACCTGGACGCTAGGCCGGCTGCGGCGGGCGCTCAACCGGAAAGCGCACGGAAGGCGCGAATCGTGGCTGGAGATTTCCCGTTTCTCGACAAGTTCGGATTTGGGAACGGGACGGAGCCACCTGCGGTGGGGCCGGACGCGCTTCGCGCCATGGTTTCGTGGCTTCCCTGTTCCGAACGGACATGGGGTACCCCCACCCCTATTTTGTAAATAAATTACTTGTTTTCATGGGCTTACAGGTATGGTTGCGCTGCAAAATCGTCAAAACAAAGGAGTTATTTGCAAAATCGTCCAGGATAAGGAGTTACGGGATGATTCGGCCTCATCTGGCGTCTTTTGGCTGAAAACGGCCGGGACGATGGGAGAAAAATCCTTAGAATGATTGTGCGTCAAAGTGGGGGAATTATCTGCAACCATCTGCGGTGAGGCCAAAGGCCTTCGGCAGAGAGGGCTGGGGTTCGTGGTCTCTCGACAGAGATCAGGGGGCAGAGATCAGAGATCAGAAATGCGCTGGTCGAGGTTCGTGGTCTCCCACCCTTGAATCAAAGAACGATTCAAGGATGGGGCACCCGGCTGACAGGCTGCGCCGGCGCGATGGGAGAAAACCCCT
>Ga0255356_1000271_pt1 | contig 35663 bp, 33 predicted proteins | sample HBST100metaG_FD_189944 | JGI IMG/M metagenome (GOLD analysis project Ga0255356, IMG submission 189944) | Peat soil microbial communities from Stordalen Mire, Sweden - H.B.S.T100 | ecosystem: Environmental > Terrestrial > Soil > Wetlands > Peat | place: Sweden: Norrbotten County, Stordalen Mire...
CCGCGGCTACCGCAACCTCAACTATCTGCTTCTGAAAGCACAACGACTGGCCGCCACGAGAACAGAATTCGTCGCCTTTCAAAAAGCCGCGTAAAACGCACACTTTTCCACTTTCTCGTCAAGAGCCCAACTTATAAAGCTGGTAATCGAGAAAGTCATCTCTCGATCGCAGCGCTCTAACGGCTCGAGTTAGATCCTCAGGGCAGATCGGATCATAGCGCCACAATTCAAGATACTCCAACTGCTCCGCAAGGCAGATGTCAGCACGACTCCCCATATCCGCCAGCCGCCTATCCCGCTCACGATGAAACCTGGTGACAGTATCTTCCTCCAGACAGTAGTTAATGAACTCGATATTGATGTCGCGCATGGTTGCATCTGCAAACCCGTTGCCATGAAGGGTTCCCAGCAGGTACGCATTGGCGTGATACGGGGTTGTCGGATCATCCAACGGGGGATACAGTAACGTTATTTTCATGACATCTCCGAACCTTTCGGGTTGGACTTCGTACCGCCGCCGCTCGATCAGCCTATGTCGACGAAACTCCGCCATACGCTCCACTGTTCAGTGCATTTGTTGCTCAGCATCTGCCCCCGCCATGGCAAGTTCACTTTGAGATGAAGTAATGACCGCCAGAGGACTTGGCCGGTTCTCTCTCAGTTCCGCCTTGACCTCGTTATAAGTTGTCTCCAGTGTGTGCAGATTGGCTTTCAGGCAATTCATTACTTCCTCGGGAGTCAGATGATCGAGCAGGGCCTGATAAAGGTCATAGTATTTGTGGCGAACCAGGCTAAGACCAAGAAACCCCGACTCCATTCTGCTTGGGTTGCAGGAGTCCTCGTCCTGCTGGGTCACTTCGCGGAAGAGTTTCTGGAGTTCCGAGTTCATGACCTGGATGTGAGCCACTATGGGTCTCATGTTTTTCAATAGATCCAGATCGCAGAGTTCGTTCTGGATGAAGACCATGGCGAAGGTTCCCCAGTAGACAAGAGTGTCCCAAATCAGTTTTTTGGTCATGACCCGGCTGTTGCCCAGCACCTGGTACTGGTCCCTGTAAATCTGCACCGAGGTCTTGAAGATCGACTGCATGTAGGAATTGAAGAACTCGGTACGCTCGAGGATGTTCTCACCTTTGGTGTGGCGTAGAACCATATCCACAATAAATGTGTTGCTCATTGCGATGAAGTCAGACCCCGGCGAATAGAGCGGATCGAGGAATGCGCCAGCCTCACCGGTAAGAGCCCAACGTCCACTTGAGAAAAGGCGCTTGGATTCGCGTACGCAGTGTGTCATGACATGGAAGTCCTGTACTGGCGCGTCGAGATGTGCGAGGTGCCGGCTCAACTGCGGTTCCTGGACGGCAAGCCAGGCATGGGCGCGCGCCAGCGTGTTGAAGGTGTCGACGGAATGGAAGCGTGGATCGGCTACGATTCCCATGCTGGTCGACCCGGATGGCAAGGGAATAATCCAGACCCAATATCCCTTTCCGACCAAGTGATTCGTGCTGAGCCAACGTGTCTTGGTCTCCACTCTTGTTCGCCAGTAAGGGGCACTGGACCAGTCATCTATCCCGACTCTGGCAGCGATGCGAAACCAGACCGCGTTGATATCGTGCTTATTTGGGACATCCAAGTCGAGTTTGCGCTTGAGCAGCGAAGCCCGTCCGCTAGCATCAACCAGCCAGCGTGCGCTGCACTCGCGCACGTCTTGGTCTACGCTGGCGACGTACACCTTGTGATGCTCGAGACCCTGCCCGATTTCAATGTTCTGTACGGCTCCTGTGATCACTTCCACGCCGCGCTCGTGCGCCCGACGCATCAATTCATTTTCCAGCCGGCCGCGGTCTAGCTGGTAGGTGGTGAAGGGCGAGAACCGCTCCGCACCTGCTTCGAAACGCTCGGCAATGTCGGCATTTCCGTTGGGGCCGGAAAAGAAGTACCTCAGGCCCATCTTGGTGAGTTGATCTTGCATCAGATGGTCATGCAGTCCGATTACATTATTCAAGTAGTAAGCGCCGATTTCCACGGTCGATTCGCCGACCTTGAAGGCCGCTTCCGGTGCCGGACCGACGCGCCTTTCCACGACGCATATCTTCAGTGACGGATCGGCCTGAATGAGTTGCAGGGCCAACGTGAGGCCCGCCAGTCCTCCCCCGATAATCAATGTGTCGTAAGGAACAGCGTGACTCGCTATTGTTTGGTTGTCATCCATGCTCCACCTCGTTGCTCAGATTAGTTACAAAACCCGCTGTGTTTCAATTCGAGTAGCACTCGCCGCCTCAATTGGAATGCGTCGCAACTACAGCTTCCCACTCTTCCTCCCGAGTGGCGTTGTGCGATGTCTCTAGCCAGCGCTCAACTTCGCGGTCGAGGATGGCCCGGAATATTGGCTCGTAGGGGAACGCGACAGCAAGAGGATCCTTCAGCGCTCCATGCGGGCGCAGAATTCCATGCGGGGTGGCTAGGCAGACTCGGTTGAAGGTTCGGTAATAGCCTCCGAGCATGCAATAGTCCCAACCACGCGTCGTTGACGCTAGGGCACTAAGAGCAGATGCGGTGATTTTGCTGATGAGGTTGCTTCGCGGATGGCGTCCTGGTTTGATGGTGTTCCCATCTGTGAAGTCCCAATGCCACTGCTCCACCCGGTCTGGGAAGACAACGTCCAACTGATAGATTACGTTCCAGCGACGGTGCTCGGAAAATTGATCCGAACCCGAAATCGTGTCACTGATTCGTTGAATCGCAGACTGGATGTGCTCTTCGTTGTAGTCGGGCAGGCTTTGGCTTTCCATGCTGTTGGAGAGATCGATGGGCGAGAAATCAAGAAAATCACGCCCGTCATCTTCTCTCCGCACATAAGGGCTTCCCTCTGCAGTCCAGGTTGTTTTTCCCTGGTAAACCTCGATCGTGTCACCTGGGTCAAAGGTAAAAGTATGACCGCAAAGCTCGGGCTTGATAGTCTGAACATCGTGCAGGAACTGTTCCCGGGCAACGGGAAAGACAACGTGATTGAGCCAACTGCTTTCGCCGCGGTAGCGGAAGCCATTCGCACCCGGTGCGAGCGCCTTGGTCTGTACCAGGCTGAGGTTGTAGAGCAGCCGTTCGTAGACTTGGTATGGAAATGTGATGTGCCGATTGAATTGCGCATCGGATTCCAGCATCGGTTGCCAACTGGCCAATAGAAGATCGACCGTCCCGGCATGCTTCATTGCCAGATGGACTGTTTGCTGCGAGAGAATGGTGTCAACCTGATTCCAAAAAGTTCCATTCGGATCCACGAAAATCACGCCGAATTCGGGCACCGGATTCTCGGAAGGCGTGGTGATCAGCGTGGTCTGTCCTGTTCTCAGCACGCTGAAGTCCGCTAGTTGCGTGATGTGCTGGAATCCTATGCGTTCCAGATAGTGCTTCAACAACGGATCCTTGGGGGTAATGATCGGGATACTTTTTGGCAGCTTCACCAGTGAACGTATATCGAAATGGTCCAAATGCTTATGCGACAGGACGATCATGTCAAGCGCGGGAAAGCGATCCAACAGAACCTCGCGACATGGGGTTATCTCAAAGAGATCTTCCTGGTGCGGGTCGCCCAAAACCGGGTCCATCAGTATAGTTCGATCCACAGTTTCTACAAGCAAGGTAGCGTGTCCGATGAGATGAATCTTCACTGCGTGGATCCTCCTTCGCGGGTTCAATCTAGGCCGTACAGGCGCGGTCTTCTTCGAGGTTTTGAGTTTTCAGCTCCGCCGCTCTTTCCCGGCGGCTCAACATGATGGCCTGCAGTGCGCTCAGCAATACCCGGCTGGATACACAGGCCGTCAAGTTTCCTGGCATGAGGCCGGGATTCAGTTCCACCAGATCAAGAGCTTCAACGCGCGCTCGGAGGGCAACGGCTGCGACTGCGTCTTCAAGCTCATGCAAGGTGAGTCCACCGGGAACCGGCGTGCCCACCGCCGGCGCGACAGACGGATCGAGAACATCGAGATCGATCGAGACATAACATGGAAGCCCGGCGGGAATGGCATCTTCAAGGACTGAGGGTCCGAAACGCTGCAGTTCTCTTGCGCTGATGGTTCGGCATCGCTCTGAGTTGACTTCTCTGCATGTGCTGACCGGACCGCGCGTGCCGACCCGTATCACCTTGCGCACCCCACTGAGTCCGAGAGTGCGCGTCAAGACGTTTCCATAGTGATGACTCTGGCCGTGACGATAGAAACTCTCGTCAGTATGAGCATCAAACCAGATGAGCGCGATGTCGCGGTCTCTCTGCATGCGCTCCACGAGGGGAAAAGTGATGGAGTGGTCTCCGCCGAGTGAGACAGGCAGGGCTCCGAAACGCTGCAGAGCGTGCCAAACGGATCCGAGACGTTGGTAGATCGAGTCAACCGGCTCACCATGCTCGAAGCAGAAGTCGCCCGCGTCCAGAATGCGCACACCCTCCAGGATGCGGTTTCCTGAGTCGAAATCGTACCAGCCCAGCGATCTTCCGTCCTCCAAGGAGGTCTCGTAGATGAATTGGTTGGAGGCGATTCTCAATTCTGCAGGACCGCGGCGCTGCCCGCCAACGACGGTGCTGCCAAGATCGAATGGCACGCCGAGAAATACAACGTCGGCCTGTGCATTCAAATGTTCTGCCGCCGGCACGCGCGGGCAGTGAAACATGGTATGCGCGGATGGCGCAAGCAGACGGCGCGGTTGCGACCACGCCGCATCGTCCGCATCCACCAAAAAGGCACGCTGGTATAACATCTCTAGCAGCGTTGCCGCCGATGGCGCCCATGCGATCAAGTCCGCCACAGTGGCCGTCCTCTGCAATCTCAGCAGCAGATCGTGCACCCGCCGCGAGACCTGCAAGCGCCTTCCGGTAAGCCCGTGGAAGAGAATTACATGAGACTCGTCCATTGATTCCAGTTGTACGGCGTGCGCCAACCGGATGGCAGTTAGCTCCGCGAATGGTCGGCCGCAACTTGACAATGCGAGTTTTGGAGACAGTTCATGCACGGGACACGCTCCTCTTCCAGAAGAGAAGAGATTTCGTCGAGACAGAAAACTCTGGGATCACGGCGTTGAGCAAGCGTCCTATCATGCGGGTAAAGATGAGGCAACCAAGAATGAAGACCACCAGATGCCAGATGGATGTGAACACCAGGCGGACAACCTCTCGTCTAGCCAGAATGCCGCTCGTAATCTGATGCCACGACTGGATAGACCCTGCCAGTCCGAATGCTAGTTTGCAGAGTTCCCAGCCAAGGATCACAAGCAGCACAGAGTAGAAGATGACGGAACAGGCAACATATATCTTCGCGATGCGCTTGGTATGCAGCGGCAGACCGGCAATGAAGGACGGATTGGTGCCGTTCTGGTTGCGAAAGAGACGGGCGATTGAGAAGTCTCGGAGAGTTGTGAGACCGAGAGCATCGATCAACGCCCAGTACCCATCCATGCGCAGAAACGGATTGAGGTTGTTCGCCAGATGCAAATCGGTGCCGTAAATGGCATAGAGCCAGATGTGCTGGCGCGTCTCCAGCCACAGCAGGCAGAACACACCCAAGAACATCGACTGAAAGTACATGCCAGCAAGGTCAATGTGAAAGCGCTCTTTGCGCGACATTTGCCAGGCTTCTGACAGGTCCGTGAAAAAGACGCTATACCAGAGATAGATTCCCCAGCCGATTTCCGGATTTTTGCCTCCGTACCGCACCAGCGCTGTTGCGTGGCCAAACTCATGCCACAGAACTTGAATGGTGATCAATACAATGAGAATTGCAGCCCCATGCACTGTAATGTCCGACAGCCACGCGACATTCTCGCGGTACGCAAAGCTGATCACAGCGAGGTGCGCCAGCAGCACCGCTGCAATCACAATGACTACGGCTGCTCTGGAGCAAAGCCAAAGCAATCTGCGGGCCAGAAAGGTCACGACCGAGTGAGAAAACAACGTGACCTTCACCGAAAGATAGTCATCCCTGCGCTTCATGCTGTTCGCGACAAGCTCAACATCGAGATCAACAACCACGCCTCGAGGCATAAGTTGCGTCTCGACCAGGACGGCACACTGGCTCTGGGCCAGCCGTCCGGAAGCCCGCTCCGACATGCTGGCGGCAAGCTCGGCAATGCTGTTCGCCGGCTCGCATTTCTGCAGCACAGTCACCACAGCAGCTGGCAAAAGAAAGCGCACCGGGCGTCCAGATCGATGCGGGACATCGCAAACTACGCGCGGCACCCTTCCTGCGCCATCGAAGGCATGTACTACAAGGTCCGGGTTCAATTGAAGTCTCATTGCAGCACTTGTCTCCTCACGCAGGTCGGTGCGTACTCGGCAGAGGTTGTAAAGCGGAGGGAGCGGCCAGCATATTCCAGGATAGCTCCCTCCGGGACAGGCTAGAGGGCCGATGGCTTGACGGTGTTGCCATTGCAGCGGTCGGCCAGTTCAAGGCGGTCATCAAGGTCGACAATGTTGAGTTCTTCCACACTGAATTCTATGGAAGAGTGAGCGGATTCGTTGCCAGCTTGGTACTGCTTGTCAGCTTGGTTCATTGTGATATTCCTCTCTTGAGTTAACCTGCGTGGGGGTGGAAGATATGCAGGGAACAGAACTTCTGCCTGCATACCCAGGAGGTCCCGGGGCTTGGTCACAGGTCTCACAGAACGCGTTTTCGGGTCCGCTACAAACCCGAGACCAGCAGCCAGAGCACTCGCATGCTCTTCCTGAACCTGAGCGCCGCTTACTCAAGCTGCAATCGATCACGATGAGCTGCCCGTGATGGTTTCGGGTCCTGACGAAGCAAGAAATGCAATCGGCGAGAGAACCTTGGGTGTACCAGACTTTCAGGTCGATGCGCGAACTGGCATGCTACGCGCTGCACATTTTTTGCAGCATCGAAGTTAGGTATCAAAGGTTTCCGGTTCAATTGAAGTCTCATCGCAGCATTTGCCTCCTCACGCACGCCAGTACGCACTCGGCAGAAGATTGGAAAATAGAGGAAGCGGCTGGCACAAGCCATGCCGCTTCCTCTGGTACTACGCTGTCTTCGGTACACTAACAGTGTTGCCATTGCAGCGATCGGCAAGTTCAAGGCGGTCATCAAGGTCGACGATGTTGAGTTCTTCCACACTGAATTCCATGGAAGATACAGCGGATTCATGAGTGACAGTTTGATGCTGCTTGTCGGCTTGGTGCATCGTGGACTCCCTCTTTTTAGTTATCCTTCGTGGAGGTTGAAGATATGCAGGCATCTGAACACTTGCCTGCATACCTAGAAGGTCCAGTCGCTAGCTCACTGGCCTCTCAGGATGCGCCCGGCTGGCCCAATACAAACCTGAGGCCAGCACGCGGCGCACTCACGTGCTTTCTGAGCCTGAGCGTCAGTTGCTCAAGCCGCCATCGATCGCGATGGCTTGCCCCGTGATGTACCCGGCCTCTGACGAAGCCAGAAATGCAACAAGCGAGGCAATCTCTGCTGTATTGCCAAAACGCTTTGCTGGAATTTTTCGAGTCAGTTGCTGGCGGACATTCGCAGGGATACTCTCCAGCATGTCTGTCTGGATGTAGCCCGGCAAGACCGCATTCACCGTGATATTGAATCCGGCCAACTCTGCGGCAAGACTTCGGGTCAAACCGAGCAAGCCGGCTTTGGATGCTGCGTAATTCGCCTGCCCCGCGATACCGCGAATGGCGCCTATGGAGGAGATATTGATAATTCGGCCTCCATCTCTGCGCATCATGGAGCCCAGGCTTGCCCTGATGTAACGAAAGGCGCCACCCAGATTCGTATCAAGCACTTGCTCCCAGTCTTCCGCGCGCATAGTCGCCATCAGCCCGTCGCGAACGATGCCTGCGTTGTTGACAAGAATATCCACGCCTCCAAATTGCTCCAGCGTCGTCGTAATGACCCGTTCCGTAGCTTGCGCATCGCACACGTCCGCCTTGATTGGCAAGATGTGCTCGCTTTGTTTCAACCCTTCCCACGGCCAACCGTGGAGTGGCCCGGAATGCGTGAAGACCACGCTGGCACCGCAAGCCGCCAGACGCGCAACCACGCTGCGGCCAATGCCGCGACTGCCCCCGGTAACCAGCCCTACCTTGCCAGCCAGCATGTTCATTCAGTATTCTCCTTCGTCGCCAGGAACAATTCACCCCGCGCCATCACCTGTTGCCGCACTCGCGAAATGACCGAAACGATCTGCATGTTCGCCACCTGGCGCACCTGACGCACCTCATTCACCATTTGATCGCCCGGAAAGACCGGCTTGAAGAATTGGACATTTGCGCTCCCAAGGTATTGCATAGTGGACAGTGCGGATCCCGTTCCTTGGCCCCAACCGAGGAACGCCGCTGTCTGGGCAAGCGACTCAATGATCAGCGCACCCGGCATTAAAGGAAAATCTGGCAAGTGGCCCAAGAAGTGCAACTCGTTTCCCGAGACATTTTTGACCGCAACTACTCGCACGTGCGGCTCAATGGAGAGCACCGTGTCAACCATGAGCAAGGGAAAGCGTTGCTTAAGAAAGCCTCGCACCTGATGGTGCGTGAGCATTGGAGCCAGAGGCTCGCCGGTATCCAACTCTTCCGCTGATAGCTCTTTGCCTGCTGGTGTGGTCGCCACTTGATTCTCTCCTCAGCTCGTCGCGAGCACTGAAGTCAGTTGAACCGGTTCGGCCGCTGCCACGCTCAGGCGTTGAACGGCCAACTCGGCCACGGTATGAACCGAGGTGAAATGCTCCAGGTCATTCTCGTCCATGTGAACCGAGAAGTTCCTCTCGAGAAGCACCAGCAGTTGCAGCATCTGAAGCGAATCGATCCCCATCTCCATTAGCGAACCATGTGGGTCGATTTCTTCCGCTGGTTTATCAAGAAATGATGCGATTTCATTCTGCAAGGTGTTGGCGATTTCTGCGTACATGCTGTTAACTCCTCTTTGAGGTGGATTAGGTGTGTTGCTTTCTGCAAATTAAACCGCCGCGAGGACCAGGGAAGTATTGATGCCCAGGTACCCATAGGAATTGACCATGACATTTCGTATCGGAATGCCGCAAACAGTGTTCTGAACCGGCTCGATGCGGCATCCATTGCCTGTCTGCTGGAAGTTCATCGTGGCGGGCAAGGTTGAACGAGACAGCGCAAGCGCGGCCACAACGGCATGTAAGGCACCCGACGCGCTGAGGCATTCACCGACTGTGGCCTTTGGCGCGGTGACTGCAGGCATATTGGCTCTGCCGAATATTTCCAGTAACGCGCGGCTCTCCATACAGTCGGCGGCGCGGTCGCCGGACGCGTTGGCTACAACCAGATCGATCTCTTCTGCGCGCAGGCGGGATCGATGCAGCGCATCCTGCATTGCGGCCGTTGCCCCACGGGCACGCAAGCTGTACCCCGGTTTGGGCGACGGATCGAATACGCTGGCTCCGCCTTTGATCTCCGCCAGCGGTTTCACCCCCCTGGCCATTGCCGAATCATACGTCTCCAGCAGGAGCGCGGCTCCGCCTTCACCCAGTACCGTTCCGCAACGTTCGACATCGAAGGGCTTCGCACATTCGGCTGAGCCCCCGGAGAGTACGCCGGAAAGCATGTAGCCAAGAAAACTCTCATAGCAGAGAGGGTAGATGCCACCGGCCGCCACAATATCGGCGCGGTCTGCCAGCAACATGTTCACACCATAGAGAATCGCATCCAGTCCGGCCGTGGCACCGTTCGAGATGGTGGTATTGAAGGCGCGATAACCAAGGCTGATCGATACCTGGCACGAAGCCGCGCTCATGCCCGTATTCGGAAACAGCCCAGGATCGGCGCACCGCGGCCCCTCTTTCGAAACCCTGCGTTGAAATTCCGAAAGCGCGCCAATCGGCTCCAGCGTAGATCCATAGACGACCCCAACGCGCTCCGGGACGACATCGCCCGATTCAAGCTCGCCATTCTGGAAAGCTAGACACACGGATGCAACAGCCATCTGCATACCGCGTTCGCCCACGCCCTTGCGCGCGGAGATCCTCGCGCCTTCAATATCGCGAACTTCGTGGACGCGCCGCGATTTCAACCCCTCGGTATCGAATCGCATCGGAAACGATGGGTCGTGCGAGGCCCCCATCAGTGCCTGCCAAAATGGCTCCACGCCTGTTCCCGCAGAAGTTATCGCACCCACGCCGGTCACCACTATCCGCTTTGTCATTTTGGTCGTCTCCCAACTCGCAGTTTTACTGCCTTGCATGATCTGCCAGGATGAGTGTCGAACAGTTTCCGCCGAACGCAAACGCGTTACTCAAGGCGATTCTCACCGTATGTTGCCGCGTCTGGTTAGGAACGTAATCCAAGTCGCAAAGCGGATCAGGTTCGCGATAGTTAATTGTGGGCGGGATTACTCCGTGTCGAATAGCCATAACACAGGCCACGGCTTCCAGGGCGCTTGCCGCGCCCATCGTGTGCCCCAGCATCGACTTGATCGAGCTCATCGGGATTCTATAAGCGCGGTCCCCAAAGACCCTCTTCACCGCGAGCGTCTCCACCTTGTCGTTTGCCGGAGTCCCCGTGCCGTGCGCACTGATATAGTCCACGTCTTCAAGCGCGATTCCGGCTTCACGTATCGCGTTGTGCATCGCTGTGACTGCGCCCCGTCCCTCCGGGTGCGGGGCGGTGGCGTGATGAGCATCGTTGCTGATGCCGCACGCGAGAACTTCCGCATAAATATGTGCTCCGCGTTGCTTCGCATTCGAAAGCGTCTCCAGCGTCATGATTGCCGCACCTTCGCTGACACACATGCCGCGGCGAAACCTGTCGAACGGCTGGCAACATTCGGGTGCCACGGCAAACAGTGAATTGAACCCGGTGAATGCCGTCTGCGAAAACATGTCGGCGCCTCCAGCGATCATGACGTCCGCAGCGCCTGCCCGCAACAGATCGGCCGCATTGCCGATCGCGTAGTTGCCGGCCGCGCAGGCGGTCGTAAATGTACTTACCGGACCCTGGACGTGGAGGCGGCGGGCAATTGAAGCCCCGATAACATCCACGGGAAAGTATTCGAGACGGCGAACGTCAATGCCTTCAGATCCGAGGTTCATGAAGGACGTAAACTCCTCCTCGAATATCTGACTTTCGCCGTTTGTCGTGCCGCAGGCAACACCGATACGCCGCGGCGATATTCTCGCATCCGCCAGCCCAGAGTCGTTCCACGCCTGCTGAGAAGCAGCGATCGCCAGTTTCGACGCCCGACCGAGACGAAGTTCCTCCTCGCTCCACTGAGCATCAAACCCGTCGAAATCAGCCACCTCTCCACCTCGATGCGTGCGGTGCATGGTTGTGTTCATGCCCCGAATTTCACGGATACCGTTCTCTCCCCGAACGAGCCCGTCCCAATACGCCTGCCGCCCGATCCCGATCGGCGACAGAACTCCAATACCCGTGATAACCACCCTAGGCTGACTCATGACCCACCCCCAACTCCATACGTCTTGCGAAAGGTAATTCCCGCTGCTCGACAATGCCAAGCGGACACCCGATTCCAAGAAGAGAACATCAAGACACCGCGAGCATTTCAATTTCGCTGATTTCTGCGGCGCGTTCAAGAGCGCGCAATCGATTATTGAACTGGCGTAGGGCGAAATCGATGCTCAGCATAGGCCTAAGCCCAAAGTTATTTCCTTCCGGAAAATTCGCGAATATCTCCTGCTGCATGCGCATAGCATGTGCCAGCAGATATTTCATCCGTTTTTCGATCACCGGAAATAACGATTTGTCCTGCTGACTCAGACGCCTCAGAATATCGATTCCAAAGGCGATGTGCCGACCTTCATCCGTACTTAGATGCTGAATGATGGTGCGCATTCCCGGAAAAATTCGCCGTTCATTCAACATGTTTCTCCATGTAAAGTAACCGGTCTCTGCAACTACTCCCTCGAGAATCATGTTGTAGGTCGCAGCCGCGTCGGCAAGAACACGCGGCGAGTTGTCGCTGAGCAGCCTTTCCATTACGCGAGGTAATTCCTGTTCGAACAGAATGCGGCTGGACGGAGTCTGATGCTGCACCACATCTTCACCGGGGCAGACAGCGCACCGAAAACGGTCGAATGCCTCCACGTGCCTGGCCTCTTCGTAGAGAAACTGAGTCAGGTACAACTCGTGCTCGCGATAGCCGCCCTTGGAAAGGCAGATGATCATCGGAGCGAGGTGTGATGTTACGGCTCCCTCGCCCTCCGCGAAAATAGCGACCATTTGTACAATCATCCGCCGTTGGGTAGGAGTGATGTTTTCCCAATCTTTCACATCCTGTGAAAAATCGATGGCTTCGGGCTCCCATGACAGCTGTTTTCCTTTGCAATACAGTCTGGCTGGAAAACTATCCCAGCGGATCGCGGTGGAACCCGATGCCGGAACCGGATTTGGGAATATTGAGTTGTCCAATGAATACGACGTGGTTTCTAGCACGATGAACCTCCTGGGAGAATAAGGGCTGCACTCCGCATACCCCGTTCACGAGACATCAACAACATTCGCCCGGCGAACGAGCCGAACAATCTTTTTAGAGGAATGAACACCCCTGCGGGCATCCTCCCGCCCAGTGATATTCCACACCATTCCCAACAAGACCAGCCACAATGTCACCGTATCCGAAGCACTGCGTGGAACTACAGCGGAATGCGGTTTTGAGCTGCGTCTGTCATAACCCGCTCAGTTTAGCAACAATAATTCGCAATCTTCGGAATTGATTCTTTCTGCTAACAGATGCTCGTCTTGGCTAATTGCCGACGCTGCGGCTGGGCGTACCGCATGTGAGTGTTGGGGATGTGCAGGACTTTGTCCGATACTATCTGAAGAACAGAATTGCGACGCAAGCGATCATCGCACGGCGCGAAATGAACGCTGTCAGCCGCAGCAGCGAATGTTCCGGGCCGCCAACGTAGGATGATCGGTTGTTGCGCTGTGTTTTAAGAAGAATCGCGCTCTTGTAAACCAGGCCTCCACCAACCCCAGGCACTCGAAAACACTCGGTCAAAAGCTTGGGTGACATGCGATTGCGACGGCTAATAACTAGGCGCTTCGGGCTATTTAGTGGGTACGGGGTTCATATCGAACCCGCCGCAGTGGAAGTAGATGGCGTTGATGAAGTTCTGCCGGTTGCGAAATCCACGTGCGGTGTACTTCACCCATTGGATCTTGGCGTTGAGCGATTCGCTGCCTGCGTTGGTGATGCGGTGTCGCAGATAGGTGATTACGTTCTCGAAGCGGCGTTTGAGCATGCGCGCCACCCGCTTGTTGGGCTCCAGTCGGCTGCGCTGCGCCCAGTTCCACCACCAGCGGAAATGCTTGCGTGCAGGGCGTTCATAGATGTAGTGGTAAAGCGCCATCGCCGTCTCTTTCAAGGCCCATGCCCGCGCCGTCTTCAGGCCGCTCTGGCGTAACACATCGAACTCACGCCGGTCCTCGGGTTCCATCGCCGCACGGTTGCGCAGCCAGTCGTAACGTGTGCCGCTGAGCCGGTCGTCGCCCGCCGCCTTCAACATCTTGTGCTCCCGCCGCCGCACCTGATCCACGGCTTCGCTCGGATGCTTGGCCACATGAAACTTGTCGAAGACGATCTTGCTCTCTGCGCCAGGAAGATGTGCCTGTGTCGAGGCTACATATGGATCCCACATATCCATCGCCACCGCTTCGATTGAGGTCATTTGCTCCGCGCTCAGCGTTGGCCAGAACCCGTCCAGACTGCCCTGCTTGCGCTCTTCGGCCACATAAAGCACCCGGCTCCGCTCCAGATCGTTGACCAGAGTCACATAGCTGTGTCCCTTGCGGAAAGCCTTCTCGTCCACGCCCAGATGGCGGATCATTTCCGCCGAACGGCGTTTCAGCCCGCGGGCCACGGCGCGTTCCATGATGCCGTGCATCTCATCCCAACTCAAGCGCAACAGATCTACCACCGCCTGCTGGCTCGCCGACTTCAGCCAGGCAATCGCCAACCCTTCGAACAGTGCGGTAAATCGGCTACCGGCCTCGGCCCAAGGCAGACGAACCACCTTAACACCATGTTGAGAGCACTCACTGCGTGGCGGTTCCGCGTGAAGAATCGTGCGGTACTGGCAGGTGTCAAGATGGCGCCAGAATCGCTCCGCCTGATGATCGTACAACCGGCAAAGTGTGCCGCATTCGGCGCAAGGCCACTGCTGGCCATCCGCGTGTGCAAGGCGAACATGCACTTCGCCAGACTCCAGTTGCAACTCAACAGACTCAACTCGCCAAGGGCTCTCGATGCCCAATATCGTCGCGTACAACTCGTGATCCTGCAAGGCAAATATTCTTCCAGAAAAGCCCTCTACACCGCAGGCTACCCACTACAAAGCCGGAAGCGCCAATAACTATAGCATTGTCTGAAATACTGTAGAGCCAAGTTGCCAGAATATGACCAGAGTATTACTTACTTGTTTGTGACGCGGAGCGCAATGCGGCTGAGAAACAACAGAACGCCACCGAAAACACCTAGATAAAGCCAGTGAAATCCCATTGATCCCGGTTGGGCATACCCCAGGATCCCGAGCATGATCTGGGCCAAGTGATACGCAGGCAAATACGGCGCCGTGACCTGAACCCAATGAGGCAGCGATCCCAGAGGCACCCACAGACCGCTTAGAAAAGCCATGGGAAGGTGAATGAAATTGAAAACACTGTGGGTTGCATTCGAGGGAACAACAAGCGCAATTAGAATTCCCATAGCGCCAAATACAACTGAGCCAGCCAGGCTGACTCCGATCATCTCAATCGCCTCTTGGCCGGTCAAATATACATGACCGTAGGTGACTGCAACCAATTGCAGGAGCAACACTGTGAGAGCACCAAATGCAGTAGCCGTAATCGCCTTTGCCAACAGGTATGCGGAAAAGGGCAATGGGCTGGAACGCTTTAAATCGATCCAATTCTGCGCTCGCTCCATTGCCAGGTTGAGTCCGATTCCATAGAGTGACGCGGCAATGACTCCAAAGCTGGCATAGCCCGCCAACATATATCGGGCCATCTGAACTCCATGCTGACCGGTAGCATGGTTTGATGCGCCAAAGACAGCATACAGAGTCACCGGCATCAGTTTTGTGGCGATCGCAAACTGCCTTCGCCGTAGCAACTTGACAAACTCATGCATGGTCTCTTTGGCGAGCATAATGGTCGTGCTCACTCCTTCGTATAACGGATAATCGATTGCGCTGGTTGCGTCGGACATGGAACCTCCTTGAGTTGGAAAGCGTGGTATAGAATCACTAGTTGAATCGACTTTCTAGGCGACCGGAGCAGTGAGTGAAATGAAGGCCTCTTCCAGCGACCGCGTCACCACCTCGAAGTCGCACAGTGTCCTATCCTGCAGCAGCAGGTCGCGTAGAAGCTCTTCCGGTTCGATGGTCTCCAGCGCCATTCGCCCATCTGTCGAATCAACCGCGGCACTGAGAACGCCGGGCATGCTTCGCAGCGCATCAATCGAAAGGGCCGTCTTGCAGCGCACAAGCCGCGTGGCACTCAGGCGCTTGATCTGGTCCGGTGTTCCCTCTCGCACTATGCGTCCCTTGTTGATAATCACAATGCGGGTTGTGAGCGCGTCGGCCTCTTCCAGGTAGTGGGTAGTCAAGAATACTGTCTTGCCCCGCGCCGACAAGGCCCGTACCACAGCCCACAACGATCTCCGGGTTGTGATATCCATCCCTACCGTCGGCTCATCAAGGAAAAGTACGTCAGGATCGCCAGCCAAAGCCAGCGCAAAAAGCGCTCGTTGCTTCTCTCCGCCCGAAAGGCGGCCGAAGCGACGATCAAGCAATTGCGCCAAGTCTGCAAACCGCACCAATTCGGCCAGCGGCATCGGCGATACATAATAACTTCGAAACAACTCAAGATGTTCGATGACCTTCATTTCAGCCGGCACACCACCCACCTGGAGCATCGCTCCAATGCGGCCTCGCGAGGACGCAACTCGCGGATCGCGCCCGAACAGACTGGCCTTGCCAGACTGAGGCGAGCGCAGCCCGAGAAAGAGGTTTACCGCCGTCGATTTGCCTGCTCCGTTGGGACCAAGCAGACCGACCACTTCACCGGGGTAAAGAGCGATTGAGAAATGGTCCAGAGCTAGAGCAGCCCCATACCGCATCGTAACGTCGCTCAGTTCGGCAACCGGTTTAGATCGTGCAGCTAACCCTAGCTCGCCTGCGGTTGAGACGGAATTGTATTTGATGGTGGCCATGGCTTCTCTCCGGTTTCAAGGATGAATGTTGTTGCCTGACGTCTACAAGAGTATTCGCGCACACGCCGTACGCAGTAAGTGCCAACTGTGATCAAAGTGCAATGACATCTGTAATGCTGTATCTGTGGAAATGACAGAATGCATCCAACAAACTGGTGCCACTTGCTGTCGGCGCATTGTCGGAATTCGCGCATTACTGATGAACAACACCTACGGGAATGTTATTGGAATCAATTCAATTGAGTACCTACTTTAAGTGTGCATTCGGTCCAACAATTACGAGAAGCACGCGAAACTAAGAGCGGTGGCTCGTGGCTTTCGTCTCTTTCAAATGCCATGGAGCTACGGGGCTGGCTGCAGATACCACCCAGCCCCGTAGCGGGACACCTACTGAATCGGGGAAGTAGAAGCACTTTTGCAAGCCTCAGCGGACTTGAGCCCGACCGGAATCGGGGTTGCATACCCATTATTTGCGGTCGGAATTGTGATCCACGAGACGACCCATGCCGGAAGAACAGCTTGGCTCGGCTCCGTCCCAAGAGCCTCGATCAATTCAACAGGCGAGACTGTTCCCGTGCCCCAGCTTTGGATGCTTAGCCGTATCGTCGCTTCTGCCACGAGCTTCCCTCTCCGACGCACCTTTTGCTGCACGAAGAGGGTGCGTTCGTCACGGCCCAGCGGTGTTGTTTCGACCTCGAACCTCTGGAACAACTTTAACGATTCTCGAAAGCGAATCGTCTCTGCGGCAACGACCGGATACCAGCGCCGCTTCAGGAAGATGCCGAGTTTCCTCGATTGCAGCAACAGATCGAGGCGCCCCAGGTCCAGAATGGCAAGATACCGGGCATTGTTCATATGTCCGTAGATGTCCATATCTGTGGGAAGGCAATGAAAGACAGTCCGGCATGGACCGGATGCCTCTATCCTTGGACGGAAAGGAGAGGTAAGCAGCATGAAAAGAAGGCGCAGGTAAAGGTTCATTTCTTCGCTCGTATCCGCAGAATGGTTGCCAAGCCGCGCATTCTATCGCCCTCGATTGGCGTCATGGTCAAGGCAGCAATGCGCTCAAGATCTTTTGCCAACGCTGCCATTTGCGTGAGCTGTCCCCACCTCGGTGAAGCTCCGTTCGCGTTCAACGCGGTGCGGATGGTGGTAATCGTTGAAGGTGGAAGAGAGTCGCTCCTCTCCAGTTGGTCAAGATACGCTCGTGCCGTAACAACCGTCGCGGGCCAGACTGTGTGCTGCTGGTTCTGTACATTCAGCCGGACGAGGCTAACTTGGCTCGCTGCATCAATCTCGTTTTGCGTGAGAAAATGGTTCGGCACCAATTTGAACACGTCCACACCACGCGCGATCTCCGAACCGAAGATGAATCCGTTGTAGTAATAAGCAGACCACTCGCCACCCAGGACAAGCAGATGTTCGTTGACTGGACCTCGATCGAAATATCCGATCTCCATCGGATGGGCCGCATCGGTAAAGTCGACAATCGATATTCCACCTTGATACCAAGCCTGCACTTCGACATCGCGCCCCGGGATGGGGATCAGAGATCCGTTGTGGGCGACGCAATTCTCCAGGTCCGTCTGCGGTGCGGGCATCTTGTAATACGAGGCAAGTGCAAGTTTTCCTCGTTGCAGTTTAAAGATTGCATCGGTGCCCCAGCTCATCGGATCGGTTGCACGACAGTGCGGGAGTTGTCCCGCTCCCCATTCGTCGGTAAACAGTACTTTCGTCCCATCATTGCTGAAGGTGGCGGAATGCCAGAATGAGTAGTTCGGATCGACCACGGCGTCAATGCGGACCGGATGCAGAACATCGCGAATGTTCAACAGTATCCCATTCCCAATACAAGCACCCGCTGCAAGTCCTATCTCTGAATAAACCGTGATGTCGTGGCACCCATTTGTAGCCTGAGTGTCTTGCGTTCCATCCCCGTGGTAGCCTCCCATCCAGAGACCATCGATTCTGCTTGTTCTTGAATCAATGAAAAGGTGCGGACTAGCTGCAACCGAGGCCAACTCCGGATGCGCGAGCGGCACTTTCACGATGTCGATACTGAAGAGAGAAGTCTTCGGATCTATCGACGGTTCGCCAGCCGAGCATCCCGCAAGTTCACTCTTGGGGCGAATATTCGCTATTTCAGAGACATATAGATAAACGTTCTTCTCATCTCTAGGGTCTAACACCAGTGTATGTGTATGCGATCCGCGGCAGGTCTGCACATCGGCTACCTGACGTGGTTCAGAAAGATTGCTGAAGTCGAATATCCTTATTCCTCGGATGCGTTCCGGACTCGATATCGATGGCGGCAAACTAAACGGCATCCCGGGAGCCGGAACACTGCTTGCCGGCGGAAACCCTCCCATTCCGCAATCGAGCCGTCCGTTCATTGCCTCGACCGACATGAATAGAAGGTGTCCGTACACCGAGACGTCGCCTTGCCCACCAGGACAGAGAATCGAACTAACGAGTCGAATCTTCGTCGGATCCGAAATGTCGTAAATGTTCACGCCATCGTAGTTGCCGACAAATAGGTGCGAACCGCTAAAGGCCATGTCTGAATTGACGCCGCCATAGTCTGGGACAGCGGGCATCGCGGAACTCTGCTCGGAAAGTACGATTGAGGCCAGGTCTGGAGCAAACCCCGCAGGCTTCTGTAACGACGCAATTCGTTCCAGGCCGAATGAAGCTTCGCCAGCGTCGTATAACCCTGGCTTGAGACCGATCCGCGGATCTTTTGCATCGGCGCGCGGATTGATGTACACGGCCTGGTTCGGCAGGATACATAGAACACGGACCGTATGTGCAAGACAGAACTCTACAAGAAGAGCCGCCTGCATGGCGCAGATCAGAATTAATGGCAATGAGCGTCTAAATTGATGTGGCTTCATTTCATACCACTGGTTGTTGTCCTGGTATCCATTCGGACTAGGAGAACCCACAGGTTGATGGTTTCGTGTGTCATCCGCTTTTCTCCTTCAGCTTCTAGCCGATTCAAACCCGCTAGGGCTTCGCAGTCTGTTCTATTGTGGTGGCCGAGCGCCGTGTCGCTTCTATCAAAGACTTCGCACTGAGCCAATCCGGTTTTTTGAAAGCCAGTACCCCGACGCGATCTCCCGCCGCACCCGAATAAGTAATGCTTCCAGTCGCGAGCCGCGTTTTCTTGCCGGCGGAGATCTCCAACTCAACCTGCTTCAAATCCGGAGCGACCGGAAGCGAGAACTGGATGTCGACATAATGCATCTCTCCGCCTTTCACTGGCGCATAGCGAATGCTTTCGACCTCCCATTCATCTCCCTTGTACTTCGCATGTACGACGAAACCGACCGATGGATCGTTCCTGTCGCTCCCGCGCAGCACAAAATCCGGGCCAGTCATGCTCTCGATACGCAAGGTTCTGTGTAGCCCGCCTGATGATTGCATTTCCCAAGCTCCTCCCGGCGACAGCTTTGCGGGCGCCGATAAGGTTGTCCATTTCTCTTGCCCGACAAGGAAGATGAGACGTTGTGCATGTTCTGTATAGGCCCCGTGATAAGCAACGAAATATGGCAGTTGACTCATCTCTTTCCAGACCGTTGCAGCGCTCACTGTGCTTCCGACCTGAAGCGCCGTTCCTTCACCCGCAACCGCACCCTGTTCCCGATAAGAAATGATGGGCATGGGCATCTGAGGCAGAGGAGTCACGCCGCTGCCCCGTTCGGAGATATCGGAACCTTGCACAAATCGCCAAAGGAGAGGCTCGCCATTGGCCAGAGTCAAACGCAACATAGATATGCTCCCCCCGGCCGATGTCTCGTCAGGTTCGAAGCTGATCACCGCCTTGTGCGCCTCTCCGCCTGTAGCGTTTGCGGTGAGCACGATATCGTCGTTGTTACTGTATTGTATGCGGCGGCCCGTGCTGCTCTCGGTGAGAATCACGTCGTATATCGGAGCGTGTCCTCTGGAATCCGCATCCACTTCAATGGTCGAATACGGCAACTCAGCCCCCAGAAACTGCACATATTGCTGAGGCCAGTATTGGTAGCTCAACATCAGTGGCAAGGATGGCTGCAACAGCGCAGACGATGCTGTCTGCGCGAACTGTGGAATAGGAACGATGAATGCAGTTAGAATCGCTGAAACAAGAAGCTTCATTTACATCCTCCTGACATAGACGGCGGCTAAAACTCAAATCGCAGGCCAACTTCGATACGACGTCCCGGCCCTTCGGTATATGGTTGCAAAAACAGTGGAGAACCTAGAATCCCGCCAACTGCAGTTACATTCTCATGATTTAAAAGATTTGCCGAACGGAGATTTGCGCTTACACTTCTTGTTTTCTGCGCATTGGAACTGTCCCATCGAAACGTACGGCTCAGATTTAAGTCCAGATGCACACTCCACGGCAGTGTACCCGCATTACGGCCAATGGTAGGACCTGAACCGGTAGGAGACAGATGACCGAAGGGGGTTTCATACACAGCCGTGGCACCTCCATTGTTCGCTGCATAATACGGGCGCTCGTTGAACAGACCGTCGCCGTAGTTGTCAAGCCCGGTCGTAATGTTGTAGGGCTTTCCGCTGGCTGAGTTGAACTGCGTTGTGAGCACAATGCCGAGGAACGGCTTCAAAGTCGAGTAGGCAATAAGTTGGTGCGTAGACTGCCAAGAGGGCCGGGCCGTTTCTCCCGTATTCGTGAAACTGGACTGCGGGAAAAAATTATCACTATCTGCGTCGCCGCGCAGGTCGGAACGGATGTAACCCGCGAATAGCTGCAAACGTTTCATCCCGTGCTGGTCTACCCCTAAGAACAGAACGTTGCCATGCTGCATGCCCGACCCTTGATACTGTTCGATGTTCTCGTTCGTTGGTCCAGTGCGTGGACCATAGGGTGAACCATTCAAAGGCGGATTCATATCGCGCGACCTCAACACATCCCAGGCGCGCACTAGATACAGGTTGGCCTGTGTATGCCAATGCCCCGGGAACACGTGCTCGACGCCCAGATGCGACTGCACAGAAGGTGTTTGCGCGATCCCGGCCAACGGGGATCGAATGGTCGTGATCTGATCGCTGCCACTCTGGGAGAGTACCGTTCCAGCTCCCTGAACCGAGTCACTGAAAGGCGGAGCATAAACAAGTTTCTGTTGCTGAATCGTTCCCCCAAGGCGATACGCCTCAAGAGTGGTCGCAGCGCTTACCGGGCTGAAGAACAACCCCGAGCGCAGGTGAAACACCCAGCGTTGCGCGCGATCAGGAGACCAGGACATACCCAGCCGCGGAGCAATATTTCCTAACGTCCACGGTGCGTCCTGCATCTGCCAGCGTGCGCCGAGAGAAAGTTGAAGGCCGCGCTTAACCTTGTACTGATCCTCCGCGTACAACGCAATTCGGACCTGATTCAGCGACATTGATGCCCTACCGGTAGTTGCTGTGAACGCCGTGGGTGTGCCTCCCGCCTCTGATAGGATCGCCCGTAAATACTGATCGAGCCCGGTGATTGGAGTCGATCCTGACCCTCCAAGCACAGGTGCCTCGCCGCCCGCAAAGATATACGTACCGTTGAAATTTACCGGCAATGTGTCATGCTGGTCGATATCCATCAACTCAACCCCTGCTTTGACCATATGCTTTCCATGCGAATAAATGATGTCATCATCGACTTCAAGATCCCGCTCATGCATTTGCGTAAATTGCGTTTGGCTGCCGCCTCCTGTAAATGCGCCGGCCACCTCAAGCGAAGGCCCGACTGAATTTGGCGTGTCCTTTGTATAACGCCATGTATAGCCGATCCTGCTCTCATGCACGACACTCTGCGATATTGTCTGCACGTTGGAAAGATGCACTACATGCTCGGCGCTTACGCTATCGAAGCCGGCCTCCTGCAGCACAATGCCGCCACTTCCCATATTCGACATTCCACTTGCATTCGCGACGTAGCTCAGCGTCAAGCTGTTTTTCGGCGTGAGAAGCCAGCCGAATCTCAAGCTTCCCTCCCACCGCGATTGCGGGGTTGGAACGCTTTCGATGGTTGGAACTTCGTTGTCGTTCGAATCCACAATCCAGGCATCCACCACCGCGAACTGATCGATCTGGCGATGTTCGAGTGCGGCGAAGAAGTCGGCCTTGTTTGTCCGAATTGGGCCGCCTGCCTCCAAACCAAAGCGCTGTCGGTTGATCGCAGCGCGGCTGGTCGCAAGCGGGTCCCGGGCATTCATCCACGAGTTGCTTTGGCTTGTAAACAGCGCACCGTGGAACCCGCTGCCGCCCGGCTTGGTAGAGACCTCGATAAGTCCTCCTTGATAGGGCGGATCTTGATACTCGGCGGAAAACAGATCGGGATTGATTCGAACCAACGACATCGACGACTTTGGCGGCAGTTTGCCAGCGCCTTGAAATCCATCCACCTTGATGATGGCTTGTCCTGGTGTGCCTCCTGCCGCGGCGGCTAATACTTGTAACTCACGAGCCAGTTCATCGGGGTCGTCTGCCATCTCTCTCAGGTCCGCAGCGGTGAGCTTCTGCGATCCGCTGCTGTCGTCATCATTGAGCGGGTCTGAACTGTCCGCTTGAACTTCCTGCTGAACGACCTCGATTTTCAGGTGCAGATCCAAATGTTTTCCTGATTCTTCAGCCCTGGCGACAATCCGGATCGGCTGGAATCCCGGCGCGGATACTTCAATTTGATGTGGCCCTTTCGCTAAGCATCCGGTAACAAACTCTCCACGCCTATCTGTTTCGCCACGCTGCACTAGATCAAAGAGAAGAATGGAATGCGCAACAGCAGCACCGTCTGGATCAAGTACGGAACCTCGGATTCTGAAGCTGCCCGACGAGCAGTCGGCTGAAAAACATTGCGAGGCCGTTGCCACAAGGCATAGGCAGAGAGCCGCAGACCGTCCTCGTATCGTTGCCTTCTTGACGTATCCCGTTTTGTTCATCGGCAGATTCAACACTCTCACCTTGGTAGCCCGCTTTGAAACCAATCTCATTACTCCTTCAAAGCACTTTGAGGGCAGGTATCATTAATCTTGGGATCCCAATGAAACAAGCCACAAACGCCTACCGGGAATCATAGGTCTACGCCGCACGCCAGAGATAGTGTCCAGCGTCATCGAAACGCGATGACACTTGTCACGAATCATTTTGCGCGCCGAAGTCTGTGAAAACACGCGTGCAGCCCTCATTCGTTCTGGGATAAGGTCCATCCTGCGCGGACAAGATAGTTCCGGTTGTTTTGTTGGATCAATTATTATAGAATCCCCGTTACCGGTGACACGAAAAGCGGCATTTGTCGTTTCTCTGGTTATGCAATGCATCTCACAATGTAAGGAGACGAATTATGATCCTGACCTCCGAGGACCAGCTTAAGCTTCACGACCTGATCGCCCGTTGTATGTGGGCTCTCGACTTCGGCGACCCGGATGCTTATGCATCGTGTTTTACGCCTGAAGGCGAACTTTATATGGAAGCTATACCGGAAGGCGCCAGCAAGCCGGGACTGTACCATGGGCAAGAAGCGCTTCGGGAACATGCAGCCACCTTATTCGGCGCCACGGCCGGACATGTGCGCCACTGGAATTCGAATGTCACTCTCAGCGACGACGGTGACAACGCGGCGGCAGTATCTTACGTCATTGTCGCCCGTGTCGGACATTTCCCCCTGGCCGGAATTATCTCCACGGGCATTCATCGCGATACGTTTCAAAAGGTGGATGGTGAGTGGAGAATTGTTCGGCGCAGCTTTGTTTGCGACCCTCAGCCCGAACACACGAGCGCCCCGCGCCACGCTATGGTCGCGCGGCGAGATGCCTGGATCTTAAGCAGTGTACCAGCGGGCGGCATGCCATCGCTCGCCCGCAAGGAAAAGCCCTGACGCGCCGCTCGAAAACACGAACGCGGACCGGGCCTCGTGTTCCGATTCTGGACCAGAAGTCGTCGCTCCCTGGTGGTCGCACCGAAGTGAAGCCAATCGCTTCGGTCTACAGTATTTCAGGAAATGCTATCCCCCGGCGCACTCGGTACCAGATCGTTCACAAGCATAAGCAGACCGCGCGCAGAGAGTAGGGCAAGGAGTCTGAGAAGCGTAGCGCGGCGGGCAGGGTCAAGCTTGATATCTTCCCATGCTCTGGCAAAGCTATCGCGATCCGCAATCTCAGATACCAGCCTCACTGTCGCGCCATCCGCTTCGTAGGCACACATGGTGTGCGCGTCCACCAGCACCTCGCGTCCTGAGACGACGACCCTCGCCACCCTGCGCCGGTCCAGGGAGTAATGCAACCCCGACTCTATGCCATCCAAAATCTTTAGCCGCAGTTCCGCAGGAGCCTCTGGTCTGGGACCGGTTGCCGGTTCGCGCCACCGGTGAAGATGTCGCGAACTTTCCCATTGCTCAGGCCGTGTAACGACGCATCTCTCAAGCCCGGAATATATCCGTTGCATTGCGGAATCGATAAAAGCCTGGGCCGCGTCGCTCTGACTGGGAGGAGGGTGAAGTACATCAACGAGGTCGACCAGCACGCGGCCGTTGCGCTGGTTCTCTGCTGTGAGCGTCACGATTGGGGCCTGCATTAAGACTGCCAACCGGCCGATCCCTGTCTTGACGTTGATGGTTTGCCCCAGAAAGGAAACTGCAATGCGTGCATCGTGTCCTTTCGGGCCATCCCAGCCGGAATTGCCGTCAGGGTAAATCATCACCAGGTTCCGCACTGCGATGGCACGATAGATACGGACCAGGGCCGTCTTATCTTCTGCAACGACAAACTTAACCCGCTGATCAAAATGAGTTTGCAACACTGGGCTCAGGTGATTCGTCATGTTTCCGGCCTGGATGGGCACTTCTCCCTGCTTGCTGCCGGGATTATGTGTGATTCTGTCCATCAGTAAGGTTACATCTAGTCCCTGGTTCGCCAGGGCGAGAGAAAGTAGACGGAAACCACCCCAATGATACGTCGAGATAAAAACTCCGGAAGTCTGTTGCAGTTTTCTGATTGCATCCAGAACTCCCGGCTTGAAATCGACCGAAAAAACCACGGACTTCATTGTTTCCTCAACCCCGGGCGCGTCGGTCTCAGCGCTGGTGAGCGTTGCGAACTGCGCTGAAGAACGGTAATAATTCCTCATACATGCTATTGCCAGCTCTTCCACCTCCTCGGGCGTGCGAGACGCGCCGAACGCTGCAAGCAGGTTAAGATAACAGAGATCGTAACCCACTTTCTTCAAATCATCCTTACTGGCTTGAAGGCTTTTTTCAGCAATTGCTGCAAGCTTGGCTTGCAAGTTTCCATTACCCTCCATAAGTTGCCCCCACAAATATTTATCTGCCATTGGTTGGATCTGACTTGGCTTCGAAAGGCCGGAGCGAAACTGCAAATGCTTTCCCTCGCGCCGCCGAAGCAACATTCCTGTCGCCCGTGGCTACAGACAGCGCCCCAGCGTGACTCCAAACATCATCCGATTGCAACGCTGCTACGCTCGCGCCAACAAGGTTGAAATCGTTGAATTGGGGTTCGGTTTCCCTTGTGCGTAGAAGCCACCGCAGCGCCGGAGTTGTGATGAATGTCGTGATCACAGCCATCAGTACCAACATGAAGAACACCGATTTTGGGATCAATCCCAACTCATAACCCACGTTGATGACAATCAGTTCCATCAGCGCTCGCGTATTCATCATCACGCCAATAATTGAAGCATCACGCCACTGGAACCCGGTCAGTCTGGCTGCCAAGGCGCATCCACCGAACTTTCCAGCTATCGAGGCGGCCAGAATCAGTCCGCACATAAACCACAAGCCGCCTCCGTTCATCGTCCCGACATCGGTTCGAATCCCTGTGTAGGTGAAGAATATGGGAAGGAAGAATACACTTACAAAATCGTGCAGGCGCGATTGCACTGCTTTGGCAAACTCTCGCTGATCGTAGAGAACCGCGCCTAGCACAAATGCGCCGAAAATAGAGAATATCCCAATCAGATTGGTAGCGATGGAGGCTAGAAAGATGATGACTAACAAGGTTGCGAGAGCTGTCAGAGACAATTCGCCGTGTCTGTCACGCATTACGTACGCAATCCACATCTTCAGGAGCGGCCGCGCGACCCAGATCATGAAAGCCCCAAAACCAAAAGTCTCAGTGAGCATCAGCGCCATGCGCGCCGGGTCAAGCGCGGATCGCACTACTGCAGTTACCGCAGCCAGAATGATCCAACCCGTAACATCGTCAAGGGCAGCCGCGCAGATCGCAACGGATCCGATGCGCGTCCAATTAATATTCAACTCGATCATGATCCTGCCTAAAATTGGAATCGCCGTAATCGACATTGCGGTCGCGACGAACAGAGAAAAGCCCAACCAACTGCCGTTTAGCGCCAGCTCCGAATGCATCCATCTTCCGAGCGCGAGGCCAAGACCAAATGGGAAGATGATTCCGGCAGAAGAGATCGCCAAGGCAGCGCGTTTATTCTCACTCAGGAGTCCAAAATTGAATTCCAACCCAATGAGAAACATGAGCAGGATAAGCCCGATCTGGCTCATGATGGAGAAGACCGGCTGCGCTGCGGGGCTGAAGATCGCGCCGAAGAGTGTGGGCGACAAGTTGCCCAGAATCGAACGGCCCAAGATAAGTCCCGCGGCGATCTCCCCGCATACTTGCGCCTGGCCGATTCGCCCAAAGAGGAATCCAAACACCCGGGAGGCGGCAATGATCACAATCAACTGAAGGATAACAATCAGCAAAGTAACTTCGGTGTGTCCGGCTGCGGTCGACATCATTCTCCTTTTACGGAATCAGGAAATCCGATGCTCTCTTGAATGGTTCCCAGGCCCATGATTCGTCATGGTGCACAGATAGACGCTCCTCGTGAAGCACTCGGCACATAACCAACCAGGCCCAGAACCATTGGGGTTGAGATTGGTTGTGTATCGCAGTGCAGCTTCGCCGAGATTTCTTCTTGAAAGCTACTGCTCTCTTCTCGTCTGGCAGGGGTGTATGGCGTACTGACGCGCCAGAATATGAGGAGGGAAAGCCAAGTGTCCGCTCATTTTTCTACGGTATTCCGTCGGACGAATACCGTATTTAGCTTTGAAGTCTCGCACAAAGTGACTCACGTCTCGGATTCCCACGCAATGCGATATCTCTTTGACTGAGAGCACTCCGGCCAGCAATTCCCGCGCACTCTCCAACCGGCAATGCTTGATCAGCCGGCTCGGAGTCATGTCCGTCGCGCTCAGAACAATGCGGCGAAAATGGGAAGGCGAGATATTGAGGGTCGATGCCAGCGCTAACACATTCAGTTCATCCTGATTCAGATTATGAAGGATGATTGCGATGGCATGCTTGACTCTGAAGTTAGAACTCTGACTGCACTTGACGAATAACTGGACCTGAGTCTCCATACTTGCTTAGCTCCGTCGAGGAAGTTTGTCTTTTCTGTGGAAGTCAGGACCGCTCAGGCCCCCTCTCGCTCACGCCCACGGAAAAAATGGTGCGTGGCGGCTGTCAGTGCAAGATATTCTTCAAGCACCGTTGCCACTATCTGCTGTCGGCACAGAGAGAGAAAGAACGCTCATACACAATGAGCTATTCCTCTGCAAGAGTTTGAGGAAGCGCAAGAACTAAAGGGACTAAACCGTCCAGATCTACTTAACGGCAGGATTAAGGTACTATTGCACGACCAAAAGCGGCAAGCGTAGTGCCATTTGTTAACAAAATTTAGTGACATCTGTCATGGGGCCTTAGAACCTGTTCTCGATCTGGTGAATCAGCGATATTAGATGTAAGCGCAGGAAGTCGTATCCGAGTGACATCAGCCGTGAGCAGTTTAAGCAGATTCTGCCCTTGCTAGAGAACGCGCGCAAGCGCACCAAGCCGCGCACTGTGGACCTTTATGAGGTCTTCTGTGCGGTGCTTTATCTGCTGAAAAGCGGCTGCCAGTGGCGCATGCTTCCGGGCGAATTTCCCAAGTAGCGCACAGTGCATTCATAATTTACCAAGTGGGATGAGCCCGACCAGAACGGCGTCAGCGTGCTGGAGCGGGCATTAAAAAATCAGGTCGGCGCGGCCCGCATCAAACAGGGACGCAACTGCATGACCAGCTTCTTGATCGTTGACGCGCAGAGCGTGAAGAACACCGACAGTGCGGAGCTGAAGGGGTACGACGCGGGCCAAAAAGTTTCCGGCATCAAGCGGCACATCGCCGTCGATACGCAGGGCTTGCCGCACACCATCGCGATCACCACGGCCGATGTGACCGATCGCAACGGCGCGCTGGCCGCGATGAATCGTTGCGCACCCAATCTGCGGGCCGTTGAAAGCGTGCTGGTCGACGGAGGCTACACCGGACAACCGTTTGCGGACAGCGTGAAAGAGAGGCTGGGCGCGACGGTGCAGGTGGTCAAGCGAAATGAACTGCACGCTTTTGTCGTCTTGCCCAAGCGCTGTGTGGCAGAAAGATCCTTTGGGTGGCTGGAGAAATGTTGGTGCTTGAGGAAGAACTGCGAGAGAAGACTCAACTCCAGCTTGCAGTTCGTCCACCTCGCCTTTCTGGTGCTACTACTGAGAAGATTGTGAACAGGCTCTTAAAAGATGCCTGATGACCAATGATGGAGCGCGACGCACTGCGGAACCGCCGACACGCGGCCTTGGCTACAACCAACCCTTCTCTTTTGCAAGGTGGGCGGCTTCAGTTCGGTTCGACGCTCCCAACTTCGCAATCGCACCGGAGAGGTAGTTGCGCACGGTTCCCTCAGAGAGCCTGAAGGCCTTGGCAATCTGGATCGTCGTTTCTCCGGTTCCCGCACGTCGCAGAATCTCGCGCTCCCGCCCGGAGAGAGAATCTCTCTCCGCCGCCCAAATTTCCGCCGCCAGAGCGGGATCGACGATATGAGCGCCGCCGCGCACGCGGCGTATGATGTCGGTCAGGTCTTCGGAGGGCCGGTCCTTCAGCAGATAGGCACTCGCGCCAGCGTCCAGGGCCCTCCGCAAATAGCCCGGCCGGGCAAAGATGGTGAGGATCACGATGCCGATGCGGGGATATCTCTCATGCACCTTCGCGGCCAGTTCGAGTCCCGACATCTTCGGCATCTCAATGTCGGTCACCAGGATATCCGGCGGATCCCGGTTGACAGCCCTCATGGCCTCCTCACCATCGGAGCAGGTCGCCAGCACTTCCATATCCGGTTCGATGGAAAGCAATGCCGCCAAGGCACCGCGAAGCATGCCTTGATCGTCGGCGAGTACAACCCTGATGATTTCACTCATACCCGGTGTCTCCTCACGTGATCGGTTGACTAAGAGCTCCAAACCAAGCCCGCAGACTGTGGTCTACGCCCAAACCTTCGTCATCCTCTTCAGTAGAGTCGCCACACTACCTTGACGATAGTCACATCCAGGATGAATATTTCGGTTACCCAAACCCTCCCCAGCGCTATAACTAATGTGCTACATTATACCATATGCTTTCGAATTTCTGCAGGTGACTCTTGTCCAACAGGGCCGACGCATATAAATCGCACTCCGCCCCCATAGCCGGAAGTGTCTCAGCTGGTTCAACGAAATTCCAAACGCAATTCCCTGCCGTTCTGCTATCTTCTGGGGCCACGAACCCCTTTTGTAGAATGACAACTGTCACACAAGACCCTTGACACCAAACACTGTCTTAGGCAACCGGGTGCGTGTCATCATTCTACAGGTGCAACAAGTATTGCAGGCCGTCGTGAAACTTTCCGATTGAGCCCCCGCCATGGATTGGAGAACCAACAGCGATGCCGACACTTAACGTGAATCCGAAGGATATGTTTGCGGCCATGCGAGAGATCCCGCCGAACTACCCGGTGTTTATGGTTAACCTTCTCCGCTTTCGCGAGCACGCCGATTACGGCGACAGACAAGGGATGGCGCCTTGCTCTGGCCGGGAAGCTTACCACCGGGGCTATATACCGGCGTTTCGGCAGCTTGCTCCACCGGGCGTGGAACTGTTCTTTCTCGGACCTGTACTTGCCGCATTGGCGCAACCATCCGAGGAACGTTGGGACGAGGTCATGATTGTGAAGTACGCCAACTTTGCAACCTTCCAGAAAATCGTTCTAGCGCCACGGTATAATGAGCTGGTCAATTTTCATCGGCTGGCTGCGCTGGAAGATTGGCGTTTGATCGCGACATCAAAGGTAGCCGAGCCTTGAAGCACGTGGCTGCAAATAGGCTCCTTCGGTTTCTATAGCTAAAGCGCCGGACGGATGATTCGCACCGGCTCGCAACTATTGCAGTGCTGGTCGGCCCGCGCAAATCGCTGCGATAGAACGTTGGCGCAGTGTTCCAGTGAGGGGGGCTTCTGGTGAATACAGACCTCGACAGCAACGACCAGCATGGCTTAGAGCGAAACCGTGCGCCCGATCCGCTTTCACGCAACCTGCCGATTCCGGCGGCAAAACAGGACAACGGCGTTGCTGAACCAGCCATCAAGGGTTTTATCCACCGGCGGATGATTCTACAGTTCGCCTCACTTCTCTACTCAGTCTTCTTCTTTGTCCAACCGTATCAACGCCATTCCTTCCGCGAATGGTGCTGGTTTTCGCTATTTTATATTGTCTTTCTTCTCCTATACTTTGGTATTCCAAAGATGCGCGAACGGGGCCAGTTCATCTCCCTCGTTTCTTTCTTTCTACTCGGGTTCGTCTATTACCCTTTCAACAGCGGTGCGGCCGGCATCTTTGTCTATGCCATTGTGCTTGTAGCCATTGTGAAGAGCCACACCCGTACTTTTTTCTTTGCACTTGCTACTTTGGTCGCTTCAATTCTGCTCGAAACCTGGGCTCTTCACCTCGACTTTTCCGCAGCCGAAAGTTGCATCTTCTTCACCGTTGTCATTGGCCTCAGCAACCTCGCTTACTTTCAGGAGCAGCAAGCCAATCTTCTGCTCCATCAGGCAAACGAAGAAATCGCCAGCCTCACGCAGGAGGCAGAGCGTCAACGCATAGCGCGCGACTTGCACGATGTGTTGGGCCATACCCTCACCGTCATTGCGGTTAAGCTGAATGTGGCACGGCGCTTGCTGGAGTTAGATCCTGTTCGCGCGCGGGAGGAGATTGTCGACGCCGAGGAAGCGGCTCGGCGGGCGCTTGCCGAGGTGCGAGAGACTGTTACGGGCTATCGCTCCGAGGGGTTTGCTGCGGAAATAGCGCGGGCCCGAGTGGCGCTCCTCGCCGCAGAGGTTAACTTCACGATTGCTCTTGCTCCGAGCCCCATGTCGCCAGCGCAGGCCGAGGTCCTCTGCTTTGCGCTGCGAGAGTCCGTCACGAACATCATCCGGCACGCCAAGGCAACGGGCTGCCACCTGGAACTCTCGCGCGAGGGAAACTGCCTGAGATTTGCCATCACCGACAACGGCATCGGCGGCGATATCCAGGTAGGCAACGGACTCACTGGCATGCGAAAGCGAGCGGCCGGGCTGGGTGGATCCCTCACTCTTTCGGGCTCCGGGGGGGCAGGTTTACAGCTGGTGATTAACCTCCCCGATGAACCCCAGTGGCACTTAGGGCCCGTTAACACTACCTCGGCGGGTGACGCTGCTGACTAAAATTGGGCGAGACCGGGGGCCCACAGATGAGCGGACAGCTGAGCGGCAGTTTTTCGACTGCGAAGGCTACCCAATCGGCAGACTTCGAACGGCTTAGCCGCTAATTGGCAACCAGCGGCGTTCTTGAGTGCTATAAGTTGTTCTAAGTTGTTGAAAAGTATTGAAGGCGCGGTTCGGGATCGAACCGGCTCATAAAGGTTTTGCACCCCTTGATGTCTGCCTGCCCTATGAACTGCTCTTCTCGTTCTCATCTCCCAGCAACAAAGCCGAGTTCCTGCGCTGGCTCCAGTCGAACGACGAGACGTGCTGCGAGGAAGACATGATCATGGTCCCGCGCCAGGGCGAGAACGAAGCAGCACCGCCCGTCGCACGCGTGCTGCTCGCAGACGTCATGCGGCAGGTCACTGTCATCGCTACGATGCTGTACGCGACAGTTCAGACACTGTCCAGGAGTCTTGCACCCCCTCGCATATCGATTGCATAGCCTGAAGCCATCCATGGAGCTGCTCTTCTGACGTGCGGTTTTGTGGCGTGTGCCATCGACTTCTTTATCTCTAATCCCACGCTCTGTGCATCGCCCGGACACTGCTTCGGGTCTTAACCGCCGCCATGCGGACTGCGCGTGTTCTGCTTCAGCTTGCCACCCCCACGTCAGTAGCAATCGCACAGCAGAGCAGCTTCACCAACCAGATCCTTCACGGCAACTGCATCGAAGTGATGCGCCAGATGCCTGCGAATAGCGTCGATTTCATCCTCACCGATCCGCCGTATCTGGTGAACTACCGCGACCGCGATGGACGCTCCATTCAGAACGATGCTCGGCTGGCGCCGGCGCGGACGTACTGGATCAGGCATTGATGGTAGACAGAGGTCTCCTGATTGAGGGAAAACTTGCTGGTGATCTCGTTTAGCAGGTCCACCATCTCTGGGCATATACGTTGAGGAGGTAGAGATCCTCATAGACTGGAAATCGTAATGGTGGTGTTCCAGTTCCAGCGTGGCGGACGACTTCATGCCATGCGTGCTCACGTTCTTCAGAGATCTGACTGTTTTTGAAGAAGCTCTGGAAGACCGCGTTTGTGCCCGGAACGGACCCTCGGGTATTTTTAGAGACAGCCATATCGTCGCCTTTCTCTGGAAGGTGAGGTGTGGTCAGGGATACGTCGGTGTTAGCGCACCGGCGTGTCCCACTTAGAACTTCATCCGTGATACCTCAGTTTCAAAAAGAAATCAAGTCAGCTAAAAAACAGTCCTGACTATGTCCACCTGGGGGATGTCTTCAAATACGTCTCGCGGGACGACCGAGTCGTCAGTGGCTGCAGGGCGTAGCGCTTGCCCAGGTGAACGCAGAGAAAGCATGGAAATAGTGTGGCGAGTTAGCGGAGCCGCCTGCTCGTCTCCGCGCACCACCGCGAGCGCAGCAAAAGACGGAATAGTTCAATGCTTGTGGGTGAGTTTGAATCCCCGCAATCTTAGCCAACACTCGCAATCTTGTCCAGAAAAGTGCGAAACCGGGCTTCAATCTCTGCCGCCGAGGTGGCCGGATAGCCGAGCTCTTTTGCAAGAGCTTCAAGTTCTGGTTTCCGCTCGTCCGGGATCTTGATAGCCGGTGGAAATTTGTGGGTCGCGCGTTGGGCAAATACATGCTCGGCGGCAGCACGTACGGCCACCGCGTCCATTTTGTCCAAGAGATCAATCAGCAGGATGTCCAGCACATCGCGAGCCCGCCCTTTTGAGTACGGCCCCGTACAAGCGTGCAGCTTCTGCGCAACCTGCTCGCTCAGATTCAAGCAGCGTACTGGTGACGGGATACTGAGGCCCATCGCGCTAAGACCACGGATCGTCGGCTCTACCAGATCAACTACGACCGATCCTGCAGGGCCGAGGTCAACGTCAATCGTCTGCCAAGCGCGGGTTCGGTATAAGACACCAAGTTCCAGACGAACCGCGTCCGCATGATCCATGCTTAGCGGCTTACCCTTCAGTTGAAAGCTGAACTCATCGAATCCTAGCGCAAGCGCGTCACGAAATGTTTGTAGGCGTTATGCTCGCTCGCAGGCAAGACCGATGTCTACGTCCTTGGTGGCGCGTGCGCCCTCCGCAAAACGGAGTTCCATGGCAACACCACCTTTCAGATAGTAGTTGCCCAGGACGCTCTCTTGGACGGCTCTTTCGAGCACACCGCAAAGAGCAAGGAAGGAAACCGTGGCAGTAGGTATCGCTGCAGCCTTCGGGCTCACGCGACTCATTGCCCGCTTCCTGTTCGGCGTCAAGCCCTGGGACCCGGCAGTATTCATCTCCGTGCCACTCCTCCTCACTGCGGTTGCCCTGCTTACCGTGTGGCTGCCTGCCGCGCGCGCCTCAAAAGTAGATCCCATGCAAGCATTACGCGCGGAGTAATTCGGATGCGGTCGCGCCCGACTTACCAATCATTTGGAACTAACCAGGCACCTGCGACAATTCCTGCATGAACCATCCCGGAACTACCGGTTCTTGACTTCGGATCGAGCCAAATCGCAATGCGCTCGTCGAGGCCGATTACCACCTGAAAGTCGCCTTGTGGCAGGGTTTTCTGCAACCTTACCAAGGGAATTACCGACTACCGTTCGCTCTTATGCGCGCTTCGTCATCATCAACTTCGCTCTGCGGCGCAAAGCGGGTGAGGGACACTTCGGAAGGCGTGGGAACGCCAGCGGCGCGGACTGATTCCGGATGGTCCTCTCTGGCGAACCGTCGAACGGCACTCGTAGGAATGAGAATCTTGCCCCCGATTCGGTGCGTGGACAGACGGCCAGTCGTGATGAGGTAATCGACGGAACGAATGCTGAGGCAGAGTGCTTCAGCAGTGTCGCGGCGGGAATAGAGCAACTTCTCTACGCTGTGGTCCATGTGACCTCCCTTTGACTTAAACTCAGAATTTCCGTATATCCTTTGATGATTGACGAGCCGAAAGGCCATTCTCAGCGGTTCGACCGTCAGAACGTGGGTTCCTCAGACTGCCGTTCAAATGGACATCTTCAGAGTGAAGGCCAGCGAGTTTGTTGTCCAATACTTCTTGCCTAGGGACCATAGTTCAAACCTATGGATGGTGTTGGGCGGTTTCCATTTTTATTGCAAGGCCCATCGCTATGCTGCTAAGTGCGTCCATGTGCAACAGCTTGCGACTCGCCAGAAGCCGCGTAAATGGAGTCATCGAAAAGTTATTGAAGAGCATTGCTGGTTCTTTTTGAGCGCAAACGCCTGTTTTATCGTCTAATGTTCATGCACGCAGGAACGAGCACAGCCAAGAGGCTTGTGGTAGTCGTACCTACGGCCCTTGAATCCGCATCCATATTCTATATACGAGAGCTCTGTTCAATCCCCGCAAGCAACATCGCACGTCTCCAATGAATCCGCACCGAAATAGCGCATTTCAACGGCTCTAAGGTCGCAAACAGTTCACGGCCGCAGGGTATGCGAAGGGCAGGTGCAGCATTTACGACGAACTGGAATTCCGTCATCTCCGGTATTTTGTCGCGGTCGCCGAGGAATGCAACTTCGGTCGAGCTGCAATCAGACTTCACCTCTCGCAGCCCTCACTCAGTACCCAGATCAGGAAGTTGGAAGACGGCATACACGCAACGCTGTTCGTGCGCGGGCGCGCTGGAGCAGAGTTGACGGCTGCCGGTAGGGTCTTCCTCCAAGAAGCAAAACGACTGCTCCACATGAGCAAACGTGCAATTCAGGCCACATCCTCTGCCCACTCCGGCATCAATCTTCCGCTTCGCTTCGGATATTCGCCCTTCGTCAAACATCAGCTTGTGGAGAATGTGATGGGCGGCTATCGAGACCTCGCGCCCGACGGTCAGATTGAGCCTTCCAGCGAAGGCTCTGCGGCGCTTATCGCTATGGTTGCGGAAGGACATCTTGATGCTGCTC
>Ga0255356_1000272_pt1 | contig 35620 bp, 28 predicted proteins | sample HBST100metaG_FD_189944 | JGI IMG/M metagenome (GOLD analysis project Ga0255356, IMG submission 189944) | Peat soil microbial communities from Stordalen Mire, Sweden - H.B.S.T100 | ecosystem: Environmental > Terrestrial > Soil > Wetlands > Peat | place: Sweden: Norrbotten County, Stordalen Mire...
GGGTTGAAGGCTGCGACCGCATGGGCCTGATGATGATGTGCGAGACGCGGCAGATGAGTTCCAGCCCCGAAGGACTGGCGCAGTTGGAGGCGATGGTCAAGCGCTATCGCAACTCGCCATCGATCATTCTGTGGTCCATCGGCAATGAGGAGTGGCAACTGCAAAGCGGCATGGCGGAGCAGGGCGCGAAGATCGGGGCAACCATGGTGGAGCGCTGCCACGAACTCGATCCCACGCGCGTTGTTTCCGCGGCAGTGAACGGCGACAACAAGCAGGGTGTTTCCGATGCGTTTGACATCATCGGCTTCAACTACAACCTGGGGGCTCCGGACGAATATCACAAGAAGAATCCGAAGCGGCCGCTCTACGGTTCTGAAGTGGCCGGCGCCGCGTGCACGCGCGGTGAATACACAACCTCTCCGCTGCACAACACGGTCAACGCCTACGACACCACCCCGATGCCCTGGTCCGAGACGGCCGAGCAGTGGTGGAAATTCTACGGCACCCGAGAATGGGAGGCGGGCGGCTTTGCCTGGACCGGCTTCGACTATCGCGGCGAACCTACGCCCTACGGCTGGCCCTCCATCAACTCGCAGTTCGGCATCGCAGACATGTGCGGCTTTCCAAAGGACACCTTCTACTACTACAAAGCCTGGTGGGGCGCTGAACCCATGCTGCACCTTTTCCCCCACTGGAACTTCGAGGGCAGGGAAGGCGACATGATCCCAGTGTGGGTCTTTTCCAACCTCGACGAGGTTGAACTGTTTGCCAACGGTAGGAGTCAGGGCCGTCAGAAGGTTCCCCACCTGGGTCACGTCGAGTGGAAAGTCAAGTACGAGCCCGGTTCCATTGAGGCGCGCGGCTTCAAGGCTGGCAAGGTCGCGCTCAGTGAGAAGCGCGAGACCACGGGGCCCGCTGTAGCCATCAGGCTGACCGCCGATCGCACCGAGATCGATGCCGATGGCGAGGACTTGGCGATCCTAAAGGTCGAGGCGCTGGACAAGGAGGGCCGGGCGGTGCCCACAGCCAACAACTTCATTGGTTTTAAGGTCTCCGGCGAGGGTGCGCTGATTGGAGTCGGCAATGGTGACCCCAATTGCCAGGAAAGCGACAAGGAGCCCCGGCGGTCGCTCTTCAACGGCTTGGCGCAGGTGATTCTGCAATCTACCAAGGCCGCAGGAGAGATTCACATCGAGGCTGCCAAAGAAGGCTGGGATGGGACTGAACTGACTCCGGCGAAGCTGGTCATCACCACCAAAGCGGTCAAGCCGCGTCCGGCGGTTGCCTGAATGCGGAGAGAACTGAAGCCTCCAGAGTCGGCTGATTAGAAGAAACCGATCCTGAAAAATCGTGGCTGAAGAGAAATTGAAAGAGGATGGGGCGGTCGCCCTTGAACGCGGTAGTAAAGGGCCCTAACTAGCCAAAAGCGGCTGCGCCAAGTTTTGCGCAGGTCTTGAATTGGTTTCGCGTGGTTAGGCGCGTTAAGCGGGTGAATCAGGTTTCGAGTCGCATGAAAGCATCTTTAGGAGGATTTCAGTGCGTTATTTTTGTGGCTTGGTTGTTGCTGTCCTTTTGACTCCGCTCTTTCTCTCCGCACAAACGGCGACGATTTCTGCCACACCGCCCATGGGCTGGAATAGTTGGAACTACTTTGGAGAACGGGTGGATGACAAGGCCATTCGTGACGCCGCCGATGCCCTCGTCTCGACCGGTATGCGCGATGCTGGCTACGTCTACGTGAACATCGACGGCGGCTGGCAAGGCGAACGCGATGTCCAGGGCGTACTGCACCCAAACATAAAGTTCCCGGATATGAAAGCCTTGGCCGGCTACGTTCACTCCAGAGGGTTGAAATTCGGCATTTACTCCTCTCCCGGACCAACGGACTGCGCCGGATCTGAGGGAAGCTACAACCATGAAGAACAGGACGCCAAGATGTTCGCTGAATGGGGCGTCGACTATCTGAAATACGATCTGTGCAGCTACCGCGATATCATGAATAAGGACGCCCACGGCGATTTTGATAAGCAGGCGGCCATGATCCACAGTGCCTACGAGAAGATGCACCAAGCGTTGGCCAAGACCGGTCGACCCATGGTTTACAGCCTTTGCCAGTATGGAATTGACTCGGTGTGGAAATGGGGGCCAAACGTCGGAGCAAACCTGTGGCGCACAACCGGAGACATTCAGCCTGATTATGACCGGATGTCTGCCATTGGATTCTCCCAGGCGGGCTTATCGAAGTTCGCGGCACCCGGACACTGGAACGATCCTGACATGTTGGAAGTGGGCAACGGCCATATGACTTCGGATGAGAATCAGACCCACATGACACTTTGGGCGATGTTGGCCGCTCCCCTGCTGGCTGGAAACGATCTCTCTCGCATGCAGCCCGGCACTCTCAAGATTCTAGAAAACAAAGGTGTCATAGCGATCGATCAAGACTCGCTCGGTGTGCAAGGTGACAGAGTATTTGCCGAGGGCCCCATCGAGATCTGGACGAAGCCGCTCAAAGACGGATCGAAGGCAGTGGCCATCTTCAATCGAGGAGAGATTGATCACACGCTCAGTGATACCTATCCCGTTATTCTGCACTTTAAGGACATTGGTGTGTCTGGCGCCGTGAAGGCTTACGACATCTGGGCCGACAAGGATCTGGGAAAAATCACCGACGACCACAGATTCAAGCCAGTACCGCACGGCGTAATTCTTCTCAAGATCAGTCAGTAGAGTAAGTGCACCAACCTTGTCGTTACCCAAGGAGTCTCGCCGCAGGTGGACTGAGTCTTGAACCACTTGCGGGCACGTTCCTGCACGCTTGATAGCTCTGTTGGGGTCAGGTGTGAGGCAGCTTCGTCCCGCCATTTGGCTATATCTTCCTGCCCAATCCCTTTAAGATTGCCCGATGTGGCTACATCCAGCCAAAAATAGGCTTCTGTGTAATTCTGTGGAACGCCTTTGCCACCGTCGTAGTCTAAGCCGAGAAAGAATTGTGCAGGGGCATAGCCCTGCTCAGAGGCTTTCCGATACCAGAGAGCCGCCTGAGCGTCGTCCTGGGTCACGCCATCGCCTTGATCGTAAAACTCCCCAAGACTGAATTGTGCCTCAGCTAGCCCCTGCTCAGCAGCCTTGCGAAACCAGACAGCAGCCTGAGCGTCGTCTTGGGGATATGCGTACTCGTAGTCGAAGCCAACTTGATATTCGGCAGTTGCGCTTCCTGCTTTTGCCTTTGCCAGCAGCGCGGGGTCGATGCCATTGTTTTGGGCCGATGCCACAACAGCCAAGCTGAGGATCAGCAGGACAACAGAAGCCCCTTTTGCGGCGTAGTGAAAGAGAACCATAAGCCTACCTTTGCGCATTTCTGATTATGCTACGCCAGAGTCTCTACCGCTAACCTCCCTGCCTCGGAATAGCGAAGAGGTTTTGGTCCAGCCGGGGTAGGTAGATTTTATAAACCAATCCCAAGGTCTTGTCCTTGCTCCCGCTGCGGCGTGACAGCCTGCTCCTGTTTCTGCTCTGGCTTCATCTCCGGCGCATGGGCGCTGCTGTGCGATACATCATGCCCCAGCGCCGCTCCCAGCTTCTCGCGGTCGTTGGTGAAGATTTGCGCGTTGTAGGGGTGTCTGCAAGTCCGCCTCAAGGAATTGACAGTGCCAGCCGTGGCGGTCCTGAAAGGAGAGGGACACCCGATCATTGGGACTTGCCATGCAGGCAAGTATAGGAGAACAGGAGGCGAAAGTTGTTTGCAAGGACTTCTTCATAGCGAAACTTAAAAGGGACCGGATTACTGCCGCGCCAACGCCTGGAGCGGGCCTAGTCCTGCGGCGTGGGCGTTACCTCCAATCCCATCGGGCGCTTCGGCAACGAGCAGTTGGGCAGCATCGTTGGTCCGGGCACGGTGAACTGGTCGTCCGGATTGCGTAAGCGCATGGAACTCACCGAGAACCTTCACCTGATGATGGAAGGCACCTTCACCGACGTTCTCAACCACATCAACCTCAACGACCCGGTTCTGGATATCACCAGCGCCAGCTTCGGCAAAATTACCACCAGCCGCGGCTCGGACTTTGGCGGCACCGACCACGGCATCGGTCAAAGACACCTGCAAACGGACCCTCGAAGACTCAGCTTCCGCCGCCGCGGCCGACTGAATTTTCTCCAAGATGCCCTGCACGGTTAGGTTGATCTTCTCCGGAACTGCCTCGTACAGTTCGCTGTACCGGCCGAGCACGATCATCAAAGCCCACACGGCATCTGTCGGCTCGATGCCGAAGTTGTCCGCGTAAGACCTGACTCGCTCGCGCTCAGCCTCAGACAGATCCGCAAGAAAGACGCTGTACAGGTCGTCACTTGTCGAGATCATCGCCACAGACCTTATCAAAGATGTTCTGGGCACATGCCCGGCGCCACCGCTCGATCTCTGCGCGGCTCCCCAATGTTGCAGTCTGCCGCGCCCTTTCAAGTGTCAGACGATTGCTCTGCACAAGATTGGTGACCCGAGTAGCGAGTTGCGGAAGGTACAACGACAATCCACCCATTTCCTCCAACGCGTTCCGTAGAGCCGAAGTATCGTACAACTCGAACAGCGATGGAGCCATGCCAAAGAACAGATTGCGAACTACATGAATTCGTCCGTGCGTCAGCGCGATTCGTCGCAGTTGCAGTAGTCGTCATAACTTCCGCCATCGAGGTCAGTACCACCCCGTTCGCGAGTGAATGGTCGCCAAGCCTTCCCCAACACGCCGGAAGCAAGGCGGGAGCCCAGCTATCGGGCCGCTGGAAGAGTTCTGTCTGTTGAGCCGGTGCGAACCAAGGCCGGCCGGTGTAATCTGCACGATATGACAGCAAAAGCGAGCTGGTATGCGAGCCAACTCCGGCTCGAACTGGGCCTGCGCAACAGGCGGTGGTCGCAGGGAAGTGCGCACGTCGAGAGCTACGGCGATCCCCCGGTGATTGTGTATGCGCCGGAAAGCCTGCGGCACGGGAACTTTTTCGACGCGGCCTTTGAAGCCATTGCGGCGCGGCCGGAGTGGATGCGGCGGTTCGACAAGATTCATGCGCAGGGGCGTTCGTTGCCCAGGGCCGAGCGGCGCTGGCGGGAACTGGACTCGTCCATGAGCTCCGATGCGCTGCTGATGAATGTATTTTGTACGCCGGGAGTGGCGGAGTCGGTGACGGTGCGGCGTGTGCTGGGAGTCGAAGGGGACGAACCGCCGGTCTTCGGGTGGAAGGCGCGGGTGCCGTTGGCAAGCGGTCGAAGCGATCGCACCGAAGTGGATATGCGGCTGAGTTCGCTGCTGGTGGAGGCCAAGCTGACGGAGGGGGATTTTCAGACGAAGGCCGCGGCCGTGGTGGAGGGGTACCGGGACTTCGATGCCGTCTTCGAGCGGGAGTTGCTGCCGCGGGTGGAGTTGGCGACGAAGAGGCGGAGAGAAGCGACGGAGTATCCGGAGGATTATTCACAGGAGTTTTCGACCGAACGGCCCGAGCCCGCCAGGGGAATGAGTTTTTCTTCAAACGCTGAAGTTGGGTATGGCGGATACCAACTGATTCGCAACGTGCTGGCGGCGTATGCGGAGGGGAGCAGCTTTTGCGTGGTGCATGACGATCGGCGGCCGGATTTGCGGGAAGCGTGGTTCGCGGTGCTGGCGGCGGTGAGGTCGGCGGAGCTGCGGGTGCGGTTGAGTGTGCTGACCTGGCAGGAGCTTGCGGAGCATTTGCCAGAGGAGTTACAGGGATTCCTGGATTGGAAGTATGGGATTGTGGGGCCGGGCAGGACGGCGTCGCCGGCGGACGAGCCTGAACAGTTCGATACGGTCCAGGTTGCCTCACTGCGAAACTGGCCATCGACAAACTGAGACCACTGCGGCATAGTCTTATCCATGACGAGTTTTTCTCTGAGTATTCGCTGGCTATTCCGGGCATCTCTTGCGTCTGGATGCGCCGTGGCTTTGTCACTTGCCTGCGCGGCTCGAGCCCAGCAGCCAACGATCCCCGCAGCAACGCCGATCATGCTCCACGCCGCCCGCCTTCTCCAGGTTGACACCGGCACTCTTGTTCAGCCCGGCGAAATCCTTGTCGAGGGCGACCGCATTCGCGCGGTAGGCACCACTGTGGATCATCCGCTGGGCGCCAGAATCATCGACCTGGGCGACGCTACACTGCTCCCAGGATTGATCGATGCCCACGTTCATCTTTTCCTCCATCCCGGCGCGGAAGACCTGCAGACGGTCGAGGAGTCCGTTCCCTGGCGCACCATTTTAGCCGAGCAAGCCGCCAAAGCCGACCTTCTGGCCGGATTCACCGCCGAGCGCGACATGGGGACGGAAGGCGCCGGCTCGGCCGACAGCGCAGTGCGCAACGCCATCAACCAGGGACTTATCCTTGGACCCCGCCTGCGGGTGAGCGGCAACGCCATCGACATCCTGGGCGGCCACGAAGACGCCATTCACTTCAATCCCGCCCAGCACATCCTATCGAACGCCGATTATGCCAACTCCATCGAGCAACTCGTTGAAGTAATGCGCGCCCAGCACAAGGAGGGTTCCGACTTCGCCAAGATCTACGAGACCGGGCCGGACCGTCTGATCGACGGCGAGTTGCACACTCCCTACCAGTACACCGAGGCGCAGCTGGCCGCTGCTGTCGAGGAAGCCCACCGCCTGGGTACAGGCGTTGCGGTTCACGCCATGGGCGAGCCCGGCACACTCTATGCTGCACAGGCGGGCGTCGCTTCCATCGACCACGCGACCCAGCTGAGCGATGAAACGATGCGCCTGATGCGCGAAAAGCAGATCCCCGCCGTGCCCACCTTCGCCATCTTCGAGTATTTCGCCGAGCACGCTCCATCGCCCGCCGCAGCCGCGCGCGAGCGGGCTCTGCTCGACTACAAGATTCGCGAGTTCAAGCGCCAGATCGCCGCCGGCATTCCCTTTGCGGTCGGTTCGGACGTGGGCCCCTTCCCGCACGGCACCCAGGCTCGGGAGCTGGAACTGATGGTTCGCTACGGCATGAAGCCGCTGGCCGTTTTGCAGGCTGACTTGATCCAGGGAGCGAAACTTCTCGGCTGGGAGGGACAGATCGGCCTGCTCAAGCCCGGATACCTGGCGGATGTTATCGCTGTCCCCGGCAACCCGCTGGAGGATATTTCAGCGGTGGAACGCGTCAGCTTCGTCATGAAGGGCGGCGTGGTTGTGCGGCAGTAGTATGTTTCAGGCGGGATAGATGAAAGAGAGGGAATCAAAGTGATGAGAACCGCATGGCGGGTTTGGGTGTTGGCGGGGATGGTGGGAGTTGCCGGTTCACTGTTGGCCCAGCAGCCGTCCAGCCCGGCGGCCGGGCACTGGGCGATCGAGGTACATGGCGGAGCGGGAGTGATCAAACGCTCGGCAATGAGTCCGGCGGCAGAAGCCGCCTATCGAGCCTCCTTGACGCAGGCCACCGAGGCAGGCGCGAAGGTGCTCGACCAGGGTGGTTCTTCACTCGATGCGGTGGAGGCGGCGATCCGGATTCTTGAGGACGATCCGCTCTTCAACGCCGGCCGGGGCGCAGTCTTTACCGCCGAAGGGAAGAATGAACTGGATGCGGCCATCATGGACGGCTCGAACCTGAAGGCCGGCGCGGTGGCCGGAGTGACGCGCACGCGCCACCCCATCAGCCTGGCGCGGGCCGTGATGGAGAAGTCGCCTCACGTGATGCTGATTGGCGCGGGGGCCGACGCTTTTTCGGTTCAAGCCGGCCTGGAGCAAGTAGACCCCAGTTTCTTTTTCACGGAGAGCCGCTGGCAATCCCTGGTCAAACAACTCAAAAAGGAAGGCCGCCCGGCGCCGCCGAGGCCCGCTGGCGCGCCTCCGTCAGGACCAGTCGTGCCGGTTGCTCAGATCGAGGAATCGCCGAACTCGCACAGGTACGGCACCGTGGGCGTAGTGGCGCTCGACCGGTTGGGCAACATCGCCGCGGGCACTTCCACCGGCGGCCTGCAGGGCAAGATGCCGGGCCGCGTGGGCGACTCGCCCATCCTCGGCGCGGGCACCTACGCATCGAACCAGTCCTGCGCCGTCTCCGCCACCGGGGCCGGGGAGTATTTCATCCGCCTCGGCGTGGCGCGCGAGGTCTGCAACCTGGTGGCGTTCAAGGGCCTCTCGCTGCAGCAGGCTGCCGACCAAGTCATCCATAAGGAGCTGGAAGCGCTGCACGGCGACGGCGGCGTCATCGCCCTCACACCGGATGGCCAGTTGGCCTGGAGTTTCAATACCCCCGGCATGTTTCGCGCCCGTCTACGGGAAGGCAGCAAGCTGGAGATTGGCATTTACAGCGACGAGCCGTAATAGCGCCGCTCTCTCTCCAGTTCGACCCGCTGGCTTCACCGTGATGCGCAGCGCATCGTCGATTCATTCTCCCTGGCCGACTTCCCGTTATCAATCACCGGTCATATTGCCGGGTGTCACAATAAAAAGGTCGGGATTTTTGACCCGTTAACGGCTCCACCCGTGATTCCCCACCCGTGATTGGCCCGTTTTACACGTATTTCGCTGTATTTAGGCGGTCTTGTAAGACGTGTAAGTAGTTGATTGTATTACTTATAGGCGTTTTCATAACCCGTAGGTCGGCAGTTCGATCCTGCCCTCCGCCACCAGGACGGTAAAACAGCACAACCAGTAGAGAGGTTTGCCGGGATGTATCCTGCATCTTGTACTCGCGCGCAATGGAGCTACGGCCAAAAGGCCGCAGTTCCAGGCCTTTGCGCCCTGCGCGGCGAGCCTCTCCTTCGGTGCGACTCCAAAGGAGAGCACCATGGACGCACCTCGCACCGTCCCTGCCGTCTCCGCGCCTGGGGCCGGTGCTTAAGCTGCTTAGCGGTAGGACTCGTCGCGGTGGATGACGAACTCAGGATAAGCGCCGCCGCCCAGTTCGTGCAGGTCCATGCCGATCCGCTCGCCGTCGGGGTCTACGCGGAAAGGAAGCACCCGGTTGAGCAGCCAGAAGAGCAGGTAGACCAACGGCAGCACGATGCCCAATAACGTGGCAATGCCCACCAGTTGAGCCACCAGTTGGCCGGGCTGCGAGGCAAACAGGCCCGCGGCCAGCAATCCCCAGAGGCCACCCGCTGCATGAACGGTGATGGCGCCGGAGGGATCGTCGATGGAGAGCGCGAGTTCGAGCAGCTCCACCATCAGGGGCGTGGCAATGCCTGTGACCAGCCCGACGAAGAGCGCCTGGCCGGGAACGAGCACTCCGGCGCAGGCACTGGAGGCTACCAGGCCGGCCAGCCAACCGTTGGCGCAGAGGCTGGCGTCGGGCTTGCCAAAGCGGATGCGGGTTACGGCAAAGGTGGCTGCGAGGGCTCCCGAGGCGGTGAGCAGGGTGTTAACCGCGGTGACCGGCAGCGCGGCCAGTGGCGCATGGAGCCAAAGAACAGCTCCCGCCACGTTCCAGGCGAGCCAGCCTACCAGGGCCAACAGACAGCCGAAGAGCACATAGACGGCGTTGTGGCCGGGCAGCGCGGTGGCCAGGCCTTCCTTGGGAAACTTGCCCTTGCGAGGGCCGGCGATCCAGATGACGGCCAGCGCGCTGAAGCCGCCCAGCACATGCACGGTGGCCGCGCCGCCTCCATCGAGGAAGCCAGCGCCGAGGCCGAAGTTGACGCCCAGTTGAGCTAGCCAGCCGTCAGCCCAGATCCAATGAGCCGCGAGAGGAAAGACGATTGCAGCCAGAATCGCCGCCGCGGCGCAGCCGGCGGTGAGCCGCCAGCGGTCCGCTCCAGAGCCCCAGGGGACCAGAGCGGCCATGGCCACGGCCAGGAATTCAAAGAGAAGCGCGAGTTGGGCTTGCGGCGGGGCAGAGCCCAGGCCGCCGAGCAGCAACGGTCCGGCGCCGAGCCAGTTCCAGGACTTGCCGGCCAACTGAAACGTGTGGCTCGCGCCGCCGGAAGCACCGACCCAGGTTGCGCCGATCAGCGTGAAGACGATGGCGGTGACGGCCACAATGGCCAGGTTTCCCAACAGCGCCTGGGCCGCCGAGCGGGAGCGACCAAGGCCGGTGTTGATGAGCGCCACGCCGGCGATGGCCAGCGGCGCAAGGAACAAAAGCGCGAGAGTAAGCGCAAAACAGGCTTCGGTCATGACGGGAGCGATGGGTGAGGGCAGGGCAGGGTTCATGAGCGGCTGCCTCCGCGCGCTTCCATGTGTCCGCGCACCGCAACGGCCACGCCCAGCGCCTCGACGGCCAGCCCGCAGAGCACAAAGGCCGCCCTCGGGGCCGGAGAGGGAAACAGGATTAGCGCCGCGATGGAGAGAAAGAATCCGGCCGGCAATACAAACAGTCCCGCGTATTTCATGCTCTCTTCCCTTTCAGGCATCAGGATGGACGGCTGCGCCCCGGACCGAAGTCCGCATTTCCGAATGGTTTTTCGCTGAGGGCAACCGGCTGTGACGCCTTTATGAATTCTAAAGCATCCAGTTGTTACGATTGGGAACGCAGTTCAGGATGCGGCCCCTTCCGCATTCGGCTGTGCATGGAGGCTGTTCGTTCAAGGCTTCCGAAGTTTTTCCAAGGTTCCCCGGAGGTTTTATTCATGAATGTTGTTGACCGGCTGGTTTCAACCCCGGTGGGCGCGTTTGTCGCTCTCACCCTTGCCGCATTTCTTGAGGCGCATGGGGACTCATTTTTTCAGGTTGGTCTTCACCGCTCGTCGGGAGTTGGCCGGGTGCTGCCGTTTGTGTTTGGCACGGTGGTTCTGGCGCTGTATGGAATGGTGGTGAACGTGCCGCGGTGGGACTTTGGCAAGCTGCTGGGCGTCTACGTGGTGATGTTCTTCCTGATGGCGCAGCTACAGGCCAAGGTGCGCTTTGGGCAGTCGCCCACGCCTCCGATTTATGCGGGTGGGGCGCTGATTGTGGCCGGCGGGCTGGTGATCGCCTTCTGGAAGGGATGAGGGAGATTTTTCTCTGGAGTGGCGGGTGCGGAATCGGCGTGATAATTTGGCGCCATTGTTCCAGTCTTCGGTACAGGAGCTGCCAAGGGTGTGTGGAGTTGTGCCCGGCTTTCGCATTTGCCACAATCGATTTTCTTTTCAATGGGTTGCAAAACTGTTTCAAAGCGAACTTTTTTATTATTTTGCGTACTTGAGACTATTCTAGAGGGGTCTTTGGCTGCTATATTGATTTTTCGGGGCTCACCGCCTCCAGGGTGAGTTGTACCCAAGAACAAAAAATGTACACAACTTATGTGACCGCGAGCACAGCGGGCGCATCCAAATAAGAAAAACTGCACAGGGAAAGTATTCATGGCGCAGATATTCGACCGCAGCTCCAATGCTCTTGCTCGCGCGAGCCTGGTTTTGACGGGGCTGATCGTGATCGCCCTGGGGGTGACGCTGGATGAGTTGCAGCGGTCGCCGTGGGTAACGCGGCAAGGGCAGCGTCCGGACCAGCCTGTGCCCTTCAGCCACAAACATCATGTGCAGGGGCTGGGGATCCAGTGCCAGTATTGCCATGTGACGGTGGAAAAATCGAGCTACGCCGGGATTCCGCCGACCAAGACCTGCATGAACTGCCACGCGCAGATCTGGACCAACGCGCAACTGCTGGAGCCGGTGAGGGCGAGCTGGGCCAGCGGCCAGTCTCTGGCCTGGACGAAGGTTCACGACCTGCCCGATTATGTCTACTTCAGCCATGAGATTCACGTGAACAAGGGACTGGGCTGCGCAAGCTGCCACGGCCGCGTGGACCAGATGCCGCTGATGTATGCGCAGAACACCTTACAGATGGAGTGGTGCCTGGACTGCCATCGCAATCCGGCGAAGAATCTGCGACCGACGAGCGAGATTTACAACATGGCGTGGGAGAAACCGGCCAAGGACAGGCCGGTGTGGTGCGCTGTGGGCGATGAGAAGAGCGGCGTGCCAACGGCGCAAAGTGTGAGTTGCGTGACGAAGGATCCGGGCGGGGCGAGCGCTGAGGTGGCTTCGCTCGATATGCCAGCGGTTGGGGCGCAAAGCGCGGCCGCATATATAGGAAATGACGTTATTCATCTGCCGAGGTACGAAAAATTCACCAGCCAGGATGAGCTGGGGCATTTCCTGGTGGATCACTACAAGATTCGCACGCCAAAAGATTTGACAAGTTGCGAGGTCTGCCACCGATGAGCGGACGAAAGATGAACGAAAACACGAAGACGACCGGTGCTGAGGTGGTGGAAAAGCCAAGCTATGTGTCAGGGCGCGATTTTAGCCGTGCCGCCAGCGATCCCAAATCAACTGGGGCTTTACAGGCTACGGAAAAATTCATTCTGGAGGGAGGCGGGGGTTTCAACCCCCGCATAAAGCCAACAGAATCAGCGATGGCTTTAGCCACGGAGGGATGCGATTCGCCCGCGGCGGCTATCACTGCCCCGGTCGCGCCGATGACGCTGGCGCAGGTGCGGCAGGAATTGAAAGCCGCGAAGGGCAAGCGCTACTCCACCCCGCAGACAGAGACCCCTCTGCGGGGGCCCCGTTACTGGCGGTCGGTGGACGAGCTGGCCGATACGGCGGAGTTTCAGGCGGCTGTCGAGAAAGAGTTTCCCGGCTCGGCTCAGGAGTGGGTCGATCCGGTCTCCAGGCGCGGCTTTATGAAGCTGATGGGCGCTTCGCTGGCGCTGGCTGGCCTGGCCGGATGCACCAAGCAGCCGGACGAGCCAATTTACCCTTATGTAAAAGCGCCGGAAGATCTGATCCTGGGCAAGCCGATGTACTTTGCCACGGCGCACCCGTTCGTGACCGGCGCGGTGCCGCTGCTGGTGAAGAGCGATCAGTTCCGGCCCATCAAGATCGACGGCAACCCGGAGCACCCTTATAACCAGGGATCGTCGGACCCGTTTACGCAGGCCACGCTGCTCGACTTATATGATCCGGACCGCTCGCAGCATGTGACCTATCGCGGAGAGAACCGGGAGTGGGCGGAGTTTGCGCTAGCCTTGCGCGCCAAAGTGGCTTCGACCAAAGACGGCAGCGGCATCTACTTCCTGAGCGAGACGATTACTTCGCCGACGCTGGCGCGGCAGTGGAAGGCTGTGCAGGCGGCGTATCCCAAAGCGACGCTGGTGCAATATGACCCGGCAATTGCCGGAACGGCGCTCTCTAGTGGACTAAGTGTTCAGTACGATTTGGCCGAAGCGGATGTAATTGTTTCACTCGACGCCGACTTCCTTTCAGGTGCGGCGTTTCCGGGCTTTCATAAGTTAGTACGGCAATATGCGGAGCGGCGCAAAGATCCAGCGAAGCTGAACCGGCTGTATTCCATTGAGAGCACGCCGACGACTACAGGATTGAAGGCCGAGCATCGGCTGGGCTTGCGGGCAAGCGAAATTCCCGCGTTTACCGCAGAGCTGGCGAAGGCGGTAGGCGTGGAGGGCATCGAAGCTCCCAGCTATGTGTGGACCGAGGAACAGAAGAAGTTTCTGGTCGCCGTGGCGAAGGACTTGAAGGCTCATGCAGGCAAGTGTGTGGTGATACCGGGGCTTTATCAAGATGCATCTGTAGATGCGCTGGCCCTTGTAATCAATACCTCTCTTGACAATATTGGCAAGACAGCCAATGTGCGTCGCGATTTGTTGATGCCATCGAGGCAGATGCAGGATCTCAAGGGTTTGTTAGATGACCTGAATGCCGGCAAGGTGGACTGGCTGGTGATTCTGAATGCCAATCCGATCTATGCCGCGCCCGCCGATCTCGAGTTTGTTTCGGCATTCGACAAGGCCAAGACAGTGGCACACTTGGGCTCACATGTAAACGAGACGGGACAGATCGCTCACTGGCATATTCCCGCAGCGCATTATCTTGAGTCGTGGTCGGATGCGCAGGCGTATGACGGAACGGTTTCAATTGTTCAGCCGATGATCGACCCACTCTATGGTGGCAAGACGGCGCACCACATCTTCCAAGCGTTGCTCAATGAGCCGGGTTTGAGTCCATATGATGCGGTACGTGAGACCTGGAAATCGGTGATCAAGGGCGATTTCGAGGCCGGCTGGCGCAAGGCGCTCCATCAGGGGTGGGTTGAGGGGACCGCTGATGTCTCTGAGATTACATTTTCTACGATACAGCCCGGTGTGTCCTGGCCAGCTCCCGCACCTGCTTCCAAAGATTCCATTGAAATCATCTACCGCCCCGACCAGAATATCTACGACGGTCGCTGGTCGAACGTCGGCTGGCTGCAGGAGTTGCCCAAGCCGGTCACCAACCTGAGTTGGGACAATGCGGCGCAGGTTTCTGGTGCGACGCTGACCAAACTCGGCCTGGAAGAAGACGATATTGTCGAGCTGACGGTGCAGGGCCGCAAGGTGAATGCGCCGGTGATTGTGGTTCCGGGGCATCCCGATAACTCGGTTACGGTGCATCTGGGTTATGGGCGTGAGTTTGCGGGGCGCGTTGGCTCGGGCGCGGGATTCAATGCCTATCTGATTCGGACTGCGGACGCGCCGTTCTACGCTACGGGGAGTATCAGAAAAGTTGAAGGCAAGTGGGGCCTGGCGATTACCAAGAGCCACTTTCAAGATCACCGGCCGAAGCAGTTTGGTGGGCAGGGCAACGGCAACAACTCGCTCGAAGCCGACGAGGCCATCGGCGAGCGCGGCATCATTCGCTACGCCACGCTGGCCGAGTACAAGGCCAACCCCGGCTTTGCGAATGAGGGCGAAAGCCGTCCGAAGACCGACCGCGACAACACGATGTTCCCCAACTGGGAGTACAAGGACAATGCCTGGGGCATGTCGATCGACATGAACAGTTGCACAGGCTGCAACGCCTGCATTGTCAGTTGCTATGCGGAAAACAATATTGCCGTGGTGGGCAAGCAGCAGGTGCGCATCGGGCGCAACATGCAGTGGCTGCGCATTGACACTTATTTTGAAGGAGACCTGGCCGCGCCGCGCGCACACTTCCAGCCCATGGCCTGCCAGCACTGCGAGAACGCACCGTGCGAGCAGGTTTGCCCAGTGGGCGCCACGGTGCATACGCCCGAGGGGCTGAACGCAATGGTCTATAACCGCTGCGTGGGCACGCGCTATTGCTCGAATAACTGCCCGTACAAGGTGCGGCGCTTCAATTTTCTGCTGTATTCGGACTACGAGACGGAGAGTTTGAAGCTGCTGCGCAATCCTGATGTTTCAGTACGCTCGCGCGGCGTGATGGAGAAGTGCAGCTATTGCGTGCAGCGGATTTCGGCAGCCAAGATCGAGGCCGACAAGGAGAACCGCACCGTTCGCGATGGCGAGATTGTGACGGCCTGCCAGCAGGCCTGCCCGGCCTCGGCGATCAGCTTTGGCAACATCAATGACAAGGCAAGCAAGGTGGCAAAGCTGCAAGCCGACGAGCGCAGCTACCAGGTGCTGGCCGATTTGAATACGCGTCCGCGGACCAAGTATGTGGCCGCGGTGTTGAATCCGAATTCCGAATTGGAAACAGGGCCGGTGGAACATCTGCCGGTGAAGGGTTGATCGGATGCGGCGAGCTAGCTCCCGTTGCGCGGGGTTAGCGAGTCAGCAAGTTAGCGGAGCAAGATGGCAAACGGCGATCTGAAACCGAAAGACGCAAAACTCGATAGCTCTCGCGATCCGGGGCTCGACCCCGCGACGGGAGAGTACCGGGTAATTGCGCCGGGGCAGACCTTCAGGTCGGTCACCGAGAAGATATCGCGCATTGTGCTCACGCCGGATACGCCGCTAGGCTGGTTTGCCTTGTTTGGCGTGGGCGGCGCGCTGGCTACCGTGCTGATGGTCGCGCTGACGTGGCTCTTCCTCCAGGGCGTGGGCATCTGGGGCATTACGCAGCCGGTGGCCTGGGGCTTCGCCATCATCAACTTTGTGTGGTGGATCGGCATTGGCCATGCGGGGACGCTGATCTCGGCGATTCTGCTGCTCTTCAAACAGGGCTGGCGCAACTCGATCAACCGGTTTGCCGAGGCCATGACGATTTTTGCCGTGGTCTGCGCCGGCACGTTTCCGCTGATTCACGTGGGCCGTCCGTGGCTGGCGTACTGGATGCTGCCGTATCCCAGCACGATGGACGTGTGGCCGCAGTTCCGCTCGCCGCTGATGTGGGATGTCTTTGCGGTTTCGACGTATGCGACCATCTCGGTGGTCTTCTGGTACATCGGTATGGTTCCCGACTTTGGCACCATGCGCGACCGCTCGCAGAACAAGGTTGCGCAGTATTTATATGGACTGGCTTCGCTGGGCTGGCATGGGTCAGTGCGGCACTGGGCGCGCTATGAGACGGCATCGCTGCTGTTGGCCGGGCTGGCTACGCCGCTGGTGCTCTCGGTGCATACGGTCATCAGCTTCGACTTTGCCGTGGCTGTGTTGCCGGGCTGGCATACGACGATTTTCCCGCCGTACTTTGTGGCCGGAGCCATTTACTCCGGCTTTGCCATGGTGCTTACGCTGGCCATTCCGCTGCGCAAGTTCTATCACCTTGAGGGGTTGGTTACAGAGCGCCACATCGACAATATGGGCAAGGTGATGCTGGCGACAGGCTTCATTGTGGCGTATGGCTACGGCATGGAAGTCTTCATGGCCTGGTACTCGGCCTCGCACTGGGAAGCCTTCATGATGTGGAACCGCATATTTGGGCCGATGGGCTGGTCCTATTGGGTGCTGATCACCTGTAACCTGGCGATTCCGTTGACGACGCTGTGGTCGCGCAAACTGCGCACCTCGATTCCGTTCATGTTTTTCATCTCCATCGTAGTCAACACGGGTATGTGGTTTGAGCGCTTCGTGATTGTGGTGACCAGCCTGTATCGCGACTTTCTGCCCTCGTCGTGGGGAACGTACCGCGCGACCAAGTGGGACTACATGATTTATGTGGGTACGCTGGGACTTTTCACGGCGCTGTTCCTGCTGTTTGTGCGCTTCCTGCCCATGATTCCGATGTCTGAGATCCGCATGATGCTGCCGGGGGCCAAGATTACGCCCAAGACTGAAGCGGAGGTTGGTGACTGATGCCTCCACGCGAAGGAACTTACGGCCTGCTGGCCGAATTCGATACGCCGGGCGACCTGGTGAGGGCCGCGCGGCAGGCGCGCCAGGACGGCTGGCGGCGGCTAGATTGCTATACGCCCTATCCGGTGGAAGAGGCGGCAGAGGCCATCGGCTTCCACCGCAACAAGGTGCCGCTGCTAACGCTGGTGGGTGGGTTGATGGGGTTGACGGCCATGTTTCTGCTGGAGACGTGGGTCTCGGTGTGGGCCTATCCGCTGAATATCGCCGGGCGGCCGCTGTACTCATGGCCAGCGTTCATTGTGCCCGCCTACGAGTGGACGATTCTGTTTGCGGGGCTTTCAGCGGCCTTTGGGATGCTGGCCCTGAATAGGCTGCCGACGCTCTATCACCCGCTGTTCAACGCGCCGAACTTTCGCGACGGGGCTACGACGGACAAGTTCTTCCTGTGCCTGGAGGCGCTGGACCCGAAGTTCGACCTGGTGGAAACAAGGGCCTATCTGACGAGCTTCAAGCCGGTATCAGTGGTGGAGGTGGAGTACTGATGCAAGCGAACCGCCTCAATTCGATTGGATTCCCAGGTCTCAGAATCGAGAGCTGTGGCGCCCGGCAGGCTCTGTGGCGCCCGGCGGCAATTTTGGGGCTGGCTGCGTTGATGCTTGTTTTCGGCTGCCGGCAGGATATGCAGAACCAGCCCAAGCTGATTCCGCAGCGGGGTTCTGATTTCTTTGCCGACCATCGCGGCGCGCGGCCGCAGGTGATGAACACTGTGGCCCGCGGACAGTTGCGCGAGGACAGCTATTTTTATACCGGGGTGGTTCAAGGCGCGAACGGCTATCGCGAAGAGAAGAACGAGATGCCTTTCCCAGTGACGCTGGACGTGCTGAAGCGAGGGCAGGAGCGGTTCAATATTTATTGCTCGCCTTGCCACTCGCGGGTGGGCAACGGCCTGGGCGAGATTGTGGAGCGCGGCTACAAACCGGCTGCCAATTTGCACGACCAGGTGCGATTGGCGCAGCCGATTTCGCACTACTTTTATGTGATGACGAACGGCTACGGCGCGATGCCGGACTACTCGGCACAGTTGACGCCGGTGGATCGCTGGGCGGTGGCGGCCTATGTGCGCGCGTTGCAGTTGAGCCAGGCGGCTACGGTGCAGGATGTGCCTGCGGGCATTCAAGTGAAAGAGCTGAAAAATGTGGCGCGGGAGAGCCACCTGCCGGAGGGCTTTGCCGAGCCATGGACACTGCCTTCGACGGCGATCCAGGCGTATCCGCACGATCTGAAACAGGGAAACCCGGCAATGGCTCCGGCCAATCCGGCGGACCCGGCAATCAAGATTCCCGCAAGCAAACCGGCCCCGGCGGCCGCGAAGTAAGTACACAGGACGAACGGAATGGCTCACGAGATTCACGCCAACACGCTTCCCGCCGAACTAGGCGCTCCGCCCTTTGTGGACGCCTGGCAGACGCGCGCGCTGGCCATCGGGTTGGCCTTCTCGGTGATTGCCGCTGGGCTGGCCGTCGCCGACAAGTCGATCGACCACGTGCTGCGCGCCTGGCTGCTGGGGCTGATGATGGCGTTTGGCTTTGCCGTGGGCGGCCTGGCGCTGCTGATGGTGCAGTACGTGACGGGCGGCAAATGGGGCCTGCTGCTGCGCCGGCCTTTGGAGGCCATGAGCCGTACACTGCCGCTTGTCTTTGTCTATTGGGTGGTGGTTGCGCTCTACATGAAGCAGCTTTACCTGTGGGCGGCGGTGGACGACGTGACGGCGGCGCTGAAATCAGGATGGATCAACGAGGTCCAGGCCCACGCGATCGAGTTCAAGCGGCCCATGCTCAACCCGACGGCATTCGTGGTGACCAGCCTGGTGTGCTTCGCCATCTGGGGCTATTACACATGGCGGCTCAACAGCCTGGGGCTCGAACGGGATGCGGCTTCTGCCGCAACCACGCCTGCGTGGATCAAACGATTTGAAAACATCAGCGGGCCGGGCATCATTGTGTATGCCATCACCATGTCGGCCGCGGCTATCTATTGGGTCATGTCGCTCGATCCTACGTGGTACTCGTCGGTCTATGGTTTGCTGTTTCTGGTTGGGCAGGGATACATGGTGCTGGCGCTCGGCATCATCGTCGCAGTCTCGCTATCAAAGGCGGAACCGTTCCGGACCATCCTGCGCCAAACTGAGCAGCACGACCTGGGCAAGTTTACCTTCGCCTTTGTGATGCTGAACATCTACCTGGCCTTTTCGCAGTTTCTCATCATCTGGTCGGGGAACCTGCCGGAAGAGATTCCCTGGTATCTTGACCGTTTCATGGGCGGATGGGGCGTGATCATCACGCTCGATTTCATCTTCCATTGGCTGATTCCGTTCACGCTGCTGTTGTCGAGGGATCTGAAGCGGAACAAGAAACGGATAGTGCGGGTGTGCCAATGGATGATCTTTGCCAAGGCGTTCGATCTGTTCTGGCTGATCGAACCGAACTTCAAGGATGCCGCGCGCAACCTGCACTTCAGTTGGGGAATTCTTGAATATGTGGCTGTGCCGGTGGCAATGACAGCCTTCTGGGTTGCTTACTTCTGCTCGCGTTTGAAGACGCGTCCGCTGGTGCAAACCAACGATCCGCAATTGGCGGAGATTCTGGAGCCTGAGCATGCAAACGCATAACAATCACGAATCTGAGCCTGAGCCGGGTCAAGGTTTGTGGCAAGAGCCAGAAGGTCACGGGCCGGAAGAGATCGACGCAGCCGCGGGCTATGAGCGCTCCGACGTGCGTGTTTCCGGAATTTTGGTCTTTTTGACGGCGCTGACTGTCTTCGTTGTCGTGGTCGGCGCTCTGTCGTATGGCATCGGCAAGGTGATCAACGCGCACATGGCCAAGGAAGATGGGCCCAGGACGAAGTGGGCCTCGCCTGTGGATGTGAGGCCGCTGGGCAACATGCCTTCCAGTCCGGATTTGCAGAACAAGATGACGGAGCTGACTCAGCGCTTCCCCACGCCTCGGGTACAGACCGATGACGGCAACCAGGAGATAGCCGATCTGCATGCGAAGGAAGACCTGCTGCTGGAGAACTACAGTTGGGCCGACCAGTCAAAGGGCAAGGTGAGGATTCCGATTGAGCGCGCGATGGAGTTGACCGCGCAAAGCGGTTTGCCAGTGGCGTCCGCGGTGGAACATGCGCCGCTGTTGACCGGGGACAGCAAGCCGGTGGTTGCCGTGCCGCTGACAAGCGGGTTTGCACGGACGAGTTATGAATTGGAGCAGGCGCAGGCTATTGGCGGGGGGCGTACGGAGCCGCATAAGTAGAGGCGCGGGGTTGGGATTTGCGGTTTCCCACCTTAGGCGCTATGAAACTGCGCCGAAGGTGGGGCACACGGCAGTTGTTGCAAGAGAAGGAAAGAAGGAATCATGCAAGGTGCGGGCAGAATCCGGAGAGGTTGGCGAAACGCGGCCATGGCCGCAGCGGCTGCGCTGAGCCTGAGTGCATGTGTGCTTTGTCCGGCGGCACTGGCGCAGGTTTCCAGTTATGGTGAGAAGTTTCTGGGGCCGGTGAGCGACAAACCGCCGTCGATTCTGGACAAGGTGGGGATTGAGCAGAGATTGAACCAGCAATTGCCACTGGAGCTCACCTTTACCGACGATGCGGGCAAGCAAGTGCAGTTGGCGAGTTATTTTGGCAAGCGCCCGGCGATTCTGGCGCTGGTTTACTACCAGTGTCCCATGCTCTGCTCAGAGGAACTGAACGGGTTGACCGGCGCATTGCAGATGGTAAGTTTCGTCCCCGGCAAGGACTTCGATGTGATTGTCGTGAGCATCGATCCAAGCGAGGGAACGGACTTGGCAGCGGCAAAAAAACGCATCTATCTAAAGCGCTATGGGCACCCGGAGACGGCGGCGGGCTGGCACTTTATGACCGGCACTCAGGCTAACATTGACGCGCTGACTAAGGCGGTGGGCTTTGGCTATGTGAAGATTCCTGGGCCGGACGGCAAGCTAACGCAGTTTGCGCACGCCAGTTCGATCCAGATTGTAACTCCGGAAGGCAAGCTGGCGCAGTATTACATGGGCGTGGAGTATTCGCCGAAGGATCTGCGGCTGGGCCTGGTGGAGGCCTCGGCCAACCGCATCGGTTCTCCGGTGGATAACATCCTTACTTACTGCTACCACTACGATCCCAAGACCAACAAGCATTCTCTGATCGTGGCGCGGGTGGTGCAGTTAGGCGGGCTGGTAACAATGTTTACGCTGGGTGGTTTCATGCTGGTCATGTTCCGCCGGGACGCAAGGCAGGGCAATCCGCCAGAGGCAGGAAAACCAGGGACAGGCACAAAGGTGAACGGATAACGGAATGTCGCATATCAGTCCAGTAATCTGGCAATTTGTCGTCAAGTGGATGACGAACTTCGCGCTGTTTCCGCCGGAGGCGTCCACGATTGCGCCTCAGATGGATGCGCTGCTCTTCTTTATGGTCCTGGTGAGCCTGATCGGACTTACGGTGGTGGTTCTGCTGATCGTCAGTTTTTCAATTCTCTATAACAAGGAGCGTCATCCGGTCGCGGTGCAGGTGGAGGGCTCCACGCTGCTGGAGGCCACCTGGACTATCATTCCGCTGGGTCTGTTTCTGGTGATGTTTGTGTGGGGAGCGCTGATTTATTTCCGCGTGTTTACACCGCCGGCCAACGCCATGAACATTTACGTGGTGGGCAAGCAGTGGATGTGGAAGGCTGAGCATCCGGGCGGGCAGCATGAAATCAACTCGCTGCATGTGCCCACCGGCCGCGCCATCCAGTTGACGTTGATTTCGCAAGACGTGTTTCACAGCTTTTCAATTCCCGCCTTCCGCGTAAAGCGCGAAGCGATTCCGGGCCGCTACACCACGGTCTGGTTTGAGGCCACAACGCCGGGAACTTATCACCTGTTCTGCACGCAATACTGCGGCACCAACCACTCGCAGATGATCGGCGACATCGTGGTGCTGACGCCCGAGGGCTACAGAAAGTGGCTGGCCGAGTCCACCAGCGGCGCGTCGCTGGCGCAGAACGGAGAACGGCTCTTTGCCAGCCTCAGTTGCGCGGCCTGCCACAATGCGCGACCGGATGCGCGCGGACCCAGCCTGGCCAATGTCTACGGCGCGAAGCTGACACTCGCAAGCGGAGGGACGGCGACCGCCGATGACGCTTATCTGCGCGAAGCGATCCTGAATCCCTCGCAGCATGTAACTCAGGGTTATGCGCCGATCATGCCAACTTACCAGGGCCAGATTAGCGAGGAGGGCGTTATCGCGCTGCTTGAGTACATCAAGAACCTCAACTCCGGCTACCGCATCGAGCAGACGGTGAATACAACCGACCTGCTGCCGGGCAGCGAAGGCAAGGCAGCGCCCGCGGTACCCGCGCATGCCGCGCAAGGAACGGTGAAGCAATGAGCGCCACAATCGTAAGTCTTCCCGATCAATCCACGGCCAGAATTCCTAAGGTGAACTATCTCACCAAAGAGAATGGGATTCTGAGCTGGCTGCTGACCGGCGACCACAAACGGATTGCGATTCTTTACCTGATTTCGATCACCTTTTTCTTCTTTATCGGCGGGGCGCTGGCCGGGCTTATCCGCCTGGAACTGCTGACGCCGCAGAGCGATCTGATGGCCACCGACACCTATAACAAGGTGTTCACCATGCACGGCGTGGTGATGATCTTTCTGTTTCTGGTGCCTTCGGTTCCGGCCACGCTGGGTAACTTCTTTATTCCGATGATGATCGGCGCCAAGGATCTGGCGCTGCCCAGGGTCAACCTGCTGAGCTGGTATCTCTATGTTGTGGGCGGAATTCTGGTGCTGGTGACCATGATTACCGGCGGCGTAGATACGGGCTGGACGTTCACCACGCCGCTATCAACGCATTATGTGAATACCAACGTGCTTACCACAGGGCTGGCTGTTTTCATTGCCGGCTTCAGCTCCATCTTTACCGGGTTGAACTTTATTGTAACTATCCACAAAATGCGCGCGCCGGGAATGACCTGGTTCCGGCTGCCGCTGTTTGTGTGGGCTCACTATGCGGCCAGCATCCTCATGGTGCTGGGCACGCCGGTGCTGGCTATCGCCATCGTGCTGGTGGCGCTGGAGCGCACCATCGGCATCGGCGTCTTCGATCCTACCAAGGGCGGCGATCCGCTGCTGTTCCAGCACCTGTTCTGGTTCTACTCTCACCCGGCAGTTTACATCATGATTCTGCCCGGCATGGGAGTTATCTCAGAGGTTATTTCCACCTTCAGCCGCAAGCGGGTTTTCGGCTATACGGCAGTGGCTTTTTCGTCGGTGGCCATCGCGGTCTTCGGCTTCTTTGTTTGGGCGCACCACATGTTCATCATGGGCGTTTCAAATTATGCGGTACTGGTGTTTTCGCTGCTGACCATGCTGGTTGCCGTGCCCTCGGCCATCAAGATATTTAACTGGACATTCACTCTCTACAAGGGTTCCATCACCTTCGAGACGCCGATGCTCTACGCCTTCGGCTTCATGGGGCTGTTTACCATCGGCGGTCTTACCGGCGTATTCCTCGGCACCTCGGGCACTGACATTCATCTTACGGAGACTTACTTCATCGTGGCGCACTTCCACTTTGTCATGGTGGGCGGCATGTTGATGGCGTTTCTGTCGGGCATCCACTTCTGGTGGCCAAAGATGACAGGGCGCATGTATCCGGAGAAGATGTCGCAACTGGCGGCGGTGATCACCTTTATCGGCTTCAACTTCACGTTCTTCCCGCAATTCATCCTTGGCGTGCTGGGTATGCCGCGGCGCTACGCTTCTTACCCGCCAGAGTTCCAGATACTGAACGTCTTTTCGACTGCGGGCGCCACTATTCTGGGCGTGGGTTACCTGTTGCCGGTTCTGTATCTTACCTGGTCGCTGAAGTACGGCAAGATAGCCGGAAACAATCCGTGGCAGGCAACGGGGCTGGAGTGGCAGACTCAGTCGCCGCCGCTGACCGAGAACTTTACCGAGATGCCTATCATGGACCACGAAGCCTACGACTACGAGTGGCTGGAAAGCCAGAAACAAGAGAGCCGGAAAGAAACGGAGGTGGACAGTGCCGGATAGCACAGCGATTTCAAATGACGATCCGGTGGCCTCCGGCGAGGCTCATCACGAGCACCCGTCCTATCTGCGCCATCACTTCAATTCAGTCGAACAACAGGCGGATACGGCCAACTTCGCCATGTGGATATTCCTCCTGACTGAAGTTATGTTCTTCGGCGGGCTGTTTACCGCCTATCTTATCTACCGCAATTGGTATTACCCGGCCTTTGTGGCCGCATCGCACCAGTTATCCATTCCGCTGGGCGGGCTGAATACGCTGCTGCTGATCAGTTCCAGCTTTACCATGGCCATGGGCGTGTGGTGCGCGGAGACACGGCGCAAGAGCGGCCTGGTTCTGTGCCTGGTTCTCACCTTCATTCTCGGCCTTGGATTTCTGGGCATCAAGAGCATCGAGTATTCAGAGAAGATCGAGAAGCACCACGTTCCCGGAAACCACTATAGCTTGCAGTCGTTTCTCGATCCTGACTCCGACGCGGCGGCGAAAGCCGCAGGCGACAAGCCGCTGCCACTGGACGTGGCACGCCACACCGAGATCTACTTCTCGCTCTACTTTGCCATGACCGGCATGCACGCCCTGCACATGATTATCGGAATCGGCATCCTGGGATTCATGATCTTCCGCGCCCGCGCCGGAGCTTACACCTCGGGCCACCTGACATTTGTTGAGAACTTCGGGCTTTATTGGCACTTTGTGGACATCATTTGGATCTTTCTGTTTCCGCTGCTCTATTTGATCAGCAGGCACTGACAGCGGACAGTTAACAGTGGACAGTTGATTGTTTGCTTTCAAAGGGTTCAAGTTCAGGCGCGAGCTGTGGGTTAGCCGCAAACTGCAAGCTGTTGACTGTCAACTGTCAAAGGACAAACGCCATGAGCGAACCAAAAGAACACGCGCACCACATCGTCAGCCCGAAGGTCTACGTGGTCATCTTCTTTGCGCTGCTGGTGGGCACCGCGACCACTGTGTGGGCGTCGTATGTTGACCTGGGCATCTGGAATCCCATCATCGCGCTGGCCATTGCCTGCACCAAAGCCACGCTGGTGGTGCTGTTCTTCATGCATGTGAAGTACAGCACCAAGCTGACCAAGCTCACGATCTTCGCGGGATTGTTCCTTTTCCTGGCCCTGATCGGCATGACGCTTTCGGATTACATCAGCAGGGCCTGGGGTAGCTGGTAGGGCAAAACAGTTGTCAGCTCTCAGTTGTCAGTAGCGGCTGAGCAACGCAATTCGCACGAGGGCTGCCCGATGGGCGGCCCTTATTGCAGGTGCGATTTCGGTAGCATTTTTAGGGCTCCAAGATGATGCCCTTGGATACCAGTACTGAAGCCACGTAGGAGCTTGAGAGCCACAACACCAAGATAGATAGATAGAAGGAGGGGGGCCGAAGAAGTATTTCCCTGATCCGCTCGCGGCAACAGTATATTTCTCCCAGGGAAGCTTCACAGGATTAGGACCGTGCGCGATAGCTATCAGGATGATCAAAGCCATGAAAACATAAAAAAGCATTCCCAACTGGATAGCTTGCGTTGCCGACAAGTAGTAGGACCAACCGTGATTGTTCATGGAATAGATCAGTCCCAATGCAGCGTCGGGTTGGCGCGGTTGGGTTCCCATGAAGCTAAACCAGAGATAAAGGTGGTAGCCAAAAGAGGCGAAGAATATGCCTCCTAAAAATGCCGTGCAGTCCCGGCGGCGAATCTTTCGAATACGCGAAAACACAGTCATATGCCTCTGGGTGACCTCCCACAGTTCCCGGTTGAGCGCAGAATGAATACTGCGACATGCTACAGGTGAATATTATGCCCGACGATCCGCAGATGCCTGAAGAGCTAGCACGGCTGGCCGGCCAGATGCGCGTGCTGGTGCGTCGCGCAGGTGCGCCGCGCAAGGGCGGCCGTTGCGTCGTCTACTGGATGCAGCGGGCGATGCGCATCGTGGACAATCCGGCGCTGGATGTGGCGATTGAGGCGGGAAACTTGCTGGGGCTTCCTGTGGTGGTGTATTTCTCGGTGATTCCCAACTACCCCCATGCCAATTTGAGGCATTACCACTTCATGGCCCAAGGGCTCAGGGATGTGGCAGAAGACGCGGCAGAGCGCGGGGTCGGGTTTGTGGTTCGGCGGCATTCGGATCACTCGCTGGAGGCGTTTCTCGAAGAGGTCGAGGCCGCTCTGCTGATTGGCGACGAAAATCCATGCCGCGAGCCGGAACGCTGGCGCAGGGTGCTGGCCAAGCGGCTGCGGTTGCCTTACTGGACGGTCGATGCCGACGTGGTTGTGCCGTCGCGCGTCTTTGACCGCAGCTTTGTGCTGCTGCACCACTTTCGCCCGCATCTGAGGGTTCAATTGCCCAGGTACCTCGTCGCTGCGGAGAAGATTGCACCGCTTCATCCCTGGAAGCCGTGGAAGGCCCTACCCAGCTTTTCTCTCACGCAGGAGATCACCGAAGGATTTACAAAGCTGGATCGTAGCGTCGGCCCGGTGGACAGTTTCACCGGAGGCGCGCACGAGGCACTCAAGCGGCTGCGCGCGTTCGTCAACCTTGAACTCAAGGATTACGAGGAGACGCGGAACCATCCTGAAGTGAAGGGCACCAGCCGCCTCTCGCCTTATCTGCACTTTGGCAATATCGGACCGCTGACCATTGCGCTGGCTGTGGAAGAAGCGGCGAGGCAGGGAAATGCGCCGGCTGGAGCGCGCGACAGATTCCTGGAGCAGTTGATTGGCTGGAGGGAGCTGGCGGTGCTGTTTGTGCGCCATGAGCCGAACTACGACAACTGGGAGTGCGCCGCGCCGTGGGCTCGCAAAACGCTCACCGAGCACGCGGGCGACCCGCGTCCCTACCGCTACACGTTGCGCCAACTGGAGCGTGGCGAAACTGCCGACGAGTTGTGGAACGCGGCCCAGCGAGAGATGGTCGAGTCGGGGTGGATGCACAACTACATGAGGATGTATTGGGCGAAGAAGATTCTGGAGTGGGCGCCGGAGCCGGCCACGGCCTTCGACTGGGCGGTGATGCTGAACGACAAATATGAGTTGGATGGGCGCGACCCGAACGGCTATGCGGGCATTGCGTGGGCCATTGTGGGCCGGCATGATCGGCCCTGGTTCAATCGCCCGGTCTTTGGGCTGGTGCGGAGCATGATGGCGGCCTCGACGGCGAAGAAATTCGATGCGGAACGGTACATTCGCCAGCACGGCGGCGAAGGCGAAAAGCTGGTCGGCTGAGGTTCCGCGGCGAGGCCGAAGCGTTGCCGGGGAGTGAGTGTTAACAAACGCTCATCCAACTGTCCCGTTTCTGCACTATAATCTGAGCAAATTCCAATCCCGGAAACTGTTTGTTTCGCACTGCGTATTCCATTGGATTCCGCTCATATCCCCCTCAGATGATGAATTGAGAGGGGAGCCCGGAGTCGGATTCCGGACGCGTGTGAATATGAAGACCTTGCAAAAGCATCACGATGAGCCTGCCCTGAGCGGCAAGGCCAATGGAACTGTTTCTGCGATGCGGAACGGTGGGCGAGGCGCTGGATGGCTCGCGGTGGCGGCTGGGGCGCTTGCGGTGGTTTGTTCCGCGGTGGCTCTGCCGGCCGGGGCGCAGAGCGCAGCCGCCGAAGATGCGGTGAAAGCGGCGCGGCAACGGTCGAATCTGCCTCCCAGGGTGGTTCAGGCGCAGCGGTTCCTTGCCCAGCGGGGCTGGACGGAGACGCGGGCCGGGGGACGAGTTGCCGCCGGGCATCCGCGCTGGCGGGCGAGTGCGGCAGAAACTCAGTCGCAGACGCCGGCAACCGCGACGTGGCAGGCCCTGGGCCCGGCAGCGGTGATTACGCCGGAGTTTGGGCTGGTGACGGGCCGGGTTTCCGCATTGGCGCTGGATCCGTTGAACACGGGCGGCAACTGCCTGTATGTAGGAACGACCGGCGGCGGGGTGTGGGTAGCGAGCAACGCCGGCGCGGCCACCGCGTCAGTGGTTCTGAATCCGCTGACAGACGCCGTGGGCGCGTTGAGCGGCGCGCAGGACGCATCAATCAGCATTGGCGCATTGACGGTGCAGGCGGGGACGGTGGCCACGTGCGGGGCGACGGGCGTGATCCTGGCCGGTACGGGCGACCCGAACGACAACCTGGACTCCTACTACGGGGCCGGAATTCTGCGTTCGGCCGACGGCGGGCAGAACTGGAGCCTGATTCCCAGAACCGTGGATGTGGAAGAGGGCCTGAGCGGCCAGGACTACAGCTTTGCCGGGAAAGGCTTTGCCGGATTTGCCTGGAGCACGGCGAATCCGCAACTGGTTGTGGCCGCGGTTTCGCAGGCCCGCGAAGGCACACTGGTGGATGCGGACCGGCCCACGACGAGCTACGAGGGCCTTTATTACTCCTCTGACGGCGGAGCCACCTGGCACCTGGCGACCATCACGGATGGAAGCGGAGCGGACGTGCAGGGGCCAGCCTACAGATATCTGCAAGGGCAGCCGGACGGCAATGCCGCGACCGCGGTGGTGTGGAACCCGGTGCGGAATCTATTTATGGCGGCGGTGCGCTACCACGGCTTTTACCAGTCGCAGGATGGCGTGACCTGGACGCGGATGGCCGTGCAGCCGGGGGTGGGGCTGACAACCTCGAACTGCCCCGCAAACCAGGGCAGCCTCGGTTCGCAGGGATGCCCGATCTTTCGCGGCGCGCTGGCGGTGAATCCGCAGACTGGGGACACTTTTGCGTGGTATATGGATGTGAACAACCAGGACCAGGGGCTGTGGGAGGACCAGTGCGGGGGCGCTTGCGCCAGCCAGAGCATCGCGTTTGCAACGCCACTGGCGACTGCGCTGCTGGAGACGAGCACCAATCAGGGCGCGGCCACGATTGAGAACGGGGACTACACGCTGGCGCTGGCGGCGGTTCCGGTTCCGGCGCCGGATCAGCAGGACACGGTGCTGCTGGCTGGGGACAACGATCTGTGGAAATGCACGGTGATGTCTGGTTGCGTGTGGCGCAACACCACCAATGCGGGGCAGCCCACGTGCGCCGCGGGAGTGGGCGAGTTTCAGCACGCATTGGGCTGGGGCGGAGCGGGCAATCCGCTGGAGATTTTTGTGGGCAACGACAGTGGGCTGTGGCGCTCCCTGGATGCGATTGGCGAGACGGGATCGGCGTGCGCGGCGACGGATTCTCAGCACTTTCAGAATCTGAATGGAAGTTTTCAGAATGCGGACAAGAGCCCAGGGTCGCTGGCGGAAGTGGTGAGCATGTCTCAGGTGATTACCACGCCTTACACAATGATGACCGGGCTGGGGACGAACGGAACCGCTGGGGTGAAGAGCGGAACGGGGCCGACGGCGGAGTGGCCGCTGATCCTGAACGGCGAGGGCGGGCCGGTAGCCATCGATCCGAGAACCACTACAAACTGGTATGCGAACAACTGGGCAGGAGTATCCATTTACAAGGGAACGCCGCCGGCAGGCGACACCGCAGGCACGTTCAGCCCGGTGCTTAGCTATTCGGCCGATGCGCTGAATGAGCCGGAGGTGGTTGAGGATGGGCTGACGATGCCCGCGCCTGCGCCGTTCCTGGTGGACCCGGTGGATCCGGAGCAATTGTTGATTGGAACCTGCCGGCTGTGGCGGGGGCCGGCCAACGGCATCGGCTGGAGCACGGGCAACGCGATCAGCACGATTCTTGACAGCCCGTCGGCCACCGGCCCCTGCGCGGGCGATGCGCTGATTCGCACAATGGCAGCGGCGGCGCTGCCCGGCGGCGGCGAGGTTGTTTACCTGGGCATGTATGGCTCGGCCAGTGGAAATACGCGGCTGCCGGGGCATCTTTGGAGCGTGACCTACAGTCCCGTGGCCGGTGTTTCGCCCGTTTGGCAGCAGCAGGATCTGACGCTGAACCCACTGACCAACGACAGCAAGGCGATGAATGCATACAGCATGGACATTTCCAGCATCTTTATCGACCCTCGCAACCCGACCGGGAACGCGCCCTACACGGTCTACGTGACCGTGGAGGGGATTGCCAGCCTGACAGAGGAAGCGCAGATGGTTTACAGCTCGACCGATGCAGGGGCGCACTGGACGAATCTGACGGGGAACCTGCCTTGGGCCGCGGCCAACAGCGTTGTGGTGGATCCGCAGGACGCCAACACGGTTTACCTTGCCACGGATGCAGGAGTTTATTTCACGACGCAGGTTGGAAGCTGCGCAAACCTGCCGCCTGTGTGCTGGTCGGCATTTGGAACAGGATTGCCGGCCGCGCCGGTGGTGGAACTGAGCGCTGCTCCACTGACGGCGTCTGTGCCGGTTCTGGCGGCGGCGACGTATGGCCGTGGCGTCTGGCAAACTCCGCTGTGGACCTCGGAGACCGGCTTGACCACAGTGATCGCAAGCCCCTCGCCACTGGCCTTTACGACTCCGGCGCCAGTGAGCACCGCCAGCACACTGACAGTGACCCTGCTGAACACAGGCACACTGGCCCTGACCATGCCGGCGTCGGAGACTGTCATCGGCGGGGAGAACAGTGGAGACTTCAAGGTAACCACGGACAACTGCCAGAGCGCGACCGTGCAATCGGGCGGGAACTGCGCGATCATGGTGACCTTTGCGCCCACCGCAACAGGCTCCCGCATGGCCCAGATGACCATCTACGCCAATATCTACGGCGGGCAACTGACCGTGGAGTTGAGCGGGACCGGCACACCGGCGGAAAAGGTGACGCTGACCCCCGTAACCTTGAGTTTTGGCGTTGCGCCGGGGCAGACTTCGCAATTGCCCACGGTGCCGGTGAATAGCACTTCCGCTCCGCAGCAGGTGGAAGCAGGCAACAGCAGCAGCACACCGGTTGCGATTTCAAATGTCGCCGTCACAGCGCTGTTCCTGATTGCGAGCAACTCGTGCGGCACAAGCACCCTGGCTGCGGGCGCCGACTGCCAGGTGATGGTGGAGTTTGTACCCACCCAGAGGGGCGCGGCAACGGGAACGCTGACGTTTACCGATGGGGCCGGAACGCAGACGGTTCTGCTGAGCGGCTGGGGGTCGGCCCCGGCTACAGATACCCTCAGCCCCACCGCGCTGAGCTTTCCGGGCACGATCGTCGGGCAGGTTGCCGCCGCGCAGACCGTGAGCCTGACCAACAGCGGAGACCTGCCGCTGACGGGAATCTCGATCAACGTGAGCGGTCCCTTCACGGAATCGGACAACTGCAACGGCCAACTGGCGGCGAACTCCACCAGTAACTCGAGTTGCGCGATCAGTGTGCAATACGTTCCCACTGTGGCGGGGGCTCAAACCGGCACGCTGACGGTCGCGGACGTTACGCGCAGCCAGCCGCAGACGGTGGCTCTCTCTGGAACGGGCCTGCTGCCGCCGGAATTCACTGTCACTCCGCTCCAGTTGACCTTTCCGGCCGCACTGCCCGGCCAAGCCAGCGCGGCGCAAACGGTGACCGTCACCAACGGGGGCAGCATCGCCGCTACTGCGTTGAACCTCGCAGTCGCCGCTCCGTTCAGCCTGACGCAAGACACCTGCACCGGCAACAATCTGGCCGCCGGGGCCAACTGCACGGCCGGGGTGATTTTTACGCCAACCGCGAGCGGGACTGCGACGGGCATATTGACCATTACTTCCGCGTCGGTGAGCAACCCGGCCCTTGTGGCGCTGAGCGGCACCGGCGCGGTTCCGTTCGATTTCACGGTTGCTGTCTCCGGCTCAAATCCCCAAACTGTCTCCAGCGGCCAGACTGCCTACTTTCCGCTGGTTATTACTCCGCTGAACGTCACACAGGGAACATTGACATTCAATTTGCAATGCACTACCCCTGCCGGGAGTGAGTTGTTATGTCTTTTCAACCCTTCACAGAACGTACCGGTCAGCGCCGGAGCCATCGGAAACGTGACGGTGCAGATCTCCACCGAGCAATCAGGGTCGTCCGCGCGCTCGACTGGTTTGTCCCGGTGGCGCGAGCTTCCGCTGGTCTGCGGGTTGGTGTTGCTGCCGCTGGCATGGCGGCGGCGGAAAGCTCTGCTGCTGGCCGCGCTATTGGCAATCGCGGCGGGCGGCGTGACCAGTTGCGCATCTTCGGGAGGAGGTTCTGGAGGAAGCCCGAGCAGCCCAACCAGCGTCTCCGGCTCAACCCCGGCGGGAAAGTACCCTGTCTCCGTTATCGTGGCTTGCAACGGTGTGCAGCAGCCTATAACACTGACGCTGATCGTGGACTGAAGGCCAATGGCGGGCATGGGGGTGGAAACCGTGACGGGCTATACTCTATCTTCGGGCCAACCCCATGAGAGCCCGCAGCCAGACCGTGAAAAGACCGGAAACGGGGAAGACGAGAGAATGACCGCCAAAGTAACCGTGGAAGACGTAAAGCGCGTGGCCGAACTCGCGCACCTGGAACTTAAACCGGAGGAGACTCCGCGCATGTTGCATGACCTGAACGCCATTCTCGACTATGTGGCCGAGTTGAACGAGCTGGATACGGCCGGGGTGGTTCCGCTGGCCCAGGTGAGCGAACTCGAAAGCGGGTCCGGCGTGGGCGTGCTGCGCGCCGATCTCGTGCTGCCCTCGCTGGATCGGGCTACCGTGCTGGCGCAGGCGCCGGAGACCGACCAGGTCTTTTTCAAGGTGCCCAAGGTGATTGAGCGCTAAGCTGCGCTTTTCAAGAATCCGCGTGCAGCAAGGCCGCAAAAGGCCGCAAAACAGGTCACAAAGAGGAAGGTTCCATTGCCGAGCGAAGCCAAACCAGCCGAATCTTATGTTGAGAAGCCCAAAACTCTGGCGGAGTTGCGCAGCGCGATAGCCGCCGGCGCCACCAAGGCAACCGATCTGGCCGCCAGCTACTATGACCGCATTGCAGCCGTAAATCCGCGCCTGAATGTCTACCTGAGCCTGACCAAAGAGCGCGCCCTCGCGCAGGCCGCGCGCGTGGACGAGCTGGCTGCCAAGGGCGATCCGCTGCCCGCGCTGGCCGGCATTCCGGTGGGCATCAAGGACGTGCTGGTGATGAAGGGCGCACCGGCCACGGCGGGGTCGAAGATTCTGGAGGGCTATTGCCCTCCCTATGACGCCACGGCGGTGGCCAAGCTGGAGGCGGCCGGCGCGGTGCTGCTGGGCAAGCTGAACTGCGATGAGTTTGCCATGGGCTCGTCCAATGAGAACTCCGCCTACGGGCCGGTCAGAAATCCCGTCGACACGGAGCGGGTTCCGGGCGGCTCGAGCGGCGGCTCGGCGGCAGCAGTGGCGGCCAACATGGCCGTGGCAACGCTGGGCTCCGACACCGGCGGATCGATTCGCCAGCCAGCCGGTTTTTGTGGAGTGGTGGGTGTGCTGCCCACTTATGGGCGCGTCTCGCGCTACGGGTTGATAGCCTTTGCCTCTTCGCTGGACCGCGTGGGACCATTTGCGGGGAATGTGCGCGATGCGGCCACGCTGCTGGGCGTGATCGCGGGCCACGATCCCAAGGACGCCACCAGCTCCCCTGCTCCGGTGCCGGATTACGCGGTCGAGAGCGACAAACCGATCAAAGAACCGGGGAAAGCGGGCCTGCGCATCGGCGTACCGGCAGAGTATTTTGCCGAGGGGCTTGACCCTGAGGTGCGCGCGGCCATTGAGAGCGGCATTGCCGCGCTGGAGGCTGCCGGAGCCCAGGTGAAGCCGGTTTCGCTGCCGAATACGAAGTATGCCGTGCCGGTCTATTATTTGATCGCTACGGCGGAGGCCAGCGCCAACCTGGCCCGCTTTGACGGCGTGCGCTACGGCTATCGTTCGCCTGCCTCGGAAACCCTGCTGGCCATGTACCGGCACTCCCGCGACGAGGGCTTTGGCGCGGAGGTCAAGAGGCGCATTCTGCTGGGAACCTATGCGCTGAGCGCCGGCTACTACGATGCCTATTACTTGAAGGCGCAGCAGGTGCGGCGCTTGCTGGCCGAGGAGTATCTGCGGGCCTTCGCCGAGGTGGATGCGATTGTAACTCCCACCGCGCCGACGGCAGCGTTCAAGCTGGGCGAAAAGACCGGCGATCCGCTGGCCATGTATCTGGCCGACATTTATACGGTGACGGCGAGTTTAGCGGGCATTTGCGGGGTGACGGTGCCCTGCGGCGCGACCCAGGCCGGTTTGCCGGTGGGGATGCAGGTGCTCGCCGCGCACTTGAACGAGGGCACGGCCTTCCGCGTGGCAAGGGCCGTGGAAGCGGCGAAGCTGTAGGTCTCTGACCGCATGATTTCGTGCTTTGAGTTCACGCTTTCCCAGGTCCAAAAATCGGGACCTGGGGCACCCATAGTTGGTACAACAACAAGCGGTCAGAGCTGTAGGAGCAAGCGGCATGAGGAACGGCGGACGGATTGCGGTGGGGTTGATGGCGGCTTTATTTGCCGCCGCGCAGTTGGTTCAGGCGGCTCCGCGCAAGGTGCATACGGTGGTTTTGGGCGCGGTCAAGAGGGTGCCCTACTCGAAGACTGGCGACCCGGCCGGCGCGGCTGCCGCCGAAGATGCCTTGAAGATTCGCGCCTTGCTGGTGGACGGCAACCTGAAGGAGTGGACCACGGGCGAGGCCCACGATGTGACGGACCGCAGCTTTGTGGTCAGGCGGGTGATCCGGCTCAACGATTCGCTCCCCGGCGACAAGCAGGGGCATTGGGTTTGGCAGCGCGGCCCGTGGCTGCTGGTGGACCGCGTGACCGGCCATGCCACCGCCCTGAAACTGCCGGACTACGATCCCGGCGTGAGCCAGGTGAGCTGGTTCCGCGACTATGGAGCCTATTGCGGCGTGACGGCCAGCGGCAAGAGCCTGTATGCCGTGGTGGCCCAGGTGGCGGCGCGCAAAGCCGTGTTGGCAAAGAAGCTGGCTGCGTTCGATCCAGAGAGCCATGCCGATCCGGTTTGCGGGCTTGCGGAGTGGCAGCGCGAACCGCTGCGCATTACGTTTCATCCCACTGGCAAGGACCAGGTGAGCTTTGACATCGTTCCCAGTTCGGCGGTGCTGGTGGAAGACACGGCCGATGAGCCGGAGACGGCTGCGCCAGCCACGGAAGCCAAGCAGAAATAGCGAGTCGGCAAGCCAGTGTATTGGCCGGATTGGGGTTCAGCGGAGTTCCCTGCTTCTTCAGCTTCCCGTTTCTTCCGAAATAAACGCCTCGTAGGCGGCGGCGTCGAGCAGGGCATTGAACTGGGCGGGGTCGGAGAGCTGGACCTTGATGATCCAGGCGCCATGAGGATCCTCGTTGAGTTTGTCGGGGGAGTTCTTCAACTCCTCGTTGGTGGCGGTGACCGTGCCGGTGACCGGGGAATAGAGGTCGCTGACAGCCTTCACACTTTCAACAGAACCGAAGGCGACATTTGCGGTGACCGGGTCGCCCACCTTGGGCACGTCCACATAGACGATGTCGCCCAGCGAGTTTTGCGCGTAGTCGGTGATGCCGATGGAGCCGATGGCGCCATCGAGGGCGATCCACTCATGCTCGCGGGTATAGCGGTAGTTGGTTGGGTAGGGCATTGGGGGTCTTCTCCTTGAAGAAGTAGTGTACGGCGCGAGGGAGGGTCGGGGA
>Ga0255356_1000275_pt1:0-22500 | contig 35501 bp, 25 predicted proteins | sample HBST100metaG_FD_189944 | JGI IMG/M metagenome (GOLD analysis project Ga0255356, IMG submission 189944) | Peat soil microbial communities from Stordalen Mire, Sweden - H.B.S.T100 | ecosystem: Environmental > Terrestrial > Soil > Wetlands > Peat | place: Sweden: Norrbotten County...
CCGCCATCTTCCGATTGGAGTGGGTCGAGACATTTCTATGCGATCCCACGGCGGCCGATAGAGGATCAGCAGGCGCCTATGAATCCGCCGTGGCTGCATTCTTCAAGTGGACTCCTCCTGAGAGCGACATTGTTATTGGAGAAGTTGGAGATCGGTGCCATCCGCGATGTGGTCAAGCAGAGGATTGGGGCCTTTGCTGGAACCGGTCACATGCAGCGCCGGCAGAGGGCGCAGGACTATGCCCGATATTGCCCGCTGCTCACCTGTCCCATCCAATCGACAGTTGTTCAGTACAGTTTCTCTCAGAGCTTAATCAGTTCGTACTGGTCATTGCCCATGTGCAAGGTCTTCATGTATTCAAGCTGGTGCAGTCCGCTGCGTGACTCGATGCGCTCCACCATATCGTGCCGTTGCTGTTCAGGCTGCGAGTAGACCAAGTCGATGGAGGCCTTGTCGATGGCCAGGATGTCCCGTGAACCGAGGATTCCGATATCGTTGCAGGTCGGTTTTACGCCATGTGCATCGCAATCGCAGTCCACGGAGATATTCTTCAGGACATTGATATACGTGATGTGCGAACCGAAATGCTCTGTGATCCCTTTGCCCGACTCGACCATACGCTCCAGAAAGAGTTCCCCTTTAGGCCACCCGTCGCCGTGAATCTGCCGCTTGCCGCCCTGGCCGGATGCACAACCGATGCCGATGTTTTTGAGCGATCCGCCAAAACCACCCATTGTGTGGCCCTTGAAGTGGGTGTAGACAAAGAGAGAATCGTAATTCAACAGATCCTTGCCGACGCCAATTTCAGTGAGGTGTACTCCGGGAGTAAAGGGAGGCTGCGAGGTGGCGAAAGGCGAAGATGCATCAAGGAACTGACGCATGCCAGGAATAGGAAGCATTGCATCGCCGTCAGCGTCCATGATGTCAACGGGACAGAAGGTGAATCCGTTGATCTTCAGCGTCTCCCGATGAGTTGCCGTGTTTTGCCTCGTGCTTGGATAGAGGACGTTGCATTCCACGATGGTGCTGTTCGGAATATGCGGCTGCAAGCCTTGAATGAATTCGATGGGTAACAGGTTCGGCCCATGCGGTTCTCCGGTGTGCAGCTTGATGCCTATTTTGCCGGTCATTCCTCCATTGATTTTGGAGTAGAGCTTGAGCAGGCCGTTGACGCTGATATCGCTGGTAAAAAATACTTGAGATTTGCCTTGCACAGGAGCGGCACTAGCTATGCCTTTGAAATCGCATAGTGCAACTCCGCCCAGCGCGATTGCACTTTCCTTCAGAAACGTACGACGCAATATTTGCTTTTCCATGGCCGGTTTATCTCCTTACTGGTGAGAAACGAATTCGAAGACGCAAAAGCTGCTTAACGTCCGGTTAACTTATCGAGGTTCTCCGGGTAGCGAGCGCCTTGTATATTGATCTTGGCTGCGGCGCTTTCGATCTCGCGCAGGTCGCCGGCGGTGAGTTCAATCGCAGCGGCTCCTATATTCTCCTCCAACCGCGTCAACTTGGTCGTTCCGGGGATGGGCACGATCCACGGCTTCTGGGCCAGCAGCCAGGCAAGCGCGATCTGGGCCGGCGTCGCGTTCTTGCGTTTTGCAATGATCCCGAGAAGATCGATCAAGCCCTGGTTGGCCTTGCGGGCCTCTGGGGTGAAGCGCGGGAGCGTGTTGCGGAAATCGGTCTTGTCGAAGGTCGTGTTCTGGTCGATCTTGCCAGTCAGGAACCCCCTGCCGAGCGGGCTGTAGGGAACCAGGCCGATGCCGAGCTCTTCAAGAGTTGGCAAGATTTCTGCTTCAGGGCTTCTCGTCCACAGCGAATACTCGCTTTGCAGCGCGGTGACGGGCTGCACGGCGTGGGCGCGGCGAATGGTCTGCGCCGACGCCTCCGACAGGCCGAAGTGCTTTACCTTGCCTTGCTGAATCAGGTCCTTCACCGCTCCGGCAACGTCCTCAATGGGAACGTCGAGATCGACGCGATGCTGGTAGAAAAGGTCGATAACGTCGATCTTCAGGCGCCGGAGCGACGCCTCGGCGACCTGCTTGATGTGCTCGGGGTGACTGTTCAACCGCCGTGCGCCTTTCTTGTCTTGGAAATCGACCTTCGTGTCCAGATCGAAACCGAACTTGGTGGCGATGACGACCCGATCGCGGACGGGCGAGAGGGCCTCGCCCAGCAGCTCTTCATTTGTGTACGGGCCGTAGACCTCGGCCGTATCGAAGAACGTGACGCCACGCTCGACGGCGGTGCGGAGAAGGGAGATCATCTCCGTCTTATCTTTGGGCGGGCCGTAGGAAAAGCTCATGCCCATGCAGCCAAGGCCGAGAGCCGATACTTCCAGATTGCTGTTTCCCAATTTGCGCTTTTGCATTGTGTCTCCTGCTACATGTTGCGGACTGTTTGGAACGAATTGTTTCGTATCGAACCACGAGCAGATCGTTCGGCGATTATTCCGATTTGAGGGAAGCCATATCGATGGAGAAGCGATACTTCACGTCGGACTTCACCATTCGGTCGTAGGCTTCGTTGATCTTCTGGATGGGGATGACTTCGACGTCGGCGGTGATGTTGCGATCGCCGCAGAAGTCGAGCATCTCCTGTGTCTCGGCAATGCCGCCGATGGGCGATCCGGAGAGGCTGCGGCGGCCCATGATGAGGCTGAAGGCCGCGACAGGGAGAGGCTTATCCGGCGCTCCGACCAGTGTGATGTTGCCGTCGATCCCCAGCATGTTGATGTAGGCGTTGATGTCGTGGTTCGCGGCAACGGCGTCGAGGATGAAGTCGAAGCTGCCCGCGTGCTTCTGCATCTCGTCGGGATTGCGGGAGAGAACGACTTCATCCGCTCCGAGGCGAAGCGCGTCTTCCTTCTTTCTGGGCGAGGTGGTGAACACAACCACATGCGCGCCGAGCGCATGAGCGAACTTCACGCCCATGTGGCCCAATCCGCCGAGTCCGACCACGCCAACTTTCTTGCCCTTGGTGACGCCCCAGTGGCGCATGGGCGAGTAGGTAGTAATTCCGGCGCAGAGCAAGGGAGCGGCCCCGGCGAGGTCAAGATTCGTAGGCACACGGAGGACGAATCGCTGGTCAACGACGATGCTGTCGGAGTAGCCGCCGTATGTCACGCCACCCAAGTGCTTGTCGGGCAGGTTGTAGGTAAAGGTTCCATTGTGGCAGAACTGTTCGAGCCCGGCCTTGCACGAGGGACAGGTCCCGTCGGAGTCCACCATACAGCCCACCGCGGCCAGGTCGCCGAGCTTGAACTTCGAGACAGCAGAGCCAATCCTGGTGACGCGGCCGACGATCTCATGGCCAGGCACGCAGGGATAGACGGTGGGCATAAAGTCGCTCCACTCGTTGCGGGCCTGGTGAAGATCGGAGTGGCAGACGCCACAGAAGAGGATCTCGATCTGCACGTCGGTATCGGCCGGCTCGCGACGCACGATGGTGGTGGAAGCAAGCCGCGCGGTTGCGCTGGCGGTGGAGTAAGCTTTGGCGTTGTACATAGTCACCTCTAAGTCTTCTTAGCCGACGTTTGAGCCGCAGGGAGGATGTCCCACCTCGCTCTCAGTCCAAAGAATAGGCCGGGGCGGCCTTCCAGTGGTATCCCGATCCTTCCTATTGGTTGCCTATTTCTGTCGATCCATATTTTTTTTGCATTAAATGGCTGGCATAGCGGTACGCTGAGTCTGGAGCAGCGATATGGAGTGCAAATGGAGAAACTGAGGACTGTAAGCGGAGACTCGCAGGCGGAGGTAGTGAGGCTGCGTGCTGAATTGGCGCGCAAGATCGCTGCCCACATCCGTGTAGATGGCAGGGAAGCAACCGATGTGCCGGGAATGAGACTCTACCGCAAAAGCGCTCCGACGGAATGCACTTCCGCGGCCTACGAGCCTGAACTGATTGTCTTCGTTCAAGGAGAAAAACACATCAACGTTGGCGGGACAACACTCGTGTGCAACGAGTCCACATTCCTGCTGACCTCGATCGATCTGCCGGTGGTCAGCCAGGTGACAAAGGCGTCGAACGAAGAGCCGATCCTGGCATTGATGCTCAAGCTCGAAATGCCGACCGTTCGGGAGATTCTCAGCCAGGAAGAGATCCATCTGCCCGAGGCCGTCTGTGGCACGCGCGGTATGGCGGTTGGCGAGACCTCGGTCGAGCTGCTCGGTGCATGTTCCCGGTTACTCGATCTTCTTGACGCACCTCAGAGCATTTCATTTCTCAGCAACCTGATTCAGCGGGAGATCATCTACCGCCTACTGCGCGGACCGCAGGGGAAGCACCTCCGCGCCATCGCCACGCTGGGCGAACAGAGCAACCGGACGGCCAAGGCTGTTGCATGGCTGAGGGAAAACTACGCAAAGCCGTTGCGCGTTGAGGAACTCGCGTCTGTCGCGCAGATGGGCGTCTCCACGTTGCACCATCATTTCCGGTCTCTAACCACGATGAGCCCACTGCAGTATCAGAAGCAGCTTCGATTGCACACGGCGCGCGTACGCATGCTCATGAACGGTCTGGATGCTGCAAGTGCGGCCTTCGAGGTCGGCTATGAAAGCCCCAGCCAGTTCAGCCGGGAGTACAGCCGGTTCTTCGGCCAGCCGCCGATGCGGGACATCAAAGTGCGGAGAGGCGCCAGCGTCGCAACAAGTTTCGATTCACTGCAAGCTTAGTTCCGTTCTAATACAAGGGCGTTTATAGTTACGAATCGGCTGCCCAATGGCCTGCTGCCGTTCGCTCAGTTCCGTGGGACGGCTGGCACACTTGGGACAGCGGGAGCGGAGCGTGGGCGGAATTCGCGGACGGTGCGGACGGCGGCTTCGGTGGGGAGCTGGTCCTTGCAGAGCTCGAGGACTTCGATGGTTTGCAGTCCGGTCTGCGCGGCCTCGTTGGTGGACATGCGCGGATCTTCCTCGACCGGGCGGAGCGAGTCCGCGCCGGTGACCAAGTGCGGCGTGGCAAGGCCTGCGCCCTGCGAGAGCAGCGTGGCGATGGCTTTTTTGGCGAAGGCGACGTTGCCGGTTTTGGCATAGGCGTAGGCCGCGAGGCGTGCGCCGCTCTGGCCGGGCGGCACATATTGGGCGTCGGCGCCCTCGTTGTGCGTAGTCCGGTCCTTGTCCCATACCTCGGGCGGCGCGATGCCGAGGCGGCACAACTCAAGCCACGCGGCTTCGAAGTCCTTGCGACCGAGCAGCGGGACGAGCTCGAACATGACCTCGCCGCCGCCCTGGATGGTGGCAAGGTTGTAGTTGGCGGGCACAAGGGCGTGCGTCTGTGGGTTGGGGATTGCGGTGAGCTTGCCGGTGGCGGGGTCGAATCCGACGGTGGCGGCCAGCGCCTTCGAGTTGGCCTCCGGCTTGCCGGTCTCCAGTCCATACGGCATGGCGAGGATGGAATCGACGCCTGCGAGAATCAAGTCGTGCCAGTGCTTATCGCCGGTGCGTTCCCACTCGGCCATCCAGTTGCCGGCAAGGGAGAACCAGTCGGGGCCGATGCGGAGACGGACGGGCGGCTCACCAGGCATTTTGGGCTCGGCCTCGCGCATGGGGTCGAAGTTGGCGATAGAGAGCGGCGCGAACTCGGCGGACTCGCGGATGATGTCGCCGGTGCGCTCGTCGGTGGTGAGGTAGTAGAAGGGACGCCAGTGGGCGGCCTGGCTGATGCGGGCTTCCTTGGCGCCGTCGCCCCACTTGACGACGTTGTGGCGGGAGCCGAGTCCGCGCATGGGACCGAGGTGGTAGGTGTCGGTCTCGCTGGTGTTGCGGGCGTGAGCTTCGGCGAGACGGAAGAGGTCGGCGCGGCCGCTGCGCAGGTAGCTATACCAGAGCCAGAGGGGTGCGCCAAGCTCGGTATTGTCCCAGGCATGGCCTCCCCAGTCGTAGTGCCAGACGTGGCGCGCCGCGGAGTAGGAGTGGATGAAGTCGCCGAACTGCCAGAAGCCGTACCAGGCGCGGTCGTCGACTTGGCGCTGGTAGTAAGCGAGCACGGAGTCGAGGCCGTCCTCGATGGACTTCTTGAAGGCGGTGGAGCGGTCGGGCAGGCTCCAGACGCCGAAGACTCCGGTGGAGTGGATGTACTCCGGCGTGGCGGCGAGCAGCGGGAGTTGCGCTCCGGCAGCGGCCATGGCTACGGTGTCTGGCTTGGCGGGAAAGGCGGCGGAAGCGAAGAGAGTGAGCTCGCTGGTTCGGGCGACACCGTAGGCAGTCGAGAGGCCGGGCTGCGCGTCTTCGTAGGCGGCGTCGAGTCCGTGGCCGTGGGTGTCGTAGAAGCGCATGTCCATCTCGGATGCGTCGGGCGACCAGAGCCAGGCGACGAGCTTCGCAGCGGGGCTGGCAGCGTTTTGAATTTCGAGTGCGGCGGGGAACGACTGCCAGAAGTTCTTGATGCTGACGGCGAGGCCGCCGCCGAGGTCGCCAGCGTAGGCGAGGCCGGGAGCGCGCGTGCCGGAGTTGGAGTAGACCCAGGTGCTCTCGGGACCGGTGCGCTTGACGATGGAGAATCCGTCGGGATTGGGCTGGATAAGCTTGAAGTCGTTCCAGATGGCGTTCTTGGCAAAGACCGGGCTGCCAGTGAAGGGCTGGCCCGTTTCCTGCGCGACGCTGCCACTGCCGGGTTGCAGCGGTTCGGACCAGAGACCGCCCTCAGGGCCGGCAAAGCGGACGGTGCGGTTCATGGGCTGGTCACGCATGGGAACGTCGATCTGGAGGCCGAGGCCACGGACGAAGTCCTTCTCCTGGTCGCCGTCGAAGACGATGGTGTGGACGATGCGAACAGAGGTCAGGCCGCTGAAGAAGTAGAGACGCACGGTGAAGGGGAGCCACTCGCGCTTGGTGGTGGACCCGCGATGCATGCCTTCGATCTTGACCACGGCGCGGACTGGACCGGACTGCTCGACGGTGACGTGCTTGATCTCGCTGAGAAATTTCTCGCGTGTGGGCGAGTCCTCAGGATTGTTGGCTGGCCCTTTTTGCAGGATGCAAACCAGTTGGCTCGCTCCAGCGATCACCTTGCCGTCGAGCGTGATGGAATCGATGAGATTGCTGCCAGAGGTAGAGATGGAGCACTGCATCGCGCCCGTGTCGATGGCGATGGCCTTGGCGGTATTTGCAACCTTCACAGTGCCGCCTGGTATTGGCTCGGCGCTGATACCGCGATACAGGGCAAGCGGCTTTTGGAAGCCGGAAGGAAGTACGGTAGCAAACCCGCTCCACTTAATGGAGCCGTCGGGCCAGTAGGCGAGTGGCCAGCTCTGCAGCGGGAGGGTACGGTCGTCCAACGTGAAATATTGAAGGTTTGGTTTTACGGCGCCCTGCGGCCAGGGAACGCCCCAGCTGACGCCGGTGGCAAGCGCGGGTGGCTTCTCTCCCAGCCAGGAAAGATGGATTCCGTTGCGTATCGCGATGCTGGAGTCGTCGATGCTATTTTCATTCAGATTGCTTTGCCCGACCGCGGCGAAGAGGCTACCCGGTGCGAGCGTAGAGGTGGAGATGGCGGCGCCGGCGAGTGCGGCATCCATCAAAAATTCCCGGCGAGTTGTCTGGTTCACGGAGGATCTCCCTGCGGAAGCAACGATGTTTGAACTGGCTTGCTATTGATCGTCCATTATCAACTTCTGGGGACGGGCTGTGAAGCGACGGCGTATTCGTGGGCCGGGTTCTCGGCCACAAGACGCCGCGCATGACGCAACGCTACGCGCACCTGTCACCCGATTACATGGCCGCCGAGGGGTGAACAAATTGGACGGAATCATGGGCGGGATGATGCCCAAAGCCCTGCCAAGTGACCTTCCCTAAGAACCTGTTTAAAAACTACTGGACTCGCACACAACGAGGAGACAGACAACGACGAAATACGGGGATTCTTCGCTTCGCTCAGAATGACAATTCGTAAATCTCCGCTGCGAAAAGCAGTGTTTAAACAGGTTCTTAGTCACCACAGAGTCACCAGAAAATCGTGCCGCATAGAGTGACTCTGCTAACTTGCTGAAATAATTGGTGTCCCCAACGGGACTCGAACCCGTGTTACCGCCGTGAAAGGGCGATGTCCTAACCGCTGAACGATAGGGACCTGAGCAGGATGCCGGCCGGAATTGCGCTCCGGCCCAGTTTCCACGCTACCAACTTCGAGGGTGGGAGTCAAAGCAGTCGCCGCCGATGGAGGGAGGCCGTTGGGGAGGAAGTGCGGGGGATGATAGTCCAAGAAATCCACGGCGTGGTTGCGCGTAGGATGTTTCGAGGGGACAGACGAAGTTATACCCCGATCTTTCACCCCATCGAGCAGACTCGCTGGCTGGGGCTTCCGAATTTTCTGAAAACCGCAAAGGCACTCGCATCATGAATTCTTCCGCACCTGACCGCAATGAATCCGACCGCAATGAACCTGGCCGTAACGAAGTGGGCCGCATCGAAGTCATCACCGGGCCAATGTTCTCCGGCAAGAGCGAAGAGCTGATTCGCCGCCTGAAGCGTGCGCACATCGCGCGCCAGCGGGTTGCCTGCTTCAAGCCGGACATCGACCTGCGCTACCACCGCACGGCGATCGCGTCGCACAGCGCGCAGACCCATGAGGCAATGACGGTGGCCAACGTGGCACGGCTGCGCGAGGCGATCTACGGGCAACTGCCCGAGGTTGAGGTGATCGGCATCGACGAGGCGCAGTTCTTCGACCAGTCAATTGTGCATCTGGTGGGCGAACTGGTGCACATGGGCAAGCGGATTCTGATCGCCGGGCTGGACACGACGTTTACTGGCGAACCATTTGGGCCGATTCCGGCGCTGATGGCGATCTCCGACGAGGTGACCAAGCTGTCGGCGGTGTGCATCGTATGCGGCGCTCCGGCCATCCACACGCAGCGGCTGGGGGCGAGCCGCGAGCTGGTGGTGGTGGGCGCGGCGGGAGTGTACGAGGCGCGCTGCCGCGCCTGCTTCCGTCCCTACCTGAACGCGCCAGAAAGCAAGCAGATGGAGCTGCCCGGCGCGGAGCAGGTGACCGTCACACCGTAGCAGCCCACGCGCCCGCCATTTTTTTCGCTTCTGCGCGATGCTTGGCTGCATCGAAGATCGTAGGAGGAACCTCCATGCGCCTTACGCGTCCTATCCTTGCAGTCTCCGTCTCCACTTTCTGCCTTATTGCATTCACACACTACAACGGATTCGTCCATGCCCAGAACCAGGATGCGAACCATCCGGCGTACAAACATACTCTGGTTGTTCCCATTAAGACATCAAGCGGCGAGGACGCCGGGAGCGCGGCGTTCAAGGAGAGCAAGGACGGCAAGCAACTCTCCATCACGGTGAAGCTGAAGAACCTGCCGTTTGGCGAGCACGCGGTACACATCCACCAGAACCCGGTGTGCGATGCGCCCGACTTCAAGGGTGCGGGCGGCCACTTCAATCCCGATGGCAAGCAGCACGGCATGATGAACCCGATGGGCCACCACAACGGCGACCTGCCGAAGAACATCTCCATCGGCGAGAAGCATTCCGGCGAGATCACCTACAAGGTGGACTACCTGACGCTGGAGCCGGGCGCTGCGACGTCGGTGCTTGGGCGGTCGATCATGGTGCATGAGAAGGCCGACGACATGAAGACCGACCCCACTGGCAACGCAGGCAACCGGATTGCCTGCGGGGTGATTCCGGCACCGGCCATGTAATGGCGCGAAACGCGGCAAGGTAAGGGGCCAGCTTGCAAACCTCCTGGAACGAATCTGTGCGACAATTCGTATCGGTTGGCATGGGAGTTTCCGCATATGTCGCTTCATTCGCGTAGCTGGTTTGGACTTAGCCTCTTTGTTGGACTTTTCCTCGTAACCGGTGCGGCGATAGCGCAGACGGCCCCCGCTACGCAGACGGCCCCCGCCGCGCAGGCGGCGGCGAGCAGTGCTGCTCCCGCGGCGAACGACCTTACGTTCGATGTGGCTTCGGTGCAACCGTCGGCCCCGCTGGATATGGCGAAGGTGATGGCGGACCTATAGGCGGGTAAGGAGTTCAAATACGGCGAGCATATCGATGGATTGCGCGAGAGAGGCTAAAGATGATCGCCGACGCAATCTTTTCCTGGCAGCTTGCCTGCATCCCCTGCGCCGCAAAACTGTCGAAGAATAAGGCCCTTGAAGATAACCAGCAGTAGCCGCCACTATTTATTACTTAGTTATATCGCAAACATCACTTGACTTTCCCGATGATGTGTGAATAGTGTTGAAAACCCACGCAGTTCCACAATGCGCAGAGCAATACGTTCTCAAAGAGGACGGCCAATGCATCCTGTAGCCTTCTCGCAGCAAGTGATTTCAACCAAGCATAACGCCATGCGGGAGTGCATCCCGAGGCGCAATCGGAATGGAGAAAAAACGATGCGAAGTAAAAAATGGAGTGGAGTCTTGTTGCTTCTGCTGGCGCTGCTCTTCGGCGCTCGCATCCTCGTTGCGCAGAACGGATACCAGTATTTTACGGTTTACGGCACTGGGGGCGACTCGGGAGTTGTATGGGTGGAGTTACTCGATGAAGCCAACAACGGCTACTACGCAACTTACAGCTATGGGCCAAGCGACACTCCCCTAACAGCCGCCACTGCTCTTGCCCAAAACCTCTATGCCAGTTATGGGTGGAACGGCGTGATCAATAGCGGCAATCTAGGCACCACCATCTATGTACAGTTATCGGCATCCACCATCAAAACAATAGGGAATGGCTATTTCAGCTACATAGGTGAGGCCCGTCAGAGTCCAGTCCAGACTCTGTATATCGTCGATGATGGCTTCCTTTCCCCTGTCTCTTCAGCCACACCCGACCCACCCCCCGTTGTCCCACCCACTATGCCGCAGATCACCTATAACGCCGATGGCTCCGTCACCATCGGCGATACTAGCTCGACCAGCGCACCTCCGCTTACCGGAGAACCGTCCGCGCCCACGCCAGGAATAGCCTATCTTTACACCGATCCAACTACCGGACAAGTTACGGTATTGAGTTCTACCGAAGTGCAAGCAATGGCATTTGTGATTTCTGCTGTAACAGGTATGCCCTACAATATAGCGCTCGCTATGTATGGACCACCTGTACAAACCACAACAAACACTGTCCCCGATCCCTCTTCGGATTTACCAACGGACCCATCAGGCTCAACAGGTGCGCCGGGCACGTCTTGGAATATCCATAACTCTGACGGCTCCATCACTGTAGTTTCAGAGGATGCGAATGGCAACATCACAACAACATACGTCCCGCCCCCAACACCCACTCCCAGCAGCCCGAGCGGCGGTCAGAACCCATGCGGTGAATGAACTCTGGGATGATGGTGCTGCCCAGTATGGTGCCAGTCACCAAAGCCGTTTACGGAACAGGAACTGGATTTTATAGGAGCAACGAACATGAGATTCAACTCGATCAAAGGTGCTGTAACCGCTGTTTTTTTTCTTATTTCGGCAATATCTGTTGCGGCGCAGTCTGCTGCTCCGCCGATGTCACCCCAGGCCGTAACTCCTGCCGGGGTTGTACAGTCAAATAACTGGGTCGATTCATCCACTGGCCATCGCGTTTTCAAGCTGACCTCGGAGAACGAGTCGAAGGGCCTCTACTTCAACCAGAATGCCTTTACGCCGGACGGCAAGGAGATGATCTACTCGGCGCATGACGCAATCACCGATAAGGGGGCGAATGGCATTTATGTTGTGGACCTGACAACGCTCAAGAGCCATCTATTGATCTCAGCGCCGGTCGGCAGTATTGTTGTCGCGCGCAAGTCGCCCATCGTCTACTTCACCCGACCGGACGATACAACCTTGTACACAATCGGCGTGGACACCGGAGTCATCTCTAAGGTTGCCACCCTGCCAGATCGGGCGACAAGCATCGCCTCGCTGAATGCCGATGAAACACTGGTTGCGGGGAGCTACGACGAAGTTGAAGCGCCCAAGCATTCGAGCGACCTGGACCAAAAAATCAAAGATAGCAAAAGCATTGGAGACGTAATAGAGGCAACCAGTTCTAACAAAGCAAAATCCATGGATGCGCGGCTGGCCGATCATGTTCCCATGTCGTTATTTGTCTTGAACCTGCAAAACGGACAGGTCACAAATATCCTGCACTCGACGGATTGGTTGAGCCATATACAGTTTTCGCCAACCGATCCCACCCTGCTGATGTACTGCCACGAAGGGCTATGGAACAAGGTGGACCGCATCTGGACCATCCGTGCCGATGGCCGCGACAACACGCTCATCCACAAACGCACGGTCAACAATGAGATCGCCGGGCATGAGTTCTGGGACCCGGACGGCAAGACGATCTGGTACGACCTCCAGATTCCGCGTGGGCAGAACTTCTACCTGGCCAGCTACAACACCGAGACCAAGGCGCGCAAGTGGTACAGCGTGGAGCGTGATGCCTGGTCGATCCACTACAACGTGGCAGCGGGGGACAAGCTCTTCTGCGGCGATGGAGCGGACTACGCACAGGTCGCTCACTCCAAGAATGGCCAGTGGATCGAGCTATTCAGCCCGCGCGAGAGTCCGGTTCCAACCGAGATAGATCAGACCGATCTGGTGCAGTCGGGCTTCATGGTTTCGACCCACCTGGTCAATCTGTCCAAGCAGATTTACCTGAATGAGCCGAACGTGCGCTTCTCGCCGGACAAAAAGCTGGTGATCTTCACCTCGAATATGCTTGGGCCAAGCTACGTCTACGCGGTCGAGGTTGCCAAGGCCAAAATTACTCCGCCAGCGACAGGTGTACAGTAGCGCCGGAAATTTCTCCCAAGTAGTGTTGTGAAAGAAGCGATAGAGCGAATGAGGCTTCCGACCCTGGCGGTTCGAGTGTGATGTCTACGCTCGATAAGCTGGGGCTGTGGCTGGAGCCGCGCAAGGCTCCGGTGAAGCAACTGGTGGTCGATAGCGCGGAGAAGATGCCGACGGAGAACTGAGAGACAGGTTCGGGGTTCGAGGTTCTCGCACATAAGCAAGCCTCCCAGTGAACCAATTAGCGCGGCGGTGCGTATAGATGCTGCATGGGCGTTCTGCGGATGGCGATTCCGAGCGCGGGCATCATTCCCCGTCCAATGCGGGCTGAGCGGCGCGCGGGCCTTCGAGGCGGTACACTTCTGCCATTGGCCGAAGCAACTCCGCTGCAATCTCCGCAGCGCTCTCCACGGAACACTCCACGGCCAGGGTACGAGGCACGCTTGATTCGCACGCCGGAACAGGAAGCCGCGCAGGAGGCACTTGGCAGGCTGGTGCGGCGGTGCGTGGCGGGCGATCCCGAGGCATGGCAGGAGCTGGTGGTCTCGCAGCACAGGCGGATCTATGCGATCTGTTACCGGTTTACCGGGTCGGGGACGGACGCCGAAGACCTGACGCAGGAGGTCTTCCTGAAACTGTATCGCAACCTGGCGAGCTTCGACGTGGAGCGAGGCAGCTTTCAGACGTGGATTACGACGCTGGCGCGCAACCTGCTGGTGGACCACTTCCGGCGGACACGGCTGGAGCGGGCGACGGACTCGCTGGACGCGGGTTTTTCGGGCGACGGCGACGGCGCGAGAGCGGCTGACCGGATGGCCGAGTTGACCGATTCTCATCCCTCCCCGGAGTCGCACGCGGCGGGGATGGAGTTGCGGGCGCGGATTCAGCAGGCGCTGGCGCAACTGTCGCCGGAGCTGCGCGAGGCGGTGATCCTGCGCGACCTGGAAGATATGGACTACAAGGAGATTGCGCAGGTGCTGCACATCCCCGAGGGCACGGTGAAGAGCCGCATCAGCCGGGGACGAGGGGAACTTGCAAGGCTATTGCAACGTATAGAAGGGCAGGTGGTCTAAGTGGCAGACGGAAGACAGTTCGGCAGCCCGAAGGTTTTGCGGTTCGGGGAGAAGAGCGCCGGCAAGCAGGCGGGCGACGGCGGGCAGTGCGCCGAGTGCGAGGCCCGGCTGGCCGAAGCTCTGGATGGGACGCTGACCGCTGACCAGCAGGAACGCTTCGATGCGCATGTGGCGCAGTGCGTGCCGTGCGGCCAGATGCTGGCCGACGCGCGGCGCGGCGCCGCATGGCTGGAGATGTTGCATACACCACGGCCTGAGCCTCCGGTGGAACTGCTGGAACGGATTCTGGCCGAGACCAGCGGGGCGCAGGAATTCGCAAACGCAGGCCGGATGGTCTCCGGGAAGGCGGGTGCAGCGGGCGCAACGCTGGGCCGGTCGCCGCTGTTTGGCGGCGTGGCTGCCGTGGCGCCGGGCTACGGAGTGCCCGCAGCGGTGGCGAGCTATGGCAACGCGGTTTCCTTCCGCAGGCGCGTGGCCTCCGCGATGCGGCGAAGTTCGTTCGGGCAGATTGTGTTTCAGCCGCGCTTTGCCATGACCGCCGCGATGGCTTTCTTCTCCATCGCGCTGACCATGGACCTGACCGGCGTGCGCCTGCTGGACCTGCGGGCGAGCGACCTGCGGCCAAGCAGCCTGAAGCGCGACTATCATGACGCGAACGCGCGCGTGGTGCGGTATTACGAAGGGCTGCGCGTGGTCTACGAGCTGGAGTCGCGGGTGCATGATTTCGAAGGCGCCACGGACAACGACCTTCCCGCCGCGGGCCGGAGTTTGCCGTCGAATCCCAGCCAGCCCGCCGTGCGAGCCCCACAAGCCCCATCCGCGCAGCCGGGTTCGGGAGGCCAGAAGGCCGCTCCTCCGGCTGATGGAACGCAGCCCGACCGCAAGAAGCCCGCCGCCAGCCCCGGCACCAGCCGCCGCGAAGACCTCAATCCTAGCCATCGCCTCGTCGCCGCCAGTTGCTCCGGCAGTGGCTATGGCATCCTGATTCACGCACACATAGAAAGGGGCATGGCATGAACTGCGCAAACCATCCCGATCGTGAACAAGCCGCCTTCTGCCAGCACTGCGGCAAGCCAGTCTGCAGCGAATGCGTCCGCAACGTGGGAAGCTCCATCTTCTGCGAACCCTGCCTTGCGGCGCGCGTGGGAGCGGCTGCTCCGCCGGTCGGCTTTCCGTACCCCGGCTATCCTCAGCCTGGTGTTCCGCCCGCCGGACCGCCCATCGGGGAGAGCGAAACCAGCCCCGGACTGGCCGCGCTGCTGGGGTTTATTCCCGGCGTGGGCGCGATGTACAACGGGCAGTACGCCAAGGGGATCGTTCACCTGATGGTCTTCGCGGTGCTGGTGTCGCTGGCCAACGAAAACGGGATCTTTGGACTCTTCGTCGCCGGCTGGATCGCCTACATGGTGATCGAGGCGCACCACACGGCGTGCGCACGGCGCGATGGGACTCCGCTGCCCAATCCGTTTGGGTTGAACGATCTCTCGGAGCGGCTCGGCTTCGGCAAAGCGTGGCCCGGCAGTGCTCCGAACGTGGCTGTGTATCCAGCCGCGACCGGCCCCGATCCCGCGGCGCAACCCACGGGAGACGCAGCGGCAGGCGCGCCGGCGCAGGAACCTTACGCGCCTCCATATGCTTCGCCTGTGAATCCCTACGCGCCAGGCTTTATTCCTCCGCCTGCCACACCCTACGCGCCGCCGTACAGCTATCCCTACGATCCGCCGGTTGCTCCTGTGCCTCCCTACGCCGATGTCAAGGTGCCGTACTACCGCCGCTTCCCTTCCGCGGCGATCTGGCTGATCGTCTTCGGACTGATCTTTCTGGTCGGCGACAATGGCTTCTTCCACATCTTTCACCGTCCTGCCTTCTGGCCGATTCTAGTGATCGGCGTCGGGGTATGGATCTTCGTGCATAAGATGATCTGCACCGGACATGGGCTGGAGAACGACGGCAGCGCGTACTACCAGTGGCGCTTTGCGCGCGCCGCGAGCTGCTCCTTCTGGGTCATCCTGACTGGCGTGATCTGGCTGCTGGATGTTCTCGGCATCGTCTCCTGGGGCCGCAGTTGGCCGCTGTTCGTGATTGCGGCGGGCGTGATGCTGTTGTTCAAGCGCACCCGGTTCGGCGGTTCCTGCGCCTATCCATACGGAGCCAGTCCCGGCCAGCCGGGCAGCGCTCCGGCCACGCCGCCAGGAAGCGGCAGTGAAGCTGCGCCCGGCGAGTCTGCACAGGATTCCACGGGCAGCGACTCCGGTAACGGCGCGCACAACGATCGGGAAGGAAGGTAAATCATGGCGAGCTATCCTCCACCACCGCCTCCTCCACCTCCCGGCTACGATCCTCGGGCGCAACGGCGGTTCTACCACGACCAGTTGCGCGCCCAGGCGCGGGCGCAGCGTGACGCGGCCCGCGCACAGAGCTACCAGATCCGCGCCCAGATGCGGGGCTTGCGCCGCGGCTCCGTTCTCAGCCCCATCCTGCTGATCGCCATCGGCGTCGTCTTTTTGCTGGTTGAGACCGGACGCCTGGACCACCAGCTCTTCTGGGGCTGGTACGGACATTGGTGGCCCCTGCTGCTGGTAGCAGCCGGCGTTGTGTTGCTGGCCGAGTGGGCCTTCGATCAGGTCCACCTGCGCGATCCCCAGCGCCCGCCCTACCGCCGCTGCGTCGGCTTTGGCGTCTTCCTCATGCTGTTCTTCCTGGTGCTTGCCGGCGTCATCGGACATCACATCACATCCGGAGAGCGATGGGACAACGGAGGCTGGCACTTCGATCAGGACTCGTTTGACGAACTCTTCGGCGACAGGCACGAGAGCGACCAGACGCTGGACCTCGCCATCCCCGTCGGCGGCTCGCTAGCCGTGATGGACCCGCGCGGCGACGTAACGATTGATGGCACCAGCGACGACGGACGGATCCACATCTCCGAGCACAAGCAGGTGTACGCCCGCACGGACCCCGAAGCCGACAGCAAGGCGCAGCAGCTTAGTCCTGCCGTCGCCAGCGAAGGTTCAGCGGTCTCCATCAACATCGCCGCGCTGGATGGCGCGCGCGCCGACCTGGTGCTCACGGTGCCCGCGGCGGCGGCAATCCGCGTCACTGCCAACCGCGGCGATATCCACGTCGCCTCCATCAAAGCACCCGTCGCCGCCACGGCGAACCGGGGCGACATTGAACTCTCCGCAATCACCGGGCCGGCCACGGCGCACATCAACAGCGGAGGTTCTTCCATCTCCGCGCACAGCATGGGATCGGGCATTGCCATTGAGGGGCACGCGCAGGATGTCACGCTCTCCGACATCGCCGGCGCCGTCTCCATCACCGGCGAGTTCTTCGGCACCACCCACCTGGAGCACATCGATGGGACAATCCACTTCCACACCAGCCGCACCGATTTTCAGGTCGCCCGGCTGGACGGCGAAGCGGAGATCACCCCCCGCTCCGACCTCTCCGCAGACCAGGCGGTGGGGCCGCTCGTGCTGACCACCAGCAACCGCAACATCAGCCTCGACCGCATCAGCGGCGCCGTCGCCGTCACCAATCGCAATGGGACGATCGACCTGACGGCCGCGCCTCCACTGGGCACCATCGACATGGAAGACCGCAACGGCTCGGTGAAGCTGATCCTGCCCGAGCACGCAGGCTTCTCCGTCCAGGCCAATACCACCAATGGGCAGATCTATACGGACTTTCCACTCCCCACCTCCGGCAGCGAAAGCCACAAGAACATCAGCGGATCGGTGGGCGCGGGCGGGCCGATGGTCCACATCACAACCACCAACGGCGACCTCTCCATCGACAAGGGAACGGTCCCGCCGCTGCCGCCGCTGCCACCGGCTCCGCCCAGACTGACGCTCGCTCCAGCCCCGCCTCCGCACGCGCCGCACACCGGCAGAGGCAAGGGTGCGGCTCCGCCCGCGCCGTAAAAGGCTGCGGAAGAGTTCTATCGTTGCGCACCAAGATTCTCTAATGCGCGGGTTGGAAGCTGGCGAGGAATTCGGCGACGGCGCCGATGGACTGCGGAGTGACCGGGGTCTGGTTGTGAACGACTCCGGGAAGGCTGACGAATTTTTTCTGGGTGGAGGAGCTGGCGGCGAAGACCTCGCGGCCCTGGCTGATGGGGACCAGCGTGTCGGCCTCGCCGTGCAGCATGAGCAGGGGGGCCGTGGAGCGGGCGACGTTGCCGACCTCGTTGAACGCCTCGATGGAGTCGGGCGCTGGGATGAGAACGGCGGCCATCTCGGCTGAGAGGCCGTGGGCGTGGGTGTAGACGGGGAACTCCTCGGTGGCGCTGGCGATGGTTCCAGCGAGGATGATGCCGGAGACCTTGCGCTGGGAGGCGACGTAGCTGGCCATCGCGGTGCCCAGCGAGAAACCGTAGACGATGATGGGACGGCCTGGGCGAGCGGCGGAGACTGCGTCGTAGATGCGCAGGGCATCCTGGCGGAAGGTCATGACGTCGGGTGAGCCGGAGGAAAAGCCGATGCCGCGGTAGTCGTAGACCCAGAGGTCGCCGCCGAGAGCGGAGATGGAGCGGTAGAGCGCGTCGGAGCGATCGACCGTCATTCCGTTTCCGTTGAAGAAGAGAATGACGGGAGCGTTGGGGGCGGAGGAGGTGTACTCCCAGCCGCGCAGGGTGGCTCCGGGAAGGGGGATGCTGTTAATGGCGCGCGTTGCGCTGCCGGTCCAGTCGGCCAAGGGCGCAGAGGGGGGTGGTTGCGGAATGAGGAGGTTGGCGGGGATGGCCCGCAGGTTCGACTGGGCAAGGCTGTAGGTGGAGACCAGGAGGAGGGCGGCGAAAAATCTGCGCATGGAACAAGGTTAGTGGCAGCCGAGGCGCAGCGCAAGCGGGGCTGTCTGGATGCAACGGCAACGGCTAGAGCGGTTTCACCGTAGGGCTTTACCGGAGCGAAGAGCGTTTGCGTGGTTTTTCCTCAAGAAAAACTACTTCCATAACTTCCGCGTGATAACAGTTACCGTGAAACCGCTCTAGTGGGAGATACGGTGGTGGGACGGGGGTGAGGCGGTTTGGTTCCAGGTTTGAGGGCCTCCCCAGGCGCGGGTTGCGGTGAGGTCGATGTGGATGGGGACAGCTTCGGGGGCTGGCTTCTGGGGCTGAGAGGGACTGACGGCGGCGGCGTGTTGAAGGAGCTGCCGGAGGCCGTCGCCGAGCTGAGGGATGGCGTCGCCGAGGGCGAGAAGGCGGTCGAGCAGGACGGAGCCGGCAAGGTGAAGGGTGTAGCCGGAGGCGTCGATGCGGCCCTCGAGGGTTGCGGGCTGCTTGCCGCCGAGCGGAAGAGAGATGGGGAGGAGGTCGAAGCTGGTTGCGCTGGCTGAGGGCGCGGGCGGATTTGGTCTGCGGTGGTGCAGGGAGTGAGCGGCGGGCGGCGGAGTGGAACGGAGCAGGAGATCGCCCAATGGGATGGGTTTGGGGCCGAGGGCGGGGAGTTGGAGGGACTCGTTGGAGAACTCGAGTTCGCCGGTGAGAGATGGCCGGGCCGGAAGTGTTGCTGTTGACTCTCGCCCATTCCTCAAGGAACGCGGAATGGATGGGGCACCAGCTCTCTTTGAATCTGGCTGGAGTTGGTTCGGCGTTCCCCATGCGATGTTACCGGCGAGGGTTCCGGCGCCAGTGAGGCCTGTGGGCGGATGAGGGGTGGCGATGCTGATCCAGTCGAGGAGGGTTTCGGCGGGAATGGCGGGGAGTGTGAGCGCGGCGGAGGCGGAGCTGGGCTGAAGGACGTCGGGGAGGCTGGCGGTGAGGATGAGAGTGCTGGAGTTGGAGGAAGTGGCCGGTGGCCAGTGGCACTCGATATTGGACAAGGTGTGGAAAAAGTTCAGTGCGGTGGCGTGGCAGCCTGCCTCGATGGAGAGCAGGCTGGGGGGTACGAAGTCTGCGCGGCGGGCATTGCTGAGTTGGAAGTCGGTTTCGACGGTGTTCTGGCCGAGGGTTCCGAGGAGGTTGAAGGTGAGGGAGAGCACGCCGCGCAGACCGGCGTCGCGCGCCACCAGCAGGCGGCTGAGACCGCCGAGCTGGACCTCCTGCCAGGAGCCGTGGAAGTCGATGGGGAGGTTTGCCAGCGAGGCGGAGAGAGCGTCGGCGGAGGTGCTGGCTGCGCCTGCGTCCGGTGCGCCGAGAGTGGCTTCGACGCGCAGGGTTCCGGTGTCCGCGGGGCTGGTGTCGGTCCGTACGGGATGGGCTTCCAGGCGGAGGCGCCATTGGTGCGGCTGGGGCAGCCAGAGGGCGAAGTCGGCTTCGGTCAGCGAGAAGGGGGTCTTCTCCTGGTCGAGCTTGAGATTGAGGCGCGCGCCGCTGGCCTCGATGTAGGGGAAGCGGGGCGCGGTGCCGGCGTATTGCTGGGCGGTGGGCGCGGCCTGGTTGCGGGACGCTTGAAGGAGAAGTCCCTCGATGTTCCACTGGCCGTTGGCGGAGCGGACGAGGTTGACGCTGGGGTCGGTGAGGGCGATGCGGGAGAACTCGACGTGCGGGCTCCAGAGTGAGCGGAGGCGGAGGTTGGCGCGCACCTGGCTGGCACGCAGGATCGGCTCGGAACCGAAGGCAGGGTCCTCGTCGACAACAAAGTTTTGCAGCGTGAAACCGGGGATGGGAAGCAGATTGAGGGTGATGTTGTCGAAGTGGACCGGGCGGCCGAGAGAGGCGCTGATGTTGCGCGCGACGCGGCGTTGCAGACGGCTGACGTTGATGTAAGGAGGCAGAAGCGCGAGCAGCAAAAGCACGAGAACGGCAACCGCGATGGCGATGCGGCGGCGATGGGAGGTGTTGGGCTGCGCTGCCATCTGTGGTTCACTCATTTCCTGACCCGTGCCCCTGGTGCCGTTCCTGTTTGCTGGATCGCTGCACGGAGAATGGGAATGAATTGCGTGGTGTCTGCCAGACCTTCCGCGCCGCACACAACCTGGTAATTATTACGCGATACCACGACGATGGTTGGCGTGTGCGTGACGTTGAGACGCAGGCCGAGATCGAAATCAGCCTGCACCTTGGCGGCGAGCGCGCCGGCGGGGTCGATGACGGAGGGCATCTTCTGCCCATGTTGCTGAAGCCAGCGCTGGGCGAACTTGTGAAGATCGTCCTTGTTCGAGATCGCCGCTTGTGCGGAAAATACGGCGCCGCGGAAATCGTCGGCGAGCTTCGGGCTGATCTTCTCCTCGATGTAACGCGCGTAGACTGCTCCCTCGAAGGTCCAGATGTGTGCCGGGATGGGAAAGTCGTGGCGCAGCAGCGGGACATGGAACTGTCCGGCGGCCTGGCTCTCCAGCGGATGGGCGCGAGCGCAGGCGGGACAGCCCAGGTCCTCGAAGACGATGATTGCGACCTTGCTGCCGGCGGGCGGGCGCAGGATTGTGGTGTCGCGGAAGTCGTCGTGCGTAGGCGCGCCAATGAACTGGGCTTGCATTACTGGGGTGGGGAGGGCGATTCCGACTACAAGAAACGCGATGAGTGTCAACCTGCGCATTGAATGGGGGCTCCCGGATGCAATGGTTTTAGATTTCACAATTCACGAACAACAATTGTTCAGCAACATAGTACGCGAAGTTCCACGGACCCTGTTGCGCGGCTTACCGGCTAGCGGACGATGTGGAAGGTGCGGCCCCAGCGGGTCTCGGAGAAGAAGTGGGTGAGGATGTGGCCCATGAAGGCGAGGCGTTCGGAGAGCGCGGTCTTGTCGAGGTCTTTGTCGGTCTTGAAGGACCAGTAGACAAACATGGGGCGACCGACGATGTTCTCCCGCGGGACGAATCCCCAGAAGCGGCCGTCGAGGGAGTGGGCCCGGTTGTCGCCCATGGCGAAGACGTAGCCGGGTGGGACGACGAGGTCGTCGCCTTGAATAAACTGCGGAAGCATGTCGGCCCAGACCATGGTCCGGTTGTCGATGGCCTCCTGCTCCCGACAGGGCTCGTCCTGGCATTCTCCCCTGGCGGCCAGATCGTCGCTCGCTTCGCGGCGGAGGCCCGCCAGATTTGACGGAAATTCGTCGCGATAGGAGAGGTAGTTGCTGTCGGTGGGCATGATCGCGTAGGGCTCGTCCTGGGGGATCCCGTTGAGGTAGACGATACCCTGACGCAGGTGGACATGATCGCCGGGTACTGCAATGGCGCGCTTGACGAGGATAAGGTCGGGGGCCTCAGGGTAAGGCTTGAAGAAGACGATGACGTCGCCGCGCTGCACGTCGCGGTAGTGGACGAAGGGGGCCCATCGGGTGGGAGGCGCGAGGGTGGTGCGGTCAACCAGGACGTGGTCGCCGACGAGCAATGTGTTCTCCATCGAGCCGGAGGGGATCTCGAAGTTCTGAAAGACGAAGTACATGACAAAGAGACCGACGGCGAGGACGGAGCAGATGGAGGAGAGGGATTCGAGCGCGGTCTCCGGCTCGTCCTGCGGGCTGAGTGCTGGATCAACGGCTGTAGCGGAAGACCGCATTGAACGCCTCATCGGGATGATTGAACGGTTGGGCTAGCGGACGATGTGGAAGGTGCGGCCCCAGCGCGTCTCGGAGATGAAGTGGGCGAGGATATGGCCCATGAAACTTATGCGGTCGGTGAGCGCGGTCTTGTCGATCTGGTCGGAGGGGGTAAGGAACGACCAGTAGACGAACATGGGGCGGCCAACGATGTTCTCGCGCGGGATGAATCCCCAGAAACGGCCGTCGAGGGACTTGGTGC